>Ga0134121_10004066_pt1 | contig 12016 bp, 9 predicted proteins | sample KB301_FD_96463 | JGI IMG/M metagenome (GOLD analysis project Ga0134121, IMG submission 96463) | Terrestrial soil microbial communities without Nitrogen fertilizer from Kellogg Biological Station, Michigan, USA - KB3-0-1 | ecosystem: Environmental > Terrestrial > Soil > Unclassified ...
CATTTCCATCAGGACACTTTCGGCGGTCACTTTTTTGACGGTGTAACTGGTGACCTGGGTGATTTTCTGCTCGGTTTTGTCCACGGGTATGCCGGACAGGGAGATGTTTGTCTTGGAGGTGACCACGTCCTCGACCCAGAAGGTTTCGCCTTCCTTGAATTTCAATTGCAGTTTGACTTCCTGGGCATAGGCTGGCGCGCCAGCGCCTGCCAACAACACGGCCAATCCTAACAGTGCTTGGCGAAGCATGGAGAAACCTCCAGTGAGATGGGGACGGCGCAAGCCTGTCCCCGGGGGAGCATAACGACAATAACGTAGTTATACGTTGTGCAGCCGAGTTTGACATGGGCTTGCCTCGGCGGGGATAAACCCCGCCGCTCGTTAGCTCAATCCACCCTGAAATCGGTATTGACACGTTACTTTGTCGCCGCTATTGTCCCGCCCTCGAATCGGAACATCATTCCTGGCCAGGCCGCGCTTCGCGCCGAGGCTTCGCTCCGCGTAATTGTCACGCAGGGGCCGAGCCGGGGGACGTGTGCAAGCGTGCCGGCTGCTGGAACGGGGGAAGGGGCCATGCTCAATTATCTGGCTTTGTCCAATTGGCTGCGGCGGACCATCGGCCTGTTGGCGCTGGCGCCTGCATTTTTTAACTGCGGCTTCACCGTGGCCCAGACGGGGTCGGTGGAACCGGTCGCGGGCAAATATTACACCAATGACCGGGTCTTTGACCTGCCTATCAAAATTGACCAGGCGGCGCGGGGCAGCACTCGCGAAGTGCAACTGTTCGTCAAGCCCGCCGGGGGCGAATGGCAGAAGCAACAAGTGGCGGCGCCGTGGCAGCCGGCCTTCAAATACAAGACGCCGGCCGATGGCGAGTATTGGTTTACCCTGGTCACCGTCAATAACAAAGGCGAGCAACTGCCGCCGGATTTGAACCGTTTGTCGGGCAGCGAAGTGTTGATGGTGGTCGTCGATACGCAATTGCCAACGTTCGACGTTCAGCCGATCAAGGCGGCCAACGGCGATCTGTTGGTCCGCTGTGTTGTCAATGACGCCAATCCCGACTACCAGTCGCTTCGCATCGTCTACCAGGGGCCTGACCAATCGCCCCATTTCCTGGAACCGGTGGTGGCCCAGCCCGGCACCTTCCGGGCGCCCAATGCCGAGATCTTTGCCAACCCCCTGCGGGTGAGCGCCAAGGACCTGGCCGGCAATCTGGGGGCACGCAATGTTAATCTCCAGGAACTCGTGGCCAAGCTAATGCCCACGCCGCAACCGGCGGCCATCGTGCAGACCAATACCCAGGTGCAATCCAACACGACCAACGTGCAGCAGGCGGCAGGTACGTCGCCGAACACCATCGGAGCCGGTGTTGTGCAAAGCGCTGCCAACCAAACTCCAACGAATGTGCTACCTGTGGAACCCAAAGGCGTGGCCAATCCGCCGGTCCAGACCATTGTGCAACCGCCTGAAACCAAAATCGTCGCCATTCCGCAAGTGCAGACCAATCTGCAACCTGCCGAAACGAAGATCGTGCAGCCAGTCTCGGTTGCCAGCAATCCGCCGGCTGGCACGCTGCAGCGTCAACTGATCAACACAACTCGGGCATCTTTGGATTATCGCATCGATCAAGTCGGCCCCAGCGGTGTCGGCAAGGTCGAAGTGTGGATGACCGGCGACCAGGGCGTGAACTGGAAGCGACTCTGCGAAGACGCGGACCGCCGGACTCCGGCGGAGTTCGATTTGCCAGGTGACGGCCTTTATGGTGTGCGCGTGATCGTGACCAATGGCAACGGCTTCGGCGGCAAACCACCCGTGCCCGGCGAGCAGCCACAACTGTGGATCGAAGTGGACACGGCCGCACCTCTCGTGCACCTCAAGGAGGTGGAGCCGACGAGCAACGGCGGCACCATCGACATACGCTGGTCCGTGAGCGACAAAAATCTTGGCACGGACCCCATCAATCTCTTCTATGCCACGCGGCGCGAAGGTCCGTGGCAGCCCATGGCGCGGAACCTGAAAAATGACGGGCTCTATCGCTGGGCTTTTCCGCGTGACGCAGGCTCGCAGTTCTTTGTCCGACTGGAAGTCGCGGATATGGCGGGCAACCTGGCCCGCAGCGATTCGCCCAACGCCATCATGCTGGACATGACGGAACCACGAGCAAGCGTCGTGGGTGTCAGCGGTGTTCAGCCAGTGATCGTGCCGAAAAGCGGGAACTAACGGCGGGACGGCCTGGGAAGGCCGTCCTACGTTGCGGCTTCGCCGCTATACGATATGTAAAAGCCAAGAAGCTCACGCGGCCAGCGCGTGAGCTTCTTGGCTTTTTTTTTGTTCGTCATTCTCCGACTACACTGCAAGTTCCACTTTGCGGGTGAACTTGCGTAGTTCCTTGGGCGCCACTCCCAGCATTTGCAGAATCGGCTGATAAATGTCGTGCAGAAACATGTCTTCGTCGAAGATGCCTAGACTCTTGATTTTGGCCACGCGTTGACGGCTCTCCGCCAACATATGCACCGCCGGCATGCTGAAGCCCAACAGCACGCGCCGCAATTGCTCGATAGTTTCCTTGCGGTCGATCTCCAGGAAGACCTGGACGATCTCGCGGTAAAAAGCGTGATGGGCCCGCTCATCGACGGCGATGTATTGCAGCAATGTGGTCAAGGCCAGGTCGCCGCGTTCCAGCAATTTGGTGCGCAGATTGCGGTAATGCAGCCACGTTGCCAGTTCCTGGGTCATGGCGTAAATGAGCATGCCCGTTGAACTATCGTGCGGCAGGTCCCATTCGCCTTGCGACAGCTGGCTTTCCAGGTCGGCCATCTGCTCCTCGGTGCGGTGACCGGAGCGGACGAGCCAATCGCTGAGTGCCAGCGAATGCTTCGATTCCTCGTAGCCCCAATTGGCGTGAAACCACGACCAGCCGCGATTGCCGCGGATCATCGGCAAGGCCTTGGAGATGTAATCGGGCAGAAACAACTCGACGGCGCAAAACGACTCGACGACATCGGCGTATTCCGGCGGCAAATGACGATTGGTTTGGTCCCAGGGAATGTCGGTGTCCACCGACCAACGGCGTTTGCGTTCGGCTTTGCGGAAGAACTCGCGGTAGAGGCGGTAGAAGCGGACCCGCAAATCGGGATCCTCAGGGCTCAGACGTGTCGTCATAATTCACCCGTGCGTGTGGCACGGCGCGGGGCGCGGTTTTGATCGTCAACGGCAAAGTATACGGAGCGGATAGGAGACATGGACAGCAAAAAACCAAGCCAGCAGGCGGGCACATACAGCCTGTTGGAAGGGTGGGAGCTGGCCTTTAGCCCATGGGCAGAAATTGCAAAAAGGCCGTCTTTTTCGGCAAATGGAAGACATTGCCGCAGCGGCTGCGGCGAAGTTGAGCAGCAAACGGCTCTGGCCGCCGCTGGTAGCCAATATGGTCGTAACAGCCGTGAACGACAAGCGGTTGCGGAAAATCCTGCATATTTCCAAGAAAAAACGCGGCCTCGGCCGCCTGGATCTTCGCGCATCACACATATCTTGCCCAATGTGGCAACCGCCTGGCCCGGCCACGGGTCTTACGTCTGGCTGCCCAACGGTCCAGCTTGCATTCTCGCCTTGCGGATGGCGCTCTGCTTTCGCAACATGGCCCGCCGGCGAATCTCGCACGGCTTCTCGTAATGCTTCCGTTTGCGCAGCTCTTTTTGTAAGCCGCTGCGTTCCAACAATTTCTTGAACCGACGAAGGGCCGCGCCAATGGGTTCGCGGTCGTGCACGCGCATCCGTAAGGGCATGGGGTCTCCCAAAGAGAGTTTTCCAAGGTCACAAAAAGACGACACACCCTCCGCATCGCCGTGTTCCTGGCCGACTTATCGGTTCCGGGAACCAAGGTGATCCGGAGGGCTTGTTAGTTTAGATAATTAGGCCCAGGCCGCTTGTCAAGCCCAGCCTCAATAACCTACGCCACGATACAGCAATCCGCCGCCGAACGAGCCGCCAAGGCCGTCAAAACCCGGAAACAACGGCGGCGTGTAGTTCAAAAACGGATTGGTTTGTGTCTGGCTATAGGGATTGTATGGGTTAAAAGGCATGAATGCCGGGTTGACGTTGATGAGCGGATTGGGAGCGTAATTGCTATACAGCGTGTTGTAATACGGCAGCGGCGGATACTGATTATAAGCCAAGGGGTTCACAGGCGAATTGGGCGTCAAGTAGGGGTTGGGGTAAATCGATTGCGGTTGGTTGTAAATGTTGGCATAGGGGTTCAAATAGGGGTTGGCGTAAAGCCCAGGAATGAAGGCCGGGGGCACGTTGTTGTAAGGATTGAAAGCGCCAGCGCCGGACACCGTGTAAATCGCCCAGGTGTTTGGCGGAGCATAAGAAATGCGAGCCAGGCCGCTGATGTTTTGCACGGTGCCGCCGTTAGTTACCGGTGGTCTGGGGTTAACAATGACGGCAGGTGGCTTGGCCGCGGGATTGCCGAGATCCTTTTTTGGGGTGCTCTTGTTGGTGCTTTTTTGAGTCTGTTGCAACCGCGTTGACTGCGCCGATGCTGTTGTGGCGCTGGCGAACCATGCTGTCAGGGCCAATGCCAAAACGCCGCCACAAAACCAGCCTGGGCGGAAAGTAGTCATGTTTGCACCTCGTTGCGGGAACGCTTGTGTGAGCCGGCTCTCGTATTATTAGCTTACAGTGAATAGACGCGGGAAGACAAGGGACTTGCGCTGCGATTTCTTGGGGAGCCGATCAGCGTAAGCTGCCGGGTAACGCGCGGAACCCGGCGGCTTAAGCCGCTCGGCTCGCCAAGAATCGCGCCGCGATGTACAAAGGAAGTAACGCTTCACGCAAACCCATCCAACAGCTCGGGTACTGTCCATGCAAGTTTTCAGGGAATTCATTGTCAACCACTGGTATTTCGCCATCCCCATGTTCGCGATGTCGCTGGTGGCGTTCGCCCTGGTGCTGTGGCGGTTTTTGCTCAACATGTCCGCACGCACCAATATCAATGTGTTTTTGCCTCAGCTTCAGGACAAGCTGGCCAAAGACGGTGTCGAGGCGGCAATCCATTATTGCGAAACGCAACCTGGGTTGATTCCACGCAAACTTTGTGTCGCCGGCCTGGAAACGTCGCGCCTGGGGCTGGCGGCCATGCGGCGGGCGATGGTGAACGTCGTGGAGCTGGAAATCCTGCCGATGCTCAACTTCCTGTTGCCGATGATCTTGGCCATTGCCAAGATCGCCACGATGGTGGGGCTGTTGGGAACGGTCATCAGCATGATCGGCACCTTTTCCGAATTGACCAACATGAAAAGCGGCTCGGAGCTGGGCAACCGCGGCAAGGACATTGGTTTGGCGCTGTTCGCCACCGCGCTGGGTTTGGTGACGGCCATTCCACTGGTGTTCGCCCACGTGCTGTTCAAGGCATGGAACCATGGCTTCGAGCTGAAAATGAAAAGCGTCGCGCAAAAGTTGCTCCTCATGGTGCAAGCCGCCAAAACACCGGCAGCCGCCGCACCCAGTTCCGCCGCAGTGACGCCTGCAACAATGCGGCGTTGACTTCTGACTTCCGACCTCTGACTTCCGACCTCTGGCCATGGCCGATAACCGCCGACTCCTGGACATCTGGATCGTCGAGACGAACACTGCCTATCGCAGCGTGCCTTTCGAGACGGTGGCCAATTGGCTCCAACAAGGCCGGTTGCTCGCCGACGATTGTGTGCGTCCTGCGGGCACGAATGACTGGTTCAAGATCTCCAGCATTCGCGCCTTGGCCCCCTATTTGCCAAAGCCCGAGCCGGAGGGGATTGACGACAAGGCCGAGGCCCTGGAGCCGGTGGAAGCCGAGTTCACCTGGCGGCGTTCTGGCGAAGGTGAAGAAGACGATCCGGATATGATTCCGCTGATCGACATTGCACTGGTGCTGCTGATCTTCTTCATGATGACGGCCGCGGTGCAATCGGGGATGTTTGCGCCAATCGACACGCCGCCGGCCGAGCATCAATTGACGTCGATTCGCGAAGGCACGTTTTTTGTGGCCATCGACAAGGACAAGGAAAGCGGCAATGTGCGCTATGCCCTGGGCAAGGACGACAAGGAAATGGAACAGCCCGGGCCGGCGATGACGCATGTGACGGCGCGCCTCAAAAAGGAACTGGAGAAGGTCAAGGAAAAAGTTAGCATCAGCCTGCGCGCGGACCGGCAGTTGCCCATCGAGGTCATCAAAGCGGCGACGCTGGAGCTGCAAGCATTGGAGAGTCAGATCAATATGGGCCGCGAGCCTTCGGAGCGCGTAAAGTTTCACATTTCCGGGGAAGTGCGGGCGCCTTCGAACTGAAAACTGTGATTCACGCGCCGACTCCCAAACTCTTCCCATTCTTTTCTTTCCCTCCTGTCCGCGCTAGATTATAATCCTCCTCATCTTTCCCCATCTCAAAGAGGAGCCCGACATGAAATGCTCTCCATTTCGCGGGGCCTTTACGTTGATCGAGATCCTGGTGGTGATGTCGATCCTGGCGATTCTGATCGCCCTGTTGCTGCCCGCTGTTCAGCAGGCGCGGGAGGCGGCCCATCGCACACGCTGCGTCAGCAACCTCAAGCAACTGGGGCTGGCCTACAACGTCTACCTTGACGCCAACAAGGGCCGGACCAGCACTTTCAAAGGCGATATTGCCTGGGTAAGCAGGGTGAAAAACTACATTGAAAACAACGACGGCGTGCTGTTTTGCCTCAACGACGCCAGGGAGCCGACGGTACTTATTACCACCGAGGAAACCGTCATAGGCGGCGACGAGCCGATGATCCGCAGCCCGTTTCCGGCCCTCAAAGTGAAGGCGTACAAGGGCGGTAGGGACCCTTTTGAAATCAACCTTGTCAAGGACAGCTTGATGTCCCGGCTCGATCCGACGCCCGGGCCCACCGACGGCAGCTTTTACATCGGCGTCGATGACGACCACCGTGAAACCGGTAATTTTGACAATGACATCCTGATCCTGTATCAGCCCATGCCGGATGGCGGTTGGCGCATCGTCGCGACCCACAAGGAAGCGGACGTGGGCGGCGCCCACATTTATGACTTGCTCGGACCCAATAGCGAATTGCTGGTGACCGATTTCGAGCCAGGGCCCAACCAGGAATACATCATCCCCGGCAGGCTTGACGAAGTCACGGCCACGACAACCGTCATCACCACGACCACCACCAGCCTTTACAGCATCAGCAGCTACGGCGTCAACTCCGCGGCCCAATACTTCGACAGCACGGCCGACAGCAATCGCGTGCTCTTTGTCGAATACAAGAAGATCGTGGCCGACCTGGCGCTGGACACATCGACCGATTACTGGCCTGGCCAATATCAGGCCCGGCACAGCGGCATCTTGAATTTCGTAACCAAGGGCGGCAGCGTGCATTCGATGCGCCAGGATGAAGTGGACCCGCGAATTACCAATAATCGGAAGCAATTGTGGCTGCCGAGCGCGCTTGGGGGGAGTTGAAGAGGTTGCTGGCTGCGATGTTATGCCAGTCCGTGCCCTTGTGAGCTATACTTGTCTGGCCCATCGGCTCGGCACCAGGTCGCAGCGGATTTCGGGCTGACGCGGCTAGTGTCCCGGTCATGATTCGCCGGGCCTTTTCACTTCTCAATTGGCGGCCTGGCCGCACCGCTTGCTTGCTGCATCGCCTCATTCAAATGGCGCTTGCGGTTTATGCTGTCCACGGCGCCGATACCACAGAAGTTGGCAGTGGTGCTCGTGCCCAATTTTAATTTACGGTGATAATGGCGCCGGTGGCGACACCCAGACCGGCCACGTCGCGGATCGTCACCGTGAAGTAGTAGATTCCGGATTGCGTGAAGGTGGCGGTTGTGGTGCGGGCGGCGTTGGTGCCGTTGGCGGAGAGGGTGACCGCGGCCGGACCGGAGATCGTCCAGGTGTAAGTCAAGTTGGCCGCGCCGCCGTCGTCGGCGCCCAGCACGTTCAAGATGGTGGTATTTGCAGTGACGGGGTTCTGCGACACCGTGACGTTGGAGGCGATGGTAGGTGCTTGATTGCTGGTGGAAGTAGCCACGGTGACAATGGCGCCGGTGGCGACACTGAGGCCGGCGGCGTCGCGAATTGTCACGGTAATGTAATATGTTCCCGCTTGCGTGAAGGTAGCTGTCGTGTTGCGGGCGGCGTTGGCGCCGTTGGCGGAGAAGGTGACCGCGGCTGGGCCGGAGACGGTCCAGGTGTAGGTCAGATTGGTCGCGCCGCCGTCGTCGGCGCCCAGCACGCTCAGGGTGGTCGGCGTTCCGACAATCGGATTGGCGGATACCGACACGTTCGAGGCGATGGTCGGTGGTTGATTGCTGGTGGAAGCAGCCACGGTGACAATGGCGCCGGTGGCGACACTGAGGCCGGCGGCGTCGCGAATTGTCACAGTGATGTAATATGTTCCAGACTGGGTGAAGGAAGCAGTTGTGTTGCGGGCGGCATTGGTGCCGTTGGCGGAGAAGGTGACCGCGGCCGGGCCGGAGACGGTCCAGGTGTAGGTCAGATTGGCCGCGCCGCCGTCGTCGGCGCCCAGCACGCTCAAGCTGGTCGGCGTTCCGACAACTGGATTGGCTGATACCGTCACATTGGAGGCTATGGTTGGTGCCTGATTCGTCGAACTAGCCACAGTGACAATGGCGCCAGTGGCGACGCTGAGGCCGGCGGCGTCGCGGATCGTCACGGTGAAGTAATAGATTCCGGATTGGGTGAAGGAAGCAGTTGTATTGCGGGCGGCGTTGGTGCCGTTGGCGGTGAATGTGACCGCGGCCGGGCCGGAGACGGTCCAGGTGTAAGTCAAGTTAGAAGCGCCGCCGTCGTCAGCTCCCAGCACGTTCAAGGTAGTTGGCGATCCGACGATGGGATTGGCCGATACCGTTACATTGGAGGCGACGGTCGGGGGTTGATTCACCGTAGCGCCGAAGGTGAAGCGGTCGGCCGTCGATGTCGGGGATATGCCGTAGCCGAAGATCGTGTTCTTGATGTTTTGTGAATTGGCCGCGGTGGTCACGCCGGATTGCACGCGCACGTCCACCGTTCCCGTTCCGCTCGGGACGCGCACCTGCAAATGAGCATCATCCACGTACGTCACCGACGGTGAAGCGACTGCACCGAAGGTTACCGTAAGCCGCCCGGCAGCGCCGGAAAAATTCTGGCCGGTCACGGTGATGGTGTCGCCAGCAGCGCCCGAGGTGGCGCTCAGCCCGGTGACGATCGGCGTCAAATCGACCACCTCGAAATCGCTGTAATGCAATGCCTTGAGTCCGTGCAGGGAATCCTGAATGTCGTTATCGTCCCAGGTGCTGCTGTACTGGTTATTGGCATTCACGGCATAGCTGGCGCCAGAGAAGTAGAAGTTGCTGCCGTTGTCGGCCACGATCATGCCGTAGTCTTTCATTGCCTGCGCGACGATGCGAGCTTCCGGGCCGAATTGCGAGATGTCCACGCTGGCCTTGAGGCGGAAGCGTGCGCCCATGGGCGGCTGAACGGCGGGATTGTTGTTGCCCGCGTTGGCGACGTGTGACGCCGGATAGAGGAATTGGTTGAGAATGACGCTGTTTTGCAGCGTGAAGCGAATCGCGTGATTGATCGAGCCCTGTCCGCCCTGATTGGCAGGCAATCCCTCGTCCGGCCGCACCAGGCCAGGCAAAATCGCCAGCCCGGCGGCGTCGGCGGAAGTCCAGCCGATTGTCCGGAAGGTGTTGGCCTTCATGTCCCAGATGGTTTCCTGATCGGCGTGCCATTTGCCGTCGGTATTTTCGCTCGGCCGCGACGCCCGGTAAAATTCATAGTCGATGTTGTTGTCCTGATCCCAGACGATGAGGTGTGAGTCGCCGCGATTGTCGACGCCGACCTTTGGTCCGTTCTGCAAATCCCCTTCGATCACCACGCCGGAAATGATCGGGGCATTCTGGAGGTCGCTCTCCCCGGGATAGCCGTCAATGACCACCTGCACCTTGGGCACGCTGTTGCCGTGGACGACGTTGTAAGGAATGCCGTAGAGGTCGTTGCTGTTGAGATAATCCTGGCCGTAATCGGGGTGCAGCCGGCCGTTGCCGTAAGTGGTGACGATGTTGTTCATGATGGCCGCGGAGTTGCTGGCGACTGGGGCGTTGGTGATCTGCTGGTTCCAGGGATTGTCGCTGGGGAAGAGCTGCTGTCCCAGCAGCGTGGGGACGGTGCGATCCTCAAGGTACTCGAGATTCAGCAACGTCCTGCGAGCCGCGTTTTTCAAGCGGGAACGAAATAACGCCATGACGGCTTTCCTTTGCTTTAACTTGCCCTCTCCCTAACACTGGGGGAGGGTTGGGTGGGGGCCAAAAGTGTTGAACCAGCCGGGCCGACGCTCAAACGCACAGCCACAGCAGTTGCCGCACCGAGGGACGGGAAGACGCGTTTTGAAGGGACGATTGAGACGAAGAGGGATCTTCAAATCGAAAGAAACGGTCCTAACAGGAACGATAGCACAGGGAATGCGATGCGCCAAGGGAAGCGTGGGGTGAAAGTTGGACAGAAGAGGGAGCATGTTTCGCGGCGGAACATGCCGGGCCTTGCGGGCATGCAGGAATCGTCTGCTGTGATATGAGCTGCGTCCCGTTTTCTCCCCTTCTAGTATTGAATGATCGCGGCGATTGGCGGAGAATCGTGACACCAACGCAGGGCAACAATGCGAAAACGGCCGGGCTGATTGATGAAGGGATGATGAATGCGGTTTGCTTTTCGATTGGCAACCACGCCAGGCGGTGCTAGCTTGCCAGGGTCATACCTATTCGCGCCTTGCTTGCAAGGCGATGCGTCAAGACATTCTCGCCCTTTGCCTTGCGGTTGGTTGCATGGTCGAGGTTTCGGTGGTTGGCTCCGACATTAGCTTTGGGCTTCGTCGCGCGGTTTTGATGGCCGATCTTGCATTCACGAGGCGGAGTGCATCATGTTTAGCAATAATCTACGCAAAACTGCCGCAGGGTCGTTGTTTTTCGCAACAGGGCTAGCACTGATCGCCGGCGCTGGCAGCGCAGACACTTTGCCACCCAGCGGTACAGTGACAAGAATCGCGGCGGGCGGAGCCGAGTGGCTAATCGCTAGCCCGGACCTCCAAGAAAAAAAAGCAGCCAAAGATGGCCAGGTTCTGGCAGACATCAAAAAACTCATTTCCGAGCTTGACAGCGATAATTTCAAGGTCCGCGAAAAGGCCACGACGCAGCTAACCGAAATCGGTTTGCCGGCGCTGGACGCCTTGCGCGAAGCCGCAAAAAAGGGCTCGTCGCCGGAGGCCCGCGAGCGTGCGGCCTTGATTGAAAAAACCATCAGGACGAAACACCGGCTGCCAACCATTGAAAACGGAATGGAATTCCAATTCAAGATGGAGGTTGGGTCGGCGACTGCAGACTACGTGCGAATCAGCTTTAGCCTTAAAATCACCAACACCGCGGCTATGCCTTATCAAATCTACGCCCGAGGGGCCGTGAAACCGGTATTTTTAGATGCGAAAGGTAAGAATTTGGCTGAAAAAGCGCGAAAAATGTCGCCAAAAAAAGGGCCTGGCTCGGGAACATCCAACGCGCCTTTATCTTCACCAAACCTGTGGCCAAAGGGTAGCTTTGATATGGACTTTGGCACCTACAGGGTTCTGGGAATGCCTGGTGACTCGGTTGAGCTGTCTGACTCGTGGGGGGTTTCGGGGCGGCCTACCGAATCAATGGTGCCGCCCGGGGATTACCAGGTCGGGCTGATTTACGAGAACAAATTGCAGCAAGAACCAAAGGCGCAGGCTGGAAATTGGCTTTGGGTCGGCCGCGCAGTAACGCTGACAGAACCGTTGACCGTCAAACCAATTGCTCCAAAATAAGAAGCCGATCAACCATAATCCCGGTTGGCCGTGCGAATGGACATGACTCATGAAGAAGCCAATAAAAACGCGGTTGTTTTTGCAAAAATTCGGTGTCAGTTCATATTTTCCTTGCAACTCCACAACCCTCCCTCCTAACATGTGCCCATGGGAAGAC
>Ga0134121_10004067_pt1 | contig 12015 bp, 11 predicted proteins | sample KB301_FD_96463 | JGI IMG/M metagenome (GOLD analysis project Ga0134121, IMG submission 96463) | Terrestrial soil microbial communities without Nitrogen fertilizer from Kellogg Biological Station, Michigan, USA - KB3-0-1 | ecosystem: Environmental > Terrestrial > Soil > Unclassified ...
GGTCGCACGTGGTTGGCCGTGCTTGAGAATTTCCAGCAGGCAGACGGCTCGGTAATTGTGCCGGAAGTGCTGCGTCCGTACATGGGCGGAATCGATGTGATTGATAAGGAATAAGTTACCGCCTTTCGCAAATTCTTGTTGACACCTTCGCGCAAAGCTATTAGAGTGCGCCTCGTCCCAATCCCCTGAACAAAACTCGATGGGTGAGAAAGCCAGTTTGGAGGTGTAGAAAATGGCAACCAGAGCCACCACGATCAAGCTCGCCGATTTAGCGAACGCCGTTGAAGCGGCCGTATCAACTAATGCAGGACGCAAGCTCCCCGGCGGAATAATAATGGGAAAAGTCGTGAGAGCGGACGCAAAAATCGATGTGAATGCCACCGCGCGGAGCATCACCAAAGAAGTTGCGAAATCGGCTCCGGGAGTAAAGCTGACACCTAAGGTGATCACCGATGGCGGGTTCACTACCATGGGCTTTATCATCATGCCCCAGGCACTCCTGAAGAAGTAAGCGCCATGAAAAACATGGGTAATGCCGGAGCCGCCGAAAAGCGGTTGATGTGCCCCAGTGCGCAACCCGAGATGGATGACAGTGTGGTGCTGGGCGTTTTTGAAGAAACGCCCGAGGGCCAACGACTCGCCTGGGTTGAAGAGCCGCAGCCCGCAACGCCGCAACTCCTTTCACTCACTCGCGAAGTGGATCCGCGTAATATTTTTCGCTTCGCGGCGCGTTGCGAGGAAAAAAGATGCGTGCACTTTGACGGCAAAGATTGCCAACTGGCAACTCGAATCGTCCAAATACTTCCGCGTGCGGTGGATGTGCTTCCCGCGTGCAGCATTCGGGCTGAGTGCCGATGGTACCAGCAGGAAGGCAAGGCCGCTTGCTTTCGATGTCCTCAGGTCATAACCCACCTGGAGAATCCATCCGCGCAAATGTTGGAAGCGGCGCTGCCTCCATCATAGTTCGACCCGCTAGGAAGACGCCCTGAGCTGCCGTTCATAGGCAGCAATGAATGCGGGATCGCGCCGCATCAACGTTTGACGATCAACTCTGCCGCTGCGCGTCATCAGTGAATAAGCAAGTTCGATGGGCGTGAGGTGCATGTAACTGCCGGCCTTCTCAAACCACAGCATGCTTTCATAAGCCGCAGCCTGATAGTCCTCGATGACCGGCTTGCGCAGCTCTTCAAACCGCGTTAACGCCGCGCTGACGGTCGTCGTCTGCTGGACACACTGGTTTAGAGCGATTGCGTCTTCCAACGCCAGCTTCGTTCCAGAGCCAATCGAAAAATGCGCGGTATGCAAAGCATCGCCGAGCAGCACTACGTTTTCGAAATGCCACTGCGCGTTCTTCACCAGCACAAAGTTGATCCACTTTGAGTTATTCGAAAGCAATTCATGTCGATGTAAATCCTCGGCGAACACCTTCTTCAGATATTCACGCGTGTCCTCATCCGACATCTCCGCGAACGCGGCGTTTGACCAGGTTTCCGGATCACACTCGATGATGAACGTGCTGGTGGTCTGATTGAATTTGTATGAATGCGCGGCAAAGACACCGGCGTCGTTCTCGCGAAACGTCAGGGTCAGCCCATGAAACAACTGATTTGTGCCGTACCAAATGTATTTGTTGGGACGCGCGCTGAGGTCGGGATGAAAATGATCGGCGTATCTCTGCCGGACCGTGCTGTTCACGCCATCAGCGCCAATCAGTAGGTCACTCTCTCGTTTCAGAGCGTCGAGGTCGCCGACTTCATTTCGAAAATCAAGGCGAATCCCCAGTTGTTCGCAGCGCGCCTGGAGAATATTGAGCAGCCTGATGCGCGCGATTCCGGAAAAGCTGTTGCCGCGAATCGAAATCTTATCGTGGCCATGCACCACATCGACATTGTCCCAGGCTTCGAACTCACGCGTGATTTCCGCGTGTGAGATCGCATCAGCGTCGCGCAAATTGGCCAGCGTTTTTCCCGAGAAGACTACGCCCCAACCAAACGTGTCGTCCGGGCCGTTGCGTTCATAGATTGTAATGTCGTGCGCGGCGGCGGCTTGCTTAATCAGGATGGCGAAGTACATACCCGCCGGCCCGCCGCCAATGATGTTGATTCTCATGCGGGAAGCTCATCGAGCGCTTTGTCGAGTCGTTCGACTCCCGTCTTGAACAACTGGGGTTCAGCGCACATGCCGATACGGAAGTGCTGGGGGGATTCGAAGAAGCGGCCGGGCACGACTGCGGTGTCATATTTTACCGGAAGCAGATCAGAGAGATCGTCGACCCGCCCTTTCATCAAACGCGGGAAACAGGTTGTTCCCCGCTGCGGTCGCACTGACTCTAGATCCTCGCGCGAATCGAGAAAATCATTTAGCACCGCGCGATTGGTTTCCAGAATATTCTGGGCGCGCGCAATGAACCTCGGTAGCTTTTGCATCGCCACGACGCTCAAGCGCTCCGCAGGATGGGGGGAGAGTGACCCGAAGATGTCATGCAGCAGTCGCATGCGCTCGGCTAGTTCCGGCTCAGCGAGAATCCAACCGCAGCGCAGACCGCTCAAGCCGTAGCCTTTCGTCAAACTACTCGTCGAGATGAACTGCGGGCCGAGGTGAACCGAGGAGCGCGGCGCATTTTCGAACATCGCTTCAAGATAGACTTCGTCGACCAGCACGCGCGCGCCGGCGTTGGCGGCGATCTCGCCGATGCGACGCAACGTTGGTTCATCGGTGAAGGTACTGCTCGGGTTATGAAGGTTAGTGAGCACGATCAACTTCGTCGCTGAACCTACTTTCTGCTCGAGCTCGTCTACGTCAATTCGAAAACTGTCTTCAAACGAGCGCGAAAATCGTTTGACTCGCGCACCAAAATAGTTTGCCAGCGCCAACAGTGGCTCGTACGTTGGTTCTTCAATCAAAACTTCATCGCCATACTCGATTGCTGCTGCCATCGCGAGATGGTTCGCCATCGACGTACCACCCGAAATCGTAACAACCTGCTCGGACGGCACGTCGCAGTGTTGCGCCAGAGCATCCACCAGCGGGGCATAACCGTAAGAGTTGTCGCCATTCAAATCGATATCTTCAATCTGTGCCTCGAGCTCGGGAAACGGAAGATTCAGAATCCCGCTCAACGCGAGATCGTATTTGACCTTTGGGCGGTTCTTCGCCCATTGCATGTAGATGGATTCAGTGTTCATTTCTTACGCGCCCAAATAAAGTACGCAGGCACACCCAGCAGCATGATTCCGAAACTTATGGAGCTGTTCAGCGGAAACTTGTAAAGCAAGCTGAAAGTTATCACAGCGCAGGCGGCGATGAAGAACAGAGTCGTGAAAGGATGCGCGGGAATTCGAAACGTATCGGAAACCCGACCGTGAGGGAGGGTGCCGCCCTCCAAATCTAATGCACCCTCCCTCACGGTTGGTTTTCTGCCTGTCTTCCTAAATACAAACACACAGGCGGCGGACAAAGCGAAGAACACGACATCAACCGAAACAACGTAATTCAAAATCTGTTCAAACTTGCTCGCGACCAGAGCAATTACAATTGCCAGTGCTCCCTGCAAACCAATCGCAAATGCCGGCACCCGCGCGCCATTCAGCGAGGCGAGCTGCTTAAAGAACAACCCGTCATCGGCCATCGCGAAATAAACTCGCGGGGCCGTCAACATGCTCTGACTGAGAAAGCCAATCGTCGAGATCGCAATGCCGGCGGCGATCAATCTGCCGCCCTTTTCGCCGAGCGCGAGACGCATGATCGCCGAGGCGGGAGTCTTGGTTTGCGCCAGTCCGTCCGCACCGAGCGCGTGGACACAGACATAATTAACAGAAAGATAGACCACGATTACGCCGAGCACTCCTAACAACAAACCACGCGGGAGTGTCTTACTTGGTTCACGTACTTCACCGGCGACGAAGCACGCGGTCTGCCATCCGCCGTAAGCGAACTGCGCCGGAATTAGGGCTGCGCCGAAGGCAATCAACATTTGCCAGGTCGTCGTAGCGGCCACGGACGGTGCGGGGACAGCATTAGTTGAATGGTTAACCGTCAGGCCAACAATCACCAGAGCAGCGATGGCGACGAGTTTGAGAATCATGAACAGATTCTGCGTAGCTGTTCCGGCGCGCACTCCAATGCAATTGATGGCCGTCAACACCGCCAGCGCCGCCGAACCTAGCAACGCCGCGTTGAACTCGCTCGTCGCTATTCCCATCAATTCAAAAAAATGGTTCGCGAAGATTAAAGCTACGGCAGCCATGCCTCCGGTCTGGATCACGAAAAGCAAACTCCATCCGTACACAAACCCGACCAGCGGATGCATCGCTTCACGCAGATAGACGTACTGGCCGCCTGATTCGGTCACCTGCGAAGACAACTCCGCATAGATGAAGGCGCCGGCCAGCGCAATCAATCCCCCCACCGTCCAGGCGCCGAGAATCAACAGCGGAGTGTGAACCTGTTGAGCTACGACATAAGGATTTGTGAAGATGCCGGCGCCGATAATGCCGCCCATCACGATCATCGTCGCGTCGAACAGACCAAGTCTTCGCGCGAGATGCGATTCGGCGGACCGGTGATTTGCAGCTTGTGAGTTCACTCTTTCAAGAGTTGATTGGCAATGATCAGTTTCTGAATTTCCGACGTGCCTTCATAGATTCGCAGTGCGCGAACTTCGCGGTAGAGACGTTCTACAACTGTGCCTCTGACAAGACCAGCGCCCCCATGAATTTGCACGGCTTGATCGATAATGCGTTGGGCCGCCTCGGTCGCGAACAGCTTTGCTTCGCTGGCTTCGCGCGTCGAAGGCTCAACGCCGTGATCCTTCAGGTAAGCCGCTCGATACGCCAGCAGGCGTGCGGCATCGAGATCAGTTGCCATGTCCGCGAGCTTCGCCTGAATCAACTGATGACCTGCCAGCGGTTTCCCGAATTGTTCGCGCGTTTTTGCATGAAGCAAACTTTCATCGAGCGCGCGCCGGGCCATGCCGCAAGCAGCTGCCCCAACACTTGCTCGAAACATGTCGAGCGTCTGTAACGCCAGTCGCAAACCATCGCCTGGCTTGCCGATCATGTCTTCGGCGGGAACCCGGCAATCTTTGAATTCGAGTTCGCCAATTGGATGTGGCGCGAGCATTTCGGTTCGTTCGACCACGCTGAATCCCGGCATGCGCGCGCTGACGATGAATGCCGAGAGTTCGGCTCGCCCATCTTCGCGAGTTCCCGTACGCACAAAAACAGTGTAGAAATCAGCGACACCTGCGTTGGAGATAAATCGCTTTCGACCTTTGATCACAAAGGCGTCGTCTTCGCGATGGGCGGTCGTCTTAATAGAGGCGACATCCGAACCCGCATCAGGCTCGGTCAAGGCAAACGCCGCGATTGCTTGTCCGTTTCGGGCGCGTGCGAGCCAGAAGTCTCGCACGTGTTCGGTGGCGGCGAGACTGATCGCGTACGTGCCGAGTCCCTGCATCACGAACGCGAGGTCCGCCAACGGCGAAGAGTACGCAAGCGTCTCTCGGATGAGGCAGAAACTTCTGAGGTCAAAGGGTCGCGCAGGTTCCGCAACCGCATAACCGAGAACATCATTGTCTGCCAGCAGCAGAACGTATGATCGGAGCGCTTCCTCGACATCGGTTTCATCGTCCGCAGCCCGCACTTCAACTTCGCGTTCTGCAAGCGCAGCGATGCTCTCCGCCAACGCGCGATGCTCAGCGGTAAAGAACGGCGTCGAGGCGATGAAGGTATCCATCTCGGTAGTAAGAGGAGATTATGATCATATCGCCTCAGCGGCAATCATATTCTTGCGACGAGAACGACAAGATCAGCACGAGATTTGACGAATTGCTTCGTAAAGAGCGACTGCAACGGAGTTTGCCAGATTCAAGCTGCGAACTTTTGGATTAGACATCGGTATCTTGAGACAGCGATCCCAATTCTCTTTCAGCAGAGCTTCAGGCAATCCGCGCGTCTCAGGTCCAAAGACCAGACTGTCATTGTCTTTGAACTGCCAATCCCAAAATGAGCGCTCGGCTTTAGTTGAGAAGTATAGGAGTCTGCCGGCGGGTAAGGACTGGTAGAGCTCCTCGAGATCGCGATGGCGATTGATTGTCACCTCATCCCAATAGTCCAATCCGGCGCGGCGCACTGCCCGGTCGTCCATTCGGAACCCGGTCACACCGACAATGTGCAGCGGCACTTTTACAGCAGCACATAGACGTGCAATGTTACCGGTGTTTTGAGGAATCTCCGGCTCGACGAGAACAACCTGCGGCATGATGAGTGCGGTATGGATAAAACAATAAGGAACGGCGCGCTTTATAAAAGCATCGCCGTTCCTTTTTCAAGGGCCTTCAAGGCCTCAGAGGATGTGCGCCACTTGAACGTGGTCGTTGTTTCCTGCGTGAACGAGCTATCTCTTCTTTGCAGACTTCTTGGCTGCTTTTTTCTTGCCGCCCTTTTTCGCGGCCTTTTTCTTAGTTGCCATAGTGTCGTTTCTCCTTCTTAGTTTTCAGGTTGTGACCACAAGATGCTGTGTTGCTTTGTCTCTTGTGGTCTAGAGAAAACGGCGCACAACATCTTGCTATATAAACTCAATTCCCACGCTTGTCAACAATTTAATTCGAAAAACTTCACAGTCGCTCTGACGATCGACAACCGATCTGTGACGATGTGGTCATCAAGATCGAAGGCGGTTGCGCGATCATTTGCGATCTGAATGCGACGCACGCTCACCTTCAAGCACGAAGAGTTGAGCACGCGATAGTCGAAACTTGAACTGGATGAAGCGATGATTAGTTACTTAAAGAGAGGTGTGAAGATCCATTGATCGTGACGATCAATTCCGTAGTAAGTGATCACGGAACTGCGTTGACTGCGACTCGCGACACCAAGGAATGGTCCGGTACTGTTAGCTGAATCGTCCTCGCCTCCGGGGGCAGTGCCGGACGATTCTGTGTCGAGCACGTTTGCCAGCTGCGGGATCAGTTGGGCCAGGCCTGGCATTCGCGGTGTTGGCGGTGTTCCGCCGGAATAAACTGTCAGTGCTTTTACGAAGTCCGTGACGTCTCCTGAGGTCGGACTAATGAGCTTCCATTCGCCCGAGCTTGAAAGCGGATCGCGCGATGCTGATACGCGCAGGATTTGAAGTTTCTTCGTCCCTTTTGGAATTCCTTCAAGCAGTTGATCCATCGAAGTGGGCAGCGAATTTACCCCTTGTCCGCCTCGATATCTATAATACGAGCGAATAGCGTCAGAGACCTGTTCCCCGCGAAAAATGGCCTCTTTTTCACGTTCTCGCTGGGATTGCTGCCGCACATTTTCCGCGGCTGCGAGCGCAAACAGGGCCAGCAAACTCATCACCGCCAGCAGCGCCACCAGCGTGAAACCACTTTCTGATCGCAGATCAGTAGTTGTTAGTTGAGAAACTGTTTTCATCGCACTATTGCTACTCCGGTTCCTCGCTCACTCGCGGCACGGTCCTGAAAGGCGCGCCCGAATTTGGATCCTGCGTAAACGGAAGTGTGTGCCTGATTTTCAAGGTCGTATCGATCAGCACCACTTCCTTCTCAGAAATGCTGACCACGCGAAAGCGTCCGCCGACTGGATCACCGCGCTGTACGTTGTTCAGATCCTTGTTCCCCTTGTCCTGAAGCACGGCAATATCATTAAAGCGCGGCTTACCAATCAAGCCAACGTAAGTAAAGTTCGGCACAGGCGGTTGAGACACGTTCAGTGAAACGGTGTTCGAATAAAGATGGCCATCGCTCGTGCGGGCCATGAGCTGGCGCACGCCGGGATTCGCCACCATCGATGCAGGCACGGTTGTGAATAACTGTTGCGGTCCGACGAAGCGAGTAGGCAACTCGCGTCCGTCCATGACGATGTGCACCGCCGGTGTAAATTTATCGCCGGTCAGTTGCAGACTGAAATCAGCCGGCGTGCGCGCGTACACCGAAGATGGCGACACACCTGACGCGACCAGCGGTGGCGTCGGTGTCGGTGATGGTGTCGGAATGATAACTGGTTTGGGTGTGGGCGGTGGCGGCTCGTAGTAAGAAAAAATATTTCGGTCAGCTTCCGACGTGGAGGCTACGGCTCCGGTGTAAGAAACGGGTTTATAGATCGAGAGATCGTCCACCGACGGCTCGGGTGACTCATTAGGCCTAGTCACGCGCGTCGGTGTCGGCGACGTGCGAGCGATCCCGTTCGTCGGCGTTGGTGGTTTTGAGGATCCGCCTCCAAAGAACACATAGCCGAGCACCAGGATCGCCGCCAGCGCCAGAGCTCCCGCCGCAATCATTTTCTTCTTCTCGTTCGGATTGTTCGGATCAAAAAACTTCATAGCGCAAACACTATTGTTGATTAGGATTCGAACCGGTGCGCTGAAAATACGTCGCCATATCCATGCGCAGACTCACCAGGGTTCCCCGCCCTCCGACAGTGGGCTTATTCGCTATCGGCCCGGTGGTGCGGACCGGCAGTGCAACCGGGGCCGCATCCGGGGTTCCAGATTGCGTCACCCGCTCCAACTCGACGGCATTAATGATAAGGAATTGCCGGCTCGCTTCGATGTCATGCACGAAATGCCTGACGCTCTGATAAGGACCTTCCACAGTGACGCTGACAACGATGCCCGGATAAATTGATTGCCACTTTGCCTGGCTCTGTTTCTCAGCACTCACCGTCGCCTGAACTTGGGTCTTAGCGCCAACCGCCGCCAGCGGCGAGTACGCAGGCCCGGCCGTGTTACGCAGGCTGTTACTCTTGATCAATTTGTTCAGCACCGTGTACAGCGACATGCGTCCGGAACTTTGCGAAGGCAGCCAATTCCCTTCGAAGTCCTCGAGACTCGCTTTGATCTGGTTGACGCGCGTCTGAGTGGTGATCGTCGACTGTAATTCGGAGCCCGAGGCCGCCCGCATACTGAGAAGACGTTGCTTTTCCATTTGCGTAGAGGTCAAGCGTGAATTCGCGGGCAGATAAAAATAGAACCAGGCAAACACAGTTAGCAGCGCGAGCAGCGCCGCTCCCGACAGTCCGATTAATTCAGGTAGCCCAATGATCTGGAACGCCGGCGGCCGCTTCATTCGGTTGACGCGAACCGAAATCTGTTGCTGCGCGGAGATCGCATTCTGAGGCATCGGCTGTTCCTGACTCATTGCGGCTTGCCTCCCGTGTCTGCGGTATCAACAGGTCGCTTCGTATTCGGTTCGACCGGCATTCCTGCACGCGGCACGTAATGCACTGCCAGTTCATATTCCGATCCGCTCTCACCTTTGCCGCGCTGAGGATTCTGCGCGACGAGTTCGGCATGAAAGACTCCCTCGGCTTCCATGTTTTGAATCATCTCGGTCACGACAGTTGACGTTTTACTCGCGACCACCAGCTCGAGATCGGCTACTGTTCGATCATCCTGCACCGTCACTTCCTTGACGGCGATGCGCGTCACGCGAACGCCTCCGGGCAATGAATTTTCCAGATCAGCAAACAGCCGCGTCCACGAGAAGCGCTTCCGATCAACCAGCGCATGCGCGTACTTCAATTCGCGCCGCTCATCGAGCGTGAGGGCAATCTCGACATCTTTGGCGCGCTTGTTCAAGGTGTCTGTTTCTTTTCTGAGATCAGCGACTTCGCGTTGCGCGGCCAGCGTCTTCGCATTGATACTCATCGTGGCTTGAGCGAGATAGACCAGCAGGACAATCGAGATCAGGCTGATCAAAGCCGTCACGGTCCACGGCAGGACGCGATTGCGAAAAGGATTGCTCGAGAGATTTGGTTGAGCTGGCATTCCGAATAACTTTCAAGAAAAGCATAACCCGTGCGCGAAAGTGGCGCAAACCACTCTTTCGAGCCCAGGCCCCGCAGGACATTACACGTCTATAGATGAGCGAGGTTGCGGAAAGAGGTTGCTTCGGATCAGGCGCTGGCGGTCATTTCCAGGCGATCGAGCTTTAAATAGAGGCCGCGGCGGGTCAGACCCAACTCGCGGGCAGCGCGTGAGATGTTGCCATTATGCTTCCGGAGCGCGTCTGAGATCATGCGGCGTTCTACTTCAGCCAACGCTTCTGCCAGGGTGACGTTCTGTAAAGGAACCGAGATAGAGCTTCCGGTTCCGGTAATTGACATTACAGATCCGGCGTGAGCCGATGGCGCGCCCACCCGTCTAAACTCAGCCGATAATTCTTCGGGAGTTATCACGGAACCGTCTTCAGAGCGCGCAATGACGCGCTGCACTTCATTGCAAAGCTGGCGAACATTGCCAGGCCAATCAGCCACCATCAGCAGATCGATCGCTTGCGGCGTCATCTGGATGTCCTGCCGGCCGAACTTCGCCGAATAGTGATTGACGTAGTAGTTAATGATCGTGGGGATCTCTGAGCGACGCTCGCGCAACGGCGGCACGCGCAAACGAATCACATTGAGGCGATAGTAGAGGTCCTCGCGAAACTTTCCCTGCTCGACCATCTCTTCAAGGTCTGAGTTCGTCGCCGCGATGATGCGCACGTCGACTTTGCTGGGACGCTGATCGCCGAGCGGCTGAATCTCGCCTTCCTGAAGAAAGCGCAGGATCTTCGGCTGCACATCAATCGGTAGATCGCCGATCTCATCCAGAAAGAGTGTCCCACCAACCGCCGCGCGAATCACACCTCCCGAGTCCTTTACGGCGCCGGTGAAGGCCCCTCGTCGATAGCCGAAGAGATACCCTTCGGTCAGTTCCTTGGGCACGGCCGTGCAGTTAAATGGCACAAACACCTTGTCGCGGCGCGACGACAGTGCGTGAATCGCGCGCGCCACCAACTCTTTGCCGGTGCCGGATTCGCCGGTCACGAGCACCGTGACGTCCGACGAGCGAATCTTATGTACCTCTTCGACTAATCGAGTCATCGCCGGACTCGAATGAATAAAGCCGGGCATTAAGCTCGCGCCGGCCGACGCAGCTTCGTCATCCGTCGCACGCGTGGTTCGCGTATGCTCGCGCAAGGCACAAAGATCCAGGCCCAACTCAACGATCCGCAACAACGGTCGCAGCGTCAGGGCGCCCGGCAGGTCCGCGCGGTCGCTCGGTGAAATAAGGAGCGTCGCCGGTGGCGCGTTGCTGGGTTCCAGAGCGATGACCGCGACATCATGCTTCCTGGCGAACGCGCGGCGCTCCGCATCTTCTCGGGCCGCGGCAAATTGTTCTGCCAGCCGCTCGCCTTCGGTGCGGTCACAGCCGTGCGCGATGACTACTCGTTGAGCCTCAGCGTTTGGCTCAGTGATGACTATTTTCTTCGCTTTTGTCTCTTGCCGAATCACGGCCGCCAATTCATGCAATAGCAACTCGCGCGAAGCGACGGCTTCGGCTAAACGAAGCGTGAGCAACTGGGCGATCGTTTCACTCCGCCGGGAATCTACCGCCGCGCTGCGGTCAAGCGAAGCAACGGTTTCCTCGGCCTTCCGGAGATCGAGCTGAGCACCCAACTCGCGGAACATCCTGGTGGCGTGCGATAAGTGCTCAGCCACCTGTTCCGGTTGCGTCACCGCATACGCGCGGGCCAGCTCAAAATGCGCGCGGGCGCTGCGATATCGATCGCCCAACAAATCGAAAATCGAAACGCTGCGGCCAAAGTGTTGCGCGGCCGAGAAGGCGTCGCCATGCGCCATTTTAAGTAGTCCGTGCAATCGCTGCGCTTCTCCCGCCAGCAGCAAGTCAGTCTGCGAATCGGTTATCAACTCGGTCACGCGTTCGAGACTCGCCGCGGCATCATCCGCATGACCTGAGAGCAATGAGGCTTCGGTCAACAGCAGAAGCGATTCACAAATTGCCTGACGATCACCGATCAGCTCCGCCAGCTCCAGCGCCTTCATTGTCTGATCGTTGGCCAGGCTGCTCTCATTCATTGCCAAATAACACCGGCCCAATGTGCGATGCGCCTGACAGCAATACCAGTTATTGTTCTTCTCACTTGCCAGAGAGACTGCCCGCTCGAGATAGTTTTGCGCGCCCTCAAGATCGCCCCGCAACATCAACAAGTCGCCGAGCGAGTCA
>Ga0134121_10004072_pt1 | contig 12004 bp, 12 predicted proteins | sample KB301_FD_96463 | JGI IMG/M metagenome (GOLD analysis project Ga0134121, IMG submission 96463) | Terrestrial soil microbial communities without Nitrogen fertilizer from Kellogg Biological Station, Michigan, USA - KB3-0-1 | ecosystem: Environmental > Terrestrial > Soil > Unclassified ...
AGGGACGCGCATGGCGCCGAGCTCGAGCGCTGGTCCGAGGTCACGTTCCGATCGCTCGGCGAGCGGCGCGCGATCCCGGTCGTCACCGTGCGGCCGTGGCTCGAGCGCACCCTGGGCGAGCTCGCACCCGACGTCCGGATCGCGGCGCTCCACGCAGCGTCGCGCGCACCGGAGCCGTTGCCCGGGGTTGTCCGCCGGCCCGATCATCGGCCCGAAACCGACGACGGCGGGATCTCGGCGAGCACCGGTGGTGGGCTGCGCCTCGCGATCACCGGACCGCACGGCGTCGCGTGTGACCTCGAAGCGATCGAGGCTCGCCCGGCCGACGCGTGGCGAGACCTGCTCGGGGCCCACGCCGAGCTCGCGGCCAGGCTCGCGCGGCAGTCCGGCGAGCCGTTCGATCACGCCGCGACGCGGGTGTGGACCGCGCTCGAGTGCGCCGCGAAGCTCGGCCATCCCGATCCGCATCTTTTGCTCGTGACCGCGGGGGGCGCGGCGGCGTCGCTCCGGGCGGGGACGATCGAGGTGACCACCCTGGTCATCGAGGTCATCGGACACGGCTGGATCGCGGTTGCCGTCGCGACCCTCGCGGCGCCGATGATGGCGGAGATCGACGCGGCGTCATGAAACGCACGTACGACTACCGGCACGTCGTGACGTTTCAGGACACCAACGTCGTGGGGAACGTCTACTTTGCCAACCACGTCGCCTGGCAGGGCGTGTGTCGCGAGCACTTCTTGCGCGACCACGCGCCGGGGGTGTTGCAGCAACTGCAGCACGACCTCGCGCTCGTCACGGTATCGTGCCAGTGCGAGTACCTGGCCGAGCTGGTCGCGTTCGACGAGGTGATCATCCGGATGTCGCTCGTCGAGGCGCTCCACAGCCGGCTCGACCTGCGGTTCGACTACGTGCGCATCACCGCCGGTGGCGAGGAGCTCGTCGCGACCGGCAAGCATCGCGTCGCGTGCATGAAGCGGGATGGTCATCACATGGTGCCGACTCCGATCCCCGACGAGCTCCTGGCGGCGGCCCTGCGATATCGCTGAGACCCGACCATGCATCGTTCCGTCACTCCCTCCTTGCTTGCTCGCCGGCGCGCCGCTGGGATCCTGTCGCGCTGGAGCCTGCCGCTTGCGATCGGGCTGGTGCTGCTCGCCGCCTGGTGGCTCGCCTCGGCTGCCCGGATGTTCCCGTCGGGGACGGTGCCATCGCCGGCCGACGTGGCGCGCGCGTTTGTCATCGAGGTGCGCACCGGCCGGCTGTTCGAAGACGTCATCGCGTCGCTCTACCGGGTCGCGTGGGGCTTCGCGACCGCGGTGGCTGCGGCGGTTCCGCTCGGCCTCGTGGTCGGTCGCTCGCCTGCGGTGCGCTCGGCGGTGCTGCCGTGGATTAATTTTTTCCGCAGCCTGTCGCCGATCGCGTGGATCCCGTTCGCGATCGTCTGGTTCGGGATCGGCGATCCGCCGGCGATCTTCCTCATCTTCCTGGCGACATTCTTCCAGATCGCGCTCGCGACCGCAGCGGCGTCTAGCGCGGTCCCCAAGATCTACTATCGCGTTGCCCAGGAGCTCGGCCTTGACGCCGTCGAGGTGGTGTTTCGCGTCACGCTCCCGGCGATCTTGCCGCAGCTGGTGACCGCGCTGCGCGTCGCGATCGGCGTCGCATGGATGGTCGTCGTCGCCGCCGAGATGATCGCGGTGCAGAGCGGCCTGGGCTTCCTGATCGTCGACGCGCGCAACGGCCTTCGCATGGATCTCGTGGTGTGCGGCATGATCACGATTGGCCTGATCGGCGTCGCGCTCGACCTCGCGTTCGCCCGCCTGTCGCGGCTCGACAGCGTGCGCTGGGGGGGCGAGCGATGACCGGCGTTGCCCTCGAGCTGCGTGGCGTCGGCTTCGCCTATCCGGGCGTCCCGGTGATCGCTGGCCTCGATCTCGCCGTCGACCGCGGCGACTTCATCGCCTGCGTCGGCCCGTCGGGGTGTGGCAAGTCGACCTTGCTCGCGCTGCTCGGCGGCCACATCGCGCCGACGCGGGGGGCGATCGAGCGCCACGGTCGCAGCCGCACGATCTACCAGGACGGCGGGCTGTTCCCCTGGCTCACCGTGCGCCAGAACATCGCGCGCGGTCTGCCCCGCGATCTCGACACGGCCGCCGCTGAAGACAAGGTCGCCGAGTGGCTCGCGATCACCCGGCTCGCCGATCTCGCCCACCTGTATCCCCACCAGCTGTCGGGCGGCATGCGCCAGCGCGTCGAGCTCGCCCGCGCGCTCGCGGCCGAGACCGACATCCTCCTGCTCGACGAGCCGTTCGGCGCCCTCGACTATCAGACCCGGGTGCGGATGCGTCGCGAGCTCGCCGCGACCCTCGCGGAGCGTCCCCGCACGGTGGTGTTCGTCACCCACGACATCGAGGAGGCCGTCCAGCTCGGCGACCGGGTCATCATCCTCGGGCCGCGCCCGACCAGCGTGCGCCGCGTGATCGAGCTGCCCCCGGGGCGGGTCCGCTTGCCGGCGGCGCCGGGTGTCCCGGAAGCGGAACAAGCCATCATGGAGGAGCTCGGACTGACATGACCAGCAAGACTCGCGTCGCCGCCGTCGCCGTCATCCTGCTCGCCGCGCTCACCGTGCTGCACAAGCGGCCGTGGCGCGGCAGCGAAGAAGCCGCCGCCCAGCTCGCGGTTGGCTACCTACCGGTCACGTGTCACCTGACCTGCCCGGTCACAGACTTCGCGACCAGAACGACCACAACCTCGACGCGGTTCAGCTCGCAGCGGTTCAGCGATTTCCCGACCGTGGTCGAGGCCCTCAAGGCCCGCAAGGTCGAGGCAACGTTCATCCTGGCGCCGCTCGCGATGGTGCTGCGCGAGCAAGGCGTCCCGATCCACATCGTCTACCTGGGGCACCGCGATGGCTCGACGGTGATCGTGGCGAAGAACTCGACGGCCAGGTCGCTGCGTGACCTCGCGGGCAAGACCTTCGCCCGCCCGAGCAAGTACTCGAATCAATACCTCGTGATCACCAAGCTGATGGAGGACGAGGGCATGCAGCCCGGCGACCTCAACTTCGTGGACATGGCGCCGCCGGACATGCCGAGCGCGCTCGCCGCCGGAGCGATCGATGCGTACTTCGTCGGCGAACCGTTCGCTGCCAAGTCGGAGTTCGCCGGGACCGGCCGCGTCCTCTACTACGCGAAGGACATCTGGCCGCACTTCATCTCGTGCGTCCTCGTCGTGCGTGACGAGCTCATCGCCGAGCATCCCGAGACCGTGCGGGATCTCGTGCGCGGCATCGCGGAGAGCGGCGAGTGGGCCGAGCACAACCGGCTCGCGGCCGCAAAGCTCGTGTCGCGAACCGAGTACTACAATCAGGATCACAAGTTGCTCGAATTCGTGCTGACCCAGCCTCCCGATCGCGTGTCGTATCGCCTCCTGACCCCGTCTGACGACGATCTGCGGTCGATCATGCATTACGCGATCAAGGCCGGGATCCTGCACAAGCAGATCGAGCTTCGCGACCTCGTCGACCTCCGGTTCATCCCAGAACACATCCGGTCGATCGCCATTGCCGCGGAATGACCGCGCGATGCGACGCGTCCTGCGCGTGATCGCGTTGCTTGCCAGCATGCTGGTCTCCGGAGCGCGGATCGTCGCGATCACCGCCGTGCATGGTCTCCTCTATGGAGTACGCCGCGGCATGATGGCGCCCGATGCCGACCCCGCCGGGATCGGACGGCTCCAGGGCGCGAGCCTGGCGGCGCTGCTCGAGCGACTCGGCCCGACCTACGTCAAGCTCGGTCAGGTGCTCAGCACCCGGCCCGACCTCATCGGCGGCGCCGTCGCGGAGGGCCTGTCGCGGCTCCAGGAGCGCGTGCGCGCCGTACCGGGCCCGCTCGCCATGCGTGCCTTGCGCGACGGCCTGGGCTGCGATCCGGCGAAGGTGTTCTCGGCCGTGGCCCCGAGGCCGCTCGCCTGCGGCAGCATCGCCCAGGTCCATCGCGCCACGACGATTGGCGGTCGCGACGTGGTCGTGAAGATCCGCAGGCCCGGCGTAGTCCGCCGACTCGAGGCTGACGTGGCACTGATCCTGGAGCTCGCGGCCGTCATCGAGCGACTCGGCCTTCGCTTCCCGGTCCGGCCGTGGATCCGCCAGTTCGCGGATGCGGTTCGCGCCCAGCTCGACCTCGGGCGCGAAGCGGAGAACTACCGCATGCTCCGCGAAAACCTTGCGGGCATCGCCGGTCTCCGGATCCCCGCGGTCGTGCACGAGCTGACGACCTCAAGCGTACTGACCCTGGAATTCCTCGACGGTCTACACCACATCGACGAACAGCAGCTGTCGTTCGAGGATCGCCGGCGCGCGTTGCACGTGGGGCTGACCGCGCTGTACCGGATGATCTTCGTCAATGGCTTTGTCCACGCCGACCTGCACCCGGGGAACGTGTTCTTCCGGCGGGGCGGCGAATGCGTCCTGCTCGATGCCGGCGTCGTCGCCCGGCTCGAAGGCGCGGTCCGCCTCGACTTCATCGACTTCTTCACCGGGCTGGTCGCCAACCGCGGCGAAGCCTGCGCGCAGATCATCTATGACGGCGCGCTGTATCGTGCGCCCGCATCGGACCGCGATGCGTTCGAGGCCGAGATCTGCGCTCTCGTCGCTCGGTTCTCCGCGCTCCCTGCGCGTGACTTCGAAGTCACGGCCTTTGCGATGGGGTTATTCGATATTCAACATCGCCACCAGATCTATGGCGCTCCGGACTTCATGATGGCGATCGTTGCGCTGCTTTGCTACGAAGGCATCGTCAAGCGCGTGGAGCCCGATCTCGATTTTCAGGCGATGGCACGCGACATGTTACCGAGCACACGAACGGCATGAGCACCTCCGGCGACGCGGCCGTACAGTGTATCGTTCTCGGGCCAGTACTGCTACCGCGTGCGGCCGGTCAAGCACAGCTCGCCGGATAGACAACGTTGATATGCCCGCTGCCTCGGTGTATAACCCTGCATGGCAAAGCAAACTTATCGAGGCAGCTGCCACTGTGGAGCGGTGCGCTTCGAGGCAGACATCGATCTGGCCCAGGGCACCGGGCGCTGTAACTGCAGCTACTGCTGGAAGGTCCGCAACTGGTCGATCGGGCTCAAGCCCGACGCGTTCCGGCTGCTGACTGGAAAGGACGACACGAGCGAATATGGGTTTCGCGCCGACAGCACGAACCATCACGTGTTCTGCAAGCACTGTGGTGTGCGGCTGTACACCTATGGGCACGTCGCCGAGATCGGCGGCGACTACGTGTCGGTCATGCTGTCGACGCTCGACGACCTGCTGCCCACGGAGCTCGCCGCCGCGCCCGTTCGCTACATGAACGGCCGCGACAATGACTGGTTCCACGAGCCGGCCGAGAAGCGGCACCTCTGATCACAACGAGCGCAGCTGGGCGCGCAGCGCGTTCGCTCCTGGCGACAGCCGGGCCACGGCCATGCGGAATACCCAGGCTGCCGGGTGCGGCTCGCCACGCAAGTACTGCCGCCAGAGGTCGTCGGCGCCGTGGTCAACGCAACTGGCGAAGCCAGCGCGAGCCGCATGCGCGGCGACGCTGTCCTGACCGAAGAAGTGCGCGCCGAAGTCGAACACGACGCTGCTGCCCGGGCCGCCGATCTCTGCCATGAAGCGAAGCGATCGGTCGACGGCCGCGACGCCGATGTACGTCGTGACGCCCTCCCAGACGAAGACGCTGCCGCGATCACGCCGAACCCCGTGCGCTTCGAGTGACCGCGCGAGTGCTTGCTCGAAGTCGGGGGCGATGAAGTCGCTCGGGACGTACGCGATCCATTCGGGGAGTGCGATTCCGGCCGCGGCGAGCAAGCGGCGCTTCGTATCGAGCTGGTCCGCGAGATCGATCTCGTAGACGCGTGCATGATGGGCCGCGATCTCGGGCATCCGCAAGGCGCGCGCGTCGAAGCCAGCGCCCATGAGCACGAGTTGATCGATGCCCTCGGCAAGGCTGTCTCGCACCACATCGTCGATGAAGCGCGTGCGAATCCGGATACCATCGCGAAAGAACGGAAGCTCGAGGAAGCGCTGCGTGCCGGCCTCGGCGTGCGCGCCTGCCGTGAGAAAGGTCGCTGCGTAGGGATCTTCGAACAGTCGCTCCTCCGGCGGGCGCGTCGCCTCTTCGGCGCGTACCGCGGCGATTGCGAAGGCGGTATCGGAGACCGTCAGCATCGGCGAAGATGTTCCGCTCGGTCACCCGGCAGCGCAAGCGGCGAGGAAGCACGGTGTCCCGAGCGCGAGAATCCAGAAACTAACCCGGGCGGAGCCCATTCGTTCGGCCCTCGCGACCCGGCCGCGGTTCGCATAAGCTGAGCGGCATGCGAAGCTTGCCGCTCCTGCTGCTGCTGGTCCTCACCAGCTCTGCCTCCGCCGAGTCCATCAAGCTAGGAACGAAGCCGCCGGCCACCGGCGCCAAGTGGACCGAGGAGAAGTCGATGACTGCCAGCATCACGATCGAGACCCATGGCAAGACGATCCCGATGACGATGAACCGCGTCGAGCGCAAGCGCATCGAGGTGCTCGCGGTCAAGGGCGATGTCGTCGTGAAGGCGAAGATCACGTACGACAAGGCCTCGGATTCGCAAAAGCTCGGTGCGAACGAGAAGGGCGGCACGAACCCGGCCGAGGGCAAGACCTATACCGTGACGGCGGGCGAGCCGATCGCCGTCGAGCCGGGGGCCGAGGCCGAGGCCGTGCGCAAGCTCGAGAAGCGGTTCGGCAAGCCCGATCGCATGCGCAACGTGATCGCCGGGCACGAGTACGTGCAGGGCAAGGTCATCGAGCTGAAACCATCCGAGGTCACCGACTTCCTTGACGATCAGGGGGACGTCGAGAAGTTCACGCTCGAGTATGCCGGCATGGAGGGCAAGAGCGCGAACTTCAAGATGCACTTCGAGGGCACCAAGAAGGACAAGGCCCCGATCAAGATCGAGATGTCTGGCAAGGTGCTGGTCGATCCGGCCACCGCGCAGCCGCTGAGCATGGACCTCACCGGCACGATGAAGAGCATCGGCGGTGATCCGAAGATCGACGGCACGATCACGATGACCGGTCACCGGACGAAGTGAAATCGCGAGTCGATCGCGGTCGACGACACGACCAGGCGCGATGGGGTTGGTGACCGATGTCGTGGAGGTTTCCGTCGGGGTCGGTTCCACGGCGCCGAGGATCACACGTTCTCGGCTCGTTCCTCACTGGTGAGCGGCCGCCCCCATGTCGAGCACGAATCGACCGGGGAACGTCCCGCGCGGGCCGGTCAGGAGTGTCTCGACGATGATCAGGTCACCGTCGGTAACGAAAGGCGTCGCGAGTCTCGTCATCGAGGATGATGGAAGGGCGAAGGAAGGGCCGAATGTGAAGGCGACCGGTGAAGTAGCAGCCGATGAGCTTGTAGTGGTTCCACCAGGGGCGCGCCTGGTCGAGCGCTTCGCGTTTCGTCTTGCTGTGGCTGACGACGCGTGCCGTCCGGAAGTCGAAGACATGCGGATGGTCATAGTCGATGTCGACCACACCGACCCATTCGTCGGGGTAGCGCTCGCAGATCTCGGCCCAGGTCAATGGCTCCGTGATCGTTGATGCGATCTGTTCGGCGGCATTCATATGTCCCATCCTCGAGGTGTGGGCCTCGTTGTCAAGTTTTCTGACAACCGGCCTCGAACATCGACGGTACCGGCCACGCGTCAGCGCAGCCTTGCGACGGCATTCGTGCTGACGCTCAAGGAGTTGGCGGCTCACCGTGGCACTGATTTCGAGCTCGTCGGAGGTCATCCGTGATCCGGCCCGACGCCGGTCACGCTCACGCAACTTGGCAGTTAAAGTCCGGTCGACACAGCCAGGGCCGCGCGGCGAGACCACCACCAGGCATGCACACCCGAGCGCCGCGGCAGCACCGAGCCTGGCCAGCGGCACGGACCACAGGACGGGCGGCGCGATTCCGGCCAGCCTGAGCACCCGGGTGACACCTCGCTCGCGGTCGACGCCGCGCGACGCTACCAGGTTCGCCGCAGCGGGTGCGCCTCGGTGGTGAACACCACGCGGTCGGCGACCGTGCCATCCGGCGCGAAGATCAGATACAGGTACTTGAGCGTCTCGGCGAGGAAGTAGCTCGGCATCAGGTCGCCCTGCGCCATGGTCTCGACGCTGGTCAGCACCGTGAAGCCATCGCCCGCGCGCGCGTGTGCGACCAGGGCGTCGAGGAACGCCTTGCCCATCGCGAGGTACTGTGGATCGCCGGTCGCGCGCCGCAGGTACCACGCCGACTCGATGATCTCGGGCCGGAGCGGGTACCCGGCGTCGCGGATCGCCAGCGTGCGGTAATCGATCAGCTCCGGCTCGACGCCGCGGAGTTGCCACATCCGGAAGCAGGATGCCTCGAGCCGGCGCGCCCGCTCGAGCTCGCCGCCGAGGACGAGGACGCCGGGCAAGAACGCGTGCAGCGCGCCGAACTCGCTCGCGGTCCGCCGGCCGGAGTCCATGTCGGCCTGGCCGTACCACAACTCGCCGGCGCTCTCGTCGGCCAGGCGGGCGTCGATCGCGGTGAGGCTTTGGCGCCACATCTGCGCGAGGTCCTCGTCGCCGAACAGCAGCGCGCCCTTGAGCAGGTACTCGTAGTACGAGTCGATGCCGCCGCCGACGTGGCTCGCCGGGCTCGTCCATTGCCCCGACTCGACGTCGATCTCCTCGCCGACCAGCCCGAGCGAGGAGCGCCGCGCGTACAGCGCGACCAGCGCGGCCTTGGCCTTGTCGTAGTACACGGGCTTGCCGGTCAGCTTCGACAGCGCGCCGAATTCGAGGATCAGCGTCCCGATCTCGGCCGGGTTGGTCTTCGCGCCGGATGCCTTCCCGGTCTTCAGGTTCACGTACATATACGGCATCCCGGTCGGCGAGCCGAACACCGGCAGGAGCCGAGCGCCGAGATCGTCGGCCAGCCGCAGCAGCTGGGCGTCCCCGGTCAGCTGATATCCCGACAGCAGCCCGCCCAGGACGCGGATCGTGATCTCGAAGTTCTTGACCGTGATGTCCTGATCGAACGACAGCCGCTCGTCGATCAGCCTGCGCGCGGCGTTCGCCTCGTCGGGCAGCCCGAGCATCACCAGCGTGTCGAGCGCATCGACCGGCGTGATCAGGAGCGGCGTGCCGTACCAGTCGCGCGCGGTGTGCGTCACCGGCCTGAGCTCGTCGTGGCCCCACGCGTATCGGGCGTACGCGGCCCACGATCGCCGCGTCTCGTCGCGCACGCGCTCGGCCATCACGACGCGATCGATCGGCGGCGCGGCGGCAAGCTCGCGATCGGCCGCTACGCCGGCAGTGACGGGCCCGCCGCGACTTGCGCAGGCGGCTAGCGACAGGACCAGGGCTCCGAGTCGGGATGTCATGAGGTCCTCATTTGTCGCCGGTCGGGCCGCGGAAGGCCAGCCCCGCCAGCGACTCGCGTCAAGCAGGCCATGCGGCTCGACTGTGGCTCGTGGTGATCCACGACGCGCCGATCGATATAGTGGGCGCGATGGCCGCGAACATCCGAACAGAGCGTCGATCGAACTTCATAGTTTCGAGCCACAAGGACGACTACCGCAACCCATGGACTCCGACCGGCGGAGATACCCTTCACATCCCACCCATCTTGTCTGTATTTCTGTTCGTACTGCTCCATGAGTAATACCTCGGAGTGTGCCATGCTCTTCGAATCGCTGGCCATTGCCTCATAGCCTATCACCCGTTAAAGGAGACAGCCATGACGCCTACGTTGTAGTCCTCCCAAGCCTTGGAGTCTTGTTGTTTTCGCTACTCCTTCGCTTTGTTGACAAGTTGTTTACCGAGCCTTGAATAAAAGCGCTTATGCTCGAGTGACCAGCTGTTGGGATCCAGCAGCGGGAGGTGAACGATAGCCGCGCCTTGGTCGCTGGAATGCTGCTTGATGGTGTTGTTCAAGAGTAGCTGCGGGAAGAACCCCCCTTCCATACGCTGAGCGACGCCGGACACGGGGGACCCGGGGCGCGAGACGGGTAGGTACGGCTTCCTGGCAGGGAGCGCGAGGCGAGGCTGAACCTGCATCGCGGCGTGTGGTCGCCGCGGTCGGATCTCGGCTGGCGTCCGCGCCTCCTTTCTCGCCGGCGGGAATTTCGAGGTTGGATTGAATCGTGAGCTCATCGTTTCGTCTCTCCCATCTTCGGGGGCTGCCGCGGCCCAGGTTAGGCTTGAGATCTGTGGCCAATCAGCGTATCGCTGGGACACGACTGCGTACAATTTTCGGCGACCCGGGACGTGACTGCGAGGCTGCGTTCGCGGCTCGCAGGCGAGCCGTCGAGGGCTAGCTGGCTCGCTGCCCGATCCAGTCGCCGCGCACCAGGATGTCGTGTTAGTAACGAACATCGAGGTTGGCCATGGTGAACGCCTCGCGATACTCGTCGGCGGTTGCGAGCAACAGCTCGTGGGTCTCGATAAAGTGGGTGACCCCCGACGGTCGCGCGACCAGGTGGTGCATCGGCGTCACCGCGAACCGATCGCGCGTCGACGACACGACCATGCGTGCGACCTTGAGATCCGGCTCGTCGACCAGGAGCGCGCTGTGGATCGTGCCGGGCCGCCAGGCCTCCGGCGTGAACCATGGCTCGACGATCAACACGCCGCCATCGACCAGGTGCGCGGCCATCGCGGCGATCGCCTGGTTCAGCTCGTCGATCGATCGGACGTAGCCGATGCCGCTGAACAGGCACGTGACCGCATCGAACGTGCGGCCGAGCGCCAGGCCGCGCATGTCCGCGACGTGAAGCGGCGCGCCCGGGAGCTTGGTGCGCGCGACGGCGATCATGTCGGCGGAGGCGTCGACGCCCTCGACCTCGAACCAGCGCGCGAGCCACGCCAGGTGGCCGCCCGTGCCGCACGCGACCTCGAGGAGCCGCCGCGCGCCGGGCCGGGCCCGCTCGATGAGCGCGCGTACCGTCTCGGCCTCGGCCTGATAGTCCTTCTTGCTGTAGATGCGGTCGTAGAGCTCCGCAGACTCGGAGTACGGCGTGCTCATCGATATGCCTCCTGTTTGCTGCTCAGCACATGAACGGCGTGAGTACCTCGGCGACGCGGCCGTACAGCGTATAGAACTGGTTGTCGGTGAAGCCCGCGCCGCTGTGGAACAGGCCCAGGTTGAGCGGCGCGCCGTCCATGAAGATGTCGGTGCGATCGTAGTGGCCGAGCACGTCGGCGTGATCGGCGACCACGATGCCCGCCAGCTCGTCCGGATCGCCGGGGTCCACGAGCTGCCGCGCGCTGTTGACCACGCCGTCGTTCACGCGGTCGTCGAAGCGTGGGACCTCCTGGCTCGAGCGGATGGCGTCCGGGCGCCGCTCGTTCAGGAGCGCCGCGGCTCGCTGGAGGACGCCGCTCGTGGGCGACGCGTTGGTGTCCGAGGTCAGGCGATAGAGATCCTCGAAGAATGGATCGGCATCGCGCGGCAGCGGGGTCACGGTCACGAAGCTGCGCAGTGGCACGCTGCCCTTGCCCCAGTGGTGGCGGATCGACTCCATCGATCGCGGCGCGAGGTCATTGATGAGCCCGCGGTGGCGGATCACGTTCCAGAGGAAGGCACTGCTCTCCTGCATGCGTGTCAGCAGCGAGGTGTAGATCATCTCGGACTCGGATCTTGCGAGCCGGGAAAAATCCCAGAGCTGACGCGCGACGACTGGCAACAAGCCGACCTGGCCGATCGGGTCGGCCGCGATCTGCCGCAGCGGATCGCAGAGGAGCTTGGCAAGCGGCGCGTTCGACAGGCACGTTCCGTGGTGCGGCGACGCGATGCTGACCACCGATTTAATCTTGGCGCGGAGCCGGTGTTCGTCCGCGCTCCACCAGCTGCGGCCGAGCGGCCGATCGCAGGTGAGCAGCTGCGCATCGACGCCGCCGGCGCTGTGGCCGACGAGGTGGAGCCGGGACACGCCGCCCATGCGGTCGCACAGGTCGGCGATCGCC
>Ga0134121_10004075_pt1 | contig 12003 bp, 14 predicted proteins | sample KB301_FD_96463 | JGI IMG/M metagenome (GOLD analysis project Ga0134121, IMG submission 96463) | Terrestrial soil microbial communities without Nitrogen fertilizer from Kellogg Biological Station, Michigan, USA - KB3-0-1 | ecosystem: Environmental > Terrestrial > Soil > Unclassified ...
AATCCGTAACTCAAACACTGGAGGAGGGGAAAGACATGACTAAGAAGCTGGCGATCTTGGCCTGTGGGCTGGCTGTGTTGGTTGGTGTGTGGATCACCGGGACGAAGGTCGCGTCGGCCCAGGTGAATAGCAACGATCCTAAGGTGGCGATGGTGGACAACTGTGATCCCGTGACATTCAACGCAAGCATCGGACCTGGCACGTGTGCGATGACGCCGCATCGGCACGACACAACCTTTCTGGAGTTCATCGGGCTGCTGTTCTCTCCGCTAGCCGCAAACACCATTGGACATCCAGCGTGGAATTTTTCGCCTGGGTATATATCGACCTTGGGCGGACAAACGGTGCGCATTACCAACGCCGGGGGCGAAGCTCACACGTTCACCGAAGTAGCAGCGTTCGGCGGGGGATTCATTCCGTTCCTCAACGGCGTCGGTGGCCCAGCGGGAACAGTGCCGTTAGTTCAAGCGCCAACCTGCCTGGGAACGCCCGAAGTCGTGGCTCCCGGTGGTACTGTTCAGATCAAGGGGCTCTCCCCGGGGGTGCACAAGTTCCAATGCTGTATCCACCCCTGGATGCGCGCAGTAGTGGATGTCGAGTAGAAACGTAGATACGACGTTTTAGCTAAGCGCAAAAAAGCCGCCGGATTTCCAGATCTGACGGCTGGAATCACGTCAGCGTTGCTTCTAGTTCAGGCTTTGATCGCGCAATTGCGTTCCCCGCCCTCATCGCTGGTGGAGACGACAGTCAGCTTCATCTTCTTGCCGACGGTGCCTGACAGGAAGCCGCGCACCGAATGCGGCTGCCAGCCGGTCGCTTTCATCAGTTCCTTGGCGGTTGCCCCGCCTGGCCGTTTCAGCAGGTCGAGGACCTTGGCGGTCTTGCTGCCGTCGCGGGGGCCGGCGGCTTTCGTGGAGCTTTTGGGCGCACTCTTCGCGGGAGTGGCCTTCTTCCCCGACTTGCCCTTCTTTGGCGCGACGTGGGCGCGACGCGCGCCAGCGGTGGCCTTTTGGGTGGCTTTCCGAGCCTCGGCGGTGGGGGCCGGGGCGGTTGCGGTTGCTTCTGCGTTCGAGATCATCGTGTTTTTCCTTTGAGCGGTGATTACCGCGTCACATGGATCACTCTGGATGGCCGGAAACGCAAGCGAAATCTGGCTGGTGGCTCAATTCTTAATATAAGAAACTGAACATTCAGCGATATGGGGTTCTGAAGGGATGGGGTGCGGTCTCAGTGCCGATGAAAAGAACCTACCTCGTTGTTTCACTATTTCTACTGTGCTGCTTGGTCTCCCTTTTAACTGGCTGTGGGCTACCAGGGCAACCTTGGCATCTGACTGCGAATAGAAACGGCGATACGGTCCATCTTTGCCTCTCAAACGAATTGAACTGCCCACAACCGGAAGGCGTAAGCCCGGCCGGTATTTCCGTCTATCGCTATGATTCAACATACGACAACGAACTTGTTTGGGATACAGAGCCGGACGATCCAATCTTCAATGGCAGGATTAGTGGAGTGGTCACATATGGGATACCACCTAAAGACTGGACCAACAAGATCGTGCCCCCAGCATTAGTCTGCGGGAAGGCTTACCTGGTTAATCCCGGAGCACTTTTCTTCGCGCTCAAGTGCGACGGGTCCGTTGTCATCTTCGATTCTCAGCACTTGGAAGAGTTTTTCCGACAACAGGATCCTCCAGCGCCAACGAAGAAACGTCCCGGCTAGGCTATGGCGGAAACACTGACATGCCCAAGCTGCGGGGCCGAGGCCGGCCAGATTCTTGTTCACGGCAAGGGTGGGCGCACGCGGGCCGTCATGCTGCCGCCCGCCAGCTCACCGCGCTGCGTGGCGTGGCGGCCGCCGACGCGCCAGTGTTCGCGTCCCGTTCGGGCAAGCCGCTGGAACGCTCGCGGGTCCTACGGATAGTGAAGGACGCCAGCCAGCGGCCCGGGATTGCCGCCAACGTCAGCACGCACTGGCTCCGCCGTGCCCATGTTTCGCACGCACTCGACCACGGTGCGCCGATTGACCTGGTGCAGGCCACGCTGGGGCGTAGATCGGTGGCCACCACGAGCCGGCACCTGCATGCAAGGCCAGGTGAGTCCAGTGCGGGATATCTCTTCGTTTAGGTGGCGGGAACGCGGGTCACGTTTGGAGTGTGCGGGAACGGCTGTCCACTAGGACGTTCTTTAATGCGCCAGTGCTGCGTTTTCCATCTTTAGCCCATGGCCGTAGTTTTGCCGCCATGATTCTCATTGTAGGCGTCCCTAAATCTCTCTTTCGTGATTGCGAACTTCTCCAAGATGGAGATGATGCTTTCTGAGGACGCCTTCCCGATCCTGAAACCGGCGGCCACCCCAAACCGCGCTAACAACATCCCGGACGCTATTTCTCGAGCGTGTTGAAATTGTAGGCAGTCCCGTCGATCGCTTGGTTCACACGAGAGTCACGTCGGGATTCCGTTCAGCACGCATTTTTCTGAGATGCGGGGAGTCAGTTTTCGGGAAAATCGGCCTAGGATTTATGTTGCTGATTCACAGGGGCTTACTTGGTCTCCGCCGCTCTCGCGCGCGAGTACAGTAACATTACCACCGGTGGCGCGCGCGTTGGCTGAAGGTATCTCACCCGTTGCCCCTCCGCCTGAAATCCTGAACAGAGCACCGCGCGGTCGACCGTTCCGCGCACGAAGAGAGCGGGATTCAGTCGCTACCAGGGTCTTGTGCGCCGTGCCGAGCGCAGAGTGCGTCCCAATATTCGAGGAAGGCGGCCCAAAACTCCGGAACTCTGAATCCGTAGGGTAGCTGCACCCGGACCGACAGGAAAGCTTCCAGGGCACTGTATACCCAGTAAGGGTGGTGCAGGCCTAGTGAAACGGCTACACGTTTTCACAACTGGATATGAGCCCGATATTGGGCAATATCGGTAGTCATGTCGAGACTACCTCTGAGCACCGGAGACATCAAGCAAAACGCTTGAGTGTGCTCAAACTCCATAAAGGGTTTATCGAGACTTAACCGTTCTGCTGCGGTAGAATCAGTCAAACTACATGCCTCTTAGCGCGGGTGACAGACTTGGGCCTTACGAAATCCTCGCGCCATTGGGCGAGGGTGGGATGGGGCAGGTTTGGAAGGCGCGCGACACGCGCCTGAGCCGCATCGTTGCTATCAAGACAAGCCGTGACCGTTTCAGCGAGCGGTTCGAGCGCGAGGCGCATGCGATTGCGGCGCTGAATCATCCCCATATCTGCTCGCTGTACGACGTTGGGCCGGATTACCTGGTCATGGAGTACGTCGAGGGCAAGCCGCTGACCGGACCGCTGCCATTGCAGCAAGCGCTCGCGCTGGCCGGGCAGATTCTGGATGCGCTCGACGAGGCCCATCGCAAGGGCATCATCCACCGCGATCTGAAGCCGGGCAACATTCTATTGGGCAAGACCGGCGTGAAAGTGCTCGACTTCGGGCTGGCCAAGATGGAGCACGGTCCTTCCTTTGACGGCTCGACGCAAACGATACCGTTGACTGCCGAAGGCGCGATCATGGGCACGCTGCAATACATGGCGCCGGAGCAAGTGGAGGGCAAGGAGGCCGACGCGCGCAGCGACATCTTCTCCTTCGGTGTGGTCCTGTATGAGCTGATCGCGGGCAAGCGGCCGTTCGCGGGCGAGACCCAGGCCAGCCTGATTGCGTCAATCCTCATGCAGCCGGCGCGTCCTTTGCAGGAGCTGCAACCGCTGACGCCAGCCGCGCTCGAGCGAGTGGTCCAGACGTGCCTTGAAAAGGAACCCGACAAGCGTTGGCAGTCGGCTCGCGAGGTGAAGCACGCGTTGGAGTGGATCGCGACGGAGATTCCGGCCGCGCCGGCGCGCGCGCGGCGGAGTTGGCTCTGGCCTGCGATCGCGGCCGTGCTCGCGATCGCACTGGGCGTGAGCGCGTGGCTGTGGCCGAGATCCGGCCCGGCCAGGGTCACGCGGTTCGAGGTCACGCTGCCGGAAAACGTGACCTTCAGCGAGTACGTGTCGCTTTCGCCGGACGGGCGCAAACTATTGTTCAACGCATTCGGGACGCAAGCCGGTTTGTGGATTCGCGACCTGGACGCTCTGACTTGGCGGCGCCTGCCCGAAACACAAGGTGCAGTGAGTCCTTTCTGGTCGCCGGACAGCCGCTTCGTGGCATTCGGGGTTCAGAACCGACTCAAGAAAATGGATATTTCAGGAGGTCCTCCGCAAACGCTGTGCGAATCGGCAGCACCCGTGGGGACGGGCTCCTGGAACCGGGACGGCGTGATTATCTTCGGGAGCCGTGGCGCCGGCTCCATACAGCGGGTTCCGCAAGCGGGCGGCGATCCTACCGCCATTACCTCGATCGACGCCGTACGCGGAGAGACCTTCCATGCCCTACCCACGTTTTTGCCGGATGGCCGGCACTTCCTGTATCTGCGCCAGGGATCCGATCAGGTAAAGGGCATCTACGTTGGTGACCTCGACACCAAGCCGTCGGAGCAATCGAAAGAACGGATCCTGGCCGCTCAGTACGCGGCGTCTTACGCGGATGGTTATCTGTTTTTCATGCGTGAAAACACCTTGATGGCTCAGCCGTTTGACGCAGGGAGGCTTCGGTTGCAAGGAGAAGCGGTTCGCGTGGTGGAACGCGTGGCGACTTCGCAATCCATCGGAGAGTTCTCGGTTTCTCCGGGTGGCGCTTTGGCCTATCGCGCCGGAGCTGAAATGAGGGACTATCAGCTCACTTGGTATGACCGTCAAGGGAAGACGCTGGGCGCCCTCGGGCAGCCGGGTTCCGACCAATGGGTTGTACTGTCGCCGGACGGAACGCGAGCCGCAGTCCGGGATGCCACGCTGGCAGATCAGGGCGATATCTGGGTACTCGACTTTGTACGCGGAGTTCGCACCCGGCTGACGTTTCGCCAGAGCGCTGGTTCCGTTCCGGTCTGGTCGCCGGACAGCAGCCGGATCGCATTTTCGGCCGGTACTACTTTCCAGGACACCCTGTACGAGAAGGCTTCTTCCGGCGCTGGCGACGACCAAGAGCTGTTCAAGAAGGCCGGTGAGTCCAAACTGCCCACTGCTTGGTCCCGCGACGGGCGCTTCCTCTTGTACTACTCCTTAAATAATCCAAAGACAGGGACCGACATATGGGTGCTGCCGATGGAAGGCGATCGTAAACCGGTGCTGTTGCTGGGAACCAAGTTCAATGAATTGAGAGCCAGCTTCTCTCCCGACATGCGCTGGATCGCCTACAATTCAGATGAAACCGGCAGGCAGGAAGTCTATGTCCGCCCGTTCACGGCTTCCGGACCCTCGGGAGCACCCGCTTTGGGCGAAGGCAAGTGGCAACTCTCCAAGGACGGTGGGGATGGTCCCGTGTGGCGCGCGGACGGGAAGGAGATCATCTTCCAGGCTCCTCCGAACGGGACCAAGAAGATGGCTGTAGACGTGAAGACCAATGGGTCCACCTTCGAGGCGGGAGTTCCACAGCTTCTGTTCCAGCCTCCGATCGATTACGGTTGGGATGTGACCGCCGACGGGAAGAAATTCCTGCTGTCCGTAGTGCCGGCAGGGCAGCAAAGCGCGGCCACGCCCATCACGGTGATCCTCAACTGGCAGGCGGAGTTGAAGAAGTAACCGCGCAATCCGTGAAGGCAGCGTCAACCTTGGTGAGTCGCCGATCTGGAGGTTAGCCTGGTCGCATTGCAAGGAAAGCGCCCCGTTGTGGAGCACTAACGACCGCTAAATCGGGTGTCCTTTGGCTTCATTGCGCGGTCCTCAGGTCTGGTTGTCACGACTGCACAGAGAACGTGGGTGTTCAGGATCGCTGAAGAACGGGGCCAAACGCAGCAGCAACTATTCGCAGGTGGTAAGTCTAGAATCAAGATTTCGACCAGTGCGTCAGTATATGGTGTCGCCAAGGATTACCATAGTGAAATGTCAGCGCCGGGGCTTGCCGCTCGTATTCAGGCGACCGATTCGACTGTCCATACTCGTTGCCACTGCGGTACACAGGCGAAATGGACGGCGTCCCTCAGGCTGGAAGATGCACAGATTGATCCGACCTTTCAGCATGAAGATCTTTGCGATCAACACGCTGAGCAGTTCGCCGCCATCCACCATTTGAGGTTTCCGCCCGCCGGCCCGTCCTCGCCTGGATCCAAGCGAGAACGCCCTTGAGCGTTTCCCCGCCTTACTGAGTGATTCTTGCGGAAATGGGAGCTTTGTACCTGGCACCGAACCCAGCACGTCAACACCGTTCGTGACGGCTAGGAGTAGTCTCATTGCATAATCCTTCCGATTCATCGATTTAACGTGGACCCGTTGACGAGGTAACGTTTGTTGCGCCCTGGCCCTCAAAATGCCTGCTTGAAAGACGAAGGGGGCGGGCAAAATCGCTCAGTGAGATGTGGACTGACCGATTCAGATCGCCGAGGAGCACGATTCTGGTTGTCGAACATGATCCGGTGACCAGACAGTTGCTCTCCCGCTCCCTCCGGCCGGCTTATCGAATCCTTCAAGCCGCTAGCGCTGAGGAAGCTGTCCGGATCGCAGCGCAACACCGGAGGAATATCGACTTATTGCTTACCGAGGCACGGCTTCCTCAACTGTTCGGGTGGGAACTGCTAGAACTTCTCGCGTTGGATTATCCCAAACTCAAGGTGGTTTACGTCTCGAAATCGATGGACCCAGAGATCAGATCGCATACCCGTCGGCAGAAGGTTCTCCAACTGGAACAGCCGTTCCAGAACTCTTGCGTACGACAGGCTGTTCATGAGGGGCTAGAAAACTCGCAATCTAATAAAGTCGGAATGAAATTGACGGCTCCATCGTTTCTGCTGCGGATGCGCAGCTACTTTAGGAGGCATTTGTGGTTGCACCGAGCGGCATCGTGAAGCTACTTCCTCAGCGCGGGAAGAGGATCGAGCATGCCTTGTGACCAATGGTGCAAATACGCGGAGAGGTACAAACGAGCTGTACAAGCCTACGGCAAGGCCGTTTTCGCCCTCGGTTGCGTCCCCGGTTCGGAATTTGATCGGTCCTGGCAGCGAGCCGAAAATGCCCGCAAGATCGCTGATTGCGCTCGCGCTGAGTTGCTGGACCACGAGCACGTTCACGCCTGCTTAACGCCGCAGAACTCCCATCCGCACGGTCAATCTCGGCCTGTCTTCGGTGCATCTGAATGATGGCTCATACTCGACGACAAAGATCTACCCGTTTTTGGACTTTCGAATAGCGGGAACGAAGGAAATAACAAGGACAAGGACAAGCACGACGACAGCGCTATCGGCAACTTTTACGTGCAGTTCGCTGGAAATTTGTGTGCCTACGACATGTTGCAGCGGCGGATCGGAACCAGCCGGAACATCGTTGTCACGCCCCTGGCCTATGACACGGACAATCGCGTGACGCTGGATGCAATTGCGCGGCTCGGGCCCAATGCGCGCGGCGTGGCCGTCATCCGCCCGACCGTCACGGATGCCGAACTAAAAGATGCTGGCCGATGGTGGCGTGCGTGGCATTCGTTTCTCGCTTGCCGATCCGCGCAACGCGCCGACATCTATTGAGATGATCGAACCCTTATCGAAGCGCGAGAACGCGCTAGGCTGAGTGTAAAGATCAGCATGAGTGCCGATCAAATCGTAGCGTCCCGGGAATTGTGGAATCGCCTGCCCTCGGCGATCGTATTCGACCATATGGGGCACGTTCCGCAGCCAGCGGGCCTAAGCCATCCGGTGTTCAACGGCATTCGCCGGCTGGTGGATAAGGGCCGCATCTGGGTTAAGCTGTCGGTAACCTATGACAACACTAAGGATGGGCCACCAGGCTATGCCGACCTCACCAGAGGGTTGCGCGGGCGTTCGTGAAGGCCGCTCCGAAGCGCATGGTTTGGGGGAGCAACGGGCGGCACCCCAACGAAGCCAGTAAGCCCGACGACGCAACGCTGTTCGATCTGATGTCAAAATGGGCCCCAGACCAAGCGACGCGGAACCGCATCCTGGTGCAGAATCCGATCGCGCTTTACGGCTTCGCGAAACCGGTCTGAAGGGTGCCACTTTGGGTTACCAGGACGGCAGACATCTGGGCAGACGACCGGAGGAAGAAAAGCTATGAGGCGCGCCACGCTCACGTTGGCCGGTTTAATTTTCACCGGGGCAGTGATCGCTCAGGATTTGCCGCCGGGTGTATTGCTTCTTTCGCGGGCCAAGAACCACCTAAATGAGGAATTGCAACGCCTGGGCACGATCACTTGTTTGGAGACCGTGGAGCGTGAGCACCAAGCGGCTAAGGGCAAGATGCGGCCTCTGGATTCAGTTCGCCTGGAGGTTCTTACAAACGGTGACAAGGAGCTTTTCGCGTCTCCCGGCGGCCGGAAGTTCTCAGAGAACCACCCGATTAGCTACGCGGGCAGTGGTGCGTTAGGCGACGGGCTTTTCGGACCCTACCTGAAAGACATCCTGCTCAGCGGCAGCGTCGCCAGCCAGTACAAGGGAGAACAGGAAATCGGCGGCCAGCGTCTGGCGCGCTACGAGTACCAGATACCTCTGCTGATTAGCGGACAGATGATTCGGACATCGGAGGGATCAGGAAAGGTGGGCATTCACGGTTCGTATTGGGTGGACCCGCAAACGTACGATGTGCAACGACTCGAAATGAACGCAGACGAGTTTCCTCCTACGTTGCCCGTGACTGAAATGACGACGAGCATCAATTATGTCCGAACCCGCCTGGGCAATGATTTGGTGGTTCTTTTACCTCAGACCGCGGATTTCCGTCTGGCGATGCACTCAGGCGAAATCAACCACAACCGAATCGAGTTCACACACTGCCGAGTCTTTGGGGCGGCGAGCACGATTGACTTTAATGCGCCGGATTCGGCCGAACAGGCCTTTCGCTTCGGAGCCACCTCAGTAGACGAAACGCTGCGCTCTCTGCCAGGCGGGTTACAGATCGCGGTAAAGCTTAGCAGCCGGATCTCGGGCGATATGGCTGTAGGTACGCTGATCGACGGCCGGGTTGCAGGCAACGTAGGGGGGAAGCACGCTGTAGTGATACCGGCGGATTCACCGGTGCGGGGGCGCATCCGGCGGATGGAGAGATACACTAACCCATTTCCCTATTTCATAGTCGGGCTGGAGTTTACTGAAATGGAACTGCAAGGAATCCGGTACTTGTTCTACGGGGACCTAGTCGATATCGATCGGATGCCTGGCGTAGAACTGACACTTTCGACTAAGAACACGACAACGACGGTGACCAATCCCCTGTTGTTCGGCGATGTGTCAACGAGGCAAATCCTGGAGAGCCTCTCTTTGTACAACCTGCCGGGAGTAGCCACGTTTTTTTACAAAGGCGACAAGCTGGAGTTGCCGCAGGATTTCCGCACAGTGTGGAAGACGCGCCCACTAAAGCCCTGAGGGCTTGAGAACTGCCTATCAGGTTAACTTAACGAGAAACGCCCGACGACGAGATCTCGCCTGCCGACGGAATAGATCTTGCCTGACGCGTTCCAGGCCTGATAAGACGTAATAACGGACACTAGTTTCGGGACCCTGTCCGGCAAAACTCCCGGGTGCCTGCTTATCTGGACCTGGGAATCAAGCTCACCAGCTGAGGTCACCTCTTCAGGCCCGCCTGCCAGTTGAGCAGCACCGTGATCGGCTCGCTGTTGTTGGCCTCGCCTGTTACTTGCGCGAGAAACCGTTTTCCATCCGGGCTTACGATCCAGTTCGGGTGCCGCTCCATGGCCCCGGCTCCCCTCAGCGTCACCTCGAAGAGCACCTTGGGTGATCCCGGATGAATGATGGGACCCGCGGTCACGGGAACCGCCATCACTTGCCGGTTGTTGCGATAGAAGATCTCCTTGCCGTCGGCGCTCCAGCAAGGCTCGACACCGCCTCCCGTGGAAATCTTCACTTTGTTGCCGGCATCGGGAAAGGACCTCACGTAGATCTCCCCGGTGCCTGATTCAGTGGATGCATAGACAACCCACTTACCGTCCGGAGAGAACTGCGCCTGGCCTTCGGAATCTGCGGTTTGTAAGAACGGTTTGGGTTTGTCACCGTCGGAACTAGAAGAAGATCCGGGCGCCGGCATCATCCAGATATCGGTCTTGGTCTTGGAATCAATGCTGGGGTAAAGCAAGAACTTGCCATCGCGCGACCAACTGGTTGGCGTGACGGAGCCGCTGGATTTGAGCACCTGCTCTTCGGGAGTCGCGCCATTGGCAGCTTTGACAGAGAGGCCCTCCGCACCTACACGCGCGGAACTGAAGACTACGCGTTTTCCATCGGGCGACCAGATGGGGGCAAGTTCGGCAGCCGGATCGGAGGTGAGACGGCTGCTGGAGTTGCGGGCGAACTCCAGGACCCAGATGTCTCCGTTGCGGACCATAGCCGCCTGGCTGCCGTCGGGTGAGATAGCGACCTCACTACTAAGGATCGGCTCGCCCGGCTTGCCCAAAGTCCTCCCGGCGCGATCGAGCCAGGTGAGCTGCGCTTGGGCCGCCGTTCCAGTCAAGTAGCTCAATGCGGTGGGATTCAATGACCTGCCTGCGGACGATGAAAAATACGCATAGTCCCCGTTTATGAACAAGGGATCGGCCACTGGCACGGGATCGCCGGAAAGCACGAGCTTGGCCGGATCGAACGGCTGCGCCATCAAGGTGTTGTCTCGCAGAAAAAGCAAGTGCCCTGAGGCTGCTCCCGGCGAAGCTGCATACTCGGCTTGTGAGCTCGCTGCAAGCAGACGTTGCGACGGTTGCTTCTCCGGCACATTGTCCAGAGAGCCGATATAAATTCCTTCGCGCTCTGCGGCTCCAGAGCGCCGCAAATACAGAAAATGGCGGCCGTCGGGAAGAAAGAAGGGGTGATCGTGATTTGCCTCGCCGTGCGGCCCATCGAGGATGGTGAGCGCCGCGGGGACTCCGCCGGATTGTGAAACGCGCCACAGCCCCGTGGTACTGGCACCATAGATGATGACCCCTTCCGGGCTCCACGCGCCGCCCCTGAAAGTAAAGCTGATATCACACAGATTGACGGGAGGCCCGCCCGCGAAGTCCACCTTCTTCAGTTTGCCTCCTGCATAGTAGGCAAGCGAGCGGCTATCCGGCGACCAAAATGGCAAAGCGTTGCCGCCGACCTCGGCGATGGGTCGGGCCTGGAGAACATCCAGCGGGCGAACCCATATGCGCCTACGGCCGTCACGATCCTCTGCGATGAACGCGGCCATGCGCCCGTCCGGCGACAAAGGCACCCAGGCGTTCAGGGTAGTGTTTTCCGGCATCGCGACCTGGAAGCGCACCAGCTCGGCGGGAGGCGGTTGCTCGCGGAAGTGGATCACGGAAACCGCGGCGAGAGCCAATGTAGCCACTACAGCCACCCCCGCCGTAACCATTCCGAATCGCGGCCGTGAGGGACCGGCAATCGTTTCCGTTACGCCGGTCGCCTCGTCCACGGGATTCGCGAGATACTTCTGAATCGCAATCCGCGCTTCGCCGATGTCGCGCAACCGCGTCTTCAAGTCGCGGTCCAGGCAGCGCTCGAGCAACTCGCGGATCGGCGATGGGATTGAAACGGGAAGCTTGACGAAATCGATCTCTGCCCGCAACACGTCCGCCAGCGTGTGCGAGACTGATTCGCCATCGAACAGGCGTGTCCCCGTCAGCATCTCCCACAGCACGACTCCGAACGACCAGATATCGGCCCTACGGTCCACCGGCTTTCCCGCGGCCTGCTCAGGACTCATATAGGATGCGGTGCCCATGATGACGCCCACTTCGGTCGCTCCCATGGTGAGTGTGGGAGAATTAGCTCCGCTGCCCGCCTCGCGAGTGCTGGACTGCAACGCCGTCGCCAGTCCAAAATCCAGAACCTTTACAGTGCCGTCATGGCGGACTTTGACATTGGCCGGCTTCAGGTCGCGATGAACCACAACTTTTTCGTGAGCGGCTTCGAGCGCGTCGGCGATCTGCGCGGCAATCTTAAGCGATTCATCGAGTGGGA
>Ga0134121_10004077_pt1 | contig 12002 bp, 13 predicted proteins | sample KB301_FD_96463 | JGI IMG/M metagenome (GOLD analysis project Ga0134121, IMG submission 96463) | Terrestrial soil microbial communities without Nitrogen fertilizer from Kellogg Biological Station, Michigan, USA - KB3-0-1 | ecosystem: Environmental > Terrestrial > Soil > Unclassified ...
GCGGGTGATCGTGGCCGGGCTGGACCTCGACTACCTGCGCCGCCCCTTCGGACCCATGCCCCGCATCCTCGCCATCGCCGAGTACGTGGACAAGGTCCACGCCGTCTGCATGCGCTGCGGCGCCCCGGCCCACTACAGCCAGCGCACCGCCGGCGGCGGCGAGCAGCTCCAGTTGGGGGACACCGAGTCTTACGAGGCCCGCTGCCGGCGCTGCTACGAGGCGTTCGCGCCGTAGCCCTCAGGCGTTCGGGTCGATCGGTATCGGGTGATTGTTCTTGTCGACGCGGACGTAGACGACCTCGGCCTCGGTGACCTTCACCCGGCCGGTTCCCGTCGAGCGCTCGGCCTCGACCGTCACCTTGACCGTCACCGACGTCCGCCCCACCCGCAGCGTCTCCGTGTAGAAGCTCACCAGGTCGCCCACGAAGACGGGGGAGTGGAAGATGGCCTCGCGCATCGCCACCGTCACCAGGCGGCCGGGCAGCGGGACGTGGCGGTGCCCCTCCACCGCTCCCGCCTGGTCGATGTAGGAAAGGATGATCCCGCCGAAGATGGTGCCCAGGGCGTTCGTGTCCTTCGGCATCAGGATGACGCGGATGGCCGGCTGCAAGGGGCCGGCGCTCGGGTGCAGGGAAGGGGCGTCCATCGGATCTTTTTTCCTTTCCGGTCGGATTGGGAGCCTCAAGGAGGCGACCAGGGGGTGACGGGCTTCATGCTATCCTAGCCGTGCCTTGTCTTCGCGGCCCCTTTTCCGGGAATGAACCCCTCCATCCCCTCCCAGCCAAGCCCCGGTCCCCTGGAGTCTTTGAGCGACGCCGTCCTGCTGCGGCAGGTGGCCGAGCGCCAGCCGGCGGCCCTGGAAAACCTCTATAACCGCTACGCGCCGACACTGCTCGCCCTGAGCACTCGCATCCTGGGCGGCGTGGCCGAGGCCGAGGAGGTGCTCCAGGAGGTCTTCCTCCACGTCTGGAACCAGGCGGGCCGCTACGACTCCAGCCGTTCGTCGGTCTCCACTTGGCTGATCCTCATCGGGCGCAGCCGGGCCATTGACCGCCTGCGCACCCGCAAGGTGGTGGAGCGCACGCACGAGAACGCGGCGAAGCGCGATCCGGTGGGGTATGCATCCCCTGAAGGCTTGGAGTCCGTATTTATCCATGAGCGGCGGGAGCGGGTGCGTGGAGAGCTGGAAAAGCTGCCGCCGGAACAGAGGCAGGTCCTCGAGATGGCGTTCTACGAGGGCTTGAGCCAGAGCGAGATCGCCGCCAAGGCCGAGTTGCCGCTGGGCACGGTCAAGACGCGGACGCTGCTGGCGATGAAGAAACTGCGTAGCGCGCTACGCGACGAGATCAGGCAACTGCTGTGAACGACCTGACTGAGCCCATGCATCCCGAGGATCGGACCATCCTCGCCGCCGTCGAGGCGCTGAAGCGCGATAACGAGGCTTCCGGGGCCCTGCCGCGCGCCGATCTGGACGATACGACCGAGGAGACCCGGGCCCGCCTCTACACCGAAGTGCTGGGCCTGATCCCCTATGAGTTGGAGCCGGTGCTGCCCTCGCCTGGCGTTCGGGCGCGCCTGATGGCCGCCGTCCAGGGCGTGGAGGCCGGGGCGCTCCCGAAGATCGAGGACGCCCGCGATCCCGCTCCGCCCACGCTCGCCGAGCCCATCCGCCTGACCTCCGTGCCACCAGCACAGCCTCTCCGCCCGGCGAGCGCGCCGGCGCCGGCGCCCGTTCGGAACGTGCCGCCGGCCGGTACCGTCCGCCCCGCTTCCCAGGAGACGCGGGTCTACCGGCCTGCCTCGCTCACGCCTCCGCCCCGCCGCGCCGTCCGGCCGGCGCGCTGGCCGCTGGCCCTCGCCGCGTCCCTGGCCCTGCTCTTCGCGGGCATCGCCGTGGTGCTCTATCTTCAGCTCGCCCAGCAGCGCAATACGATCGACGCCCTGGGCCAGCAGCTCGATCTGGAGCGCGGCCGGGCCGCGAGCGCCATCAAGCAGGCGCGCCAGTCCGAGGCGGACTCGCTGAGCATGCGGGACAAGTTCGCGTTGGTCACCTCGCCCGCCGTTCAGGCGAGCCCCATGCGTCCGCCGGCCGGCAGTTCCCTCCAGCCGGCGGCTCGGGGCGTGCTCTTCGTCGCCTCCGACCACCAACACTGGTACCTCTGCCTCCACGACGTAGAGCCCGCGCCCGCGGGCAAGACCTACAAGCTCTGGTTCATGGCCGAGGGAGGGCCGGTGAGCGGCGGCGTCTTCACCGCCCGGCCGGGCGAGCCCGTGGAGCTCAGCTCCAAGGAGATGCCGGCCGGCATCAAGGCGGTGAAGGTCACCCTGGAGGCCGACCCCGAGGCCCCCAAGCCTGCCGGCCCTGAGGTTCTCCAGGCGGCCGGCGTGTACCAGCTCAGCTAGCCGCGGTCAATTCGCTCTCCTCGACACAGGCCCGGCACGCGCCGCGGCGTTCTATTCCGTCCTTCAGCACGTCAAAGCTCAACCCAGTCCAAATCCTAAATAGATCAATAGTAATGCGCAACCAAGATTGCCCTCTGTCGTGAATTAGCGTATAAATGGTCGTCAACCTTGCGACAACGGGGCTCATCATCCACGGGGGATATGACTCCAATCAATCAGGGCGAGGATCTGCCATGGCTGACGAAGTAAAGCAAGCGATCTCTCACGCCATTCGCGGGTCCATCCTCGCCGTCGCTTTGACAATGGCCACGGGAAGCACTGCTGCCGCCATGGAACCGATTACCGTTCAGTCCTCTTCCCCGGCGCCCGTGAGGCGCATCGTCCTCTGTCTCGACGGCACCTGGAACAGCACCTACGACGAGGCCAAGCGTGACGACGGTAGCAACGTTCTAAAACCCACCAATGTCTTGAAGCTCTGCCGTGCGGTAGTGCCGAAGGAGAAGAGCACCGGCTCTGAGCAAATCATTCACTACGGGCTCGGTGTGGGCTCGCTCGCGGAATTTCCCGGTACGGCCAACCACTTGCTCCATGTCTCGGACAAATATTTGGGCGGCGTCTGGGCAGCAGGCTTCGAGAGCAACATCGAAGCGACCCTGAGCTTTCTCGTGCTGAACTACGAGCCGGGTGACGAGATCTTCATATTCGGCTTCAGTCGCGGCGCGGCGACCGCGCGGGGCGTCACCCGCTTCCTGGACTGGTCCGGCGGTCTGCCGGCCAAGGCCGATGCCTACTACTTGCCGCTTCTATTCCGGGCCTTCGTCACCTTCCACGGAGAGCGACCGGTCAAGGACGTAATGGATGGAATTCAAGCCGAGCGGGATCGCGAAAGTGCCAGGAGAAAAAGGCCGCTCGATCGGCTCCAACCATTTCATCCGATCCCGGTCAGGTTCCTCGGCGTCTGGGACACGGTCATGTCCCTGGGCTCTCGTTTCCAAGCCACTGGCGCCAGTACCTCGACCGTAAGCAAGAGCTTTTACGTGGATCATCAGCCTGCCCAGTGCGTCCAACATGCCCGTCAAGCCCTGGCCATCGACGAGGCGCGATACGATTTCCGACCGGAGATCTGGAGCGGTCACCGCGATGGCCAGACCCTCGAACAGCGTTGGTTTGCGGGGGTGCACTCCAACGTGGGTGGAGGCTACGTCGACGACGGTCTGGCCAACGTGGCCTTCCGCTGGATCCTCAAAGAGGCCCAGGCTCAAGGCCTGCAGATAGATCCGGCTTTCATCAGGCACTTTTCCGCCTACCCCTTCGATCGTCTATACCGTTCGGAATCAGTTCTTTACCGCTTTCTCGACGCGTTTCGATTTAGGTTTGGCCGCGGAAGTCGCAATCTGGTCGGTCAGCCGGCCGGCGCCAATCTAAGCCTCTCTCCCTCGGTGATCCAGCGCATCCACGCCGATCCCACGGCGAAAAAGGCCGATGGCAGCCTCAAGTATCCAGATCTCAAACAGACCTACCGGCCCAAGAACGTGTTGCTCTATCTCGCGTGCCAACCGGATCTGGAGGCCTACTTGAAGACACTGGATTTGAGCGAAGAGGACCGGCAGCTTCCAGCGGATGCACTGAGCCAGATCAAAGCACTGCGAGCGCAGTGCGGCAAGGGCGAGCATTAGCCGCTGCCAGAGTCGAGCCGGCCCGGTGAGCGGCGGCGTCTTCACCGCCCGTCCGGGCGAGCCTGTGGAGCCCAGCTCCACGGAGATGCCGGCCGGCACCAAGGCGGTCAAGGTCACCTTGGAGGCCGATCCCGAGGCCCCCAAGCCTGCCGGCCCTGAGGTTCTCCAGGCGGCCGGCGTGTACCAGCTCAGCTAGCCGCAGCCAATTCGCCGGCTTCTCCTCGGCGCCGGCCGGCACGTCCGCCGCGTTCTATTCCCTCCTTTTTGTCCTTGATGTCCTTGGCGTCCTTTTGGCCGCTTCCTATGCGGTAGCTTGTTGCATACGGAAATTCATCCTCTTTGCCACTTGACAATGATTCGAGAATCGTAGACTCTATGCACACCAGCAAGGAATGACCGGCAAGACAGAACGAGGGCGGTGACAAGCGAACACGGGATTCCGGCGCCAATGACGGCGCCTGACCAAGGAGCCTCGAAAAGGCTCAAGAAAGGAGAAGGACAATGTCGAGCACAGATAGGACCGCGAAGGACCTCAGAGAGTGGGAGGAGACGGCGACCTCGTTCACCGTCAATGCCCCGGACCTGCCGCACGCGGAGACCCCGCGAGTGGCCCTGGAGAAGCTGACCGACGAGCTGCGCAAGCTCGGTGTCGAGCAGAAGCTCCGTCAGAGCCAAAAGCAGGAGGCCTCGAAGCGGATGGCCGAAATCCACGCTGAGGGCAGCAAGCTGGCCACGGTGCTGCGAGTCCTGGCCAGGCAGCACTACGGCAACCGCAGCGAGAAGCTGGTCGAGCTCGGAATCCAGCCGCTCCGCCGCCGCGCCCGCAATGCGGCACCCCAGACGGAGCCGCCCCCGACCACCGGGTCCACCCCTCCCGCCGCCAAGTAGTCCTGATTGCAACACTTCCTCGGGGGCGTGCACTTGGCACGCCCCCTTTTTTTGTCTCGACTCCAGCCTGAGAGATGTTGCCCGCGTGGCCGAAGAGCTTCCCGTGCCGGCGGGGAAGCTTTCCGCGGATCTGAGAAACTTCTCAGGCGGCTGGGAGACTCTTCCAGTCGGCGGGGAAGGTTTTCACACGGCCAGAAAAGTTTCTCAGCCGGCTGAGAAGTTTGCCGCGCCGCTGAGAAGTTTCCCGCGGGACTGAGAGAGCCTCCCGGCGGCCGGAGAAGTTTCTCAGCCGGCTGGAAAACTTTTCAGCCGGCCGGGAAGGTCTTCCAGTCCGCCGGAAAGGTTTCCGCGCGACCGGGAAGTCTTCCAACTCGGCGAAAATGGTTCTCGCGCCGCTGAGAAGTTTTCCTCTGACCGGAGAAGTTTGCCGCGAGACCGAGAAAGTTTCCCAGCTGTCTGGAGAAGTCTCTCAGCCGGCTGGAAGACTTTTCAGCCGGCCGGGAAGGTCTTCCAGTCCGCCGGAAAGGTTCCCGCGACTGGGAAAGTTCTTCAGCCGGCAGAGAAGTTTTCCGAGTCGCCGAGAAGGTTTCACGGCGGCCCGAGAAGTTTCTCGCGGGCCCGGGAACGTCTCCCAGCGGCTGGAGAAGTTTCTCAGCCGGCCGCGAAACTTTTCAGCCGGCTGGGAAGGTCTGCCAGTCCGCGGGACTCGATCCGGGTTAGAATCCGATGTCATGAAAGTTGTTACGTTCGAAGGATCTGTGAAGAACGGCCAGATCCGGCGACCCATGAGTATCCATTTGCCCGAGAAGGCCAAGGTGTACGTCGTTGTCCCGGACCTCGAAGTCTCCTCGATCCCCTACATCGGAAGTCCTCGGCTTGTTCACCCAGAGCAAGCGGCTGACTTCGAGAAGAAAGTCGTCGAGGACGGACTGAATGCCAGGTTATGACGCCGCACTTTTCAGGCCTTCTGCTCCAGCGGGGAGAGTAACCTTGCGTGACTCTGCAAGTGGAACGATCCCCACCGGCCCAACGGGTCGGGAGACCCCAGCCCAGGGCTGAGGCCGAAGGCCGATGCCCTGGGTAGAGAGATGACAACGCCGTGCGGCCTGAAGGGCCGCGAGAACCTGGCTTGACAGATCGGCAGCCTAGTGCTTGAGTCACCGGCACCATGCCTCAATCCCTCTCCAAACTCTACGTTCATCTCATCTTCTCGACGAAGGACCGCAGTCGAACCCTGCCTGACGAGGTTCGCCCTGACCTTCATGCCTATATGGGCGGCACGCTCAAAGGCCTCGGCTGTTCTCCGATCGAAATCAACACCGAGCCCGACCACTTGCACGCCTTGTTTCTTCTCGTACGGACCGAGGCGCTGAGCAACGTCGTCGGCCACCTCAAGAAGAGCTCAAACGACTGGCTTCGCAACCGGGACCCTCAATTCGAGAGGTTCTTCTGGCAGGCGGGATTCGGGGCGTTCTCGGTGAGCCAATCGCAGGTCGAAGACGTACGGGCCTACATCCGCAACCAACGCGAGCACCACCGGGTCAAGTCGTTTCAAGAGGAGCTTCGTGCGTTCCTCAAGGCGTATGAGGTCGAGTTTGATGAACGCTACCTGTGGGATTGAGCGCCAACCCAACGGTCTCGCGACCTTTCAGGCCGCACTGCGTTGGCATCTCTCCACCCAGGGCATCGGCCTTCGGCCTCAGCCCTGGGCTCCGTTCTCCCGGCCCGTTGGGCCGGCCGGACCGGCCACTCGCGTCATCTCGTTTGCCGGCGGCGCGCCGAGGAAAGCTCCCACAGTCCTAACGCGTTAGGTTCCACCGCCGCTAAATACGTAGGCATGCACTTGGCGGCGGCCTGCCACGAAATAACCTAGGTCCTCCCGGCGGTTGGGTCGGCGGGTTGATCAATAGAGACCGGAGAGAGGGCGTTACCTGTTCGGCGGCACTCACCCTCCGCCACAACATGACGCGAGTGGTTGGCCCACCGGCCCAACGGGCCGGGAGACCCCAGCCCAGGGCTGAGGCCGAAGGCCGATGCCCTGGGTAGAGAGATGACAACGCCGTGCGGCCTGAAGGGCCGCGAGAACCTGGCTTGACAGATCGGTAGCCTAGTGCTTGAGTCACCGGCACCATGCCTCAATCCCTCTCCAAACTCAACGTTCATCTCATCTTCTCGGACCGAGGCGCTGAGCAACGTCGTCGGCCACCTCAAGAAGAGCTCGAACGATTGGATTCGGGGCGTTCTCGGTGAGCCAATCGCAGGTCGAAGACGTACGGGCCTACATCCGCAACCAACGCGAGCACCACCGGGTCAAGTCGTTTCAAGAGGAGCTTCGTGCATTCCTCAAGGCGTATGAGGTCGATTTTGATGAACGCTACCTATGGGATTGAACGGCCGCCCAACGGTCTCGCGACCTTTCAGGCCGCACTGCGTTGTCATCTCTCCACCCAGGGCATCGGCCTCCGGCCTCAGCCCTGGGCTCCGTTCTCCCGGCCCGTTGGGCCGGCCGGTCTGCCTCTCGCTCCGGTCTCTCTAGCGATCAACCTCGGCCCATCTTCGGAAATGCCTTGAGGGCTGCTTAGATTCCGGTAAACAGATACGGCGAAGCGAGCAGCGAGTCGCCAACCGAGCTCTGGCCGAGCGCTCCTCTCCTCCTTGACCTCCCGCGGCTGTGCTTATCCCCTCGCCTGCTTGGTTCGCTCTGCCGAATTGACATGGGCTTATAGCCAGTCTAAACTTAACACGTTGAGCCACGCATAAAAAGCAATGCAAATGGGCGCATATGAGTACGGTTCTTGTGCTTGCTGAGCGTATCTTTGACGTTCGGAACAATGACTTATGCAAGGGATAGCTGCCAAGCAAACGTGTTGTCCTAGCTACATACATGCGGATCAATATATGAGGGTAACGGAGGTCTACAATGAAAAAAGAGGTTTCAATCACGCCGCTTAGGCCTCTGAAGTTAGCAATTTTTGGCCTTTGTCTAATGCCCACAATCTGCATTGCCCTACAAGGAACCGAAGAGCCCAACTGTGGCAATAATATTGTTTGCCTTAAATCGATTCTTTCTCAAATTGAGGGCGAGGTTCAGCGCCTCCAAGATAGCTCTGAGCATACTACCAGACAGCTCTCTGACACCAACCGCGAACTAAACGAAGCTAAGAGCGAGCTTGCCAGAGCTAAATTGAGACTCTCAAGCGCCGAGCAACAGTTAACCACACAACAAAAGGCAGATTCTGAAAAAGATCCTGTCTTTGAGCCGCTCCCCAGCCCCAATTCGAGCACTGCTACTAATACAAATCCACCCATTTCGACTACTCCAGGAAAGGCTAATACTTCACAATCAAAATCTACCGAGAATCCCCCCTCGGGCATAGGAAGTGTGTCAATTAACGATGTCCTTGTAGGAATTTATAGGATCGAACCTCAGGTCCCTGCGGTGGATGCGCCATATTTTGGCCAGCGGCAGTTCAGGCTCATTTTTAGTCCGCATGTATTCCCGGGTGAGCAGCGATTACCGGGGGATCGGGAATTCTTCCTCTCAGCCAAATTGCCAAATCCCGACAAGGAGCACCTGATAGTTCGGCAGGCTTCAGAGAACCCGGTCAAGATCTTTCCCATTCAGTCTGAAGTTTCAATCATCTGGAGAATCAGTAGGCGAGATCTGATCTTCCTCGGCACCACCCCAACTACTCTGCAGGCACAACTTGGCTCTAGGCGCACTGGAAAGCAAGAACCAGTGGCTTGGGATAAGTCGAGGCCGCCGGTTGTTCTGGTACCGGAATTGTCTATCAATGCCCCGGACCCAATCAAATGGATTAAGGGCAATATTGAACTTATAGCTGCAGCTCTTGGGGTAATTGGGACAGGGGGAATTCTCGGTATCTGGAAGACTGCTCGATCCCAAAAGGAGAGTGATAAGTGACAATGGTTAAATTGATCTTAGAGTGGTTTCGCCTGAAAAGAGAACGTTTAGCATATTGCAGAGACCGACTTTGCCTGGTTGGTTTCATGGCGTTCTATACAATAGGCTGCTGCGCGTCGTCCTCGGACGTCAAGCAAGTATCAGACAGGCTAGTTGACTTGGATTCCCGCATGGGAAAAATTTCGGCGATCGTTACTACTCTTCACGAAGAAAGCGAGCAGAAGATTCAGCTCCTGGACGATCTTAAGAAATCAATACATGAACAGGAAAAGAGAAGCGAAACAATAGCCTCCCAAGATCAGCAGATAATCTTACGATTGGGCGACTTGACGTCTGAGTTGGATAAATTAAGAACGCAGCTTGGGAAAATTGGGCTACCCAATGAAGGAGAGCGGAATCCCGAGATTATGTGGCGACGCTTCGAGGATCTGACCACTTCAATAAACGCTCTCAGAGGGCAGGTCGGGGATTCGATGACTGCACAGATGAACAGGGAAGAGCGAAGTCGTGAAGCCCATGAACATGAACTTTCAGAAAGCCATGATCAATTCATGTGCACGGTTGCGTTGCTTCTGAATGCGCTGAAGGCAAACGAATTGGCGGTGGGAACTGCAAAGGATGCAGCCACTAAAGTTCTGCAAAAATTACAAAATAAACCACGAGGAACTGCTTCAAAGCAAGGCGAACCTGTGCAGCCGCAGAGCGGTGACACTCCCGGCGATAGCCTGCTCGTATTCTGCTCCAAGGTAACTGAGGGGCTTGTTCCCTCCTCTAAGCAGGAGCCACACTAACTAAATCCGGCGGAGTAGGCCACTCCGAGCACGGTGGCCTGGGCCTGCAAGGTCCCCGAGGAGAGCAGGCGCACGAAGGGCGGTAGCGCTCTACTTCGGTGGCTTCGCCGGCCGCATCTCCACCAGGCTGGGCAGCGCGTGGGCCGGATAGGCCAGGAGATGGAGGATCATCGCGGCGATGTCCGCCGGTTGCAGCATCCAACTGCGGTCCTGACGGTCCCGGCGATGGGAGAATCCCGTGTCGACGCTGCCGGGGAGGATTGCCGCCATCCTCACTCCGTGAGGTCGCAGGTCGAGCATCGCCGCCTCGGAGAGGCCGATCATGCCGAACTTGCTGGCGTTGTAGGCGGCGCCTCCCGCGAAAGGGTTCTTGCCGGCCAGCGAGGCGATGTTGAAGATCCAGCCCGAGCCTTGCCTCTTCATCGCCGGGGCCACGGCGTGGAGGAAGTAGAAGGCGCCGGAGAGATTCGTGTCGATCACCTCCCGCCACTGCTCGCCCGTCAGCTCGTCAACCGCCCCGAAAGTCCCAAGGCCGGCGTTGTTCACCAGGACGTCGATCTGCCCCTCACTTTCCAGCACCTCCCGGACGAAGGAGTCCACCTCCTCCTGGCTCCGCACGTCCACGACCTTTCCGTCCACGGCCTCGCCATGGCTCCTGGCCAGCTCCGAGCGAGCCTCCTGGACTCCATCCGGGCTCTTGCCGCAGAAGTGCACCTTCCATCCGTCCCCGAGCAGGGCCTCGACGATGCCTCGCCCGATCCCGCGGCTGCCTCCGGTGACGATCGCGATCTTGCTATGAGATCCCATGGGCCATCCTCCTTCTTCGGAGCCACTGTATCAAGCCGCATCCGGGAGAAATACGAGGTAAGCTCCGCCTGTTATACGCTCTCGAAAGGGTACAAAAACCATGTTCATGCATATGGATCCAACTTACTTCCTCTTCATCCTCCCGGCGCTGGCCCTGTCGTTGTGGGCGAGCTGGCGGACGAAGTCGGCTTTCAAGAAATACTCCACGGTGCGCACCTTCCGGGGGCTGACGGGCGCCCAGGCCGCGCAGGAGATGCTGCGCGCCTCCGGCATCACCGACGTGCAGGTGGTGGCGACGAACGGCTTCCTGTCGGACCACTACAACCCGACCAACAAGACGCTCGCGCTGTCCGAGGCCACCTACGCGTCGAACTCGGTCGCCGCCGTAGGCGTTGCCTGCCACGAGGCGGGGCACGCCCTCCAGCACGCCCAGGGCTACAAGCCCCTCGGGCTGCGGTCGGCCCTGGTGCCGACGGCGAACATCGGCTCGACGGCGGGCTATTTCGTGATGTTCGGGGGCGCCATGTTCCACTCGCCGAACATGATCTACCTCGGCGCGATGCTCTTCTCGGCGGTGCTGCTCTTCCAGATCGTGACGCTGCCCGTGGAGTTCGACGCCACGGCCCGCGCCAAGCGGGTGGCGGTCGAGACCGGCATCATCCTGCCCCAGGAGCGAGAGGGCATGGACCGGGTGCTCAACGCCGCGGCCATGACCTACGTGGCGGCCGTCGTCTCGACCCTGATGACGCTCCTCTATTACCTGCTCCGCGCCTCGCGGCGCTGAGCGGGTAAGTCCCGCAAGTCGTTTTGACCCGTTGGCTGCCATTGTAGAGACGCCCAGCGGGTAGCGCGAGCTACCCCGTGGGGCGTCTCCGCCGAAGAGTCGCCCTCTCCGTTTCGGGAACTTTCTGGGGCGCGCTTTTCGAGGTTCAGACCTTCCAGGTGGCTGGGCGATCCAGCCTCCGCCGGAGACGCCCCACGGGGTAGCTCGCGCTACCCGCTGGGCGTCTCTACATTGGGCTGGCGGCGGTGTCGAGGTCTCGCCAACTCGTCAAACCGCTCCCTCTTCTCCCGGCGGATGGGGGGGGAGGCTGGGAGAAGAGGGCCGGGGTGATGAGGGCCTCGGCGGTGCGGCCGCCGGTCCGGCCCTTGTCGCCCTGATGCAGCGGCGTCGAACTCTGGTAAGTCCTCCCCGGGAATCCCCGAATCCCGGCCCGGGTTCCGCTCCGGTACAATACGCAGTCTTTGCCGCTCCCCGACCGGGGGCTGCGGCGCGCGAGGGTCTTCCACGTATGAGCGGCAAACAGTTGAGTGACAAGCGATTTCCCGACGTCCCGGGCGGCTATCCCTTCCCGGCGCTGGAGCAGCAGGTGCTTCAGGAGTGGAAGGACCAGGACGTCTTCGAAGCGACTCTGAAGCGGCCTGCTCCCGAGGGAGAGTTCGTCTTCTACGACGGGCCGCCCACCGCCAACAACGTCCCCCACGTCGGCCACGTCGTGACGCGCGTGGTAA
>Ga0134121_10004079_pt1 | contig 11998 bp, 10 predicted proteins | sample KB301_FD_96463 | JGI IMG/M metagenome (GOLD analysis project Ga0134121, IMG submission 96463) | Terrestrial soil microbial communities without Nitrogen fertilizer from Kellogg Biological Station, Michigan, USA - KB3-0-1 | ecosystem: Environmental > Terrestrial > Soil > Unclassified ...
CCGCCGTACGGAATGATAGGGGGGACAGTGGAAACGTCGGCATCATTCGAAGCCCGATACGCGCCACTGTCCTACCCGACTGCGGGGGGCGATCAGCGATGGTCGTCCCTACCGCAACCATGTGAATTATATTCAACTGCGCCGTGACCGAGGCGTCGGCTTGAAACGGAGTTCCTTCTGCAACGGGTTGTAACCTCTCAGTACGATCCGCTGGCCGGAGGCCGCGCAATATTCGACCGCGTGCTCCAACCGCTAGGACTCGGGCTCCCTTAATGGGAATTGAAAGGCGAGATGTCAACAGACACATCCAGCCACCGATTGACGGTCGGAGAAAATCTTCATGACGGGATCCGGGAGTCGTTCCACTTCGACGACTTCGTCTTCTAACGGGAAACCTGGGCGCGCGGGGAAAATCATTCCGAGCGAAGCGCTTGTATGACGTCGACGTGGGCGGCACGTGCCGCAGGGAGCATCGAAGCGACTACCGCCGAGCCTAACAGCACAAAAGCAGACACGATTACGGGCAATGCGCCCGGCATTATCAAGTCGCCGAAATAGCTGCCTACCACGCGCGCAACGACGAGCCCGAACACCCCGCCCGCCAGAACGCCAATGGCAGCCATCACGACGCCTTCCGCGACAACACCTTTGAGTATATTTTCCGGCGGTGATCCAAGTGCCATGCGAATGCCAAATTCGCGCGTGCGCGCGCTGACAGAAAACGCCAGCACGCCCGCGACGCCAACCACGGCGATCAGCAACGCGACCGCTGCGAACACACCAAAGACCAGGGAGTTCAAGCGGTCTGGCGCAAGCACCTTGGCACGGATGTCTTCCAGGGTGGCGGCGTTCTCCACCGGTTCATCGGCGGCCTGCTGCCGAATGATTTTCGTTACCGGCGCCACTAGCGAATACGGATTTCCGTTGGTGTGAATAAAGAGGTGACCGCCGAACATTCCGCCGTCGGCGAGCGCGCCGTAAATGGTGGCGGTGGGCACCGGAACGATATGTTCGTCGTCCATATCGGCGGCGACCCCAATAATTCGGTGCGGCGCCGTGACTCGCGCCTTTTCGGCGGGAGTGCCGGAAGCGAATTCGAGCACCGGATCGGTCCAATAGACATGGCGATTGATCGGATCCTGACCGGGAAACATCTGCCGAGCTAGAGTCGAGCTGACGATCACGACCGGCTCTCCGTTCCGGTCATCGAGCGCGTTGAAGTCCCGCCCGGCAATGATGGGAACGCCGAGCGAGTTGAAAAAACCGGGAGAGATGGTGCGCCACAGCGCGCGAGGATCGTCTTTGTCATGGACATGACCATCACCCGAGTATTGGAAACCTACGCCGAAGCCGCCGCCCGCATCACGCCAGGGAGCGATCATGCCAACAGCCGCTTCGGTGACCCCGGGCAGCGCGTTGATTTGGCGCACCGATTCCTTGTAAAAATCGACGACTTGCTCAGGCGTTCTTCCGTTGGACGGCGCCGGAACATCGACGACCAGGACGCGGCGCGTATCGAAACCAGTCTGCGTCCTTTGCAACGCGATCAGCGTCGTGATCAACACGCTGGCGCCCGCGAGCAGTACGAAAGACGCCGCGATTTGGGTGACGGCAAAGATGCGCTGGCGGCGGCCCATGCTGCTGGTGATGCGGACGTTGCCGCTGGCGAAGTTCATGCCATCCGAAGTGTTCGCCGAAGGCAAGCGCGGCACAACTGCCAAAATCACCGCAGCGATGATGGCCAGCGCCACTCCCACCCAAAGCATGCTGGAATCAACCGTCAAATCCAGCGCGCGAACCGAGAAGCGCGAGGCATAGCGAGCCAGGATAGTGACCAGCGGCTGCGCGATGATTACGCCGATTATCGCTCCGGCGCCGCAAAGCAGCAGGCTTTCGGCCAGCAACATGCGGCGCAGCGACCAGGTGTTGGCGCCCAACGCGGCACGAATCGCGAGTTCGCCTTCGCGGCGAACGGTGCGCGCGAGAATCAGGTTAGCGACGTTCGAGCAGGCGATGATGAAGACGAGTGCCGACGCAGCGAGCAGCACCAGCAGGACGGTGCGCGCGCCGGAAGTAATTTCGTCCCGGAGCATCCTGGCATCAATCCGGTAGCCGGCGTTATCGGGATACGCATCGGCATGGTCCTTCACCATTCCGGCGTACACCGTTCGCAATTCGTTGCGCGCTTGATCGAGTGTGGCGCCGGGAGCAAGCTTGCCGAAGAGTTCGGTCATGCGATGGATGCGGCCGGTTACCATCGTGGCGGAAAGGTGATGCGGGCTGATGACAAGGTTGCCGATAATCTCGGTTTCGGCGGGATATGGCACGGAGGGTTCAAGGACGCCGATGATCGTAGCGGAACGATCGCCAAGGCTGCTGAGCCGAACGGTCTTGCCGATCACGTTCGGGTCTTGTTTGTAAACGGTGGACCAGAAGCGATATGTCAGCACGATGACGCCGGGAGCGTCGACGCCTGCGTCTTGCGGTCCGACGAGACGGCCGAGAACAGGACGCAGACCCATTACATCGAAGAAGTTTCCGCTGACCACGCCGCCGTGAACCACGCGCGGTTCGCCGAGTCCGACCATCGTAAAGTCCATCTGCGAGAAATCGCCGAACTCGTCCAAGGAGCGGACGCTGCCCTCGATATCCTTTATTTCCGGCACGGAAAACGTGGTGTTGTCTTGTCCGCCGGTGGGGGCGCTTTGGCGGATATAGACGAGCCGGCTTTCATCACGGTTGACCAGTGGCTTCAGCAGCACCCCTCGCACCAGCGTGAAGATGGCGGCGTTGGCGCCAATGCCCAGCGCCAGCGTGAGGATCACAATCGCCGCCAGGCTTTTGCTGCGCTTCGATGAGTGGTACGCAAGTCTTAAATCGCGGAAAAATGACATCGCTTCTCGCTCCCTTGGCGTTTATCGCGCACCTCAGCCCTCTACTCTGGTATGCCAAACTCGCGCACTTCCAGGCCAGCGCCGCGTCCAGATCAGCGACCTCGAGCACCCAAAAACCGCCGATGTGCTCCTTGGTCTCGAGATATTTCTGCCGGGGCCGGCTTCTCCGCCTTCACTATATAGTCGAACGGCCAGGCCGGAATTCGACAAATCGTCCAAGAAATTTTACAGCGTTGCTCTCGAGTCACGAGCGAGCCGGAAGTGATTAGGGTCAGAGGCCCATTGTGCGAAATCGCGACAGTCTCAGTCCACTTGCCTGTGTAGTCGCGTAATCGGAAACTTGCCGTACCAGGACTTCACTTGGACGGTAACGGCGTTCGGGGCTTGGAATAATCTCCTGCAACTTACGGGGTGGTCTACCTGCTCCCCATTGTGCGTCTCACCCCGCCGATGTACTTGCAACTTATTTGCAAAAGATATCGGACTGGTTTAGTCTTATTTCCCTGTTGCAAGCCCTTTTTAAGGAGATAGCATGTCCTGGTCGGTGCGCTGCTCCACTTTAGCCGTTCTTTTGGGTCTTTGTTCCACACTGTTATCTCGTTCAGCCAACGCTCAGGAGAATCCATATGTCGTTACGTACGACCAGTTCCTGGAGGAACCCGGAAATCTTGAGATCGAATATTTTTCTACCTATGAAACACAGCGTAGTGGCAACAGCTCTCATGCGTATTGGATGGAATTTGAATACGGGGCGACGGCCTGGTGGACAACGGAATTCTATCTCGACGCGCAGACAACCTTTCATGACAGCACCGTCTTTACTGGCATCCGGTGGGAGAATCGCTTCAGGCCGCTCAAGCGCGAGCATTGGATCAATCCGGTACTCTATGTGGAATATGAACACGTAAACGGCGCGGACAAAATCCTTAAAGAGATCGAAGGACACGACGTAGAGTCCGACTTCTTGACTCCGAATGCAGAAGCACGGAACGAGATCAAGAACGAGGTTGAACTCAAGCTTATCCTCGGCAGCAATTTTAAGGGATGGAACGTTTCTGAAAACTTTCTGTTCGTCAAGAATCTGACAAATGAGCCTTGGGAGTTTGGCTATGCCGTCGGCGCCAGTCGGCCTCTTGCGTTAAAGGCGTCTTCTAAGCGATGCACTTTCTGCCCTCAGAATTTCGTAGCCGGTGCTGAAATGTATGGCGGGCTCGGAGATCGTTACAACTTCGGCCTCCACGAGACTTCCCAATACTTTGCCCCGGTTCTTGCATGGAACGTTCCTTCCGGGTGGACGCTGCGAGTTTCTCCTACGTTCGGCCTAAACGGTAATAGTCATCAGTTCATGATCCGGTGGGGGATCGCACGAGAGATTCCTGGTTTCGGTGACATGGTCAGAAAGGCGTTCGGAGGGCGTTCATGAAACGGTATTTGGCGGCCCTCGCTTTCGCGTCTGTTCTTTTTGCCGGGTCGCCTTCCTGGACCCAGACCCAAACAGAAATTGAAAAAAAGGGGGTTCGAAATTCGCACTGCTATTCAGAATTGACAAAGGTCCCGGAACGGGCGCGGCTCCGCCCGAGTCCACTTCAGGATGACCCGGAGGCCATCGCCGCTGGACGGATTCTTTTTGAGGATCATTGCCAGGAATGCCATGGAGCTTCGGGTCAAAGTGGAAAGCACGGACCAAACTTGCGCCTGCCCCACGTACAGAACGCTACGTCCGGCACTTTATTTTGGCTGCTGTCAGGCGGAGTAGTCAGAAAAGGAATGCCGGTGTGGTCAAAACTGCCTGAGGCACAACGTTGGCAGCTGGTCCGATACTTGAAGTCTCTGGGAATTGATGAGATTCCGACTGTGCGAATCAATCCTAGTCCCCGGTAAGTCGCATAATCGTACAAGTGGATTTTGGGCCGATTTCTACATCTCCGGTTACGGCGTTTACCAGACTTGATGCGAAAAATTACTTGTCGGCGCAAAATATGACTGTGGAACAGGTACCGTCTTTTTTGGAGCCATGGAAAGAACCAATTTCTGGCCAAGCTGAAGCCCTACTTCGTGAAATGCGAAGTGAACTGTCTCCTGGCCACCCTTTGCATGGCGCGAATGTCAAGGCCATCGCAGTATCCGTTCAGGCCGGTGATACGTTGTTTCAGCTTGATGATGGTCGTGTTTGTCAGGTGCATTTGACTTGGCGTAGGTCAGCCGAACAACCGCCTTGGCCCCGGCATCGCATGTTCTCTACCTTGGAAGACTGGGTTCGCGAGGTTATGGTTCCAGACCATGAAGACTACGAGCGTTGATGCCTTCAAGTCCCGGTAAGTCGGGTAATCGGTAAGGTTGATTGAGTACTGATTCTCGTTCACCGGGACAGAAGGCGAAAAAGCAATTTGCAAAGGGCGAACGTAATCCCAAAGACTATGACAAACGACAAAAAGCCCCAGAGGTATAGATTGCCCTGTGGCCTGGAAGAATTCCACCATCTATCAAAGTATAGTTGCACCGCAACTCCAGCCGACATCGCGACAACAACTGTGACGATTTTCGCCGCTTTAGTGTTCATCACTACCCAAGAATATCATTTTGGACCGCTCAACTCCCGGTTAGTCGCGTAATCGGACAAGTGGTTTTTGGGCCGATTTCCACTTCTCCGGTTATGGGAGTTGACTGAATTTGCGATTTCGTCGAGACTTACTTTTACCCGTTGATGATTCCTACGCGCAACAATCTTCAGTTGTTGGTGACAGTCTGTTTGGCCCTCGCTGTTTTCTTGTCTTTGTTGCTGCTCATCGTGGCGAAAATCAGGGGGCGAAAAATTAAGTGGGGAGGATTTGTTGTTTTCGCCGTCGCTGGTTACGGAGTCCCGATGGTGGGTTTCACCACCAAACTAGTTACCGACATCAGTGCCAAAAGAAACGAAGCGACAACAGTGGGCATCGTGATTGCTCACGATTTGCCCAACCACAACCAATACCAATTTGAGTATGCAGTTGGCGGTCAGAGATACACCGCTTGGCATCAAGGAACAGTTGATTGCGGTCCCAATGACATAAACGTTGGCGGCAAATTCACGGTGTATTACGACCCTCCCCATCCAAATCGAGCCGACCTTTGCAGCTTCAAGGCTGCCGTGAAAAATGACATAGAGATTCTCGGACTCTTGTCGGGGATGTTGGTCTTCACGGCTCTGATCACACGAAAGTCCCGGTAAGTCGCGTTACCGGACATGTGCTTTTGCCCGATTTTCACTTCTCGGGTAACGGCGTTCATCGGGCAGAACAGTATTCTCCCAAAGGGACATTAGGGTTCAATTTGCGTCATGGGGAGGATTGACCAACGCTGGCCTTCGGAAGTGGCTTAAGCCTGGCGCCCCGAACCGGCAGGTGTCGGAGGACAAGTGCGAGGACGACAGGGATCGCGACGAGCCTGAGCGTCTTGACCGGATGTTTTGCATAGTCGGCCGCAAGGATTAACCAAATCAAGTACAGCAAGACAGTCTGAGCGGCGCCGTGAGTGCGCGATCGCGTACACAGCGTAGCTGTCAGCCCAGCTCCCACGACGATCGAGAAACCTACGAGGACAATGACGACTTGAGGTGCATCCAGTCGCAGCGGCCATCCGCAAACTTCGTGTGCAGCCTGATTACAGAACAAAAGTGAACAAGCTGTGCTGCGACGAATGCTTGGATGAGCATTGCGGGCTCGGGATACCACGCCAGCCATTTGCGGAGTCCGGGGGCAGCGAAGCCCGCCAGAAAGAAGCAGATTGCCAACCTCATGGAAGGACTTAGGCGATTAGTTCCGAGTTACCGACCACTCTTCCAGTTTTGTCGTTTCATCCCAGAACGGCATTTTGACGACGTCGCTGTGCATTCGCAAAAACAAGAGCTGTCGCCAGCACTTTGTTTCTGAAGCTATAATCTCGCGACAGTGACACTTACCCTCGGGGCTCGACTCGGGCCATATGAGATTGTTTCGCCGCTGGGAGCAGGCGGAATGGGAGAGGTGTATCGCGCACGTGACACTCGCCTTGACCGCACTGTCGCGATCAAGATTTTGTCACAGCAGTTTTCTTCTGATGCGGTGCACAGGCAGCGGTTTGAGCGCGAAGCGAAGACGATCTCGCAACTAAATCATCCGCACATTTGCGTGTTGTATGACGTTGGTCATCAGGAGGGAATCGACTACCTGGTGATGGAATGCGTGGAAGGCGAAACGCTGGCCAAGAAACTTGAAAATGGCCCGTTGCCGATGGAGCAGGTTCTAAAATACGGCGTACAGATTGCGGACGCACTCGCCGCCGCCCACACACGAGGAATCATTCACCGGGACATCAAGCCCGCGAACATCTTCATCACGCAGCGCGGCGACGCGAAAATTCTAGATTTCGGCTTGGCCAAGCGGCACGATTCGCCGCTTGGTTCGTCGGAAGAAACTGCGACGCTGGAACTTTCCGAAACCGGCACAGTCCAGGGTACAGCTGCCTACATGTCTCCCGAGCAGGCGCGCGGCGAGGCCCTTGATCCTCGGACAGATCTGTTTTCCTTTGGCGCCGTTCTCTACGAAATGACGGCTGGCAAGCGTCCTTTCGATGGCGCCACTCATGCAGTGATTTTCAACTCGATTCTGAGCGGCATACCAACTCCTCCTTCGCAACTCCGCGAGAATCTGCCCCAAGAGCTCGATCGGATTGTGGATAAGTTACTCGCCAAAGATCGCGATGTGCGTTATCAGAGCGCGGCAGATGTGAAAGCCGATCTGCTGCGATTCCAGCGCGACATCGATTCCGGAATAGCAAAGGCCGCCATTCGGGATTCTGGTCGCTGGCGCAATCGGCTCGCAGTTACGATCGCGGCCGCACTGGTGTTGGCAGCGGTTGTCTTAGGACTTGTTCTCAGCAGATTAAAACGGCCGCCCTCGGTCGGTCTCTCGAGGCAAACTACAATCGCGGTCCTCCCGTTTCAAAACGCTGCTCATGATGCGAAGTTGGATTATCTGGCTACGGCCCTGCCCGATGAAGTCATCACCATCCTGAGTTATGCGCCGACTCTGAGCGTTCGACCCTTCAGCATGTCGCAACGATTCAGCGGACAGGACTATGACCCGCGCGAAGCCGGTCGGCAGCTTCGAGTGACGAATGTGGTCACTGGTCATTTTCTAAGCCACGCGGAATCCCTCGCAGTAACGCTTGAAGCCATGAACGTTGCCAAACAAGAAGTGGTCTGGCGCGCTTCGCTCGATGTCGCTGCGAGCGACGTTCTTAAGATGCGTGAAGACGTCATCAGCACCTTGGAAAAGGGATTGCTACCCGTGCTGGGGGTCTCTGCCGGCCAACTTTCCGCCACAAAACCTAAGAGCCAGGAGGCCTACGATCTTTACCTGCGCAGCCAGAACAGTGTTTACGATATCGAGCACAACAAAGAGTCGATCGCGCTTCTTGAGAAGTCCGTTGCCCTCGATCCCGGCTACGCTCCCGCATGGTTGGAGCTGGGATCACGGTACTACACTGAAGCGGACATGGTCTCGGGTAGCGACGCCTTGTTGATGAATAAATGCATTGGGGCGCTCGAGCGAGCCCATCAGCTCGACCCGAACCTGCTGGCCGCCTCGACTTGGCTCATTGGATTGCGCCGTCGTATCGATGGAAACGTGGCCAGGAGCTACACTCAATTCCAGGAAGTTGCGCGCGAACGCCCGCATCGCGCCGAGGTTCACCTGATGTTTGCCGAACTGCTGCGCTCAACTGGCGCGCTCGAGCGAGCCGCGAGCGAGTGCGAAATTACCCATCGTTTGGACCCCGATCTGCCGACCGACTGTTATGTTGCGTACACTTACTTGGGGGACTTGGCTAGAGCGCGGCAGGAAATCGATCGCTCCCCCGGAGAGTTCAGCTCGTTCCTGTTGGGACATGTTCTTCTGCGCGAAGGAAAAATCGAGGAAGCTCTGCCCAAATTAAAGATCCTGCCCGCCGGTAGCAATTACGAGGTAGTGAGCGAATGTTGGCCTGACTCATCCACGTCGAAATGCCTCGCGCTCGTTTCGCGATCGGAATCCGAGTTTCTCCGTCTTCCCGACCCGGATGCCTGGTATTTCGGCGCCGCGCTATTCGCATCTTTGGGCAAGAAGGACTCGGCGATTCGGCTTCTCGATGCCGATGCAAAGCTCAATTTCTGTGTTTATCCAGCAGTGGATCACGACCCCATGTTCGACAAAATCCGGCAGTCCCCTGAATTCAAAGCCGCCCGCCAAGTCGGTATCGACTGCCAGCGCCGCTTTGCCCCGTACTCCCAAATCCAAATCCAATAGCCTCTGGGCTAGTTCCGAAGTCTGCTTCGCCAGGGCAAGTGTCTCTTGGGCTTAGTAAACCTGAAATTAACAATTTCTTGCTCCCACTGCCCGACAGGATTTTGACTTGTTCGGTAACGCGTGCCGGCTCAGGCGGTTGAAAGAAAAACTAGCGAAACAACCACGGCCCGTACGGGCGCTTTTTGATCAGTTCTCGTGCTTCAGCCTCAGTGCGTGCGTTCTCCGCAGACATACTTCTTCACCTTCAAATAACGTGTGCACGTGCTTAAAAGAAAGGTACGGATATTTTTTGTACTGCCAGCGAACCGTCAGATAGAGTGCCGCAGCAGAACCGAGCAACAATACTAATCCTGGAAAGCTCGGATGAAACGGAAAGCCCAAGCCGCCGAGTGCCAAGATACATGACAAACCGCTGACGACCAGAGCAACTTTGCGCTTTCGAAGGAAGACAAAACCGAGAACAGTTGCTACCAGGAAGCACATGATGCCATGCCGATAGTCGTGCTTATAGAAGCTAGTGCCAGCCGCGACTAGCAGTAAGGCAATCGATGCCCCGGTGAGGGCCAGAGGAGTCTCTCGGACCGTCAGCTTCGGAGGGGCCAAGAAAGCCGAGATTTATTTAGCGTCCATCGAAGATTAGGATATCCGCCTGCACGACAGGCGTGAATGAACAACTCTAACTGAATGCTCAAAAAGTCAGGGTTGCACTGAATTTTGTTCCTAAGCGTTCATCCACGCGTAACTCCTGACAAACTCTAACTGAATGGCTCAAAAAGTCAGAGTCGCATAACCGGACTTTGAGGTGACGTCTCTGATTTCCACGTTAATCAGCGATGTGAGTTATTTCCGAGAACCCGTCGCTGGACCACGATTCGCCGTGGTGATAAGTCGAAATACATCCTGCAAGTTAATAGAAACTTGTCAGAGCCGCCGGATAGCCAAACCGCATCGATCCTCAACGACAAAAGAGCTTAGACTGGAGGATCGCCTAGAGGAGAAACATGACCAAGCGTTCAGCGACAAAGATCACTCGACGTGGTTTTACTGGGGTATGCATTGGTGCGGCTGCGGCCGGAATCGCCGGAGCGAGGTCCGCAGGTGAACTTGGTGGGATTCAAGCTGCGAACAGCTTGTCCGGCACCACCGCGGTTGACCAAAATCCAATCCGTCGCCGTGGTACGGGCCTACGGGCTCTGGATGTTGCGCGAGCTTCAGCAGGCTTGACTCTGTTCACTTCAGGAGGTGACCGAACAGTCTATCTGATTGATCTTCGCGGGACGGTCGTCCACTCCTGGAAAATGCCATATCCAGCGGGGTTATATGGCTACTTGACAGAGAAAGGAACGCTCTTCTACAACGGGCAAATCCCCAACGAGACATTTCTGGGGAAGAGTCCTTTCAAAGGCGGAGCCGCACTGGAGGCAGATTGGAATGGCAAAGTTCTTTGGGAAGCGCGCCACCGGGATCACCATCACGACGGACGGCTCCTCAAGAATGGCAATGTTCTCCTTCTCTGTGCAACAGAGCTGCCCGATGACATCGCGAAGAAGGTCCAGGGGGGACGGCCCGGCACTGAAGTCAACGGGAAGATTTGGGCCGATTATTTGGTTGAGATGACGAAAGACGGCCGAACGGTGTGGGAGTGGCGTGCCTGGGAGCATCTCGATCCGGCCAAAGACCTAATCACCGGGGTCCAGGACAATCGCTCTGAATGGACCCACGGGAATGCGATTGTGGAGCTTTCTGATGGCGACCTGCTGGTAAGCTTCCGAAACATATCAACGGTCATTAGGATTCGTCGGCAAACCGGCGAAATTATATGGAAGTTGGGCGCGCCACCCCTTGCGGGCCAGCATGCGCCGACGCCACTGGCGAATGGCAATATCCTCATCTTTGACAACGGTCCGCACCGGCTGGACCAGAGCTTCCCGTATTCACGCGTGCTCGAAATAAATCCCGCCACCAATAAGATTATGTGGAAATATCAGGAAGCGAATATCTACAATTTTTATAGTCCCCGAATCTCCAACGCCCAACGCTTACCAAACGGCAACACGTTGATCAACGAAGGCTTCTTCGGACGATTCTTTGAGGTGACAACCGAAGGCGATGTTGTGTGGGAGTACGTAAACCCTTACTTCGGCCCAGTGAGCGAGACAGCGAAAGCCCAGAACAACCAGGTGTTTCGCGTGTACCGTTACACAGAGGAAGAAATTGAAATCGCCAGGAAGCACGCCTAGTAGTCTGAACGTGATTCATCCCAGAAGCGGTTATCAGAGCTTCTGCTGCGACATCAAATAGTGGGCATGGTAAGATCCGCACACCGGGTCAGAAGTTGGTCCGCATGGGCCGCACATTCAAAGTCAAGCATGGCGAATGGCACCGGCGCCATCGTTCGTGGTGGGAAAAGTACCCGGCCTGGGTTGCGATTGCCTTAGTTCTGATCGCTTATTTCCTATGGATGGCGTGGAGCAAAATATCGCCGTGAAATCTGGCCGATGCCTCACTCCAAAAGGCAAAGGCGCTATGGGTTCCGGCCCGGCACTTTCGTACAATCCGGTGGCCTCCATTTCTACCCGCACGCAGATTCCTCGCTGCTTCAGGTCTCGATAGAATTTTTCTGCTTGTCCATCACTGTGCTTCAGTTCCTGTTCACCACATTCACGGGTCTCTCCCATAAAAAAAGCAATCGTCTGAAAGCTCGGGTGGTAATCTACGCCCATAATCATCATGTTCGGCTCCTTTCTCCCAAGCCTGTGGTCGTCGATAAACCACAGTTTACTCGGGTCGAGGAGCCGACAC
>Ga0134121_10004080_pt1 | contig 11998 bp, 9 predicted proteins | sample KB301_FD_96463 | JGI IMG/M metagenome (GOLD analysis project Ga0134121, IMG submission 96463) | Terrestrial soil microbial communities without Nitrogen fertilizer from Kellogg Biological Station, Michigan, USA - KB3-0-1 | ecosystem: Environmental > Terrestrial > Soil > Unclassified ...
CTTCGATCGACTTTGACCGAAACGATGTCTCCTCGACGTAAACTCCCGGAGCAAGGTATTCAGGCATGACTCCTCCTTATGGCGGTGAGACCGCCGGGGTTATGAACAACACCGAATCACGCGGTTGCGACAGCGGCGAAGGCGGTGACGACGGTGATGGTCTGGATTTCAAGATCAGCTCGCGACCGAATCGCAAGTTCGTTTCCAATATTTCTGTCTGGTCTGCATCGGCCCACAGCGTTGCGGGCGGCTGCGACAAAGTGAATCTGAGATCGGGCAGTGGTGGTCCAAGTTCTTCTATGAAATCGGGTGGCGACACGAGCGGTCGGTCGGGCGTGTAAAACGCACGCAGCTCCAGGGGCCACACCTGTTCCGTCAACGGCGGGCTCGTCGCTATCGGCGGAGAACCGAGCGGCGATCCGGGCGGTGATGCGGGGGTAAACGAGAGCGGTGTGGGATAAGAGAAGATCACTGCGATACGACCCATGTCGTCTGCGATTCCGCGTCCGAGGAATTTGCCGGCAGTAAACGCATCGATCACCGCCCACGCTGCCGGCGCGTCCAGAGACGTGTCCCACAAGTCAGCGCGAATAGCGGCCATTCCGGAAGTGACGCTTTGTGTCGGCGCTGGAAAAAGCGGCACGGTTGTTTGCGTGGAAAGCGGAGAATCGAGCCACTTAAAAATTCCCTCGGATGGAAGACTCGCGGTGAACTGAAACGGTTGAAAACGCCGCTGCAGGTCAGTGACTTCGATCACGAAGTCTTTGTTCGGTGGAACGGGATGGTCCCAGTAGAAACGCGATCCGTCGCCGTTTTCTCTCTCTCGCAACCCGTAACCGTGATGCAACACGTAAACGTTTTTGCGATTGACGATCGCTTGTCGTTTCGCAGTCGGGCGACCTAGTGGATAGGCCCAGACGCTCAGACTGTCGCCGACGATCGTGCCAGTGGTCGTGTCGTGAAAGCGCAGCCCGAGCGGCGCGACCATGGTCAAACGATCGAGAGTGATGAACGGTGCCGCCATCGTCTAAACTTTTCCTACTCCAAACTCGCGCGTCTGCACTTCCGCGTATTCCGTGATCGGCATTGACGACTGGATGTGCAACATGCGCGCAACGTAACCGACTGAAAGTTGCAGACTGCTTTTGCTAACGCCCCAGAAGTTGTTCAAATCCTGGAGCGTGAGTGAATCGAGAATGATCTCGACAGTCTCGCCTTGTTTGAAGATTTCGGGTTCCGGACCGTAGTTGTTGAGCAAGCCGGTCGGCAGTACCGGCACGTCTTCAAACGTGCGAATGGCCCAGCCGAGCAGTCTTTGTTGTCTGACTGCGGTGGGCGCCCAGGCGGTCGCGATGTAGTAGAGATCGACCGGAATCGGTGGACGGAAGCGACGTCCGTCAGGGCCGGTAGTTGGCGGCAGGTTCCGGCGCGACGTGTTGGCAGCGATCCGGTAAAGAAATAACGAGATGCCTTCTTCCATCGGCTGCTGAAAGTTGCTCATCTGGTAGAGCTCAAACTGCGCGTTGGGAAACAGATCGCGCGGCACGGCGTCAGACAGCAGTCCCAGCATGGCTTGTCCCGTCGCGGCGATTGCCTGAAACGTTCCCATCTTCTTTTACGCCCGGCGTTTTTTGAGCCAGTCCTTCATGCGCGATTTGAGATCCGGCTGCGCTTTTCTACCGTCGAGGTATTCGCTGACGAAGTCAGTGATACCGCTCAGCTTTTTGAAATAACGACGTTCGCCGCTCGGCACGTGTGTTATGTGCCCGTGCCAAACGAACGAAGTAGCATCGCCCTCAAGCCAAAGCTTGACGATGAAGGAATGAACTTTGGACTCTGAAAAGTCCATGTTTCGTTATACAAAACGCTTTGCTTTCCAAGCGTCTCGCACACGTCCTCCGGATCGTCTTTATCCGCGGCTAATTTTGTTTGTTTCGATGGCTTTGATGTCTCTTTGAATGCGACGTTGAACTCCCGAGACGATCGTTTGGAGCTGTTTCAGGCGGGTAAGAATGTCGGGCGATGTTGAGGTGTGAGAGTTTTCAGGAATGTCTGTGTGGCCCATCTGATCGGATTTGATTCGTTCATAAAGCTCGACTGTTTTTCTTTCCGGTTTAACTCCGAGCTCTTGCTTGAGCGCCTGAGCGCAACGCTCAAACTGCCTGAGCGCCGACGTCCGATCGCCGGCGAGTGAGTAGAGATGCATGAGTTGTCGATGCGTGCGCTCGCGGGCGGGATCGTATCGCAATATCGTCGCGCCGTAACCCTGCGCCACTTCATACTCGCCCCGAAACTGGAGATACACGATCAGTTTGTCGAGCATCAGCAGATACATATTCTGCAAACGCTCGCGCTCGAAAAGAATCCAGTCCTGGTAATAGCCGGGCAACAGGTCGTCATTGTAAAGCGTTACGGCGTCTTTCAATCCCAGGGCTTTTTCGGAGTCGAGTTGTCGACCCGGAATACCCTCGGCGGCTGAAAACGCACGCTCAAAATCGGCGACGTCGGTCCACAAGTTGCTGCACGGATTCAGACTGAGCCAGTCATGGTCCACCATCAGCACTTCTGAATTGTTTGCGTTATCGCAGTTCAGCGCGGCATGCAGGTGCCACAGCGCCTGGCGCAGGTATTTTTTGGACTTTTCCGTAGAAGTATCGCCCCAGAGCAGTGAAGCGAGTGCTTCGCGTGAGTGGGGACGATCGCGATGGATCAGGAGATAACTAAGTAATTCCTGATCCTTGGTCGCTTCAAGTCCTGTTAACAGCCCGGCATCGTGATGTGCCGTGAACTTTCCAAACAATCGAAACCGTAGGCCTGGCACCGGAGGAAGCTTTCTGCGAGGAAAACCTCAATGGGGAACGCCCAAGAGTCAGATTGATAGAAGCGTGAAGGCTAATGAGTACCTTCACAGTAGTTTGAACACACAACGGCAGTCAGGGTTTGTGGGGGTACAAATGTCCAACTGTGCGCGTGACAATAAGCCGATTTTCGCATCGTGTCAATAACAACTTTTGTCACTTACATACGCGCAAACCACACGAAGATCGGGCCACGGATTACACGGATTAAAAATCCGATTTTTTGATCCGTGTAATCTGTGGCTAACTGTCCTTCCAGATCGCGCCCAGTCCGGCATCCCACAATCGTTTATTAAACGCCGGGATGTCCTGAGTCAGGAGTTCGTTGCCGCGAGATTTTAATGAAGTCCATTGCGCGTTCAGTTCTTTCATGCGATCCAGAGAGGGTTGGTTGACGCGCGGGATGTCGCTTTCGGTTTGGTTGATCAGGAATAGGTAGTTTGCGGTGAATTTGTTGGGGAAGTTTTCCACGTCGTCGTAGGCTTTTGACTTGCGCTGGACCATGTCTTCGTCCCACGCCCTCATTTTTTTCAACAGCGCTTCGCCGTCTTTCTTGATCGCGCTGTACTTCTCGCCACTCGGCAGTGAACTGAGTAGTGATTCGAGCTGCTTCTGTTTTTCGTAGAGGCTGTTGACCATGCGATGCATCGCGGTCAGCTCGGTTTCCATGGCCAGCATCGTTTGGTGATACTGCGTGTAAGTCGAAGCGTCGGTCGGGTAGAGCGGGTTTGCGAGTATCTCGGCGTCAGTGGTGACGGTTTGTCCGCCCATTTTCAAAATGATGGTGTATCGCCCCGGCGGTGCTTTGTGTGCGGCGAAACCGCCTTCGATACGAACACCCGGCACGCCCACCATCGTTTCGTAACGCATGTCCCAAACGAAACGGTTTAGCCCTTTGCCTTTCGATAATGTTGGATCAGGCCGCGGCCCCGAATCGTACGTCACGAACTTCTCATCAGCTTTCGAAGAGTAACTGCGGACAGTCGCGCCCGACGAGTCTTTGATCTCCATCGAGATCTCGTCATCTTTCTTCAGCTCGGGTAGTTGATAATAAAGGACGACGCCGGTTGCCGGATTCACGCCGCGGAACGTGCTCGAACCCGTAAACTCATTTTCGGTTCGATCCAGCTCGCTCGATCCGTTTACGAGATACGCACCGTCAGGCCGGTAGATCGCGAACGACGGCGCCTCTTTTTTGTACTGACGCAGCACACTCAAATCATCGAGGACCCAAAATGCGCGACCCGAAGTCGCAGCGATCAGGTTGCCTTTATGAACGCGCAAATCGGTGATCGGCGTGATCGGCAGGTTCAACTGAAACGGTGACCAGTCGCGACCGCCGTTCCACGAAATAAACATCCCGAGCTCTGTTCCCGCAAACAAAAGATCGCGGCGCACGTCGTCTTCACGCACGACGCGCGTAAACGCATTCGCCGGCAAACCGTTCGTGATCTTCGTCCAGGTGTTTCCGTAATCAGTGGTTTTGTATAGACCGGGCGTGTGATCGTTGAACTTGTAACGCGTGGTGGCGATGTAAGCGGTGGCCTTATCGTGTGGTGAGACTTCAATCGCATTGATCAAACACTCTTCCAAACCGCGCGGCGTGACGTTCTTCCAGTTTGCGCCGCCGTCTCGCGTCACAAAAACGAGTCCATCGTCGCTGCCGGTCCAGATCACGCCCTTCTCGTACGGCGATTCCATGATGTAAGCCAGCGTGCCGTAGTTTTCCGCGCCGACGGCTTCGTTCGTGTATGGCCCGCCGCCTTTGCCCTGCTTCTCCTTTTCGTTGCGCGTGAGGTCAGGCGAGATCTCCTTCCACGTGCGGCCCATGTCGCTCGTCTTCAGCACGTATTGAGCGCCGTGGAAATAAGTATTGGGCTCGTATTTGCTCCAGACGATCGGCGCGTTCCAGTTGAAACGATACTTGATATCTTTCGCATCCATGCCCAGATATTGAATCGGCGCGGCCATCACGTTTGTGCTCGCCTGAGCTTTAACGTCGAGCACCTCGATCGTCCCCTGATAACTACCACCGAGCACATACCGCACATCATTCGGATCGAACGCGAGAAACGCACTCTCGCCGCCCGCCGACGGCATCCAGCTCGACGTGCCAATCCCACCACCGCCCAGCTCACGACTCGCAATCGAAACAGTCGTGTTGTCCTGCTGCCCGGCGTAAATGCGATACGGAAACTGGTTATCGACATTGATCCGGTAAAACTGCGCGGTCGGCATGTTGCTCTGCGTACTGAAGATCTTGCCGCCGTTGAAAGTGACTGCAGAGCCGCCATCATTAGAGATGATGAAATTGTTTGGGTTGTCAGGATTGATCCAGAGATCGTGATAGTCGCCGTGCGTGCCGGAAAGTGTTTCCCACGTTTTGCCCGCGTCCTTTGAACGCAACGCCGAAGCGCTCAAAACATAGATTGTGTTCTCGTCTTTCGGATCGATGAATAGCTCGATGTAATACCACGCGCGCTGCACGAGTCGATGATCGTTGGTGATACGGCTCCACTTCTTTCCGCCATTGCTCGAAACAAACAGCCCGCCCGCCTCTTTATCGGAATCGCTTTCGATCAGCGCGTAAACTTTCTCGGGGTTCGAACGGCTGACAGCAATCGACATCTTGCCCATCTCATCCGGCAATCCGTCTTTCAGCTTGTCCCACGTCTCGCCGCTGTCGGTCGACTTGTAGAGACCGCTGCCGGGACCACCGCTGATAATTTTCCACGGCAGACGACCGTGTTCCCACATCGCGGCGTAAAGAATGCGTGGGTTGTTCATGTCCATCGACAACTCGGCCGCTCCAGTTTTGTCATCGACATACAACACGGATTTCCACGTCGCGCCGCCGTCGACGGATTTGTAAACCCCGCGCTCTTTCGATTTGCTGTACAACGCGCCCTGCGCCGCGACATATACGATGTTTGGATTTTTTGGATCGACGATGATGCGTGAGATATGTTGGCTCGCATCGAGCCCGATCTTCTTCCACGTCTTTCCGGCGTCGGTCGATTTGTAGACGCCGTCGCCATGATGCGTCATCACACCGCGGACAGCGTGTTCACCCATGCCGACGTAAACGACATTCGAATCACTCTCGGCAACGGCGATCGCGCCCACCGAGCCCGTCTTGAAAAAGCCATCGGAGATATTGCGCCAGCTCAGACCCATATCCTCGGTCTTCCAGAGACCGCCACCGGTCGTTCCCATGTAATAAGTCTTCGGATCACCGACCACCCCGGTACCGCATACAGATCGTCCACCACGAAACGGTCCAATCGATCGCCACTTCAGCGGTTTGAAAATGTTGTTGTAGTCATCAGCGGACGTTTGTGCCGCAACGGGCGTGACAAAGGAAAACAGGAGAAGGAACAGGCTCAGGGTTTTTGACATGCGCGTGATAATAGCCACATAAGGCACATAAAGGAACACAAAAGTCACAAGTCATTTTATGTGCCTTTTGTGCCTTTTTGTGGCTACATCCGGCCTATGATCTTTCCAGTTTTTCGTTCGAGCAGGACCATCGCGGTGCGCTGGGCGGGGACGGAGACGGGGAAGCGTGTTTGCGATTCGAGGTGTGTGACCTGCATCTGCGTGTCACGATCGGTTTCAGAGATGAATGTGTAGAGCACCACGTCGCGAAACAGTGACGGCAAGACGAGCAGGGCAGGCGTGCGCGGTGTCACTGTAAAAATTGGGGAGATGCGTGTCGCAGAAAGCGCGAAGTTATAGAACGCCGCGAGTGCGGCCATCGAGTCGCCTAGCTCCAGCGGTAACGGGCTCCAAACGAGTCGTCCTGTATCATAAGGCACATTCAGCGGCTGCACGGGTTGATTTAATGACGACCGGCCCACGGCTTTTTCCAGCCGCTGCATCTTCTCTCCTTCGTATCGCACCAGGAACTCTCTCCCGGCAATCGTAATCGTCTCCGACTCCGCTATTGGCAAATTCTTCACGGACTGCGTTGAGAGCCTGGAGACAGGAAGCCCGTCTAGATCGATCGCGCCCGACATCGCGACTGTTGCGCCTCGACCAATTTGTTCCACTAGCGCAAGCCAGCTCTTCTGCGCGAAAACGACAGGCGAGGGAATGATGATCAGCTTTGCCTGGTCCATGTATTCGGGAATCTTGTACTCACTGACAGCCTGCATGGCCGTGCCGCAGTGGTAGTACATCGCGCGCACGCACCGCCGCGTTGCTTCTTGCGCAAAACTGCGCGGCGAAAACATCTGCGAGTGAGGAATAATCATCGCGACAGGCTCCGGCACGCGATCCTTCAGATACTGACCGTACTGCGACATGAACTTCGCGATTCGCAGGAAAGGCTCGAGCTCGGGCTTGGCGCTGCCATCGACGCGATGAAAACCGATGCCCACTTCGTTCGTCGAGTTCATGTAAGGATTGGTATTCCAGATCCACTCGATGAACCCGGCTCCGTCTGCGGCGAAAGAGATCGCGAGCTTGCGTTCGAGCAAGTTGCTGACGTCTTCCTCGCTGCGCCACGATGCGCCGCCGTCAGCTTTCTCGTAGAACATCACGCCGGTCTCTTCCATCAGGTTGAGTTTAGACGGTGTCTTTGCGAGTACGCTGTCCCAAACGAGATCGTCGTTGGCCCACCAGTTGTGCAGCGATCCGAAATCGACTTCGTTTGCGAAGAACTGCATGTTGGGACTGTCGCCGAGTCCCGCTTCATCCTGGCCCACAGTGATCAGTTGTTTCGAGTTGCCGTTGCTTCTGATCGCGGTCCGCATCTCACGAATCCAGCGAATGAACATGTCCTGCGCGAAGAGTCGATAGTCGAGCGTCTTCAGCGGCTGGCGATCGTCGATCAGGTTTACGCTCTCGAAATCCTGAAGCCGTGGCAGCTCAAACAAATCGTCGCTCTGAGTGCGCCAGGCCAGTTGCATCTCAGTCGGGTCGGAATAGCGACTCTTGACCCACGTGGTCCATTCAGCCTTTTCGTGTGCGTCGTAATTCGGACGGCAGTTCCAAAGAAACTTGGGTGAGCAGAACGACGGCTCGTTGATAAGGTCCCAGATGACGTCATCAACCTTGCGGCAGCGTTCGGTGAATGCTGAGATGAATTGCTGTTGCGCTTTAACGGAACGTGGATCGAGATAAGCATTCTCACCACCCCACGTCTCCGGCAGAAACGCGAAGAACGTGAAGATCACGGGTATGTCGTACTGGTGTGCCGTCAACAAAAACGCATCGAACGCGCGCAGCACGGCTTCATCAACCTTACCCGGCTCGGGCATGTACTTCTTCCAGGCAGTCCAGATTCCGGTGCGCACCATGTTGACGCCGGCCTTTTTCATCGCACGGAAATCTGCGTCCCAAACAAACGCATTCGGCTCGAAGAGAAAGCGACGGTGTTTATCGGAAGCCATATAAGTCGTGCCGGTAACGGGGAAGATCGCGCCGTCGCGAGAGAAGAAATGTTTGTCCACCGTGAGTGGCTTGCCGCGCGCGAGCAGTGCGTCGTCGTAGATCCAGAAACCGTTATCGTGAATGAGAACGTTAGGTCGCCAGTCGAGCGTTGCCTGCATCTTGTACAGACCGGGCGCGAGTTTGACGCTATCGGGAAGTTTTACTGAGCCAGTAGCTTTTGCCCCTTCCGGTTTGAGTGAAATGGTCAAACGCGTGATCGATAGATCGGCGCTATTTCTTATGTCGATCGTGCATTCCTTCGTCGTGCGCTTCTGCCAGTCACCTTTTGGATGATGCAGTTCGACTGAGATTGTCGGAGTTTCACCCGGCTTGTATGAGGCAAAGTCGCTCCTTACCTCAAAACGACTAGCACCCTGCGATGCTCGTTGTGCAAGCCCCGCGATGGCCGCGGGTTCGATATTGCTATTCACATTCGCGAGCACCCAGCGGCCGCCGGCAAATTCACCAAGCAGGCGATCGATCTGAATCACTGGCGCGGCAATGATTCGACCTTCAGAGTTGATGATGGAAGCCAGCGGCTGAACGACGCCTTCGTGTGGTCCATCGCTGCCTGCCTCGTCGGGTTCGTTGTTTGACGAGCTCAGACGCACGTACAACTCATAGATTTCGTTTGTTTTGAACCAGGTCTCCATCGAGCTGGAGAGCTTGTGCGTCGAGGGGTCGATTGGAAACGAGTGCGTGATGCCGAGACGCTTGTGGTAAGTCGTTTGTTTCGGTTCGACGCGCCATGCAGCGCCGTCGCGAACGACTGGTCTTGAAAGCGGCACGCCGCCGATGTTGAGCCAGTTTCCACCGTCGCGCAGGTACTTCAAGATCGCGGGCCACGCGCGTTTCGGAAACGCGGAGCCGTACGGTGTGACGAGCAGATCGAATTGCGTCGGGTTTAGTTGTGCGATCAGATCGCGTTCGTTGAGGGCTGTGACAGTGAAATCTTTCAGCGCCTGCTTGAGCGCTTCGAACGTGTAATCCCCGCTTTGAATCGCACGAAACTCCGGCTCCCAGAAGAGCGCAACAGAAGGCGCTTGCGATTGCGCGCCGAGGATGACGTTGGGAAGCGCGGTCGCAACCGCCGCAGTGCCGATAGTTTTGAGAAACTTTCGTCTGGGAAATTTGGTCACGGATCCGTGATACTAAGCAGCAGTGTCTGACGCACCCACAAACAAGAAGCGTTTGCTTGAGTTTCTCAGTCTATCATTGTTGCTCGGTCTTGCGACCGCAATCCTCGCGCTGATTTTCTTTGGCTGGCTGGCGGACGAAGCGCTCGAAGGCGACGCGCGCGCGTTTGACGACGCCACCCGAGCGGCGGTCCATCAACTCGCCTCACCGCCAATGACGGTAATCATGCGCGGGCTCTCGTTTGTCGGGTCGACGATCGCGCTCAGCCTGGGAACGATCTTCGTCGTGGTCCGCTTTGCGATGCGAAAGTGGAAACGCGAGGCGAGGCTCTTTGCCCTCACGATGATCGGCGCGGGGCTGTTGAATATCACACTCAAACTCGCGTTCAAGCGGCCGCGTCCGGTGCCGTTCTTCAATCTCTCGCCGCCGGAGACGTACAGCTTTCCGAGTGGACACTCGTTGACGAGCGCTGTTTTCTTCGGCGCGCTCGCGGCGATCCTCACCGCGCGCATCAGGTCGAAACGCGCGCGTGGGGCGATTTGGATCGTGAGTACGACGATGTTCTTGTTGATAGGGTTATCGAGGATCTATCTCGGCGTGCATTACACGACTGATGTGATCGCGGGATTCGTCGCGGCGTTGATTTGGATACTGGTGGTGCGATTCGTGGAGATGGGATTGGTGCGCAGGCGACGAAGAAAGTTAGCCGCGGATTCACGCGGATAAACGCGGATTTTGATCTAGATTCAAAATCATCTCGACTGCCAAGCCGCCGCCTGTGGCGTTAACAGCCTGAACCGAGCCACCGTGCATCCTCATTGCGCGCTCGGTGATTGCGAGGCCCAAACCAGTTCCACCGCCGCTCTGCCTGTCACGCGCATCTTCGGTGCGATAGAACGGTCGAAAGATCTTCTCGAGTGATTCTTCAGGAACGCCATTGCCGCGATCTCTGACACTAATCACTGCGTGACCATTTTGCCTCGTCAGCGCTACTTCAACCGCCGTTCCCTCAGGCGTGTAACGCACCGCGTTGCGCACGACATTCTCCACCGCGCTGCGCAACAACTCCTCGACGCCCTTGATCGAACAGTTGTCACTCGATACAACCTGCACCGCGCGATTCAAACTACGCGCTTCAAAGTCCGCATCATCCGCAACTTCTTTCACGAGCGCTGCCAGATCGACATTGGTCCTCTTGCGTCCGTCAGTACCACTTTCCAAACGCGTCAGTGTCAGCAACTGGCTGATCATCTCGTTTAGATTGTCTGACTCACGCTCGATACGATCGAGCGCGCCGTTCGCTTCCGGACCAGACCGTTGTCGCGCCAAACCGAGCGCGACGCCGAGCCGCGCGAGTGGCGATCGCAATTCGTGCGAGATGTCGCCGAGCAGGCGTTGTTGCGCTCTGACCATCGACTCGAGTCGTTCAGCCATCGAGTTGAAATCACGGCCTAACTGTCCAACTTCATCACGGCGCTTGGCGAGCTTCTTAGACACACGCGCGCCGAGATTTCCCTCGGCGAGCTCGTTCGTCGTCGTGCGGAGTTTCAGAATTGGTTGCGTGAGATAACGGGCCAGCCAGTAACAAAAGATACCGCCAATCACGAGCACCACGAGCAAACGCACGCCTAAACTCTGGAAAGTCGGTTGGAACGGTGGACGAGGAATGTGTGCGAGATAAATGTAACGCTGACCCTTCGCGCTCGTGACGGGACGTGCGACAAGTGTGTTTTCAACAGCAAAGTTGAATTCGATATCACGACTCTCCGCCGCCTTCGCGATCAGTTCCTGCGCGCCTTGCGGCACAGCGCGTCCGGAAAGTTCCTTGCCACTCTCGTCGAAGAAAGTCGCCCCAACACCTGAAGATTTTTCCGTTGCCTGAAGCGATGCAGTCAGTGCCTGTGGTCCTGATTGCTCGTAAATCTCAGCCGCCTTCTGCGCGTTTGGACCAGTTTGTGCGAGGTCGCGCCACGAACGTCTCGTCGGGGTCGGGCGCGTCAGAGCGAACGCCGCAAACAACACGACGTTGATAATGATCATGGCGATCCAAAACCAGATGAAGATCTTCAGATATAAGCTGCGAAAGGGATTCTTCATTTATTTCTATTTGCCACAAAAGGCACAAAAAGCACAAAAACAACTTCGCCCAGGAAGCGCCTGTTCTTTTTTGTGCTTTTTGTGCCTTTTGTGGCTAAAAACTTCTTTGTGCCTTTTTGTGGCTTCATTCGGATCTCTCAGAGGTGGCGCCATAGATGTAACCGACGCCGCGAATGGTCTTGATTCGCTCGAGACCGTTGAGCTGGTGGCCCAACTTCTTGCGCAGGTTACTGACGTGCATGTCGATGCTGCGATCGAAAGGCGATAACTCGCGACCTAAAACTTCCTTCACCAGATCTTCTCGCTTCACGATCTGTCCCGCGTTGCGCAGCAGTATCTCGAGTAGGTCGTATTCGACTCCGGTGAGCTCAACTACTTCCCCCGAGCGGCGGACGTTGCGCGTGTTGCTGTCCATTTCTATGTCGCCGACACGAATGGTCTCACGCGCGGAAGTAGTTGACTCAACGGGC
>Ga0134121_10004081_pt1 | contig 11997 bp, 11 predicted proteins | sample KB301_FD_96463 | JGI IMG/M metagenome (GOLD analysis project Ga0134121, IMG submission 96463) | Terrestrial soil microbial communities without Nitrogen fertilizer from Kellogg Biological Station, Michigan, USA - KB3-0-1 | ecosystem: Environmental > Terrestrial > Soil > Unclassified ...
GCAGCGGCTGGTGGGCACGGCGAAAACGCTTGCAGCCTGGCACGTGGACGCGGCGCGGCGGTTCGCGGAGGGCGTCATGGAGTACGCAGTCGAGGAAGCCGAGCTCCTCGCGAAGCGCGAAGAGCTCGCGGATTTGAGCGATGCGCAGGCGCAGCTGCGCGATGGCCTCGAGCGGCTGGAAAAGCGCATTGCGCGGCTGGAGCGCTGACATGGGCAACCTGGTGCGCATCCTGCGAATCCTGCACGTCGGCCTGCGCCACCGTCTGTATCGTTTTCTGCCCGCGTTTTACGACGGCGACGCGCTTGGCCGCGCAGTCTCCCTGCGCGAAGCGCTGGAAGCGCTGGGGCCGATTTTCGTCAAGTTCGGCCAGGTGCTCTCCACGCGACGCGACCTGCTGCCGGGCGAGCTTGCCGACGAGCTCGCCAAGCTGCAGGACCAGGTGCCGCCGTTTCCCGCGGCGCAGGCCGTCGCCGAGATCGAGAAATCGCTCGGCCGCAAAATCGACGCGCTCTTCGATCGCTTCGAGCGCGATCCCGTCGCGAGCGCCTCGGTCGCGCAGGTGCACCTCGCGATGCTCAAGGACGGCCGTGAGGTCGCCGTCAAAGTGCTGCGGCCGAACATCGAGCGCATCATCGCGCGCGACGTGATGCTCATGGACACGGCGGCAGGGCTCATCGAGCGGCTGTGGGCGGACGGCCGGCGATTGAAGCCGCGCGCAGTCGTGGCCGAGTTCGCCCGCCACCTCGAAGATGAGCTCGATCTCATGCGCGAGGCCGCCAACGCGTCGCTGTTGCGCCGCAATTTCGAGCGCTCGCCGCTGCTGCTCGTGCCCGAAGTGCACTGGGAGTACTGCGCGCGCCGCGTGATGGTCATGCAGCGCATGCGTGGCACGCCGATTTCGCAGCTGGGCGCGCTCCAGCGCAGCGGCGTCGATATTCCCGCGCTCGCTCGCGCGGGTGTGGAGATCTTCTTCACGCAGGTATTTCGCGACGGGTACTTCCACGCCGACATGCATCCGGGAAACATCCTCGTCTCGACCGACGCGAATACCAAAGGCAGCTACGTGGCGCTCGATTTCGGCATCATGGGCACACTCACGGAAGTCGACAAGAACTACCTCGCGCAGAACTTCCTCGGATTCTTCAACCGTGACTACCGGCGCGTGGCGCAGGCGCACGTGGATGCGGGCTGGGTGCCGGCGGACACGCGCGTGGACGCATTTGAGGCGGCGATCCGCGCCGTGTGCGAGCCGATTTTCGCGCGCCCGTTCAAGGAGATTTACTTCGGCCGGCTGCTGCTGCGGCTGTTCCAGACTTCGCGCCAGTTCAATGTCGAGGTCCAGCCGCAGCTGGTGATGCTGCAAAAGACGCTGCTCAACATCGAGGGCCTCGGTCGCGAGCTCGATCCGGACCTCGATCTCTGGCAGACGGCGAAACCGTATCTCGAGCGCTGGATGAGCGAGCAGGTAGGCTGGCGCGGCCTGCTGCGCACGCTGCGGCGCGAAGCGCCGTATTGGGCGCAGACGCTGCCTACGCTGCCGCGGCTGCTTCACCGCCTGGTGTCGAATGATCCGGTGATCGGCTTGCAGCAGGCGCTCGATCGACTGGCGGAACAAAACCGGCAGCGTAACCAGCTGCTCGTGATTCTGGTCGGCGTCGCGGCTGGCGCGCTCGGAGTGATTCTGCTGCTGCGGTAGACTGCGCGCGTGCTGATCGCCTTCGTCGTTCTGTACCTTGCCGTCACGATCGCCATCGGCCTGTGGGCCGCGCAACGGGTGCAGAACTCCAAGGATTACGTCGTCGCGGGCCGCAGCCTGCCTCTGTACATGAACACCGCCACGGTGTTCGCCACCTGGTTCGGCGCCGAAACCGTACTGTCGGTATCCGCGGAGTTCGCCAAGAGCGGCCTGGGCGGCATCATCGCCGATCCCTTCGGCTCTTCGATGTGCCTGGTCATCGTGGCGGTGTTCTTTGCGCGCGCCTTCTACCGCATGGACCTGCTCACCATCGGTGATTTCTACCGCAAGCGCTACGGGCGCGCGATGGAGCTTGGCACGAGCGTCGTGATTGCGTTCTCCTATCTCGGCTGGACCGCGGCGCAGATGACCGCCCTGGGGCTCGCCTTCTCGACGCTCACCGGCGGCGCCATCTCGCTGTCGATGGGGATCATCCTGAGCGCCGTGGTCGTGCTCGCCTACACGATCTGGGGCGGCATGTGGTCGGTTGCGATGACGGACCTGTTCCAGTCGGTCATGATTATCGGCGGCGTGGTCATTATTGCCTGGGTGATCGGCGACATGGCCGGCGGCCCTGGCAAGGTGATCGCCGCCGCCTCGGCTGCCGGGCGCTTCGAATTCTGGCCCACGGCAGGCGCCAAGGAGTGGCTGGCTTTCATCACCGCCTTCCTCACGCTCGCCATCGGTTCGATTCCGCAGCAGGACATCTTCCAGCGCGTCACCTCGGCCAAGACGGAGCAGACCGCGGTGCGCGGCACGCTGCTGGGCGGCCTCGTCTACTTTACCTTCGCGTTCGTGCCGATCTACATCGTCTATGCAGGCCTGTTGATCGACCCTTCCCTCGGCAAGCTGCTCGGCACGGACGACGCGCGCGAGATGCAGCAGATCCTGCCCACCTTCATTCTCAGTCACACGCCGATGTGGGTGCAGGTGCTGTTCTTCGGCGCGCTACTCTCGGCGATTCTCTCGACCGCGAGCGGCGCGATCATCGCGCCCACGTCGCTGGTGACCGAGAACGTGATCAAGCCGCTCTGGCCGGGCATCAATGACCGGCAATTCCTGCTCACGCTGCGCGTGGTGCTGTTTTCGTTCACGGTGGCGGCGCTGCTGTTCGCGCTCAATTCGAAAAAAACCATGTACGACATGATCCAGAACGCCTATTCGGTGACGCTCGTGAGCGCTTTCGTGCCGCTTGCGGCCGGGGTGTTCTGGAAGCGCGCCAACAACGCTGGCGCGCTCGCCTCGGCGCTGCTCGGATTGATCGCCTGGCTCGCGGCGGACGCGATCGGCGGCGAAGGCGCGACGGTGCCGGCGCCGCTGATCGGGCTGGCGTTCTCGGTGGCTGGCATGGTCGTGGGCTCGTACCTGCCGCGCGCGCACGCGCTGCCGCAGCGGTCGCGCTAGGAGCGCCGCCGTGCGCGTGCTGCTTGCCGTCTACACGGTGCTCATCGTTTATGCCTCGCTGCACCCGCTTGCCGGCTGGCGCGATCCAGGCGGCTCTCCGCTCGCCTTCCTCGGCGCGCCCTGGCCACGCTATGTCACGGCTTTCGACCTGGCTGCCAATTTTCTCGGCTACCTGCCGTTCGGCCTGCTGTGCACGCTGTCGCTTGGCGCGCATCGCAGCGCGTTGCGCACCGTCATCGTCGTCGCGCTGCTGGGCGGTGCGCTATCGCTCTCGCTCGAAACGATCCAGTTCTACCTGCCCGCGCGCATCGCTTCCAACGTGGATTTGATCGTCAATATTGCCGGTGCGGCGGGTGGCGCGGTGCTGGGCGCCTGGTTTGGCCCGGCGCTGCATAGCGGCGGGTACGTGCAGCGGCTGCGCGCGCAGGCGTTCGTGCCCGGCCTCGCCGCCGACCTCGGGCTGGTCCTGCTCGCGCTGTGGCTGTTCGCGCAGCTCCATCCGGCGACGCTGCTCTTCGGCACCGGCGACTTGCGCGATTTGTTCGAGGCGCGCGTGGGCGAGCGTCACGCGGCGCAGTTGTTCGTGTCGGCGGAGGCGGCCACCACCGCGGTCAACCTGGCAGCACTGGCGCTGCTCGCGTCGGCAGGCATGCGCCCGGGCGCACCGGCTCTGCCGCTGCTCGCCGCGCTGCTCGTGCTCGCGCTGCTCGTCAAGACGCTCGCCTTCTCGATCCTCATGCGCGCGGAGCACGTATTCGCCTGGCTGACGCCCGGCGCGCAGCTTGGGCTCGGCTGCGGCCTGGCGCTCGCGCTGGCGACCATTTGGCTGCCGCGCACGGCGCGGCTCGCGCTCGGCGCAGTACTGCTCATGGTCGCCACCGTGCTGGTCAATCTCGCGCCGCCCAATCCTTATCTCGCAGCCACGCTTAAAGTGTGGGAACAGGGGCACTTCCTCAACTTCAACGGCCTCACGCGCCTCGTGTCCGCGGCATGGCCGTTCGCGGCGCTCGCCTACCTGGTTTGGATTGCCGCAGGCAGGCTGAAGGAGCCGGTCCGGTAAAATCACCGGCATGTCGTACTACGAGCGGCACGTGTTCTTCTGCTGCAATCAACGCGAAGGCGAAGTGCGGCCCTGCTGCAACGCCAAAGGCGCGACGCCGATGCGCGACTACGCCAAGCAGCGCGTGAAGGCGCTGGGTCTCGCGGGCGAAGGCAAGGTTCGCATCAACCAGGCCGGTTGCCTCGATCGCTGCGAGGAAGGCCCGTGCATCGTGATTTACCCGGACGCGGTCTGGTACACCTATGTGGACCGCGCGGACATCGACGAGATCATCGAGCGGCATCTTCAGCACGGCCAGGTCGTCGAGCGGTTGCGCCTCTGATGGCCGCGGGTAGCCGGCGCGAGCTCGTGCGCGGGCCGGCCGGGAACATCGAATGCGCGGTGGATGAGCCGGCCGGCGCGGCGGGCGGGGTCGGCCGGGGCATCGCGCTCATCGCGCATCCGCACCCTCTATTCGGCGGCACGCTCGACAACAAGGTGGCGCAGACGCTCGCCCGCGCCTTCGTCGAGCTGGGCTACACGGCCTGGCGGCCGAATTTCCGCGGCGTCGGCTTAAGCGAGGGCGCGCACGACGAGGGGCGCGGAGAAGTGGAGGATCTGGCCGCCGTGCTCGCCTACGCGAAGGCGGAGCGTCCCGTGCTGGCCGGTTTTTCCTTCGGCGCCGCGATACAGGCGAAACTTGCCACCCGCGTCGCTCCCCAGCGCATGGTGCTCGTCGGGCTGGCCGTAAAGCACGCCGAGGTGCCGCCCGTGCCCGCGGACACGATCCTGATCCACGGCGAGAAGGACGAGACGGTTCTTCTTTCCGATGTGCTGGCGTGGGCGCTGCCGCAGGACCTGCCGGTCACGGTGGTGCCCGGCGCCGATCACTTTTTTCACCGGCGCCTCGCCGTGCTGCGCGCCATCGTGCAAAACAACTGGCGCGCTTGAATCCAGCGCTGGAAACGAGGGGCCTGTGCAAGGCCTACGATGGCCAGCAGGTGGTGCGCGACGTGGCGCTCACGGTGCAGTCGGGCGAGTGCTTCGGTCTGCTCGGTCCGAACGGCGCGGGCAAGACCACCACGCTGCGCCTGTGCCTGGGGCTCACCGATCCGGACGCGGGCGAGATCCGCCTGCTCGATCACGAAGTGCCGCGCCATGCGCGCGAAGCGCGCACGCGCGTGGGCGTGGTGCCGCAATTCGACAATCTCGACCCCGAATTCAGCGTGGCGGAGAACCTGCTCGTGTACGGGCGCTATTTCGGTCTGCGCGACGCGGAAATCGCGCCGCGCATCCCAGGCCTGCTGGAATTCGCCGGCCTGGCGGGGCGCGCCGAATCCAAGATCCGCACGCTCTCGGGCGGCATGAAACGGCGGCTCACGCTCGCGCGCTCGCTCGTGAACGATCCGCAGCTGCTGTTCATGGATGAGCCGACGACCGGCCTCGACCCGCAGGCGCGCCACCTCATCTGGGAGCGATTGCGCCGCCTCACGCAGGAAGGACGAACCATCGTGCTCACCACGCATTTCATGGAAGAGGCCGAACGCCTGTGCAGCCGCGTCGCCATCATGGATGGCGGCCGCCTCATCGCGCAGGGCGCACCGCGCGTCCTGATCGCGCAGCACATCGAGCCGCAGGTGGTCGAAGTGCATGGCCCGGAGCTGGAAGCCTGGATGGCGCAGGCGAAGACGCTCGCCTTGCGTACCGAGCTCGCTGGCGAAACCGTGTTTTGCTACGTAAAGGACGTGGATCCCGTCCTCGGCTCGCTGCGCACTCGCCCCGAGCTGGTATATCTTCATCGCCCGGCGAATCTCGAGGACCTGTTCCTCAAGCTCACGGGCCGTGACCTGAGGGATTGATCAGTGGCCGTTACGCGCTACATGGCATTGCCTTCGCTCAGCCCGCGTTTTTTCGCGGTCTGGCGGCGTCATTTTCTTGTATGGAAAAAGCTCGCTGCGCCTTCGATCCTCGGCAACCTTGCCGATCCGATGATCATGCTGTTCGGCCTCGGCTACGGCCTGGGCGCGGCTTTGGGCGACATGGGCGGCACGAGCTACTTTGCCTTCCTCGCCTCTGGCTTTCTCGCCTCCACCACCATGTACGCGGCGACCTTCGAGTCGCTTTTCTCCGCCTTCTCGCGCATGCACGTGCAAAAGACCTGGGAAGCGATCGTCAACGCGCCCATGACGCTGGATGACGTGCTCGCCGGTGAATGGGTCTGGGCGGCGACGAAGTCGCTCGTGGCGGGTTTTTGCGTGCTGCTCATCGTGTCGTTCGTCGGCTATGCGAGCTATCCAACGGCGCTCGCGGCGATTCCCGCCATCCTGCTGATCGGCCTTGCTTTCGGCGCGCTTGGCCTTTGCGTGAACGCGCTCGCCACCGGCTACGATTTCTTCACCTACTACATGACGCTGCTGCTCACGCCCATGATGATGCTCTCGGGCGTCTTCTTTCCAGTCGATCGCCTGCCTGCGCCCATCCTCGCCGTCACGCGCGCACTGCCGCTCTATCACGGCGTCGAGCTCGTGCGGCCGCTCATTGCGGGCCGGCAGCCGGACGGCGCGCTGCTGCATGTCGCCGTGCTTGCCGCTTACGCGCTGGTCGGCTTTTATCTCGCGGCGATTCTCACGCGCCGCAGGCTGCTCAACTAATGCTGCTCGTCAAATCGCTCCATCTCGTTTTCATGGTGACCTGGTTCGCGGGGCTTTTCTATCTGCCGCGCCTGTTCGTGTATCACGCGCAGGCCGAGGACGCGATTTCGCTCGAGCGCTTCAAGATCATGGAGCGCAAGCTTTTCTGGGGCATCGCGACGCCAGGCGCGCTGCTCACGATCGTGTTCGGCCTGTGGCTCTGGATCGGCTGGTTTGCGGGCGCGGGCGCCTGGCTGCACGCCAAGCTCGCGCTGGTGCTGCTGCTGGTCGCCTATCACGCCTGGTGCGGCAAGCTGATGGTCGACTTTCGCAATGGCCGCAACAGGCACGGGCACGTCTGGTACCGCTGGTTCAACGAATTCCCGGTGCTGCTCCTGCTGGGTATCGTCTGCTGGTTGTCTTCAAGCCGCAGTAAATACGGCAAGCCAGCCGCGCACGAAATCCTCGCCCTCGCGGCGCAAGCCGATGGATTCGAGCCGCTGCTCGATCATGCCGTGGCGCGCGGCAAGGGCGCGCAGGTAGTGCGCGGACTGTGCGTAGTGGCCTGCCGGCATCAGGCGATAGTCGCCCACGTCGAGCGCTTCGACCGAAAATGCGAACAGGCCGCCCGGCGCCAGCACGCGCGCCGCACCGGCGAAGGCCGGCGCCAGGTCGCCGACATAAATGAACACATCAGCAGCGAGCACCGCCTGCGCGGAACGTGGTGCGGCGGCGGAGAGGAAATCGACAAGATCGCGGTCCTGCAGATCCTTGTAGATGCCGCGCGCGCGCGCGATGTCCAGCATGCGTGGCGAAAGGTCGACGCCGTGCAAATCCAGCCCGCGTCCGGCCAGCGCTGCACCGACCAGGCCGGTGCCGCAGCCCAGGTCGAGCACGCGGGCGCCCGGCTGCAACGCCTGCGCCACCGCAGCTGCCAGTAGGTCTGGAACGCAGTAGCCAAGTTCGACCACCAAGTGATGCTCGAATCGAGCGGCCAAGCCGTCGAATGCAGCCGCGACATAGTCGCGCGGCGCGCAGGGCGTCGTGCGTCCGTCGGCCGCGGCGGCGAGATGCGCGAACGTCGCGTCCTGCGGATGCCGTGCCAAGCCGGCATGAAAGCATTCGGCCGCAAGCGCTTGCTCACCGCGTCCGCTGTACAAGCGCCCCAGATTGAGAAGTGGTTGGATGAGATCCGGATCGGCGGCGATGGCTTGACGATAAGCATCCACCGTCGCCGGCCGGCCTAGGCGCTGGCGCGCGCCAGCAAGGTTGTTCCATGCTCGCGCATGCCGCGGCTCGAGCGCCACTGCCTTTTCGAAGCAATCGAGCGCGTCACGGTCGCGACCTTGCTCTTCGCGCACATTGCCGAGCCGGTACCAGGCATCCGCGGTCCCGGTCGGATGCAATGCAAGCGCGTGCTCGTACGCGGACCCGGCTTCATTCCAACGCTGCGCGTCATAGAACACGTCGGCTTCGACAAGCCAGAGCTCGTATTGCGAGAAATCTTCGAGGGACATGCTTCTGCTATCCTCGTCCGCCCAGCCCCGCGCGTCAATCATGGAATTCTTCTTTGCCACTGCTCCGCGCGGCCTCGAGTCGCTGCTAGCTGACGAGCTCGCGGGCCTGGGCGCGCGCGACGCGCGTGCCGTTCCGGGCGGTGTCGCCTTCCGGGGCGGCTGGGACGCCTGCTACCGCGCCAACTTATGGTCGCGACTCGCCTCGCGGGTGCTCTGGCGCGTCGGCGAATTCTCTTATAGCGACGAAAAGAGCGTCTATGAGGCGGCGCGCACGCTCGATTGGACGCGCCAATTCGGCGTCGAGCGCACGCTGCGCGTCAATGTGTCCGCGCAGAAAAGCCCCCTCAACAGCCTCGATTTCACGACGCTGCGCATCAAGGATGCGATATGCGATCGCTTCCGCGACAGGTTCGGCAGCCGCCCGAGCGTGGACCGCGCCAATCCGGACGTGCGCGTGCATGCGTTCCTCGAGGCGGCTAGCGGCGTGTTCTATCTCGATACTTCGGGCGAGCCGCTCTTCAAGCGCGGCTGGCGCGCGGGTTACGCCGAGGCGCCGCTGCGCGAGAATCTCGCCGCGGGCATCGTCATGCTCTCGGGTTGGACGCCGGAGCAGCCGCTGCTCGATCCGATGTGCGGCGGCGGCACGCTGCTGGTGGAGGCGGCCGCGATGGCGCGCGGGCGCGCGCCGGGTGCGAAGCGCGGCTTTGGCTTCGAGAAACTGAAAATCTTTGATCCAGAGGCGTGGCGCAAGGTAAAAGCCGAGAAAAGAGAATCGGCTAAAGAATCCGCCTCGCTTCGCTTGTTCGGCAGCGACAACGATGTGCAGGCGCTCAAGGCCGCGCGCCGCAACCTCGCCGAAGCGGGCGTGGAGCGCTGGGTTACGCTGGAGCAGGCCGATGTGCTGGAGCGCGCGGCCCCGGCGGATGCTGGCGTGCTGGTCGCCAACCCGCCGTATGGCGAGCGCATCGGCTCGAAGGAGGAACTCGCGGCGTTCTATCCTCTCTTGGGCAACGCGCTCAAGAAGAACTTCGCCGGCTGGCGCTGCCACTTCTTCACGGCCGACCTGCGCATGCCCAAGCTCATCCGCCTGCAGCCCGCGCGCCGCGTGCCGCTGTTCAACGGCGCGCTCGAGTGCCGCCTCTACGAGTTCGCGATCGTCGCCGGCAGCAATCGGCGCAAATAAACCCGCCGCCTAGGGCAGGCGCTGCAGGTGCATGTATTCGGTGGAGATGTTCGGGTCGAGGCCTTTCTCGCGCCGCTTGAAGGCGACGAGATCGCCGGCCCGGATCTCCATGTTGAGCGCCTGGAACGCCTTGGTGACCTGGAAGACGTCCCAATCCTCGACATAGTCCTTCAGATCGTTGCGCGTAACCTTCAGCTGCCCATCCCTGACCATCGACCAGTTCTGCACGCGCGGGCGCTTGCGCGCCGGATCGAGGTCCGCGGCCAACAGGAAGGGACACTTGCTGTTCGCCCCGGGAACGCGGCCGCTGCGCATTTCGCCGCCCGCATAAAACCCTAGCGCCTCGCACGACACGCCCTCCGCGACCGTTTTGGGCTGCAGCGGTGACAACGCGCCGTAGCGGTAGGGCTGCGATTCGTGCGGGAAAAGCCATACACCTTCCACATCCTTCGTGCCCGCAGGGATCAACTCCGGCCGGTAGGGCGAGAAGGGGCAGGGGAAGAGTTTCCAGAGCGCCTTCTCGATCGCATCCTGCCCCACAGTTTCGCCGGCCTTCAGGCCAAGCTCGTGCAACACGCGCTCCTCGACCTTGGATACCGGAACATCGCCGACCGAGCACAGCGTCCGGTTGCTTTGCGACCGAAAGCTGTCGAGGATGAATTTGCCGATCGGGGTCACCCGCTCGCCGGTCGCGGGGGCGCTCGCGGCGGGCTTGTCCTGCGCGCGCGCAGCAAAGGAAACGGCGAGCAGCGCCGCCAGCAGAAGCGTCGACAGAAGCGGTCGCACTAGACGATATCCAGGTGCTCGATGCCCTTGGTGAGGTCCTTGTCCTTGGACTCCTTGCCGTGCAGCTTGATGTTCAGCCGCACCTCGTTGGTCGAGTCGGCAAAGCGCAGCGCATCCTCGTAACCGATGCGACCCTGCTCGTAGAGCTCGAACAGCGCCTGGTCGAACGTCTGCATGCCGAGCTCGCGCGACTTCTTCATGATCTCCTTGATGCCGTGGATCTCGCCCTTGAAGATCAGGTCCGAGATGAGCGGGGAGTTGAGCAGCACTTCCACCGCCGCGGCGCGACCCTTGCCTTCCTTCAGCGGGATCAGGCGCTGCGACACCACCGCCTTGAGGTTGAGCGACAAATCCATGAGCAGCTGGTGCCGGCGCGCTTCCGGGAAGAAGTTGATGATGCGGTCCATCGCCTGGTTGGAGTTGTTGGCGTGCAGCGTACCGAGCGCCAGGTGGCCGGTTTCGGCAAAGGCCACGGCATGCTCCATGACCTCCATCTCGCGGATCTCGCCAATCAGGATGACGTCGGGCGCCTGACGCAGCGTGTTCTTGAGCGCGCTGTGCCAGGAATCCGTGTCCACGCCGACCTCGCGCTGCGTGATCATGCAGTTCATGTGCGGATGCACGTACTCGACCGGATCCTCGATGGTGATGATTTGGCCGTGCGAGTTCTCGTTGCGGTAGCCGATCATCGCCGCGAGCGACGTGGATTTGCCGGAGCCCGTGCCGCCGACGAACAGCACCAGGCCGCGCTTGGTCATGATCACGTCCTTGAGCACGGGCGGCAGCTTGAGGTCGTCGAACTTCGGGATCGACACGGTGATCACGCGCAGAACCATGCCCACCTGGCCCTGCTGCACGAAGCAGTTCACCCGGAAGCGGCCGATGCCCGCGGGGTTGATGGCGAAATTGCACTCCTTGGTGGCCTCGAATTCGGCCGCCTGCTTGTCGTTCATGACCGCGCGCACCAGCATCGCGGTGTGCTGCCCGTTGAGCGCGGTCTGGGACACCGGCGTCATCTTGCTGTCGATCTTCATTGCCGGCGGGAATCCCGCGGTGATGAAAAGGTCGGAACCTTTTTTCGACAGCAATGCACGAAGTAGGTCGTAGATGAATTTGACTGCCTGTTCGCGTTCCATGTCTTAGCCCCCTGCGAAATTGTCTTTGTTCGCCGCTTTGCTGCGCGCCTCGGCCATCGAGACGATATTGCGCTTGACGAGGTCCTGCAGGTTCTGGTCGAGCGTCTGCATGCCGAGCTGTGCGCCCGTCTGGATCGCCGAGTACATCTGCGCGATCTTGTTCTCGCGGATGAGGTTGCGGATGGCGGGCGTGCCCACCATGATCTCGTGCGCCGCCACGCGGCCCGCGCCGTCCTTGGTCTTGAGCAGCGTCTGCGAAATGATGGCGCGGATCGACTCCGAGATCATCGCGCGGATCATTTCCTTTTCCGCCGCCGGGAACACGTCGACGATCCGGTCGATGGTCTTTGCGGCGGACGAAGTGTGCAGCGTGCCGAACACCAGGTGGCCGGTCTCCGCGCCCGAGAGCGCGAGCCGGATGGTCTCCAGGTCGCGCATCTCGCCCACCAGGATCACGTCCGGGTCTTCGCGCAGCGCGGAGCGCAGCGCATTGGAGAACGACAGGGTGTGCGGCCCGACCTCGCGCTGGTTGATGAGGCACTTCTTCGAATCGTGCACGAACTCGA
>Ga0134121_10004082_pt1 | contig 11996 bp, 10 predicted proteins | sample KB301_FD_96463 | JGI IMG/M metagenome (GOLD analysis project Ga0134121, IMG submission 96463) | Terrestrial soil microbial communities without Nitrogen fertilizer from Kellogg Biological Station, Michigan, USA - KB3-0-1 | ecosystem: Environmental > Terrestrial > Soil > Unclassified ...
GCTTCATTTATGGGCGTGCATGTGTACGAGAGCACCGACGTATGCAATCTTTTATTGATGGCGCTCGCATTGCTGCAGCTTTACAAAAGAAACTGGTGGTTGCTGAGCGGAATTTTGTTTATCAGCATGTTCAACAGGGAAACGCCTGCATTTATATTAATTCCGTTGTTTGTGATGTGGCGCAACGAAAAACTTGAATTACGTTATTTATTGTTATGTACCTCTGCAGTTGTAATTCCTTACCTCTCTTTGAAATTCATGATCCGGCCTGAAAAGTCATCATGGTTCATGACAGTTTTTCTGAATGAGAACATTCCCTTTTATGAACCAGGAAAACTCAGCGTGGTATTGCAGGGATATTGGAAATTCATCATGTTCATCGGCCCGGTTGCTTTGTTTGCGCTGGACGGCTTCAGGAAAAAAAATGAATTTTTAAAAACAATGCTATGGATTGTTCCATTCTTCATCCCCGTTCATGTGATCGCCGGCCATGTAGAAGAGTACAGAATGTGGATGCCGCTGTTTCTGGTTTTTATTCCACTGGCAATGCAACGGGTACTAAATACCAATGTGAACTAATTTAATAATTACTATCTGCACCAATCTGACTTCCGTTTTATCATCTCTGCATTTGCATAATGGGCTTTGTTTTAGAAAAGGCGCATTTCTTGCTTCACCCATGATAAACCCTCGATGAAATAATGAGGCCGTTGCTGATCTCCAGCACTTCGGCAACACTGATTTCTTCTTCCCCCGGAACAATTCGGGTATACTCCATGAATACGCGTTCTTCATCAGCCGTAAGTGCCTCTTCTCTGTAAGCTAAACCCGGCAACCTCTCAAATGCATCCCGCCACCAGTCATGTAAGGCTTTTTTACCATGTATCATTCCCTGGGTTTCAGGCTTTCTTGCTTTGAGCTTCGGACTGTAATGCCTTGCCTTGTCGTCGTATAAAGCCAGCAGTGATTCGAGGTCGTGTGTATTGAAAGCGGACAGCCATTTTTTTGCTATGTAATAAGATGCGGGATGTTTTTCCATACCAAGTACTAATAATTGCTAATATACTAATTCCGAATTATCAAACGTTCTTATTGGGAAATGATCAATTACTTTCCGGTTCTTACATCAAAGGATATTGGTTCAAAGATGGCTGGCATTTTATTTTAACATTAAAGCCGCGTAAGAAAATATCTTTTATGAAAGTTCAATGTCCCTCCTGTAAATTCCTGGTTCATATAAATGTTCAGCAATTTTTAAAACTTGAAGAATTAAGCTGCAGTAAATGTGGCAGGAAAATTTTGCTGCCCAATACGCAGGAACGGCCGGTCTCTTTTCAATTTTTTCTTACAGATGCCGGGCGTAACTGATTGACCATTTTTAATCCAGGTGCCGGGTCCTATCAATTGATGAAACTGTGGAGTATTTGTATCAAACACGGGCTACCAATTCTAACTAATTAACAGATTACCAATCCTAATTCCGGATTCTGTGCTGGTGGAGTTCATTCATGACTTCACAAAGTGATTTGCTTGCTTGTTGCAGAAAAGATAGTCGTTAAACGATCTATTACATAATAATTTTCCCGACGACACACTTATGACCAGTATTCACTTTTACAAAATAAATTCCTTCCTGCAGCGATTCGGCCGGTACAGATATTTCATGAACTGCTGCTCCCGTCACGTTCTTCCTGAATACTATTTCACCCAGCATATTCTGCACAACCACATCTGTGATGTCGTCACGGCGAGTGGAAAGATGAATGCTCATGCCACGGGAAACAGGGTTTGGAAAAATAAAAATCTCTTCGTCATTAAGGGAGGTACCTGCTACAACTGTCGAAGCGCAATTCCCTGTTGGATTACGCATATAATTGATTGATCCCGCATTGGAAAAAATTACGTGCAGCACACAGCTAGTGTACGCAATGAATGGTTGAGAAGAAGCGCTGAGAAAAACCGCTGTATCCCAATTGTTGCCGCCATCGCCTGAATGAAGGTAATTGGCACCAGACCCGGAGGCCGCATACACGACGTGGAGGTTGGATCCGTCACGGACCATGAAAGGATAGATCTCACCTGTGGTTGAAGTGTTGGTAAGCTGTTGGTTCGGAGTCCATGTATCTCCCGTGTCAGAAGATGAAGCAAGCCATACATCAAAATAATTACCGGTCCGTATGCCATGCGGAACATCTACATGGTTACTGTCGAGGCATACCATAGAAGTGTAAGAATCTACAGAGGTCAATGGAATTTCCTGCCCCCAGGTGGCGCCACTGTCAGAAGAATGGCAATAATAAATGTTCATGGTCCCGCTCCTTTTATCGTTCCATGAAAGATGCACGTCCTTGCCAAGTATATTGATGGCGGGATCTTCCGAGCGGTCTGGACCATGAGACACCTGTTGCTCCGGAAGCCAGGAAGACCCGTTGTCCAACGATCGCACAATAAATACTTCTGTGTTTCCCGCCATGTCTTTGTTGAGGGTGGCCACAACCAGGTCCCCAAAGCATGCGATGCCGGGCCAGAATTTGGTAACGCTGTCCAGGCAAACGACGGGTTGCCATGACATGCCGCCATCCGGCGACCTCCTGTAAAAAGAAGCGCGCGATGAACCCAATGAATCCATCCAAACAATATGAACACTGCCGTTGTAGGTCGCTATGGCCGTGAAGGAACAATTCAATGAACTTTGTACAATCACCGGAACGCCCCATGTAAGTCCGGCGTCTACAGACTGGTTATACATCACCTTCACGAGCGCCGCGCTACGGTCAGTATAAACGATGCGGAGCGTATCTCCTGATTTGGCAATGCACTGTCCCGCGTTTTCATTTGTGCCGACAGCAGTCGTGCCCGGGGAAATATTTATAGGAGCACTCCATTGGGCGGCAGCAAAATGTTGCATAAAAATACCTGCGAGGAGCAGGCGCGTAAAAATTTTTTTCTGCATTATTTTATCGCCTGATATTTTTTCCGATCGACGAGATTCCCTGCTTTGCACAGACTTACATTCACGACCTTATATTCAGCTTGAACCAATCGTTGCCAAAGTGAACGGCAGGTTTTTACAAGTACCCGATCTCCGAAGATAATGCAATTTTGCTTCGCATAAAATTTCCGGAACCGCGCCCGACCAATTTATTGTTTTCATCATACAAAGCTGAGTCACCAATAAACAGGTTATTGGATTTGAATTTCACCTCACCCATCGACCTGATAATCCCCTTCGCAACCGGCCTCAGGAGCTGCACGTTGAACGAAACCGTATAAACAAAAACATCCTGCACAAGAGAATTCACAGCAAAGAATGCTGCGTCATCAAGTAACTTAAAATAGACGGAGCCATGGATGGCATTGGCTGCATGAAAGAATTTCGGCTCCACATTTAATGTAAGCTCGGCCTTTTCATTGGAGACAGCAATCGTGATTCCACCGTACAGTTCATTGTTCACCGGAGCGGATAAATACATCCGCTCAAGTTTCCTGTAGTGATTTGTGGGTTCGCTCATTATAAAATAATTTTTAGTTACTGATCGCCGGTAAATGTTAGCCGGTAACCGGATTGGACCGTGATTTCAACATGCTACTTGCAGTAGTTTTTAATATTATCGGCAGCCGTTTCGTCCTTAAGCCTCGCCGCTTTTGCCCAATCAGCACAGGCGGAGGCAAAATCTGTCAGTGCATATTTAATACAACCGCGCGTATTATATGCATCATCATTTTCAGGATCAAGACTGATTGCCGTATTACAATCTTTAAGAGCGCCTTGAAAATCCTTACTTCCATACTTCGCCTTTCCTCTTGCTGAAAACGAATCACCATCAGTAGCGTTCACCTCAATAGCCTTATTGAGGTCTGCAATGGCCCCGGAATAATCCTGAATTCCATTTTTTGCCTCACCCCTGTAAGCAATTATTTTGTAGCTGGTATCTCCTTTTTCAATGGCCTTTGTGAAGTCCGTTATTGCCCCGGAAAAGTCGCCCAAATACAATTCCGCATACCCCCTGGACTCATATACATCTGGAAAATCAGGATCTAATTCTATCACTTTATTAAAGTCTGCGATCGCTCCTGAAAAGAAGTTAATCTCATTTCTCGTATGTCCCCTGTTATAATATGCGTACTTGTTGAGTGCATTATTGAACAATGCCCTGTTAAAGTCTTCAATGGCGCCATCATAATTCTTCAAACTACTTTTCGCCACTCCCCTTAATACATAGATATTGTAACTGTAGGCATTGATGTCGATCGCCTTGTTGCAATCCGCAATTGCATTTTGATATTCATGTTGACCAATTAAAGCGCTTGCCCTGTTGTATAATGCATCGAAGTAGATTGTATCAAGTTTAATGGCTTCACTGAAATCCAGGATGGCGCCCTTGTAATCACCGGAATCAGCTTTTAACCGGCCGCTAAAATAAAATGATTCCGCATCCTTATTCTGTCCGAAGGAATTAGAAAAAGAAAATGAGATAATAACAGATAGTATAAAGCAGCGCATTATTTTTTAAGAAGCAATCAGCGAAATAAGATAAACTTACCAAATTTAATATTTATTTCTTCCGGTTCGTTCTGAAATTGATCCCAATTAAGCTTCGCCCGCAGAGCATAGTTACTGATCAGGATTGAACATGTAAGACATCCTGAAATTAAATTTTGAACGTGGAGGTTATATGCTAACCTTTGTATAGTATGCGCATGCCCCGAATGATGAAAACTAATTTTCTCTTCCGGATTTTTCTTCCTGCCTTGATCATTGTCAACCACGCCGCAGCGCAATGGCCCCTCACGAAAATGTGGGACTACACGTATGGCGGAGTGTACTATGATTACCTGAGCTCTTTCCAGCAAACGTCTGATCACGGATACCTGATGTGCGGCAGCACGCTTTCAAATAATGATGGGGATGTGACCGAACCTTCACGCGGCTCGTACGATATGTGGTTTATGAAGACTGATGTCAATGGCGTTAAACTATGGGACAAAAGATTCGGAGGTTCTGATGGAGATGGAGGAAAAGAAGGACTGCAAACCAGGGACGGCGGCTACATCATCGGCGGCACTACCCAATCACCCGTCAGCGGCGATGTGACAGGCACTCCGAGGGGAGGCCCTGATTTCTGGATTGTAAAGACCGATGCAGCAGGAAATAAATTATGGGATAAGAGATATGGCGGTTCCGGCGTCGACGGGATTATGTGTATGCTGCAGTCTGCGGACGGCGGTTATCTTTTCGGGGGGTATTCGGAATCGCCAATTAGCGGCGATGTAACTGAGGCCCCGCGCGGACTCGACGACTACTGGATCCTGAAAACAGATTCACTGGGTGCGAAGCAATGGGATAAAAGATTCGGAGGTTCAGAGCTCGACGAATTGCAAGATTTAAAAGAAACCATAGATGGAGGATTCCTGCTTGGAGGAATCACCTTGTCCAATTTGAGCGGTGACATCACTGAGCCTACGCGCGGGCTATCGGATTATTGGGTGGTGAAAGTCAATTCTTCAGGAACAAAATTGTGGGACAAGAGATATGGTGGAGCCGATTACGAGGGATTGGTTACACTCACTCCGACGAATGATGGCGGTGCATACGTTGGTGGAAACACAACCTCTTCGATCAGCGGAGAAGTGACGCAACCGCCTCATGGCGCTTTTACGCCTGATGTGTGGATTGTCAAAATTGATTCCCTGGGAACCAAACAATGGGATAAGCGCTACGGAGGCAACGATGCAGAAGATGAAATCGGGTACATAGTTCCCACCGCTGACGGCGGCTTGCTGATCAGTTGCACTTCTTACTCTAATGCCAGCTATGAAAAAACAGAAAATAATATGGGACCCGAACAGGCATGGGTGATCAAAACGGATAACCAGTTTAATGTCGAGTGGAACAAGACGCTTTTTACAACCGGGCATGATGAAGGGTGTTATGCAGTTCCAAGCGCAGACGGATGCTACGCGTTGGCTGTCTGGAGCGACGGACAAGCGGCGGGCGACAAATCACAAGCCTGTCAAGATACTGCTACCGGCAATCCTGCTCCCGATTTCTGGATCATGAAATACTGTGACCTCACCGCTCCTCCCCTCGCGGGGTTCACGGCACCACATCATGTGTGTCCGGGTACGTGTACAGCTTTTTTAAACAATTCCCTGCATGCAACGTGGTCTCACTGGGCTTTCCAGGGCGGAGTTCCTTCCCTGAGCACTGACATGGATCCTGCAAACATCTGCTATAGCACCCCAGGCACCTATGACGTGCAACTCATCGTCGGGAATTCGAATGGATCCGATACGCTCTACTTAGCGAATTACATTACCGTATACCCCTACCCGCTTCCGCAAGGAATTACGCAGAGCGGAGATACACTCACAGCCGTTCCAGGCGCAAACGGTTACCGGTGGTATTATAATGGTGTTGTAATACCGGGAGCCACAACATATTTTTATGTTGCTATAGCCAGCGGAGATTATAACGTAGTGGCTACTGACGGAAACGGATGCGAAGTTGAAGCTGTAATATTTAATGTTCTTGCCGGAGTTCCACACCCGGCCAACGGTTCCCCGTTTTCTGTTTTCCCGAATCCCGCCGGTGACATAGCAGTCATTGACCCGCCGTTCAGAACAGTCACAACAAGGATTTCGATTTATAATTTGATGGGTGAAAAAATTTATACAACTCCTGAAAACACATCGTCTCCAGCGAATGCTTGTGCTGGTGTGCCGCTTACAATTGATTGCAGCCTTTTCCCGCCAGGCGTCTACGCTGTTGAAATTAACACCACTTCAGGACAGACATGGAGGGTGAAATTCGTCAAGTCATAGACGAGCTATATGTAGATGTGGGGTTGGTGAAAAAGTAGCTTTTTTCGAATTTAGAATTTTGAAAATCCGAAATAATAGATACTAATCAAAATTAAGTTCTTATTCCTGGAATTTTACTTTTAGCATTTTAAAATTCGAATTTTAAATTCAAAAATTGAAATAACTATTTCAAATATATGATTCAAATTATCCGGAGCGATAATTCGCATAGTAAATTTTTTCGCCCCGATAGCTATCGGGATCGGATTTTTATAATTCTAATTTACAACCAATGTTGAGTTGGAATTCATTACCGGTTCACCACCAGCTTTTCGGTTCTTGCTCCCCGGCCGGTTCTGATGTTCACAAAATAAATTCCGTTCTCATTCAGCTCAAGAGAAATTATTTTTTCGCTGCCCCTGGTCCCGATTATTTTCCGTCCTGAAATATCATTCACCATAACTTCGGTGTTTGCAGCATTTGAAACATAAAATTTTCCTGATGTTGGATTCGGAAAAACGAAAGGGCCTGGCGATTCCGCCACCGAAGCAATGCCAGTTCCTTGCGTGTAACCAGAAATGAAGTTCCCGATGGCCAACGGCGCATTCCCCACCGGAACCGTATCGATAACCGAATAGGTAGCCACATCAACTACAGCTACCGCATTCCCTCCATAAAGCGGAAGATAAATCCTGCTTCCATCAGGAGTCAGGGCGAGTGACCCCGGATACCCGGCAATCCAAAAAGTATCTATCACGGTATTGCTTGCAACGTCAATTACATTGACAGAACTGCCGGTATTGTTCGTCAGATAAAGCGTAGACCCATCAGGACTTACCCTTACACACTGGGGAAAATTACCCGCCTGGATGGTATTGGTAACGGTATTTGTAAAAGTACTGATCACGCTTATCGTATTGTCTAAGCAATTGGCCACATACACCGTACTTCCGTCTGGAGTAATGGTAATGTTGTTGGGATTATCCCCGACAGGAATTGTATCAATGGGAACGTAAGAGACCGCATCGATTACAGTCACATAATCAGCGCCTGCATGTACCGCATAGAGCATTCCTCCATCCGGTGTGATGCATAAATCAAACGCCATGGTCGTGACAGGAAATGTTGTCAGCACGGTATCGGCCACTGCATCGATCACCGTCATGAAGGGACTTGAATTATTCGCAACAAACACCCGCATGCCGTCCGGAGTTACCAAAACACCACAGGGTGAAATACCAACAGGAATGGTCGCTATGATAGTGTTGGTAGCTGCGCTGATCACACTTACGGTATTGCTGCCCCTGTTCCCGATATAAACCTTGCTTCCGTCCGGTGTCGGCGAAACTCCCTGGGGGTGCTTACCAACATGAATCGTAGTCACAGGCATGTTCGTAGCCGCATCGATCACGGAAACGGTGCTGTCGTTCCAGTTCGGAACATACGCTGTTTGCGATACGCAGTTTGTCACCGTTAAAAATAAAAATACAGCTGCAGTGGAGAGAATTTTATATTTCATTTAATTATTAAATCAAGCTGACAGTTCAATATCAATCTTCGCTTTTCATTTTACCTTTATTTCCGCTTTGATTTCATTCAATTCCGTGTCATTGACAGACTGTGTGCGGGTACAGCTATTCGTCCAATAGATGCCTGGCCCTTCAGGGTATTTCCAGTTATTATTCATTTGCCCGAAGTAAGTTTTTTTGTCTGCATAAAAAATGTAATCCCCGCCCACTGTGAACCTGATGCCGCAGTCGCCACCGGTGACTCCCGTATACAATGTAATGGTGTCGGCAATATCCTTCCCTTTGAAAAGATCCCTGATAACAACTTTATATTTTGCAATGATTTGTCTGTAAGGAAACGTTTTGTAACTGGAAGTATCCGGCTTTAGTAATTCAAGTTGTTCAGAATCGAGAAGAGTCTCGAACTCCTTGCCCACAACCGTCCCAACTGCCACGATGGTTGCCCCCCTTATACTTCCGCTCACGGTCGGCACTCCCACGCAACTGCACGCCGGCACATTTACAGCGAAAAGAAAAAATAAAATGACAAAAGAGCTAATCCGCATGTTATAAATAAAGGCTTCAGATCAATTGAAAATATCAAAGCTAATATTTATTCCTTCGTCTGCTTCATCCCGTGGTATTTCTAATAAGAAGTAATTGTTTATCACAATTCAATTTATAATTGGCGGAATGATCCGGATTTATTTCTTTTGTAGTACTGAATAAGGCTTATGGAACCGCATTACCACTACGCCACCGTCACTGAAGCCATCAACGAACTCCGCAGTCTCGGCTATACCCTCGATTTCAACCTCGAAGAAAATTGCCTGGCCTGCGGCTCGGAAAAATTCGATGCGCATGAATTTGAGATCAAAGAAGTATACCGCTACGAAGGCGACACCGATCCGGCCGACGAAGCCACGGTTTACGGGATTGAATCGCACAACGGCAGAAAAGGCATCCTCGTGAATGGGTATGGAGCATCAACAAATTCAGTTGCCAATGCAATCCTGGAAAAACTTCGTTTGCATCCGAAGGAATGAAAAAATTTCTTGTCATCTATGCCCACCCTGACCCACGCAGCTTCAATGCAGCGGTCAAAGAAAAAGTTGTCGAAGTTTTAAAAGCAGCGGGCATCACCCATGAAGTGATTGATCTTTACAGTGAACATTTCAATCCGGTTTTAACCCTGGAAGAATTAAAGGGCGCTGTAACGGACGAAACGAAACATTACCAGCAGCTAATCTCCGGTTCCACGAACATCATTTTTATTTTTCCCGTCTTCTGGTTCCGCGCCCCTGCCATCATGGAAGGGTTTTTCGACAAAGTTTTTGTGCCCGGTTTCGCCTATCGTTTTAAAAAGGTAGTCGGAAAGTACGGCATCCCCATTCCGCTGCTGAGAGATAAAAAAGTGCTTGCCTTTTTCACACATGGTGCCCCTGCCTTGCCCGTAAAAACACTCTATCTGAATGCAGTGAAGTACCGGTTCCTGCTCGGTTTTTTAAGCTTCTGCTTTTACATCTGGAACTGCAAAATCATTCAGCTCTGGGCTGTGCCTTTTGTGAACGCTGAGATGAGAGGGAAATACCTGGCGAAAGCCGGCCGGGCAGTTTCAAAGAGATTATAGAATTGGAAATTTATTTTCTCCAGGCAGGACACTCAACAATAAGCTGAAATCGTATTATGCGGCTCTCAATTCTTTACCTACCATTTCCTTCTTGTCCATTTCATTTAGAAAAATCCTGAGCTCATTTTTTGCATGTTCGTAGCCCGCGTTGAAAAGTTCTTTCGGCTTATCGAAATCGTACGCTGTAAACTCATGGAGCTTTTCCGGTTCAATGAGGAGGTCAAGATGCTTCCTGCTTTCACCCGTATTCTTGATCACAGTGATCTGTATGGCCCGCTCAACGACCTTTAAGGCAGACGTGAGTTCATGCACTTCATTTACCACGTTCACACTTACACCAATGCGAGTCAGATCATCCTTCAGAAATGGTTCTACGGGCAGGTTATTGGCAATCCCGCCATCTACATACTGGTAGCCATTCAGGGATACCGGTGAAAACAGCAATGGCAGCGCAGAAGAAGCAATAAGGGGTGTGATGAGCTCACCCGTATTAAAATAATCAGTGTTGCAGGTATTGATGTTCGTTGCTGAAACGAACAGTGGAATCTGCAGGTCATTGAAGGAAGTCTTGTCAAAATATTTTGTCAGCACCTGCAACATATTTTTTTTATTGAAGAGGCCGAGCGAGAATGGCGGACGTGTGATGCTAAATCCTTTGGTCGAAACGGCAATATCAAGTACCTCTTCAGGACACATGCCCTTTGCAATGAAGGCCCCGACAATGGCTCCTGAACTTACACCCGAAATGGCATTGATGCCCAAGCCCGCTTCATGCAAGGCTTTTATCACTCCGAGGTGGGCGATTCCCCGTGCCCCTCCACCCGACAAAACAAGGTTGATCTTTCGCATGACATAGACGTTTAAAAAAGAATGCCAGATCTGGAAGGAATCGGTTGGTCCGGTGGTTATATAAGCATGATCGAAAATTGCGCTAAATGAATCAACAGGCTTAAACCTTTGTTGATGACATGCCTCAAAATATTAAAACACTTCATCCCATGAAAAAACTCATCCTGGCAGTTGTCTGCGCTGCCGCTTTTTCGCAAACCCATTCACAAAATTGCACGAATACTTCGGTTGGCTATCCTCCTTTGATGGACCTTCAGACTGGCTATTGGCGGGGCTTCCAGGGCGGCTTGTACCCGGGTGGTTCTGATTTTATTCCTCCTGTGCATCACCAGGCCGGGATGAACATTGCGCAAAACATCCTTCCGCTGGATACAAATGGAAACGTGGATATGGCCAGCGGAAAAATTGTATGGATGTCAGTGGGAATGTCCAATACAACAATGGAAACACAATTTCTGATTCCGATGACAGATACATTCGCACTGAAGAATCCCAGGCTGGCGCTGATTGACGGGGCACAAGGCGGCCAGGACATAAATATTATTGATAGTCCGAATGCAGCTTTCTGGACAATTATCAATCAGCGGCTCTCAAATGCAGGATTCACCAATAAACAGGTACAGGTCATCTGGTTTAAGGAGGCTGAGGCGCAACCTACTGATACATCCTTCGCCACTTATCCCGACGCACTCAAGATAAAATTCAAAACGGCGTTGCAGATTGAAAAGAGTTATTTTCCAAATACAAAACTGGCTTATATCTCAGACAGGATTTATGCCGGATATGCAACCTCGACCCTCAACCCGGAACCCTTCGCATATTATACCGGGTGGTGTGTGAAAAGATTAATCGAGGACCAGATTAACGGCGATACTTCCCTTCTTTTTACCGGCGTCAATGCACGTGCTCCATGGCTTGCATGGGGGCCTGATTTATGGGCTGACGGAACCACTCCGCGTTCCGATGGACTGGTTTGGATTTGTCCCGATGATTACAATAGTGATGGTACGCATCCTTCGAACCCCAACGGCCGGCAAAAAGTCGCCAACATGCTTTTTAATTTTTTCAGCACTGATTCCACAACCGTTCCATGGTTTTTATATCAGAATGCTACAGGTCTTTCTACCGTTGCAGATCCCCTGCTTTCATTTAATGTATATCCTGATCCGGCACAGGGATTGTTTACCGTGGAATCGGAAGGGAAA
>Ga0134121_10004083_pt1 | contig 11994 bp, 12 predicted proteins | sample KB301_FD_96463 | JGI IMG/M metagenome (GOLD analysis project Ga0134121, IMG submission 96463) | Terrestrial soil microbial communities without Nitrogen fertilizer from Kellogg Biological Station, Michigan, USA - KB3-0-1 | ecosystem: Environmental > Terrestrial > Soil > Unclassified ...
GCTTCTCGCACAACCGGCAGCGCCGGCAGTCTCCGATGTCCTCGCGGAGGATCGACAAGGCCGTCGCGGCCTCGGGCGCGTCGGCCTGCGGAAGATCCGCGAGCGGTGAGGCGGTTCGCGCGGTCTCCTCCCGCCTCGACCGCCTCGGCTCGGCCGCCGGCTCGCGCCCCGGATCGGGCGCCGGATCCCCGCCCGCGTCGCCGAACAGCGCACGCTGACCGGCGGTCGTGGTCGCCGGCGACGGGACCGGCTCCGCGGTCCTCTCCGGCTCCGACCGCGGACGCGGAAGGTCGTTCACCCCGAGCAGACGCAGCCACTCGAGACGCGCCTTCAAGGCGTCGCGATCCGGATCGGCGGCGCTCATCGCTTCCTCCCCCCGTCGCGGGCGCGACGCCGCTCGGCGAGCCGCGGCGTCACGAGGTCGAGGATGGCGATCGCCATGGCGTCCTTGGCCATGAACGGCAGCTCGACCCGCTCGCCCTCGCGCCCGAGGACCAGGGCGCGGTTGGTCTTCGACTCGAACCCCTCGCCCTCCACCCCGATCCGGTTGGCCACCACGAAGTCGAGGTTCTTGCGACGCAGCTTGCGGGCGGCGTTGCGCTCGAGCTCGTCGGTCTCCGCCGCGAATCCGACCAGGACCTGGTGCGGCTTCTTGCGCCGTCCGAGCTCCTCCAGGATGTCGGGCGTCGGGAGCAGCCGTAGCGCGATGGCGCGATCCCCGGTCGCGCCCGTCCTCGCCCGGCGCCTCAACGTCTCCTTCTTCAGCTTGCCGCGCGCGCGCTCCTCCGGACGATAGTCGGAGACCGCCGCGGCCTTGAGGACGAGGTCCGAGCCCTGCGCCTGGTTGAGGGCCGCGTTGAACATCTCATCGGCGGTCACCACGCGCACCACGTTGACGCCGGGTGGCGGGGTCAGGTGCGTGGGACCCGCGATCAGGGTCACCTCGGCGCCGCGGCGCGCCGCCTCCGCCGCCAGGGCGAATCCCATCCGACCCGTCGAGGGGTTGCTGATGTAGCGCGCGGGGTCGAACGGCTCGCGGGTCGGGCCCGCGGTCACGAGGACGCGACGGCCCTCAAGCGCGCCGGGGCTTTTTTTTTGAGCAGCTCGGTGACGGCGCGGACGATGACGTCGGGCTCGGCCATCCGGCCGATGCCCTCCTCGCCGCAGGCCAGCTCGCCCACGCCCGGGTCGACGACCCTCACGCCGCGGCCCCGAAGCGTCTCGAGGTTGGCGCGGGTCGCCGGGTGCTCCCACATCCAGAGATTCATCGCCGGCGCCACGAGAACCTTCGCCGTGACGGCGAGATGGAAGGTCGTCAGGACATCGTCGGCCAGGCCGTGGGCCATCCGCGCCAGCACGTCGGCCGTCGCCGGCGCCACGACGAACAGGTCGAGCTCGCGCGCCAGGGCGATGTGCTGGATATCCGCTCCCTGCGACAGGTCCCAGGGATCGGAGACGACGCGGTTTCCGGAGAGTGTCTGCAGGGTCAGGGGGGTGATGAACTTCTGCGCGTGACCGGTCATCAGCACGTGCACGTCGCAGCCGGCCTTGCGCAGGCCGCGGACCAGCTCCGCCGATTTGTAGGCGGCGATGCCCCCGGTCACGCCGAGGGCCACCTTGTGCCGGCCCGCTTCGCCCGGGGCGATCCTCGGCCCGCGGGGCGCCGCGGCCCTTGGCCGCGACTTACTCAACCGGAGCCGCTCCTTCCTCAGCCTGGTAGGACTCGGTCGTCACTTCGCTGACCTCCGTCTCGACCGGGCCTTCCTCGGGGAACGGGCCGTAGCTGTATGCGATGTGGCCGGCCAGCACTTCTTCCTGGGCGACCGTGATGTGTTTTCTCGACACAGAGTCGAGCCGGGGGCGGGCGCCGCGCTGCAGCTGCTTGCAGCGCTCGGCCGCGATGCTGATGAACTCGAACTTGTTGCCGATGGTATCGAGGCGAACCATCCAACCTCCTCACGACGCGGGTCCGGTGGCGCGCACGCTCCGGCTCGACGCGTTGGAAGCGGGTATTCTAGCCGAACCGGGGCGGATTCGGAAGCCGCGGACCGGGCGCTCTCCGTCCGGGAGGTCCCTACGGCCGCCAGGCGCGGAAGGCCGCCAGGATCTCGTCGAACCGCCGCCCCAGGCGTTCCCGCCGGCTGCGGGCGGCCAGGACGACGGCGCTCAAGCGCTCGAACGCCCGGTCCAGGTCGTCGTTCACCACGATGTAGTCGTATCCGGGGGCGTGATCGACCTCGTGACGCGCCAGCTCGAGACGGCGGGCCAGCGATTCGGGGGTCTCGCTCTGCCTGCCGGCGAGCCGCGCGCGCAGCGCCTCGGGCCCGGGCGGGAGGATGAAGATGAGCACCGCCTCCGGGAGCAGGCGCCGGATCGCGGCCGCCCCCTGGGTGTCGATGTCGAGCAGGACGTCGTGTCCGCGCCCGGTCACCTGACGCAGCGCCGCCGCCGAGGTGCCGTACAGGTGTCCCGCCACCAAGGCCCACTCGATGAACTCCCCGCCCGCCCGCCGCTCTTCGAAGGACTCGCGCGTGACGAAGTGGTAGTCGACGCCCTCCCGCTCGCCCGGACGCGCCCCCCGGGTCGTGTGCGAGACGGAGAACTCGATGCCGGGAACCTCCGCCAGGAGCCGGCGGCAGAGCGTCGTCTTGCCGGCGCCCGAAGGCGCCGACACGACGATCACGCCTCCCGGCTCGACGTTCGAAGGCACGTCCGGCCCTCCGCTGCTCATTCCAGGTTCTGGGCCTGCTCGCGAATCGCCTCGACGATCGATCGGATTCGCAACGCCGCCTGACAGATGGCCAGCGACTCGGACTTCGAGGCGATGGTGTTGGCCTCCCGGTTCATCTCCTGCATCACGAAGTCGAGGGTCTTCCCCGCCGGCCCGGCGGGCTCCTCGAGCAGGCCTTTCGCCTGATCGAGGTAGCCGGTGAGCCGCACCACCTCCTCGGTGATGTCGGCTCGATCGGCGAGGATCGCGACCTCCTGGGCCAGCCTCCCCGGATCGACCCGTGCGTCGCCGAGAAGCGCGGCGACCCGCTCCCGCAGCCCGTCGGCGCGCAGCCCGGGCTGCCGGACCGCCTCGTCGGCGACGCGCCGGGTCTCCGCGCGGAGGTCGTCCAGGCGTTGCGACAGATCCTCGGCCAGCCGGCGCCCCTCGGCGGTGCGCATCGCCTCGAACGCGTCGAGCGCCGTCCCGAACGCCTCGAGGAGGGTCTCGCCGGCCGCGGCCGGATCCGCGCCGCTCTCGCTCACCACCTGCACGACACCGGGCAGCGCGAGGATGCGCTCCACGCCCAGGGCGCCGCGAATCTTGTGGCGCCGGCGCAGGTCGCGCGCGGCGGCCAGATACCCTTCGACGAGCGCCTGCCGGACCTCGAGGCGCACGCTCTCCTCCCGCTCGGAGGTCATGACCACGACCGTGTCGACGCGGCCGCGCGCGATCCGGCTCTGAACGCGCTGCTTGATCTCGTTCTCGAGACCGGCGTACTCGGAAGGCAGCTTGACCCGCTGATCGAGGAAGCGGTTGTTCACGCCCTTGATCTCGACCTCGAACCGAAGGCCGTCGCGCTCGGCCGAGCCGGCGCCGAATCCCGTCATCCCCCTGATCGCGGCGCGTCTGGCGCTCATCCCGCACGACCTCCCGGTGCGGAGCGGATCATATCCCACGCGGCACGGGCGGCGCGGCCGATGGCGCCCGGCTGTCCGAGGCGGCCGCGGACCTCCTCGAGCTCCCGCCGCATCGTCCGCGCCGCGTCCGGATCAGTCAGCAGGCGGCGCGTCTCGGCCGCGATCCGCTCGGGCGTGCAGTCGCCCTGCACCAGCTCCGGGGCGATCCGGCGGCCGGCGATCAGGTTCGGCATGCCGATGTGCGGCAGGTCGGTCGCCAGGCGCGCCAGAAAGTAGGTCAGGAGGTTCATCCGGTAGACCACGACCAGCGGCACGCCGAGAAGCGCGGTCTCGAGCGTCGCGGTTCCCGAAGCGACCACGGCCACATCCGCCGACGCCACGGCGTCGTAACGATCTTCGCCGACCAGCACCGGGGGCCGCCGCGGGCCCGCGCACCCCTCCATGATCGACTGCACGAAGGCGCGCGGCAGGGTGGGCGCCACGGTGAGCGCGAACTGGAGGTCGCGGAACTCTTCACCGAGGATTCGGGCCGCCCCGAGAAGCGGCCCGAGGTGCGCGCGCACCTCGTTCGGTCGGCTTCCGGGCAGCAAGGCCACCATCGGCCGGTCCGGATCGAGTCCCAGGAGCGCGCGCGCCTGTCCCCGCGTCCTCTCCGGGCGGACGAGGTCGAGCAGCGGATGACCGATGAACTCGACCGGGATCGAGGCGGCGCGGTAGAGCGCTTCCTCGAACGGCAGGATGACCAGCATCCGGTCGATGATGCCCGACATGCGCGCCAGCCGCCCCCTCCGCCAGGCCCAGACCTGCGGGCTGATGAAGTAGAGGACCGGGACACCGGCCCTCTTGGCCCGCGCGGCGACCCGCAGATTGAAATCGGGATAATCGATCAGGATCGCCAGGTCGGGACGCTGCGCGGGGTCGTCGAGGACCTGCGTGATCGCGCGCCAGGCGGCCCAGATCAGCGGGAAGCGCGCCGCGACCTCGAGAATGCCGGTCACCGCCAGCGAGGAAGCGTCCGCCACGGCGGCCAATCCGGCGGCGCGCATCGTCGGACCGCCGATGCCGGTGAAGGTGACCGCGCCCTCGGCAGCCATGGCCCGCATCAGAAGCCCGCCGTAGAGATCGCCGGACGCCTCCCCGGCGACGATCAGGACGCGCGGCGTCCGAGGGGCGGCGCTCATGGTCGCCCGGCGTTCGTTCCGCGTCCCGCCGCCAGAGCCTCGGCCTCGTCGGTCAGCGTTTCGAGGGTGGTCTCGAGCCGGGCCCGCAACGATTCCATCAAGCCGCGATCGGCGTCCGCAGGGACCTTAATCGGCTCACCGTAGACAAAGACACCCCGCCGGAACGGGTACGGGATCTGGAAGCGATCCCACGAACGAAGTTTTTTTTTCCGCCGGCGGCGAACGCGACCGGGATGAGCGGGGCCCGGCCGAGGCGGGCCGCCTCGATCGCGCCCATCTGCGCCCGATGCCGCGGACCGCGGGGACCATCGACCGCGATCGCGCCATCCAGCCCCGCGCGCAGCTGCCGGACGATCTGACGCAGCCCGTCGGCGCCGCCGCGGCCGCTCGAGCCGCGCACCATCAGATGTCCGAAGCGCTCCAGCGTCCGGCTGACGTATTCACCGTCCCGGTGCCGGCTGGCCAGGACCGCGAGCCGCCGCCCGAAGCGCGCGCCCTTGTACGAGTAGGTCATCAGCAGGAGCTGGTCGTGGAAAAAGGCGTGCACGTACGGCCGTCCGGCGCGATGTTGCTCCAGGACGACCTCGTCGTTCACCCACGCGAGGCGAATCAGGCGACGCAGCAGCCGTATGAATCCGCTCGCGAGGCGAGGACCGATCTCGAGGGCCAGGCGCGTTCTCCACATCCGGCGAATCCCTCCTCCGGCGATCCGGACCTGCCGAGGCGGCGGGATTATAGCAGCGCGCCGAGAGACGGCTGCGGGCGGCGCGGGTCGGCGCGGCCCGCCCGTTCTGGACAACCCCAGTTGAATCGTTTATACAGGGGCGGCCCGGGCGGCGGGGCGCATGAGCTCCCGGCCGATCGGGTCCGGGAAGGAGGGTACGCGTGGCACGCCAACGAGAGCGGGTGCTGATCACCGGCGGCGCCGGGTTTCTCGGATCCCACCTGTGCGATCACTTCCTGGCGCGCGGATACGAGGTCCTCTGCGTCGACAACCTGCTCACCGGGTCGACCGACAACATCGCGCACATCCGCAGCCACGCCTTCACCTTCATCAAGCTCGACGTGACCGGTTACGTGTACGTCGACGGGCGCGTCGATTACATCCTGCACTTCGCCAGCCCGGCCAGCCCGATGGACTACCTGGAGCTGCCGATTCAGACGCTCAAGGTCGGCTCGCTGGGGACGCACAAGGCCCTCGGTCTCGCCAAGGCGAAGAAGGCGACCTTTCTGCTGGCCTCGACGTCCGAGGTCTATGGCGATCCGCTCGAGCACCCGCAGAAGGAATCCTACTGGGGGAACGTCAACCCGATCGGGCCTCGCGGGGTCTATGACGAGGCGAAACGATTCGCCGAGGCCCTCACCGTGGCGTATCGCAACACGCACAAGGTCGACACCAAGATCGTCCGGATCTTCAACACGTACGGTCCGCGCATGCGCCTGAACGACGGACGCGCCATCCCGGCCTTCATGTCGCAGGCCCTCCGCAACAGGCCGGTCACCGTGTTCGGCGACGGCAGCCAGACCCGATCGTTCTGCTACATCGAGGACATGGTCGAGGGGATTTACCGACTCCTGACGTCGCGTCACAGCGGCCCGGTCAACCTCGGCAACCCGCGCGAGCTGTCGCTGCTCGAGATGGCGCGCAAGTGCATCGAGCTGACCGGGTCGAAGAGCCGCATCGTCTTCAAACCGCTGCCGACCGACGATCCCAAGGTGCGCCAGCCCGACATCCGGCTCGCCCGCCGCGTTCTGCGCTGGGAGCCGAAGGTCGGTCTCGATCAGGGTCTGCGCAGGACGGTGGCGTACTTCCGGACCCGGCTCGGCCGCGACTGACTGCCGCCGGACGGCGGGCCTAAGACCTCGCGGTCGCGGGGGCGACCGCGAGCTGCAGAGCCAGCAGCATGATCACCCGATACTGCAGGGCCTCGCGGCTCATCCCGGGGACCGCGCCGTCACGACTGAACCCTTCGATCCACGAGCGATAGACCCCCGGCTCGAAATACTCCGGCAGCACGCATTCGGGACCGAGAAGCAATCGACCGAGACGTTTCCGGAATTCCTTGTCCACCCAGCGGTCCAAAGGCACGCCGAATCCCATCTTCGGCTTGCGCGCGACGTCCTGGGGAAGCCAGCCTTCCGCGAGCCTCCGCAGCACGAGCTTCCCCGTGGAGCCGCGCACCTTGAGCCGGCGCGGCAGCGTCAGCGCGAACGCGAACAGGTCCTCGTCCAGCATCGGCACGCGCAGCTCGAGCGCCACGCTCATGCTGGCGATGTCGGTCTTGAACAGAAAATCGTTGGGCTGGATGAGGCGGACGTTGACCTCGGTCGCCAGCGCCGACAGGGCGTCGACCCGCTCGGCGGCCGGTCCCAGCTCGTGGTCCCATTGTTTCGTGAAGTGGCGCGTCACCGGCTGGACGCCTGAAGCACGACACAGCCGACGGTGCTCGCTCGCCTCGATCCAGGTCGTGAGGCTGCGCACGACCTCCGCGTCGCTGGCGCCACGATAGCCGCGCAGCCGATCGGGGAAGCCGGGCGAGACCAGGCCCGCGCGAGCCGGCAGGCGGGCCACGCTCGCGAGGAGCGAGAGCCCCGGCGCGGGGATCCTCAGCCAGGAGGCGACGCGCTCGATCATCCAGTGGAAGTAATAGCCTCCAAACCCCTCGTCGCCGCCGTCGCCGCTCAGCGCCACCGCGAGGTGGCGCCGCATCTCGCCGCAGATCGCCCGCACCGCGAACAGCGAGGTGTCGGCGAACGGTTGACCGCAATGCATCAACAGCCCGGTCACGTGTTCCCACGTCCCGGCATCGGGTGGCATCGGCAGCGTCCGATGCGTGCTTCCGATGCTCCGGGCCACGGCCACCGCCGCCCAGGTCTCGTCAAAATCGCGGTCCGGGAACTCGACGTTGAACGTCTTCAGCCCGCCGGGTAGCCACTTCTGCGCCGCACGGCAGACCAGCGAGGAGTCGATCCCGCCGCTGAGCAACGCCCCGAGCGGCACGTCGCTCTCGAGCTGCGACCGCACACCGCGCTCCAGCAGACCCTCGACCCGATCGACCGCCTGCTGCATCGTGATACGCGGATCCGGAGCGATGCGGAAGCGGTGGTGGCGGCGCGAGGTCCAGGTCACCGGGCCCGCGCCCCACTCGGCCCGGATCACCTCGCCCGGCTCGAGGCACCGGACACCGCGGAACAGTGTCTGGGGCGCCGGAACGTAGCTCAACGCAGCGAAGTCGGAGACCGCCTGAGCATCGACCGCCCAATCGATACCGGGAGCCTCCCGCAGGGCCCGGATCTCGCTGGCGAACGCGAGCCCCGAACCGGCGGGCGCGAAGAACAGCGGCTTGATCCCGAATCGATCCCGGCCCAGCAGGAGAAGCCTGCGGCGCAGGTCGACGAGCCCGACCGTGAACATCCCGCGCAGCCTTTCGAAGAGGCGATCGCCTTCCTCCTCGTACAGGTGCGGGAGAACCTCGGAGTCGGCCGTCCCCCGGAAGCGGTGACCTCGCTTCTCCAGGTCGGCGCGCAGCTCGTGGTGGTTGTAGATCTCGCCATTGAAGACGATCCAGACCGAGCCGTCCTCGTTCGACATCGGCTGGCGTCCCGACGGCGACAGGTCGATGATGCTCAACCGCGTGTGGATCAGGCCGGCGCCCGGCCAGGTCTCGCGGCCGGTCCCGTCGGGACCGCGATGGCGCAAGGCCGCAATCAGGCGATCGGCAAGATCAGGCGCCGGCTCCGGGATTCCGACCCAACCCGCGATGCCGCACATGGCGGGCTCCCCTTCCGGTCAGCGGCCGCTGGAGGCCGGCTTGATGGCCACGAAGAGCCGGTGGGAACGGAGCGCGGGGATCGCCTCGACGAGGCGGCACGCCGTGTCGGACAGGGGCGCGAGGACCCGCAGGAGCTGGGGAATCCCGGTGATCGACTCCGTCATTTGGCGCCAGCCGGCGAATCCGCGGCGGAGCTCCTTCAACCCGACCGGGCGCGTGTTGCGGTTCCATGGATTGGGGTACCGCGTGTCGTAGGAGACGAACACGCCCCCTGGCTTCAGGACCCGGGCAATCTCGGCGAGAATGCCCCGCCGCAAACCGGGGTCCAGGACCGACGAGATCATGGTCGACTGGTAGACGACCCCGAGCGAATCACCCTTCAGAGGAAGGCGCGCGGCGTCGCCGGCCACCGGAAGGAGGGCGGGATTCGTCCGCCGGGCCGCGGCCAGCCTTTCGGCGAGAAGGTCAAGGGCCACGATCCCCCGAAGCGGAGCGCTCTCCTGGTTCAAACGGTCCGCATCGGCCGTGGCCCCGGAACCGAGATCGAATCCCCACGCGTCCGCGAGCTTCGCACCTGCGTCAGCCAGGAGAACGTGGATACGGCGCCATTTCTCGTCGCGCATGCGCCGCGAGCCCGCGGTGTCGGCCCACATCCTCCGCCGCTTGGGATCGCTCTGATAGTGCCCATAGACGTCACGGATGCGGCGGTGCTCGTCCGATTCCGGCGTTCCCTGCCTGCTCGCGTGGTCCTCAGGCATCTGCGGGCGCCGCCCCAGCTACACGATCGTCCGGTTGGCGCCGACCGGAGCCTGCTGCCCACCGGTCACGGCAGGGGCTTTCGGGGTGCCACGTTTCTTCTTCTTGCCCTTGTCGGCTCCCTCGCCATAGTAGTAGTAGCCGACGTAGTAGTAATCCTTGTAGTGCGACCGGCCGAGATCGACGTTGTTGAGCACCGCCCCGATGATGTTCGGGTTCACGCGTCTCACGTTCATGATGCAGCGCCGGATCAGCTCCTTGTCGTTCTCGTTGTGCTTGATGACGAAGGTGACCAGGTCGGACATCGAGGCCAGGATCACGGCGTCGGCGAGCGACACGACCGGCGGGGAATCGATGAAGACCCAGTCGAACTTGGCCCGCAGCTGGGTGAGCAGATCTTTGAACCGGTCGTGCCCGAAGACCTCCGCCGGATTCGGCGGAATGGGGCCGCAGGTCAGCGCGTAGACGTTGGGGCGATCGGTAGGCTTGACGTAGGTTGACCAGTCTTCGCCGTCGCTCGAAAGGATGTAATTGGTGATGCCTCGATCGCGCTCGATGTTCAACCTCTGGTGCACCGTCGGCCGCCTCAGATCGCAATCCAGGACCACGACTTTCTCTCCGGCGCTCGCGATCGTGCGCGCCAGGTTGATCGTGGTGCAGCTCTTCCCCTCCTGCGGCCCGGCGCTGGTGAACAGGACGACGTTCTGTGCGCGGTTCTTGCGCGAGAAGAGCAGCCCAGTGCGCAAGGTCTGGTACGCCTCCCGGACCGCGCCCTCCGTTTCCGGCGCTTCCTTGGGAACGATGGCCAGGAGCGTGAGCTTGAGGTAGTGCTCGATGTCGTCGCTCGTCCTGATGGTGTTGTCGAGGTAGTCGAGGAAGAAGACCGTCCCCACCCCGAGGAGAAGCCCCAGGAGCACACCGACAGCCATGTTCAGGAAGGTGCGAGGCTTGACGGGGCTCTGCGGGAGCGGCGCGTGATCGAGGACGTGCAGGTTGTTGCTCAGGAGGCTGCCGCTCAGATCGATCTCTTTGATACGCGAGCTGAGGAGGTCGTAGAGTCGTTTGGTCTCCGACGCCTCACCCTGGATCAACGCAAAGCTCGACTGCTTCTGATTGGTCTGCAGCGACTCCATCCGGGTCTTCTGCATCGTCTGCACCAGGTTCGCCTCACGATCCCGGAACAGCGAGAGCTGGGTACGGAACCCGCTCAGGATCCGCTGCGCTTCGGACTGGATCTTCTGGTCGGTCTTGTCGAGCTCGGCCTGCTTCTCCAGCACCCGGACGTGCTTCTCCTTGTAGGTGAGGAGAAGCTTCTGATACTCGCGCTCCAGGAGAACGCGGTTGCGCATCAGCTCCTGGATGACCTGATCCGCGCTGACCTGGGGGATGTCCTCGACCCGGCCGCCACGCGCCTTGATACCGTCCGCCTCCTTGAGGATGCTCTCGATTTCCGCCTTCTTCACCTGGGTGTCGGTGAGGTCGGTCTGCAACGTGGCCAGTCGATCCGTGGTGATCTTCTGCTGGTTCTCCGGCACGTAAAGGTCGGCCTTCTCCGCGAACTCGAAGGAGTCCTTCTGTGACGTCTCGAGCTTGGCGCGCAGCGGAGAGATCTCGTCAATCAGCCCCTTGACGGCATTCGTCGTCGCAGCGATGGCGAGATCGAGGTTGCGCTCGACATAGGTTTCCGAGACCGTGTTGACCCAGAGCGCAGTCTCCTCGGGGGACGGGCCCTCCATCGAGATCTCGACGATGCCGGTGTCCTTGACCGCCTGGACCTGCACCATGTGCGCAAAGGACCCGATGGGATCGGTCGACTTCTTGAACATCGGGTGGCTGTAGAGATCCAGCTTTTCGAACACCCTCTGCGCCACGTCACGGCTCTTGATGATTTCGTACTGCGTGTTGAAATAGCGCTCCTCGGCGAACCAGCCGTAGTCCCCGCTGCCCATGTTGGTGACGTCGGCCATGGGGGTGATCTTGCGCGTCGTCGGGTTGATCTCGACCGTGGAGGTCGCCCTGTAGATCGGCGTCTGCGTGAAGGTCCCGATGGCGACCAGCGTGACGACCACGACGAAGATCCCGAGAACCGTCCAGCGGCCCCGCCAGATGTTCCGCCAATAGTCGAGGAGGTGAATTTCTTTTTGAGATTCGTCGAGTGCTGCTGGAGGCTGCATCATTCGTTCCTGTTCAAGTCGCGAGCGGGCCGCGGCATGCGACCCTGTCCGCGACTAGAAAACCCGTCTCGGCACAATGATGACATCATTGGGGAGTATGGGAATGTCCTCTTTTCGTCCGTCCTCGATCGATTTCAGGTTGATGACCATCTTCTCCTGGATGCCGCCGGCCCCCGCCCGGAGCAGCTGGACCTCCTTCCGGTTGGCGAACTGTGTCAGGCCGCCCGCCACGCTGATCGACCGGAGGATGGTGTAGCCCCTCTCGACGTAGTAGGGACCGGGCCTCGCCACCTCGCCGCGGATATAGAACGCTTCGCGCTGGCCGATGGTGACGATGTCGCCGTGCCGGAGGGCCACGTTGGCTTCCGGCTTGCCGGGATTCAGGATGTCGTCGATGTTCACCGTAACCTGGTGGCTCGCCGCTCCGTCGTCCTGGTGCCGGGTCAGCACGATCTCGGTCCCCGCGTCCTTCGTGGGGCC
>Ga0134121_10004084_pt1 | contig 11994 bp, 8 predicted proteins | sample KB301_FD_96463 | JGI IMG/M metagenome (GOLD analysis project Ga0134121, IMG submission 96463) | Terrestrial soil microbial communities without Nitrogen fertilizer from Kellogg Biological Station, Michigan, USA - KB3-0-1 | ecosystem: Environmental > Terrestrial > Soil > Unclassified ...
AACCTCCGGCTTTCCCTTACACTCTTCCTGGCGGGTTGCTGGCTCCATCTGGGACTCCTTTCCGTAAAAAGTATCCCAGAACTATAACCGGTGACCCGCTTTTCCACCCCTGCATAGCATCTAAAAGTCTGCCGCCCTCCAGGCTCACGGTGTCGTTTTAGCCAAGCTGTGATGCCAAAGCGAGACGGTGCCGAGCTTCCCCGCTGATCCGACACATGGCAGCCCGACCAAGTCGAAGCGAGCCCGGAGGGCGGCAGTCCCGTAGCCCCGGGTGGAAGCCGGCGAAGCCGGTGAGAACCCGGGGTTGGCAGACAACCCCCACCTCCCCAACCCTGCCAAGGGTGGCACCTTGGCAGGGCGGCGTCACCGTCCCCGACCTCCTCAGACGCCCCGCGGGCATGTCGTGGTCGACAAACCGTCTTCTTCCTGCGAATCCCTCCCAACAAAACCGCGCCGTTCCGTGTCATACAGGGGGAGAGACGGTGTATCCTGCTCCTCGGGCTCTTTGACAAGCGTTGCGCCAGGAGGAGGGTGGGCCAGCCAAGAATCATGCCAGGCCCAAAATGCCATTTTGACGGGGAGGTTATCCGGATGGCCGTAACTCCAAGAAATCCAGGCATTAAGACGCAAAGGAGCGAGCTGGAACGGCGAGGTCCGGAGATGAAAAGCGAGGCGGATTTCCGAGGTTATCCAAAACGGCCTGCTAAGTGGCCTGGAATCAAGAGCCTGGGAAGCCCGCAGTCCGAATTGCCCTGAGCTGTACGGAGGGATTGCGACTTCTGGACGGTGGTCGGGAAAAGCTCGCGCTGTAGCGGTCCGAATTGCCCTGAGCTGTACGGAGGGATTGCGACGTGTAGTACTCGATGATGCTAATGGGCCGACACCAACTGTCCGAATTGCCCTGCTGGACGGAGGGATTGCTCGGTCGTCTCCCCCATGATCGCCAACCTGATCCTCGACGAGTTGGACGACAGCCTCGCCCCTCTTCGGCCAGACTCTCGTGCTCCGTGAAGGACGCGGTTCACAGCATTGTAGGAGCCTGTCGGAAAACCTCCCCACCGGCCCAACGGGTCGGGAGATCCCAGCCCAGGGCTGAGGCCGGAGGCCGATGCCCTGGGAAAAAGGGCATCCCATCCTTGCGGCCTGAAGGGCCGCGAGAGCTTGCAGCCTTGTTTCTTCTCGCACGGACCGAGGCGTTGAGCGATGTCGTCGGCCACCTCAAGAAGAGCTCGAACGACTGGCTTCGCAACCGCTGCCTCAAACGTCGGGCCAACGCTCTCGCGGCCTTTCAGGCCGCACTGCGTTGTCATCTCTCCACCCAGGGCATCGGCCTGCGGCCTCAGCCCTGGGCTCCGTTCTCCCGGCCCGTTGGGCCGGCCGGAGGGATTGTTGCGACACCTTAGTCCAAGAGTCCGGAATCGAGACGGCGACGAACGCCGGAAACGTCGTGGTCGGCAAAACCGTCCTCTTCTCGCGAATCCCTCCCAACAAAACCGCGCCGGTCCGTGTCATACAGTCCGTGTCATACAGAGGGAGAGGCGGTGTATCCTGCCCTCGGGCTCTTTGACAAGCGTTGCGCCAGGAGGAGGAGGGTGTGGGCCAGCCAAGAATCATGCCAGGCCCGAAATGCCATTTTGACGGGGAGGTTATCCGGATGGCCGTAACTCCAAGGAATCCAGGCATTAAGACGCAAAGGAGCGAGTTGGAACGGCGAGGTCCGGAGAGGAAGAACAAGGCGGATTTCCGAGGTTATCCAAAACGGCCCGCTAAGTGGCCTGGAATCAAGAGCCTGGGAAGCCCGCAGTCCGAATTGCCCTGAGCTGTACGGAGGGATTGCGACTTTGACAAACACCCATCCATCTTGCTCGCGGGCCTCTTCGTCCGAATTGCCCTGAGCTGTACAGAGGGATTGCGACTCCAGAGCTTTTGCCAGGTCGTTATACCTGGCGATGAGGTCCGAATTGCCCTGAGCTGTGCGGAGGTATTGCGACAGAGCTGCCAAGCGCTCGTATCGACGACGTCGAAGACATCCGAATTGCCCTGTGCTGTATGGAGAGATTGCGACGCAGACCTTCAGGGCTCGGCCGTCCCCCCCTCCGGCGTTTCCGGAAGAATCATCCGACCGCGCTGGTGCAGTTCCCGCCGCCGGCCGATTGATTTCAGATTGGACCGGCTTTCCCGATCCGGAGATGCCCCGCGGGGTTCCCCACGGGGCGTCTCTACAGTGGGGGGGACCGGCGTAGGAATCAGGAACGACGACGCCTTCTGCTAGGGAAATCACGCCAATGGATGCCCGTCACGCGGGCACAGTTCCATCGTCTCGAGACATCGGTCCCTCGTACGCGGGCACGCGCGGCCGGGGAAAGCCGGTCCAGGCCGCCTGTGCTAGCCTCCGCCCACTATGCCCAATGAACCGAACCCGGCCGGGACGACCTCCGTCGTCACCGCACCGAGCCGCTTCGACGCACTCCTGCTCATCCTGCCGTCGCTGAAGCTCCTCCTTCACCTGGCGACGGCGGGCGGGTATGGGTACTTTCGCGACGAGCTCTACTATCTGGCCTGCGCCGATCATCCAGCTTTCGGGTATGTCGACCATCCGCCGTTCTCGATCCTGGTGTTGAAGGTCTGGACGGCGGTGTTCGGCAGGTCTCTCGTCTCGATCCGCTTCGTTCCAGCGCTCGCGGGGGCGCTCACGGTGCTGCTGATCGGCCTGCTGGCCCGTCGCATGGGCGGCGGACGGCTTGCGCAGCAGATGGCGATGCTCGCCGCAGTGTGCGCGCCCATGGAGATGGGTCTCGTCAATTTCTTCTCCATGAATGCCCTGGACCTGATGTTCTGGGCTCTCGCCGCGTATCTGCTCACGGACATCCTCCTCGACGAAAGACCTGCCACCCGAAAGTGGATCGTCCTCGGAGTCGTCCTCGGTCTGGGGCTTCAGAACAAGATCAGCGTCCTGTGGCTGGGGGCCGGGATCGCGGCCGGCCTTGTCCTCACCGGCCGGCGGCGCCTCCTCGCGACGGCCGGGCCGTGGCTCGCAGGCGCCCTGGCCGTGGTGATCTTCCTGCCCTACGTGGTGTGGAACCTCACGCATGGTCTGCCGACGCTGGAGTTCATGCGCAACGCGACCACCACCAAGATGCTCCGGCATACGCCCATCGAGTTCGCCTGGGAGCAGATCCATACGATGGGCTTCGCCACGGCTCCGCTGTGGATCGGCGGCGCCCTGTGGCTGCTCCTGGCGCCGCGGGCTCGGCCGCTGCGGCCCCTCGGGCTCGCCTTCACCGCCGTCTGGCTCTTCCTGGCCTTCTCGGGAACAAGCCGTGCCAGCTATCCGGCGGCAGCGTACGCGTGGGTCTTCGCCGCCGGAGGTGTCGCGCTCTCGGAGATCTCATCGGCGCCGCTGCGGCGAGCCGCGACCGGCGTGCTCGCCCTCGCTCTCGTCATCGTGGGCGTGGTGGCCGCCCCTTTCGTGCTCCCCATCCTCCCGGTCGACACCTTCGTGCGCTACCAGAAGGCACTCGGCGAGACGCCGGGCACAGACGAGCGGAAATCGATGGGAGACCTGCCTCAGCAATGGGCGGACCGGCAGGGCTGGGTGGAGATCGTGGACACCTTCGCGGGCGCCTGGAGGTCCCTGCCGCAGGACGAGCGCTCCAAGGCGGCGATCTTCGCGAGCGACTACGGCGTGGCGGGAGCCCTCGACCACTTCGGCCCCGCGCGCGGCCTGCCCAAAGCGATCAGCGGCCACAACAACTACTGGCTCTGGGGGCCGCGCGGCGCCACGGGCGAGGTGGTCCTCGTGCACAGCGACGACGAGAAACGGCTGCGCGCGACTTTCGCCTCCGTCGAGCTCTACCGCCGCATCTCCTGCGGGCGGTGCATGCCTTATGAGAACGGCATGAGCGTGTGGATCTGCCGCAAGCCGAGAGCCGATCTCAAAACCCTGTGGCCCAAGACGAAGAACTTCAGTTAGCCGAAATTCCCTCTTGACCCTCACGTAACGTCAGGGTCTATTGTCTCCTGTGTGGCCGGATGGACCGGCTGGAAAGGAGACTCAAGGATGCGGCCCCCGCCCTGGAAGGTGGGCGAGCTGGCCAAGCGGACCGGAGTGTCCGTGCGGGCGCTCCACCACTATGACGAGATCGGATTGCTGTCGCCGTCGCTACGCTCGGAGTCGGGCTACCGGCTGTATACCGAGGCCGACGTGATGCGGCTGCAGCAGATCCGCTCGCTGCGGTCCCTCGGATTCTCGCTCGACGAGTCCAAGGTGTTCCTGCAGCGTCCCGACGTGACCCCCGACCGCGTGCTGCGGCTTCACATCGATCATCTGAAGGAGCAGATCGAGATGCAGCAGGGCCTGTGCGACCGCTTGGAGCGAGTCGCGCAGCGCTGGCGGTCCGACGAAAAAGTACCCACGGAGGAGTTCCTCCAAATCATCGAGGTGACGAACATGTTCGACAAGTATTTCACTCCGGAGCAAATGGAAGAGCTCAAGCAGCGCCGAGAGGTCGTCGGCGAGGCCCGGATCAAGGAGGTCGAAGCCGAATGGCCGGAGCTCATCGCCCTGGTCAAGGTGGAGATGGATAAGGGCACCGATCCCGCGGACGAACGGGTGCAGCAGCTCGCCCGCCGCTGGATGGGCCTGGTGCAGGAGTTCACCGGCGGCAACCCCGGCATCACGGAGTCGGTGAAAACGATGTACAAGGAGGAGCCGGGCTTGCAGGTTCCGCGCATGGACATGAGCGCCATGCGCCCGGCGATGGAGTACATCGGGCGGGCGATGCAAGCGGGGAAGAAACCAGCTTAATACGAAAACGCCCCCTCTCCTCGACGGAGAGGGGGCGTTTTCTCGGAGTGTTTATTCTTTACTGGACCGGCGGCGGCGGGGTGGGCTCGGGCTTCTTGTCCCGATTCCGGTCCTGCTCTCGCTGGTCTCTGTTCCTGCGCTGCTGCTGGTTTTGATTCTGTTGGTTTTGCCGATCCTGCTGGTTCTGATCGTTCGGCGGCCGCTGCGGACGGGCCTGGGCGGCCTGCCGCTCGCGCTCACGGCGAGCCTGGAGCAGTTGCTGCTCGCGCTGCTGCTGCTCCTGCAGGGCATTCTGCTCGGCTTGGCGCTGGGCCTCGCGCTGCTGCTGGGCCTGGGCGTTATTGCCCTGGTTATTGGCCCGATTGCCGCGGTTGTTGCCCCTGTTGTTGTCGCCCGGAGGCTGCTGCTGTTCCTGCTGCTGCAACTGCTGGAGACGATTGCGCTGCGCCTCCTGACGGGCCTGAAGCTGCTGCTGCTGGGCTTGGTACCGCCGGTCCACCTCTTCCGGAGAAGGAGCCGGACGGTTGTTCTGCGGCCTCTGCCACTGCCGCTGCTGGCCTGGCTGCTGCTGTGCGTCACGGGTCGGTTGACCCTGCGGCACGGGATGCTGCCCCGGCTGGACTCGCTGCCGCTGCTGCTGGCGCCGCTGGATGGCCTCTTGCGGAGTGATGTTCGTCTGAGGGCGAGCCAGGGTCGGAGCGGGCTGGAAGATGGAAATCCGATTGCCCTGAACCTGGGCGACACGGCCGCGGACACGGTCCCGAGTCGGCGTAAGCTGGTAGCGCGGTACCCGCTGACCGGTGACCTGCTCGATGCGTTGCGCCGGGATGCCCTGGTTGAAGACGCGATGGTTCACCATGCGGATGTTGGTGTAGTTGGTCGTGCTGCGGATAAACGTCACGTTGCGGGCGGGCGGCAGAATGACGCTGTCGAGCCGAGCCTCGAAAAAGCTGCGCTCGGGTACGAACGAGTAGGCGTAGGGATCGATTCCGACGCTCAGGCTCAAACCGCCGATCTGAAGGCCAATGCTGGCCGAGAATCCGACGGTAGGCGGCAGCGGCGCCCAGCCGATATAGCCGTTACCTTCCTGGAAGGACACCCAGGCCGGACCCCAGTCCGTGCCGGGAACCCAGAGCCAGCCGTACTCGCGGTCGAACAGCCAGCGGCCATAGTGATACGTCGCCCAGCCCCAGGGCTCATTCGAAAGCCAGGTCCAGCCGTAGTCGCTCTGCACCCAGCGACCCCGGGTGTACGGACGCCAGCCGACCTCGACCTGCGTGGGCTCCCAGACCCAGCCGTAGCTACCGCGCTGGATCCAGCGGCCATACGGCGAAAGCTCGCTGTAGAAGAGGCTCTCGTCGACCGGCCCCTGGTCGTAACTTCCAGAGTCATACCCCTGGTCGTCGTAGGAATCGTCATAGTTGCCGTCCGGCCGCGGATCATAGTACGGCTCCTGATCGTCGTAGCCCGAAGGCGCCTGGTTGTAGCCTTGGGGGCCCTGGTTGTAGGGCGGAGGAGGCGGTGGATAGGACTGAGCGTAGGCAGCGCCACCCACGCCTACGGCCGCCGTAAGAAGTACCAAGGTGAAGGTGCGAGTTTTCATGTTGTTCCTCTTATTTCAGTTAGATTCAGCTTTCGGCCCTCGCCGCGCGTCACCTGCCGCGGAAAGGGGTGGAGCTGCCTGCTGAAAAGAGGAGGTTGCAAGATACGGGCCTGGTCGCCTCCGCTCTCGGAACAGCGCGACCCGCCAAGGCTCCAAGGGCTACAATGACTGCTTATGAGGACGGCGATGGAGGCAAAAGCGGAAACTGACGAGGAAATTCTCGCGGCGACGCGACATTGGCTCGAAAAGGCGGTCATCGGCCTCGACCTTTGCCCTTTCGCGAAAGCCGTGTACGTCAAGGATCAAATCCGCTACGTGGTCAGCCGCGCGGAGTCCCCCGACGCCCTGCTCGCCGACCTGACGGCCGAGCTCCAAGCGCTGGTGGCGGCGGACCCGCAGGAGATCGACACGACGTTGCTGATCCACCCGCACGTGCTAAAGGATTTTCTGGAGTACAACGAATTCCTGGGCGTCGCCGATGCCGCCGTGGCCGAGCTCGATTTAGAGGGCGTTCTGCAGATCGCCAGCTTCCATCCGCGATATCAATTTGCCGGCAGCGATCCGGACGATATCGCCAATGCCACGAATCGTAGTCCCTACCCGATGCTTCATCTGCTGCGGGAAGCGAGCGTGGATCGCGCGGTGGCAGCTTTTCCCGAGGCCGCCGAGATCTACGAAAGGAACATCGCGACGCTACGGCGGCTGGGCCATGAAGGCTGGAGGCGCCTGGGCCTGCGTTAGCTGCCGTTAACTGCCGACGATGCGCAGCTCGAAATCCTTGTACTTCAAGACGTTCAGCACGTAGGTGAAGGCGATGCGGCTGGCTGTGGCGTAGTCGGGGGCGTGGACGGGAAAATCATCTTCCTGCGTCTGGCCGGTCGGGTTCTGGTACGCGACCGAGACCACAAAGGGACGAATTCTGAGCATTGGGAAAAGTAACTCCTAAGGACTGAGGCGGGTTAGCACTGCGGTTTGGGAGTATAGCACAGAACCTATCTATCCACGTAAGCCCGAGGGAAGCGCCTATCGGCGCCGGGTACGCTTCATGGTTTCATAAACCTTTCCATCCCGGGGGGCGGCAATACCGGTTACCTCCCCAATGTAGAGACGCCCCGTGCCGGGGGGAACCCCCGGTGGGGGCGTCTCCGAAGCGGAAACAGCGGTTCAAACCGGAAGGGATCGTCTCGGCGGCACCAGGGCAAATTCCAGGGCGGCCCTGTGCCCCGCGGACAGTCTTCGAGGAATCAGGTGTTATCCCCGCCTCCGGAGACGCCCCCACCGGGGGTTCCCCCCGGCACGGGGCGTCTCTACATTGGGGAGGCCGGCGATGATAGAGGAACGGAGCTCGCCGTCACTCGGGCAGGCCCACGGTCACCCGCAACGCTTCGGGGTGGACGTGGCGGCGGGCGGCGGCTTCGACGGTGGGACGGTCGAGGGCTTCGAGCTCGGCTTTGCGGTGCTCGAAGTCGTCGAGGGGGATGCCGTATTCCTCCGCCTCGATGAGCAGGTCGGCCCATTGGCGGGCGGTCTCACGGCGGAAGGGCTCGCGGCCGAGGAGGTAGGCGCGGGCTTCTTCGAGCTCGGCGTCCTCGATGCCGTCCGCCACGAGGCGTGTGATCTCCTCCACCACGCCTCGCTCGGCCTGCTCGACGGTGGTGGGCGAGGTCCCCACGTACATCAGCAGACGGCCGGCGTCGAGGCCGGAGCCGGCCGTGGTCTGGGCGTAGGCGGTGTAGGCCAGGCCCTCGCGCTCGCGAATGCGGGCCGGGATGCGGCCGGTCAAGCCCGCGCCCGAGCCGAGGATGACGGCCAGCACCTCCAGGGCGGCGTAGTCCGGATGCCGCCGCGGCACCGTGAGATGGCCGATGTAGAGATGAGCCTGGTCGCTCTCTTCGAGAGAAATCACGTGGCGAGGCCCCAGACCCTCGGGCGCCCGCGGCTCGGGATACCGCTCGGCGTCCGAGGGTGTGGTGCCCAGGAGGCTGGTGAGGCGGTCGCGCACGGCGTCCTCGTCCACCATTCCCGTCACCGAGGCCAGGATGCCGTGCGCCTGCGCCCGCCGGTGGAAGGCGGCGCAGTCGGCGGGGGTCAGCGCGAGGAGGCTCTCGATGCTGCCATGCACGGGGCGGCAGCGCGGGTGCGGCGTATAGAGCTGCTCCAAAAATCCCCAGGCGGTCTTGACGTCCGGCTGGTCCGCCAGGCTTTCGAGCTCGGCCGCGGCCTGCCTGGCCGTCCAGGCGCAGCGGTCGGCGGGGAATTTCGGGTCGAGCAGGATCTCGGCCGCCCACTCCAGCGCCAGCTCCCAATCCTGGGACAGGGCGTCGACGGAGACGCCGATGGACTCGAAGCTGCCGGTGCTTTCGAGGGACATTCCCTTGCCCTCGGACTCTTCGGCGATGCGCCGCCAATCGCGGCGGCTGGTGCCCTCGGCGAGCATGCGGCCGGTGACCAGGGACTGCCCGGGAAGGACCTCCTCCCGCGCGCCGGCCTGAAGCGAGAGCCGGACCGCCACCACCGGCGAGCCTTCGACGCGGCGGACGCGAACCTTCAAACGGCTCCCGCTTTCGGCAGCGACCAGCCCACCACGCCGCCACGCTCGGGGCGGAGATAGCGATCGGCGACCTCCAGAAGGCGGTCGGTGGTGGTGGCGAGGAGCTGCACCAGATGGCGGTCGAGATGTCCGAGATCGAAGATCGCCATGGCGAGGCCGGCGGAGACGGCCTGCTGGTGCACCTTCTCGTGACCGAACACCCAGTCGGCGGCGGCCATCTGCCGGCAGCGCTCCAGCTCCTCCTCGCTGGGCGGCCGGGTGTGGACCTCGGCGATGAGCTCCAGGACGCGCGCCTCGACGCGGGCGGGCTCGACGCCGGGCACCACCTCGGCGGCGAAGCTCAACAGGCTGGCGTCCAGGCCCTCCGAAAGGTCCGCCGAGGCCCAGACGCAGAGCTGCTCGTCCTCGACCAGGGCGTGCTGAAGCCGGCTCGTCCGACCGTCCCCCAAAAGCGTCGAGGCCAGGCGCAGGGCCGGATGATCGGGGTGCGAGCCGGCGGGCGCGGGCAGGGCGATCATCATGCGGGCCACCTCGCCCTTGCGGCGCTCCAGGCGCACCAGGGAGGTGGGCAGCACGTCCGCCGGCGTCGGGGCGCGGCGCGGGGCCGCTCCCGCCGGGAGGGTGCCGAGCATGCGCTCGACGGCATCCAGCGCGTCGTCCCCAAGGTCGCCCGCCACCACCAGCACGGCGTTGTCGGGGCGGTAGAAGCGGCTGTGGAAGTCGCGCAGGTCCGTGCCGCTGGTGGCCAGCAGCTCCTCGCGGGTACCGAGCACCGGCCGGCCGTAGGCGTGGCCGGCGAACAGGCGCTCGTGGACGGCCATCTCCAGCGAGTCCCACGGCTCGCTCTCGTACATGGCGATCTCTTCCAGGATCACCTGGCGCTCGCTCGCCACGTGCCCGGGGTCGAGGGTGAGGCGCTCGATGCGGTCCTTCTCGATCTTCAGCGCCTCGGTCCAGCGGTCGGCGGCGAAGTTGAAGTAGTAGGCCGTGGCGTCATGGCTGGTGAAGGCGTTGTTGACGCCTCCCAGGGCCTGGGTGATGCGGTCGATCTCTCCCGGACCATAGAGCGCCGTGCCCTTGAACATCATGTGCTCGAGGAAGTGGGCGACGCCGCCATGGCCGGCGGGCTCGTCGCGGGTGCCGGCGCGGTAGAAGAGAGCCGAGGTCACCACCGGCGCCTGACGGTTGGTGAGCAGGCAGACGGTCAAGCCGTTGTCCAACCGCTCGACGCGGATCTCGCCCGGCAGCGACTTGAGGCGAGCCGGCGCCTCCAGAACGGCATGATGACCTCTCGCAACGCTCGGCCTCCTGCGATTCAACCTGCTACTCACCGCCACCTCCCTGCGTCAAAGCGATATCGATGCGCTCGCGGTCGTTCTCGGCCGTCGGCATGACTTCCACGAGAATGTCCTTGCGGCGGTGGCCGGGCGCCACGATCGACACCCGGTGCTTGCCTTGAGGCAGCTCCAGCCACTCACCGCGGCGCAGGAAACCGCCGCTGTAGCGCCGAGCCTTGCCCACCGACTGGCCGTCCACCAGCACGTCGGCCATGGGGGGCACGCCCCGGAAGGCCACGGCCTCGCGCACCCGCACGACCCGCAGCTCGCCGGCGTCGATCTGCTCGGCGGCGCGGGCACGAAGCTGGGCGGGAATGACGGTGGTGCCGCCGGCGGCGCCGGCCTCGACGGCGATCCTGAGCTCGTGCATGCCGTCCTTCTTGATCTTGACCAGATAGGTCCCGGGCCCGGGGAAAACATAGGTCCTGGAGTCCTTCTGGCCGCTCCAGTCCTCCGCCGTGCCGATGACCCGGCCATCGACGAGGATGAAGGCGTCCGGCGGCGAGATGCGGAAGGCCACGGCGAGCCCGCTGTGGACGGTGTGGTCCGCCGCCTGGGCCGCGGGAGCCGGCGCCTCGGGCTCCTCGGGCTCATCCGTCGCGGGAGCGGGAGCGGCCGGAGGCGGGACTCGGTCACCCGGCCGGGGTCTCTCGGACACCGGAACCGGAACCGGCGGCGGCGTTCGGGTGGCGGGGCTCGGGCTCACGGCGAGGGTCGGGCGCGGGACCTGCACCGGCGACGGCGATACCGATCGCTGGGGCGTGGGCGATGTCCGCGGTGTCTGCGATGCCTGGGATGTCTGAGAGGGTGTCGGCACCGGCGCCGGCGAAGAGGGCGATGGAGAGACCGCCGGCGCGGGAGTGCTCGCCGCCACTTCCGGGGTCGTGCTCGACTGGGCCATCTGCGCCAGATTGGGTTTCACCCAGCGGTTGTAGGCATACCAGCCGCCGCCCGCCACCGCGGCGATCATCAACAGAAGGAAGACGGCGACGAAGATCAGCGGTCCCTTCGAGCTGGGAGGACGAGCAGGAAGCGGCGGCATGACGCCGGGCACGCCGGGAGTGGGCGCCGCCGGCACGGGAACTGGCGGCGCCATGGCCTGGACCGGCATCGGAGGAGACGCGACGACCGCCTCGGGCCGCGGCGTGCTGGGCGTGGTGGCCGGCGACGCGGCCACCGTGCTGCGCGTCGGCGGCGCGTCGGCGAGCCAGGGCGGCGGCGGCGAGATCGGCGGCATGGAAACCGGCGCACCCGTCGAAGACTTGCGCGGGAGGACGAAGGTCTCCTCCAGCGCCGCGGCCGGCGCCGAGAGCGTCTCGTCGGAGAGCTCCATCTCGACGACGGCCAGCTCGCGGGCCGCCTCTCCCGCGGTGAGGCGGTCCTCGCGGTCCTTGGCCAGCATCCTGCGCATCAGGGCCTCCAGGCGGGGAGGCACGGCGCGCAGCTCGGAGATCGGCGGCAGCTCCTTGTTCAGGATCTGGTAGACGAGGGAGGTGATGGTGTCGCCCTCGAAAGGCCGCTTGCCCGAAAGGATCTCGTAGATCACCACGCCGAGCGAGAAGATGTCGCTGCGGCCGTCGAGGTCCTCGCCCTTGATCTGCTCGGGCGAAAGGTACTGCGGGCTGCCCATCACCGAGCCCACCATGGTCAGCTCGGTGCTCTGGCCGGCCATCTTGGCGATGCCGAAGTCGGCGAT
>Ga0134121_10004086_pt1 | contig 11992 bp, 7 predicted proteins | sample KB301_FD_96463 | JGI IMG/M metagenome (GOLD analysis project Ga0134121, IMG submission 96463) | Terrestrial soil microbial communities without Nitrogen fertilizer from Kellogg Biological Station, Michigan, USA - KB3-0-1 | ecosystem: Environmental > Terrestrial > Soil > Unclassified ...
GGTAGCCTGATCTTCGACATAAGCAAGCGTGTTGTTGGTAAAGAAATCAAAGGCCATGGCGCCGTCCACGCCCACGCTGCCGCCGGCCCCGCCGGCCTGGATGTCGGTCAACGCATACTCGGTGCTGTCTGCCTTTACCAGCACATCGCGGCTAGCGCTGACCTTGGCGCCATCATCAATGAAGGCCTTGACCGTGTTGGCCGAGCTGACAACTTGCAGCGTGCCGCCGACGCCAACGTCCGCGACATTGTTGCTGTTGGTAAACGCCAGCGCCGACGGCAACCCCGCCGGCGCGACCAACTGCACCGTGCCGCTCGTCAACACCTTTACATCCTGTGTAGGCCCCGTGGCGTTTTGGTTGACCTTGGCGCCCTGGCCGATGTGGGCGTTGGCAATGTTGTTGATCGTGAAGACATTGACCAGGCCGCCGACGCCTGCATTAGCGCCATTGTTCGTTGTGCCCTGGGCCTGGAGGTAGGAGGTGCCGATCTTGCTTGGGTCCTGAAGAATGCCAGTGACGTAACCGCCCAATGCCGCCATGGCCGCGGCAATCTCGGCGCCTACTTTGGCGCCATCGTTGTGTTGCTCGTTGACCCTGGCCACACCCGTGGCGGTGTCGGCAAATGTCAGAGCAGGATTGGATGGCGCAAAGACAGGCACTTGATTGGGAACATTGGCGGTCGCCGTCAGCGTTAGCGTTCCGGTGACATCGGCAATTGCACCGTTGTCCAGGAAGGCGTCAGCTTCATTGCCATAGGACGAAATCGCCACCGCACCGCCGACGCTCGTGTTGCTCGCGTCGCCAGCGCTGGCACTGGCGCTCATGCGGATGTTGTCAGTGGCGGTCGCGGCGACGGTCATCGTGCCGGCGGTCGCCTGGCCGGTTGGCCCCAGCGAGGCCTTGGCGGTGTTTTAGCTGGAAACGATGGTCAACGCAGCGCCGACGCCAACGCTCAAAGGGGCGGCGCCGGTGAGACTAATGGGGTTGCCGTTAAAACTGCTCGGCAGATTGGTTGCAGAGACGTAATTCTGTAGAGTCGTCAGCAAACTCGACGAATTCTCCGGCGTGGCAATCGAGCCGAACGATCGGGTCACATTTTGATTGTTCACCGCTTGGCTGCTGATGGTTGTGCTGCCGGTGGTGGTGATATGTCCGCCGACTGTGGTGTTGGCTGCCGATTGGTAATCGCCAATGGCGACGCCGACACCCACGCCCGCGCTGCCGCTTTGGTTGAATCCTGCCGCGATGGCCTGCGTCGAAAATGAGTTGGTGCTGCTGGAACTGATTGTCGCCGAAGCAGCCTGCACAGCTGCACCATTGGCCACCGTAGCGCTGGCAGCTGATTGACCCAAACCATAGGCGAGCGAGACGTTGACCGAGCCGCCCGCGGGCACAAGCGTGGTGACGCTCAAGGTGTTGGTCACATCGGCCGTCATGCTGAACGCACCGCCGGCGACAATGGAGACGCCGTTCGCCAGGGCTACCGACGCCGTTGGCTCGGAACTGCCGTAGGAGACGCCGACGAGGCCGGCCTGATTCGAGGTGGTCGAACTGGACACCGCCTTGGAACCCAATGAAACCGTGCCGCCGGCCGTGATGACCGTGTTGGGCCCCATCGAGAGAGTAGCCTGGGCATCGGAGAGCATCGCTGCGGCTTGCGAAGGCTGCAAGGCCGCTTGCAAGAGGCTCAATGCCAAGGTCACCGGCGGCGGCGGCGGATTCAATGTGCTGGGCGCCGGCGTGCTGCCATTTTCCGCGTCGGCGGTGACGGTGATGTTTTGACCCGTGAATGTGGCCGCGCCAATGGTAATGCTGGCGGCGGCGCTGCGCTCCGTGAAATTGCTTAGTCCCAGAACAGTAGTGAAGGTCTCCGGCGGCGCAGCTGTAAGCGTGACGTTGCCAGCTGTGAAGCCGCTGTCGGCGCCGGCCAACAGGCGCGAACTGTCCGCCACGATAATCGTCGGCGCAGCCAGAATCAGGTCGCCAGAGTTACCAATAGACAGAGCCGTCAACGGATCGCCACTGGCGATGTGCCGGCTGGAAATCGTCGCGGTGGAGGCGACAGTCAGCGTGTCGCTCAGGGCAAGATTCGCCGAATTGACGGTGTAAAAGCCATTGACGGTGACAGTCGCCAAACCCGTGACCGTTAGCGCTCCGGTGAGGTTTACCGTACTGTTTAACGTCAAATTCTGATTAGCCTGGCCATTGCCGTGAACATTGATTCCCTTCACTGCGTTGGCGGCGAAATCGCTATTGGCGGTTCCATCAAAAACGCGGATATTCGGACCAACAATCGCCACCGAGGCGGCATCGCCGGACGTTGCGAAATCGACATCCAGGATATTGCCAATAAGCTGTGGCGTGACCGACAAAAGAATGCGGTCTTCGAGGATCTCGAACTGCAATCCAACAGTGGCGCCGTCACCGGACGGCTCTTTGGGCCGCTTGCGACGAAAGGGGGCCAGCAAATTCAGCACGCGAGACTTCCATGTCGTTGTTGTTCTGGGGAGCTTTGAGCGAAACACCAACAATCCTCCGACTCTGGGAAGTTCGGTGGACAATTACCGCCAAAAAAGAGACCCAGGACGCGCAAGGTTGAGAGTATCCTTGAGCGGATGGGCGGTCCAGACAAAAACGGTTTGGATGTCGTATAGCAAAAGTAAATTCTTCAACCCAGCCAACGGGCCAACAATATTCGGTGCGCTGTCGTTGTGGCAAAGGATTGATCTACTTGCCGACGATGCCGTCAAGCGTTCAACGGCTTGCCCGCAATCCAATTTGTGTCAAGGCAGCTGGAGCGTCAAGAGTTGGCTAGGGGTCGGGTGAGCCTTTGGTAATTGGTGTCGCTGGTCTTTCCCGCAGTCACTGTAGGCGGCAGATAGAATGAGAGCTTCGATTCCCGCGGCATTATCACCTGGCGCTTCGAGCTGTCGGTCATGAGCAAAAAGGACTTGCGTCGATTCGACGCACGTCTTTTTTGATTGTCCCTGCATTGCACCTGCGTTGATAGTCGACAACGGAGGCTCGTTGCTGCCTATGAATGCGCGGCCCGCGTGCGTGCAGCTTTTTGGGCAGATCGCGACAATCCGGCAGGCCCCTTGGTCCGCACCGCCTTCATTGCGGCGTTATGGCGCATGGCTGGACCTTTGGTCTGAGCCGCCATTTTGCCTGACGCGGACCGCTCGCCGGCCGTGCGCTGTCGAGCGGCCGCATGAGCTTGTTTGGAAAGTGATGCATGCGACGCTGCCGATTTCCCCTCGCGCTCTAGCGCATGATGGATGCCGGTTGATCGCTTGGCTGACGGCGGGCGTTTCCGCGGCGCCCCATGCCCGCGAGCATAAGCGCGTTCAGCACTCTTGCGCGTCCGGTCGGTCGTTTTTCCTTTGGCCGGTGGCGGCAGATCGACGCCAGCCCGACGGGCCTTGGACAGGCCAATGGCAATGGCCTGTTTGGTGGAGCGCGCTCCATGCTTGCCTTCGCGAATGTGGTGTATCTCCTCGCGGACAAATTCGCCGGCCTGAGTCGTGGGCGATTTGCCCTGCCGTTTGTCCTGCCGCGCCCGTTGGAGAGTTATCTTTTCCGGCATGGCTGTTCCTTTCATGGTTACTTAATTGGACATGCTTGCTGCCGTGCTTTCTTGCCCGGTTCAGTTGATCATAAATGCCGCAAGTTACATGCCAATTTGCCTCATATGGCCACGCTGACGCTGAGCTTGCCCTGCTTGCGCAGCACATTTACGCCGACATCATAGGTGTGCCTCTGAAGCAGCAAATCGACCGAGGCATCGCCCACGCGAAGATTGCGGATTTGGACCTTTTTGAGAAACGGCGGCAGCATGGGATGCGTGAAACACACCGTGGACTGCGTGGCCTTGATTTCGAGCCCCAGGCATGCTTGCAAGAGAAGATAGACTGACGCCGCCGACCATGACTGCGGCGCGCAAGCAACCGGGTAAAGCGTCGGGCCTTCGCCGGGTCGGCGTTCAAAGCCGCAATAAAGCTCAGGAATTCTCTGAAGGTCAAGGAATCGGCTGGCATCGTAAAGCGCGGTGAGGATTCTCAGCGCCTTTTCCTGCTGGCCGTAACGGGCCAGGCCGGCGGCAATCAGCGCATTGTCGTGCGGCCAAACGCTGCCGTTGTGGTAGGACATGGGACTGTACCGCACCTCCGACATGGCCAGCGTGCGCACGCCCCAACCGGACCAGTGCTCGGCGGCGAAAAGCGTTTCCGCGGTTTGGCTGGCGTGCTCGGGATTGGCGATGCCCGTGAAAAGGCAATGACCGGCATTGGAAGCGCGTACCTTGCAAGGCCGATTTTGTCCGTCCAGAGCAAGTGCATAGCTGGCAATATCCTCGCACCAAAATGCGCGTTCGAAACGCTCTTGCAGATCATTCGCTTGCCCCAGAAGCTGATCACCACGCCTGACCTGGCCGAGGGCGAAGGCTAACTGGGCGCCGCGCTGCCTGGCCGCGTAGGCATAGCCCTGCACTTCGCACAAGGCGATCGGGCCTTTCGCCAGCGTTCCGTCTTGGTGGGACACGGCGTCTTGCGAGTCCTTCCAACCCTGATGTACAAGGCCTTCGCGGGCATGGCGCTGGTAGTCGATAAAGCCGTCGCCGTTGGAGTCGCCGTATTGGTCCAACCACTCCAGCGCCAATTCGATGTTCGGCCAGATTTCACGCATCAAAGCCAAGTCGCCGGTGCGTTCGTAATAAGCGCCCGCCAGCATCACAAACAACGGCGTGGAATCGACGCTGCCGTAGTAACGGCCAAAGGGAATCTCTTTGAGATTCGCCATTTCTCCGTCGCGCATTTCATGGATGATCTTGCCCGGTTCCGCATCCTGCTCTGCATTTTGTTGCGTGGCCTGTGTGGCGGCCAAACAACTCAGCACGCCTCGCGCCATGTCGGGATTGACCCATAGACATTCGAGCGCCGTGATGATGCCGTCGCGGCCGAACACGGTGCTGAACCACGGCACGCCCGCAAAGGGATAAAGGCCGTGCACGGTTGCCGTCGTCATCATGTGTAGGTCGGCGGCTGTGCGGCGCAGCCAGGCATTGAATTGCTCGTTGTGCGTATGAATGGAACAAGCTCTGCCGCGATTGGCGTGAATGTCGTCGCCAAGTGCCGTGAATGCCGCATGAAACGAAGGAATCTCCCGCGCGCTCCGGCCATTTTCGCATACTGCAACCATTTGTATGGTCGTCTCCACTTTGGGATCGAGATTCAACTCGAAGCGGACTTCTCCGTCAGAATGATGGGTGGGAATCGGCGTGAATTGCAGCTTGGTATGCCGCACCACGCCGTCGAGACCTTCGTAACCAAGACACATGGTTCCGCTGTGCATACGTGGTTGCAATAGCCGGCCTCTTGCCTGGCGTTTGGTCCCGCGAACCTCGAAGATGTCGGCAAAATCGACGGCATACCGAATCGACACGCAAAGGGCGACGGTCTCCAGGCCGAAATTCTCGATGCGTATGCGCTCGTAACAAACGCCTTGCCAGAGCATCTTGGTTCGCGAGAGGTGCAGAACACCCCGAGAAATACCGAGGTTTTCGCCAACTTGTAGATCAGGATTAGTGAAATCGACGGTGAGCAGATCATTGTCATCCTTGACCGTGGAGCTAAGGAACAAGGGCCGCTTGCCGTTCAGGCGCAGCATGAGCGAGGAAAGAAAGCGCGTGCCCTCGTGATAGAGGCCCTCCTCTCCCAGCCCGCCGGGTTTGATGTCGCCGCAACTGTCGAAAACGGCGAAGGTATCGCCTTGCTTGAGCACCCGCACGTTGGAGTCGGCCAGCGGCTCCGAGGCTCGCACGTAAAAAGGATCCTCGGCGCTTTGCGTGCCTTGGACCTTAATGGCGGCCTCGGCCACTGCCAATCGTTCCGCGGACTCGGTTTCGACTCGTGGCTTGCCCATCCGTCCAGCTCCCAAGGAAATGTGATCCTGAACTTGAGTTTTAGGTGACGCGCACGAACCGTTTGGGCGGGTGGTTCACCGCAATGAGCGATGGTGCGCGCCGGCCGGCAAGTTTGTGGTAAATTCTCAAATAATCTGCGGCCATGCGCCGGTCGGTAAAACGCTTGAGAAAAACTTCGCGGCAGGTCCGTCGGCTCAACAAACCCACGCGCCGCACTGCTTTCGCAGCGGCGTCCACATTGTCCACCACGATGCCAGTGACGCCGTCGTCGATTACCTCGGGCACCGAGCCATTCGGCCAGGCAATCACCGGCGTACCGCAAGCCATGGCTTCAATCATCACCAGGCCGAAGGGCTCGGGCCAATCAATGGGAAATAGCAAAGCCCGCGCGTTGCCCAGGAAGTCGTCCTTGGCGGCGCCGCCCTGCTCGCCGAGAAACTCGACCTGCGAATCGTCGAACAGCGGCTCGATTTCTCGTTTGTAGTAAGCCCGATCCGCCCTGTCGATTTTGGCGGCGATCTTGAGTTTCATGCCGACTTGCTTGGCAATGGCGATGGCCCGGTCGACGCGTTTCTCCGGAGAAATGCGGCCGATAAACGCCAGGTAGTCTCCTCGTGGCTGGGCCCGGAAAGTATGCAGCGCTTCCGGCAAGCCGTGATAGACGGTTCCCACCCACTTGGCATGCGGCTGCGGTTGCCGCTGGGAATGCGAGATCGACACCACCGGCATGTCGCCGTATTCCTGGTAAACCGGCAACAACTCGGGAATGTCCAGACGGCCATGCAGCGTGGTCAGGTGCGGACAGGCCAAGCGCCGGGAAAAAGGAAAATGGAGATAATCGACATGAAAATGGACCAGGTCGAATTCTCTCACCCGCCGGAGCACTTCCTCCAGCATCACCAAATGCGGCGCCATTTTATCGACGCTGCTTTTATCGGTGCGCAGCGACCGCTTGGACCCGGCCACCAATCGCGCTGAAGTGGCCGAATCGCCGCTGGCGAAGAGAGTCACTTCGTGTCCCAGCCTTACCAGTTCTTCTGTAAGGTAGGAAACAACCCGCTCGGTGCCGCCGTAATTGTGGGGCGGGACGCTTTCATAAAGCGGGGCTACTTGTGCAATCCGCATGACTTGTTCAACCTCGCATATTTTGGTCCATCCTTAGACGCCGGCTGTGCATGCCGACAAGCAACAATGGGAAAACATGTGCCTGCCTTCAGGAATCTCGAAACACAACTGCGCCGGCACCAACCAAATCATAATCGCATCCTTCCGCGCCAGGTCCCACGAATTGGCATTTTTTCCTTGCCAGACCGCGACAAAAATTGCAATTTGCATGCCGAGATGAACTACCGCGGTTGTGAAGGAAGAGCGGCATAGCATTTGCTTTTCTCGTTAGAGTCGTAGCCGCCATGGCTTTAAGGAAAAAAAGAATGACGCCGAGGCAGTAGGCCTTTTGGACGTGACCATTTCACTACACGTTGGTTGCGGAAGTCATCCAGGACGGCAAAGCTGTCCGCCAAACGCAGCAGGTGACCGTGAGGGGCGGGCAGGCATTGCCCGTTAACTTTACCTTCTCTGCTGCTCTTACAGCAGCCAACCGTTGAAACCAGGCGCTGCCGGGGAGGGCCGAGTGGCTGGAGCCGATTACCCGACCCGGTGTGCGCCTGCTTATAGGCGACTGCTGTGTGATTCGCGAAAATAACGGAGCCTCCCCAGCGCGGGAGGCTCCGTTATTTTCGCGAGCGTCCACCTAATGCGAAGGACCAGCAATGACCCACGCCTGGCATGATGTGACTCCCGGTGAACACCTGCCGGGGAAATTCACCACCGTCATTGAGATTCCCATGGGTTCCAGCGTGAAATATGAACTGGACAAGGAAACGGGCATGCTCAAGCTGGATCGCATTCTGTACTCGGCAGTCCATTATCCCGCCAACTATGGATTCATCCCGCAGACCCTGGCGGAGGACTCCGATCCTCTCGATGTGCTGGTCCTGTGCCAGGAAGCCGTGGCCCCCTTGACCCTGGTGAGCGGCCGTGCCATTGGCCTCATGACCATGATCGACAGCGGCAAAAAAGACCACAAAATATTGGCCGTGGCCGTGAACGACCCCGAATACGCTGCCTTCAAGGAAGCCAGCGAGTTGCCCAGCCATCGCCTTGCCATGTTGCGCAGGTTTTTCCAGGATTACAAGAAACTGGAAGGAAAAAGCGTTGAAGTGGAAGATATTCAATCAGCCGAAGCGGCATTGCCGGTCATTGAAGAAGCGCTGGTTCGCTACAGTTCCCAGCGCCGCCAGGGCTTCAAAAGTTCCTGACCGTGAGAATAGCTTGCAACTACCGACCCGTTGCGTTTGTCGCCGCATCCCCGTCGGCACGGGGTTTGCTTCTCTTAGAAGCCGCGTCGCAACGGAGCAACATCGTGGAATTCAGCCATTGCCTGGAATGTGGTCAGCGGTTGCGAGACGCGATGTTTTGTCCTTATTGCGGACAACCATCGTGTTGCTGGCGTTGTCTGGATCGGCATTTATGCAGGCACACATCTAGCTTGCGGAAAATGCCTGGCCCCTTGGCTGCTGGCAGCGTCAACAAAACCAAGACAGAGCAACTCTTGCCTCGCGGTTATCCCCCGGGGGCGACCTGGCGAAGCGAAGCGGCGCGAGCAAACAAATCTTGAAGTTGGGTCATGGACATGGGTTTTACCAGGTGGGCATCGAAGCCCGCTGCCTGGGAATTGCGGCGATCTTCGTCCTGGGCGTATCCGGTAAGGGCAACCAACATCGTTTGTTCCAGTCCCGGCAGTTGCCGCAGGCGCCTGCAAACTTCATAGCCGTCCATGCCTGGCAAGCCGATGTCGAGGAGTATGACGTCGGGTTTGTGCGCTTGCGCCCCGGCAATGGCCGATTGCCCGTCGGAGGCGACAGTAGCGTCATGTCCGTCGCTGCACAACACCATGGCCAGAAGCTTGGCTGCGTCGAGATTGTCGTCCACTACCAGGACGCGAAGAGGCGGCCGCAGCGCAGATGATTGCGCCATGGGGCGATCCGGTGCTTCTTTCGAGCCGCCTGACAGGACTGGCAAAGAAACTACAAATTCGCTGCCCTTGCCTGGCCCTTCGCTGAAGGCCCGGACCGTGCCGCCGTGCATCTGCACCAGGCTTTGGACGAGACTCAGGCCAATGCCCAGGCCGCCTTGAGAGCGATCCAACGAGCGGTCGGCCTGAGCAAACAAATCAAAGATCTTGGGAAGCATTTCGGGCGGCATGCCAATGCCCGCATCACGCACTCGCACTGCCACCCGGTCCTCTAGGCGTTCAGCCGTTAACCATATCTGTCCGCCCGGTTCCATGTATTTGGCGGCGTTGTTGAGCAGGTTGCCAAACACCTGGCCCAACCGGATCGGGTCCGCGTGCAACCAAATCGGCTCTTGCGGCAACGCAATGGTGAGTTGATGACGGCCGGCGTCGATGGCCGGCTGGCTTGTCTCCACCGCGCGTTCAATGACCGAACGCAGTTCGATGTTTTCAAGCCGCAGCTCCACTTTACCGCGGGTAATGCGGCTAACGTCCAGCAAATCATCCACCAGGCGGTTCAACTGGTGGGTCTGCCGCTTGATCACGTCTCGCGCCCACTGCGCGTCGTAGTCCTGGGCATCGGGCATTTGCATCATGTGCAGTGCATGCATGATGGGCGCCAGCGGATTGCGAAGTTCGTGGGCCAGCATTGCCAGAAACTCGTTTTTGCGCCGATCGGCGTCCTTCAGGGCTTCCTCCACAAGTTTCCGCTCGGTGATGTCCACCAGCATGTTAACCGCACCGACGATTTCTCCGGAGGCATCGCGAAGCGGTTCGGGATGCGGCAGCACGCAGGCCCGGCTCCCATCTTGCCTTTCGATGATCATTTCCTGGCCACGAATTGCCCTGCCTTCGCGGAGCGCAACTGCCAGCGGGCACTGGTCGTGGGGCAGGAGCGTGCCGTCGGGACGAAAGATGCGCCACGACCCACACCATCTGTCCTTGCCAATTTCTGGACGTTGGCCCCAGAGTTCAGCGGCTTGTTCGTTAAAAAGCGTGATTCGCCCTTCGCGGTCGGTAGTAAAAACGGCCGCCGGCATGGCGTAAACCAAGTCGCGGAACCTTGCCTCGTTTTCCCGAAGAGTGTTCTCGGCTCGTTTGCGTTCTTCGATTTCTTGTTCGGCCTTCTCTCGCGCCAGCCGCTCGGAGTCATGTAGACTGGCGCGCTCCAGCGCCTGACCGCACTGCTGAGCAAGAGTCTGAATGTGTTCCAGGTCTTCCTGGTGCAAGGGACGCGAATCGCGGAAATGCAGACGCATGGCCCCCAATACCCGGCCATGAACCAAGAGCGGAAAAGCTGCCAACATGCCATCGCCTTCGATGGCCTTCAGACGCGCCAAATCCGGATAGCGGGCAGCTTGCTCGGCAACGGTTGTCACCAAGATCGCTTGCTTGCTCCGGACCGCGTCCGCCATCGGCAATTGTGCGCTGACGGGGCAACTCGTCCATTCTTTCACCACTTCAGCGGGGTAGCCCATGACGCCCACGTTTACAAGTTCGGCGCCGTCGTCGCTCAGTATGGCAACGACCCCCACGCTGGCGCCCATGGCTGCCAGGCCGTGAGTGATGATGACCTCGGCGACCTGGTTAACGGTCAAAGCTTCGGACAGCGCCGCGGTGACTTTCTGAAGCTGCGCCATGCGGTCCGCGGTCCGCGCCAATTTCTTGCGCGCTTCTTCCTCGGTCAAGTCGGTGACAATCAGGCACTCGCCCACAACGCCTTCATGGAAGGCACGAACGCCAAGGCTGGCGGTGGTCAAAGAACCATCCGCTCTTGCCAGCACGATTTCGCCTTTGCTGCTGCCTGTCCGGGCCTCAAGCAACAACACTTTGAATAGCGCTCGGCTCGCGGGACTGACATACTGTGCGAGCGCATGGCCGCGCAGCAGTTCCAGTGGCCGCTGCATGAGGTCGGCAAAGCGGACGTTGCAATGCAAGACCATTCCGTCGAGTGTCAATACCGCTGCGCCCGTTGGCAATTGCTCAACCAACAGGCGGTAGGATTTGTCGGCAGATTCCAGCGTGAAAACCTGCGTGTTTTCAACTCCCACGACGACCGCATCCACCTCGCCAGCGCGAATGGCAAGCACAGTCGCTTCCATTTCGTCCAGCTCGCGGCGCAGTCTTTCGTTTTCTTCCACGAGTTGGTCGATGCTCCGCGTGATCATTGCCAAATCTCCTCTGGTCGGCGTTGCCCGCAACGGCCCCAGATGGAGGGGCGCAAAGCATTCTTCCATTATGTCTGCGACTTGGCAGGACGCAATTGCAATCCCACCAAAGTTCGTTCCACGTTCGACAGGTCTCCAATGATCTTGCGTATCGGGTGTGGCAACTTGCGCACCAGCGTGGGAATGGCCACGATCTGGTCGCCGGCGGCAAGTTGGGGTTGCACCAACAAGTCCACAATTTCGATTTGATACTTGCCAGGCAGGTGCTCCTCGCACAGCCGCTTGAGGTTGTCCATGGCGGCAACCGATTTGGCCGTTTTGCCGGCAACATAGAGGCGCAATTCCCAAATGTCAGGCGCCGCCTCGGAAGCAGCCTGTTTGACATTGGCTTTTACCGCGTCGCGATCCCGGGTCATTTGCTTCCTTTTGGTGAAGGTTTTCGGGTATGGCCGTTAGGCGTTTCGGCTGCGTTGTCGGCTTTGCGGCTTTGGGCCACTTCTGCTCGGTCTTTGCTGAGACGCTCGGCGGCGGTTTGCTCCTGTGTGATCAGCAATTTGAGCTCTTGTTCTTCCGCCTCGAATTGGGCCCGTTGAGCTTCCATCTGGGCCTTCATGACCTGGCCCTTGCGTTCCAGCTCACGCTGGCGGCGCTCGATTTCTTGTTGGCGACTGGCGGCGGCTGCTTGCTCGCGTGCTTCCTGGGCCATGCGCATGGTTCCCGTCAGGACCCCATCGGGACCGACGTACACATCTTTCAGCTCGATGCCTTGATCAGTAAGCTTGAACTCGCGGATTTGGTTGGAATGCGCCATGCCGCGCGATTTGAGCACA
>Ga0134121_10004090_pt1 | contig 11987 bp, 9 predicted proteins | sample KB301_FD_96463 | JGI IMG/M metagenome (GOLD analysis project Ga0134121, IMG submission 96463) | Terrestrial soil microbial communities without Nitrogen fertilizer from Kellogg Biological Station, Michigan, USA - KB3-0-1 | ecosystem: Environmental > Terrestrial > Soil > Unclassified ...
CGGGGTCGCGGTCTACTCGACGCTCATCGACACGCGCGGCACGCCGCGCCTCTACGGCTCGTCCTGCAATCCGTTCTTCGGGATGAAGGTCCTGCGCTCGACCAATCTCGGCAAGACGTTCACCGAGACCAAGTCGGCCCCCGCCTTCCCCAAGGACGACGGCCGCGCCCTCGCCAATATCTGGTCGCTCGCGCCGGGCGACGGCAGGAAGGAGCTCTACTGCGGCGTCGAGCCGGCGGCGCTGTTCCGCAGCCCCGACGGCGGCGACAGCTGGACGCTGGTGGACGGAATCTCCAACCACGCGCACGCGCGCAAGTGGCAGCCCGGGAACGGCGGCCTCTGCATGCACACCATCATCCGCGACGGTTCGCGCATGCACCTCGGCATCTCCACCGGGGGCCACTACGTGAGCGAGGACGGCGGCACCACCTTCGCGGCATCCAACAAGGGCGTCGGCGCGGGATTCAATCCCGATCCCTATCCCGAGTTCGGCCAGTGCGTGCACAAGATCGCGCGCCACAAGGACGCGCCCGGCCGGCTCTACATGCAGAATCACGGCGGGTGGGCCAACTGGGACGGTCCGGGAGGGCCGCGACCCGGCATCGGCGTCCTGCGCAGCGACGACTACGGCAAGTCGTGGCGCTCGATCGCCCAGGGGCTGCCGTCCGATTTCGGATTCCCGATCGTCGTCCATCCGCACGACGCCGAGACGATCTACGTCCTGCCGCTCGACCCGCCGACCCGCACCTGCCCGGGCGCCGCGCCCGCCGTCTGGCGCAGCGAGGACGGCGGCGGCTCGTGGAGCCGGCTGACGAAGGGTCTGCCGAAGAAAGACAGCTATTTCACCGTGCTGCGCGACGCGATGACGGCCGACGAGCTCAAGTCGTCCGCGCTCTACTTCGGGACCACGACCGGCCAGCTCTGGATCGGCCGCGACGGCGGCGAGAAGTTCGACTGTCTGTTCGACTCGCTGCCGCCGATCCACTGCGTCAAGGTGGCGGTGGTCTGAGGCGCGGGGCGACCTAGAACCGGTAGTGCATGAAGAGCGTCAAGAGGTGGTTGGTGTAGTTCGCGAAGTCGAGCCCCAGGAAGATCGACGTCCCCGAGCCCGGGTCGTTCCCGGGGTCCCCCATGTACGGCTGAGAGAAGTCGCTGGCGAAGTTGTCCTCGTGCCATCGCTCGTACCAGTAGCGCAGCGTCCAGTCGAGGTTCTTGCCGACCGTGCGCGTCAGCCCGGCCTGGGCGATGGTCAAAGTCGTCTTGAGGAGCGGGAACTCGAGCAGCGTCGTGTCGGAGGAGGCGCTGCCCCCTGGCACGAAATGGTTGGTGATGTCCCCCGTTCCCTCGGACCGTGAGCCGTTGACGTCCACCCGCCAACGCCCCGAATTCCCGGGATCGGCCATGAGCCCGAGCGTCGCGGTCTTGTAGTGCTCGTCGGTGTCGCTCCCCCAGTTGTCGAGCGGATCGTCCGAGCCGATGCCGGCCACGGGAGCGCGGTACCGCGTCTCGAGGCCGTAGGAGCTGTTCTCCCAGGTGTAATCCCCGTACAGGTGGAATTTCAGCCCCGGCGCGTACTCGAACCCCAGCGTGTAGGTCAGGTACTTGTCGTCGGTCCGGCCGGCGATCAGGATGTTGATGTTCTCCGGCACGGTGTCGAAGTTGCGGTCCTCCTGCACCGTGTAGGAGTCGCCCACCGCCTTGCCGGTGTCGGGATCGAAGTAGAGGTCGCGCGTGTAGGTCGTCTCGGCATAGATCGACACCGTCCGACTGGCCGTGAAGTCGAGCAGAACGCTGTACTGGTCGCGGTCCCGGTCGGTCTAGGTGAACCGCCGCATCCCCTCGTTCGCCGCGGCGACGTTCTGTTCGCCGATCGGGAACGATTCGAGGAAGTATTCGGCGTCGTACTCGTCCGCGCGGCGCTCCCGCCGGCTCGCGGTCGTCCGGACGCTGAGCCGCTCGTTGACGGTGAAATCCATCGACAGCTTGTAGATGTTCTCGTCGCTCTTGGTGACGGCGCTGAAGTCGCGCTTCATGACCTCACGCTCGAACGAAAGCATCCCGTCGAACCACGCCGTCGGCCGCCAGCCGGCTGAGGCGCCGAAGTTCGCCCGCTCCCAGCCGTACGGCAGGCTCTTGCGGGCGATCGGGTTGGTGGTCGCGCCGCAGGCGTTGGCGTTGGCGCACAGGGGAACCTGATAATCGGTGGTCACGTAGTCGGTGAACGTCACCTCGGGCGAGCGGTTGTCGTATTTCCAGTCGCGCGCCCAGGCGGACCAGCGGACTGTCGTCGTCGGCCGGGACGCGATCCGGAGCGACAGGAGGTCGATGTCGTACTTCCCGTCGTAGCTCGTCTGCGGCAGAGGGGCGGGCGTCAGCAGCGTATTGATCGTTTTCGGCAGGAACGCGTCGTCCTGCGTCGTCTCGGAGCGCGACACGGTCGCGTCGATCCGGGTGTGGCCGGCGAGGTTGACCCCGCCGAAGAGCGTCGCCTGCGCCATCCGGTTGTCGGTGGCGTAGGTCAGCCGGCCGCGCGCCGGATTGGCGGTCGTCGCGTTCACAGCGGTGTCGTTCAGGAACAGCTGGTCGTCCCAGGTGACCGAGTTGCTTCCGGTGTCGAACTGGGACGCCGTCACTTGGATGCCGGCGTTGAAGCGGCGATCCGCGTATTCCGCCCCGATCGTCTCCCAGTCGGTCCGGTAGTCGAACGGTGCAGCGACTTCGCTCGGCGACAGCGAGAAGGTCATCCCCAGGCTCTGGGGGAGGTTTCCGCCACGGTGCTCGCGCTGGCTCGACGCGGTGAAGGTCCAGTGGCGGTTGGGGGTCGCCTGGAAGCCGACCCCCGCCGTCTGCCGCTGCCAGCCGACGGTGGCGTCCTGCGCGGAATTGAAGAGGGCGCTCTTGAGGATGGCGCCCTTGGTCCCGGCGTCCCACTGGCCGTCGGCGTTGGCGTCGACGTTGGCCGCGCCCGCCTGAATCGCCGACTGCAGCGCGTCGTCGAGGGTAAAAACGTCGCCGGCGTGTTCCGCGTAGAGCTGTTTGGCCTGGTCGGTCCACTGCCGCGGGTTCTCGGACCAGTCGATCCAGCCCTTCCAGTGGTCCTGGTGGCCGAAATCGGCGAGCACCGCCTGATCGAGCTGCGACACGTCCACCGCCCGCAGCTCGAGGTAGAACCCCTCCTTGGGTGTCCAGTTGATGTAGAGCCGGTCGGCGGTGAAGCCCGACGGGACCTCGCGGTACTCGGAGAACTTCGCGGAATTCGGGGGGTTCTCGTCCTGCCCGGTGACGCCGACCACCACCTCGCCGGTGAGCGTGTCCCGTTTGGCCTCCTCCTTCTTCGGTTCTTCCTTCTTCGGCTCTTCCTTGGGCGGCTCCTCCTGCGCCGCCGAGGGCCGCCACCCCAGGCCGAGACAGAGCCCCAGAGCGAGCCAGCCGGCGAGGATCCCCCGAGCCCTCATGGCCCCTCCTCTATCTCAGGAAGCGCATCCCCGAAGGATGGTTCGAGCCGTGGATCATCGAATGGCAGTTGACGCAGCCGCGGTCGAACATGCGGCTGTTGGGGAAAAACTCCGGCCCCGAGGAGGCGTCGGAGTAGGGTTGCGTCGGGTGCCGTGTCTCGTCGTGGCACTGCTGGCAGAGGCGCGGCACCTTGGCCACGAGCAGACGCGGGTTGAGCGTGCCGTGCGGGTCGTGGCAGGTGACGCAGCTCTCCTTCACCGGCGGATGCTCCCAGAGCACTGGCGCGCGCCTGTCCGCATGACAGGAGTAGCAGTTCTCGTTGACCGAGAACTGCCGGAGCATCGAGGGGCCGGTGGTGCCGTGCGGATCGTGGCACGAGGTGCAGGTGACCTTCCCCTCCCGCATCGGCATGTGGGCCGATCGGTACAGCGACGCCTGGCGCTTCAGGTGGCAGCCGGTACAGGTCTCGAACTCGGTCTTCTTGATGAGCAGAAGTGTCGACGACGCTGCGTGGTGAACGCTGTGGCACGACGTGCAGGCGAGGCCGCGCTGCTCGTGCGGGCTGCCGGTCCAGTGCGTGCGCGCGTCGCGCTCGTGGCACGACAGGCAGATGGAGTTCACCTTGGCCGCGGGGAGAGTGGCCGGGTTGAGGATCGTCTCCTTGGTCCCCTCGGCCGCCACGTGCGCGCCGCCGGGGCCGTGACAGGACTCGCAGGAGGTGATGCCGTCCCAGTTGGCGACTTTGGTCTTGCCGTGCTTGGTCGCGGCGAGCGCCGCGGCTTCGGTGTCGTGGCACATGGCGCAGGCGCCCGGCTCGGCCAGCCCGGCCGCGGCGGGTGCCCCGCCGGCAGGCGGGGTTCTGTCGCCCGGCTGGGCGATGTCGACTTTCGGGTCCTCGGCCAGGAGCATTGCCGGGGATGCGAGAGCGAGCACTGCGGCGATGACGACTCCGGACTTCGTCGATCGCGTCATGGTGCTCGCACCCTATGTCATGGCTCGTCGCAGCGTCAAGTCCCGACCGATTGGGTCCGAGATGCGACCGCGAACGGCTTCCGGCCGGCCCGTCAGTCCCAATCAGGCCGGCTCGCTGTGGCAGGTGCCGCAGTCCTGGTCGATCGACTTGCCTTCGCTCGTGACGTGCTCGCCGTCGTGGCAGCGGAAGCAGCCGGGGGTCTCCATGTGACCGAGGTGGCTCGGGTAGGTGCCCCAGGTCACGGCCATGGCGGGGAAGACGTTGCGCGCGCCCAGACCGGCCAGAGTCCGGCCGGCCGCGGCGATCGCGTCTTTCTTCGAGGTCGCGAGGTCCGGATACTGCTTCTCGTAGAACGCCCGCAGCCCGGCGGCGCAATCGCTGTCGGGCTCGCGGGTGCTGCAAGCCTCCCTGAGCAGGCGGACCGACTCGCGACGCACGAACGGCAGCGTCGCGTCGATCCGGTTCCGGTCGATCGCCTCGTCGACCTCGCGCTCGGGCGTGCGGGCCGGGTGAGCGACCCGGTTGTGACAGTCGACACAGTCCATGACGCGCCACTCGCCGGCCTGGTCCGCGGCACCCGCGGGCCGGGCGGCGACCGCGGCCGGCGTCACCGGCGTCTTGAGGCGGTAGGTCTCGACCGGACGCCCCGGCTGCGTCACCTCGACGACGTCGATCGCCTCACGCCTTGCATCGGAGTGATAGCGGACGCGCACAGCCGGGTCGGCGTGCCAGTGGATCCCCGTGGCGGCGTCGCCGTGACGTCCGCCGATCTTCATCACCAGGGTCGTCTCCGAGGGAGTGTTCGCTTCGTCCTCTCCGCGCTCGCGGATCGTCCGGGGCCTGTCGCCGATGTCGCGCGCCGGCTGGTGACACTCGGTGCAGATCTCGCCCGCCGGACGGAGCTGGCGCACCGGCGCCGGGATCGGCCGCGCGTAGGTATGGAGGATCGCTTCCACCGCCTGCCGCGCCCCGTTCACCTTGGCGCGGACGTACCAGCCCCCGCCGGGGCCAATGTGACAGGCGACGCAGCGGACACCGGCATGGGCGCTTCCCTGGTGGCCTGCGTACTCGGGCTCCATGATCGTGTGGCAGGTCGTGCCGCAGAACCGCGTGCTGTCCATCACCTCCGCGCCCTTGTGGGTGGCGAGGCCCAGCACGAGCAGGTTGACCGAGGTCAGCGCGAGGAAACCGACGACGATCCGGCGCGTGCGCCCGACGTTGAGATCGACAACCGGCAGCGCCGCGCTCGGCCCGGCATCGGCGGCCGCCCCGCGGGCGCGCCCGCGCTCGCGCCAGAGACCGAAGGGGATCAGCAGGAGACCGAGGACGAGCAGCGCCGGGATTCCGAGGTACGTGAGGATGCCGAGGTAGGGACCATGGCTCCTCCCCGCGATCTCGAGGCCCACGAGGACGGCGAACAGGATCCCGCTCGCGGTGGCGAGCGCCGTGCCGACGCGGCTGATGGCGTTGCGCGTCAGGGCGAAGAACAGGTCGCGCATCTCCCCTCCCGGGCGCACTCTACATCAAGGACGCCCGGCCGGGGCCCCTGCGGTACGATGGCCACCGTGCCGAAGCCGTCCGGGGGCGTCCGGTGGGCGATCGCGGCGCTTCTCGTCGTGATCGCGCTCACCGCAGCCGTCGAGCTGAGCCTGGGACGGTCCCTGCTCGGGCCCGACGGCCGGTTCGGCTGGTGGAGCGGCGACATCTGGAGCAGCGAGAACTCGCAGCGCGTCGCCGACCCCTACTCCTTCTCCCACGTCATCCACGGCATCCTGTTCTTCGCCGGGCTCTGGCTCGTTGCGCGGAGGCTGCCGCGGCGTCATCGTTTCCTGATCGCGCTGCTGATCGAGGCGGGATGGGAGGTCCTGGAGAATTCCCCTCTCATCATCGACCGCTACCGCGCCGCGACCATCTCGATCGGCTACGTCGGCGACAGCGTCCTCAACTCGTGCAGCGACGTCCTGATGATGTCGCTGGGATTCCTGCTCGCGTCGCGGCTGCGCGTCGCCTGGAGCGTCGCCGCGGTCGTCGCGATGGAGCTCGGCTGCCTCTTCTGGGTGCGCGACAACCTGACGCTCAATATCATCATGCTCGTCCACCCCATCGAGGCCCTCAAGGCGTGGCAGGCGGCGGGTCGGGCGCTGCCCTGAATCGCGCCGCCTCGCGGGTGTGGACTTCATGATGGTGAGGGTTATATTTCACTTGGCGTCAATCGTCGTGGCGCACTTTCAAAGGCCGGGTCTCTGATGCACGGAAAGATCCAGGAAGCCCTCGACGCCGGCCAGATCTACATCGCGTTCCAGCCGATCGTCGACCTGGAGCGGCGCGAAACGTTTGGATACGAGGCGCTCGCCCGTTGCAAGTCGGAGGCCTTCGCGGATGCGCCCGCCCTCATCCATGAAGCGTTCACGACGCGGTGCATGGGGGAGCTGGGCCGGAGTCTGCGCGAGATGTCGGTGCGCACCAGCCCGGGCGCGGCCCTCTTCGTGAACCTGCATCCTGCGGAGTTCAACGAAGGGTGGCTGGTGCGACCCGATGACCCGATCTTCTATCACGACCCCGGAGTGTTCCTGGAGATCACCGAGTCGGTCCCGCTAAGCCACTACCAGCACTGCCACGGCGTGCTCAAGGAGATCCGCGGGCGTGGCGTGTCGCTGGCGATCGACGACCTGGGCGCCGGTTTCTCCAACCTGAAGTACATCGCCGACCTTTCGCCCGAAGTGGTGAAGCTGGATCGCGAGCTGGTGGCCGACCTGCACACCCAGCCGAGGCTGCAGACGCTGGTGACCGCGATCGTCAAGCTGTGCAACGCGCTTGGAGCGCGGGTCATCGCCGAGGGGATCGAGAGCGCCGACGAGCTGAAAGCCGTGATCGACACCGGCACGCATTACGGCCAGGGGTATCTGATCGCCCGGCCGGCGTTCCCCGCCCCGAAGGTCGCTTGGAACGCTATCCCCATCCGGCGACGCTAGGCGGACTTTCGCCTCGTGGCGGCGTCGCGCGACGCGTTCTTGTAATCAAGGACATCGTCGAGGGCAGATTGAATCATGGCACGCTACCTCGCGCCGCCACCCCGGACCCGTTCCTTCTGCTGCCCCTGACGGCGCGGCACGATACACGCGGAGCGCGCTCGAGAGGGACACCGTTCAGGCTTCGTCGCGCAGCCGATACCCGACGCCCGGCTCGGTGATGAGATGGCGCGGCCGCGCCGGGGTCGCTTCGATCTTGTGACGCAGGCCATGCATCTGGACGCGCAGGTAGTGGGTGTTGCCGGCGGAGCCGGGGCCCCACACCTCGACCAGGAGCTGTCGATGCGTGACGACCTTGCCGGCGTGGCGGACGAGGGCCGCGAGCAGCTTGAACTCGGTCGGCGTCAGGCGGACTTCCCGGCCGTCGACGCGCACGATGTGACCCGCGACGTCGACGCTCAGGCCCCCCGACGTGAACAACCCGCCCGGGGACGCGGCGACGGCGCGGCGACGCAGCGCCACACGCAGCCTGGCCAGCAGCTCGTCGACTCCGAACGGCTTGGTCAGGTAGTCGTCGGCCCCCGCGTCGAGCGCCGCGACCTTGTCGCGCTCCATCCCGCGCGCGGAGAGCACGATGATCGGGACCGGCGACCACTCCCGCAGGCGCCGGATGATCTCGAGCCCGTCGATGTCAGGAAGGCCGAGATCGAGCAGGATCACCTCGGGGGTGCGCGTGGCGGCCTGCGTCAGTCCCACCCCCCCGGTGTCGGCCTCGAGCAGCCTGAAGCCGTGCGCCGGCAGCGTGGCTCGCAGGAAGCGGCGGATCTGCGGATCGTCCTCGACCACGAGGATCACCGGCCCTGTGTCGCTCACGACGCGCCTCCTCCCCCGGGGCCGGCACCGGGCGCCGCGACCGGCGCGGGCTCGGGCGCGGGCTGCGGCGCGTCGGCCGGGATCGCGGGCGGCTCGCCGCCGATCGGCAGCGTGAAACCGAAGGCCGCGCCGCCGCCCTCCCGGTTCCCGGCGCGGATCCGGCCGGCGTGCGCCTCGACGATGGCGCGCGCGACCGCGAGACCGAGCCCGACGCCCTGGCGCGAGCGCGCCGCCTCGCCTCGGAAGAACTTGTCGAAGATCTGATCCTCCTCGCCGGGCACCAGACCCGGCCCGCGGTCCAGGACCTCCACCAGGATCTCGCCCGGCCGCGCCGCCGCGGCCAGCTCGATCGGCGTGCCGGGGGGCGTATAGCGCAGCGCGTTCTCGAGCAGGTTCACCAGGACGCGCTCGATCAGCACCTCGTCGATGGCGACCAGGGGCAGGTTCTCCGGAACGCGCAGCACGACCTCGCGGTCCTTCATCGCCGACTCGAGCTGGTGCAGGGCGGAGCCGAAGACCTCCTCGATCGGCTGCCATTCGCGCCGCAGCGCGACGCTCTTCGATTGGAGGCGGCCCATCTCCAGGAGGTTGTTCGCCAGCCGGTTCATCCGCTGCGCCTCTTCGTGGATGGTCAGGACCAACTCGCGCCGCGCCGCCGCGTCCAGACGGTCTTCGCTCGAGGCCAGGCTGCTCGCGGCTCCCGAGATGGCGGCCAGCGGCGTCCTGAGGTCGTGCGACACCGCGGCCAGAATGGCGTTGCGCAGCTTCTCGCCCTCGGCCGCCAGCCGCTGGCGGTGCGCGTCGCGCGCCAAAAGCGCCCGCTCGAGCGCCAGCGCGGTCTGGTTGGCGAAGGTCTCGAGCAGGTGCATCTGATCGGTCCCGGGTGGACGGCGCCCGGGGTCGAGCGCCACGGCCAGGACGCCGACCGGCCCGCGGCTGCCCACCAATGGAAGATGAAGGGCGCCGGCGCCCGCCAGCGTCGCCGTGCCGCGGCCCGCCGGCTCGGAGTGCTCGTGCGACCACTGCGCCACGGCCATCTCCTTCGGGTCCTGCGCGAACGCGGGAGCGTCGCTCCGCAGGGCGAGCCGGCCGTCCTCGTTCGCCAGCAGGACGGCCGCGCGCCCCTCGAACAGCTCCTGCACGTGACGCTCGACCGAGGCGATCATCGCGTCGAGGCTGCGCGTCGAAGCCAGCTCACGGCTCAGCGAATAGAGCGCGCCGGTGCGCCGCTCGCGCTGACGCGCCACCTCGGCCTGCTCCTTGTTGCGCACGGTGAGCCGGCTGACGACAAGGCCGACCATCAGCATGACGGCGAACGTGAACAGGTACTGCGTGTCGGAGACGGCGAAGGTCAGGTACGGCGGCACGAAGACGAAGTCGTACGCCGCGACGCTCAGGATGGCCGCCATGATCGACGGACCCCGGCCCCAGCGGCTCGCGACCACCACGATGCCGGTGAGGTAGATCATGACGATGTTCGCCTGGGCGAAGTGCCGGAACAGGAGGCCGGCGATGGCGGTGCACGCCGCGATGGTGGCGGCGCCCCAGGCGTACCGCGGCCAGTCGATGTGCGCGCCGGGCGGGGGCGCCTCGGCGCGTGCGGCGGTTTTCTCGGGGCCGCCGTGGACGATGAAGAGATCGATGTCGCCGCTCGCCTGCGCCAGCCTGCCGACGAACGAACCGGAGAACAGGTTCCAGAGGCGCCAGAAGCGGCCGGGCTTGCCGACGATGATCCTGGAGAAATTGTTGTCGCGCGCGTAGCGCAGGATCTCCTCGACCGCATCGTGCCCGACGAGCGTGATCGTCTCGCCGCCGAGCTGCTCCGCGACCCGCAGCGCCTGGGCCGCGTACTCGCGATCGGAGAAGGGCAGTCTCAGGTGCCGCGGCTGCTCCATGTACAGGACCGTCCATTCGGCGCGCAGGCGGCGGGCGAGACGCCGGCCCGCGCGCACCACCCGGATCGCCGACGGGCTCGGGCTGATGCAGACGAGGATCCGCTCGGCGATCGGCCAGGTGCGCCCTCCCGCCTCGGCCCGGCGGTAGACCTGCATCTGCTCGTCGACGCGATCGGCGGTCGATCGCAGCGCCAGCTCGCGCAGCGCGATGAGGTTCGATTTCCTGAAGAAGCCCGCCATCGCCCGCTCGGCCTGCTCGGGGATGTAGACCTTCCCTTCCCGCAGGCGCGCCAGGAGCTCGTCCGGCGGCAGGTCGATCAGCTCCACCTCGTCGGCCGACTCGAGGACGGAGTCGGGCACGGTCTCGCGCACGACGACTCCGGTCACCTGGGCCACCAGGTCGTTGAGGCTCTCGAGGTGCTGGACGTTGAGGGTCGTGTAGACGTCGATCCCGGCGCGCAGCAGCTCTTCCACGTCCTGGTAGCGCCGTTCGTGCCGCGAGCCGGGGACGTTCGTATGGGCCAGCTCGTCGACCAGCAGGATACGGGGCCGCCGCGCCAGGGCCGCGTCCAGATCGAACTCGTCGAGAGTCTGCTCGCGATAGGTCACGCGCGACGGAGAGAGCGCCGGCAGACCTTCGAGGAGGGCCCTGGTCTCGGGGCGGCTGTGGTTCTCCACGTACCCGACGACGAGATCGACGCCGGCGCGCACCCGCTCGTGAGCCGCCTCGAGCATGGCGTAGGTCTTGCCCACCCCGGCGACGGCCCCGAAGAAGATGCGCAGCCGCCCCCGGGCTGCGGAAGGCTCCTCCTCGCTGATCTTGGCCAGGAGAGCGTCGGGATCGGGGCGGCGGCCGGGGCTCATGTCCCGATCCTACCTCCCGCCCGGCCGAGGGAGACCGAAACGCCGATCGAGGTCGAGATTCATGAGCAGGACGTTCACCCGTGGCTCTCCGAAAAGACCGAGCGTGCGCGGCTCGAGGCGGGCGGCCACGACCGCCTCGACGTCGTGAACGCTCGCGCCGCGGGCGGCCGCGATCCTGGGGATCTGCCAGCGCGCGGCGTCCGGGCCGAGGTGAGGATCGAGGCCGCTTCCCGACGCGGTGACCAGCTCGATCGGGACGGGACCGGGAGACCCGGGGTTCTCCGCCCGCAGGCGCGCCACCTCGGCCATGACGCGATCGCGCAGCGCGCGCGAGGTCGGGCCCAGGTTCGATCCGCCCGAGGCCGCCGCGTCGTAGCCCCCCGCGCCCGCCGCCGAAGGGCGGGGATGAAAGTAGGCGGCGCCCTTGAACGACTGGCCGATCAGCTCCGAACCCACCACGCGTCCGTCGCGCTCCACGAGGCTGCCGTGCGCCCGCCACGGGAAGAGGATCCGGCCCAGACCGGTCACCACGAGCGGGTACACGAGGCCAGTCAGGACGAACGTCACGAGCGTCATGCGCAGCGCGATGGCGATCTCCCTGTTCAAGCGCTTCCCTCCTACACCAGGCCGGCGGCGGCCAGGATCATGTCGACGATCTTGATCCCCGCGAACGGCGCGACGAGGCCTCCCAGACCATAGATGAGGAGCGATCGGCGCAGGAGCGCCGCCGCCCCCAGCGGCCGGTAACGCACGCCCTTGAGGGCCAGCGGGATCAACAGGACGATGATCAGCGCGTTGAAAATCACCGCCGACAGGATGGCGCTCTGGGGTGATGCGAGCCGCATCACGTTGAGCGGGGCGATCTGCGGAAAGACCGGGATGAACATCGCCGGCAGGATGGCGAAGTATTTGGCGACGTCGTTGGAGATGGAGAACGTCGTGAGACAGCCGCGCGTC
>Ga0134121_10004091_pt1 | contig 11985 bp, 8 predicted proteins | sample KB301_FD_96463 | JGI IMG/M metagenome (GOLD analysis project Ga0134121, IMG submission 96463) | Terrestrial soil microbial communities without Nitrogen fertilizer from Kellogg Biological Station, Michigan, USA - KB3-0-1 | ecosystem: Environmental > Terrestrial > Soil > Unclassified ...
ACTGGACCCCGACGTTGTCGGTGGTCGTACGCGCGAAATTTTTGCCCGGTGCCTTCCCGTAGATCGCCACCGCGTGGTCGGCGCCGGTGCACCGCACACCGTTGGGGTTGGTCGTCGGATCGTAGACCATCGACGGCGGCAACCCACAGTTATTGATTTTAAAGTTTCCAGGCGGCAGGAGGAGTCCTGTCGTGATGTCCACGACGAAGGGAGCGTAGTTACCAGGCCTGCCGACGTTGGCAAAACTGTTGACCCAGGCTCGACAGCCCAGCGGATCGACGTGTCCGTTGATCGCGGCCTTCTTCACGTTGATCTCCGCCTGGCTGAGATTCTGCTGGGTCATGAGATCCTTCCACGCCTGCGAGCTGTAGGCGTGAATCAGCTGCAGGCAATCGGTCACCTCGATCCCCGTCGTCTCCGAATCTGGGAACGTGCAACTCGGCTGGATACCGTCTAGCAGGCCCGGGAAGATCGAGACGGTGGTCAGCTGATTGATCGAGCCGCCCGAACAACCATTGCCGATCACATAGCGAACCTCGCCATATGTATCGATGATCTTCTCCTTCATCATCATCACGGTTTCGCTCATCGTGACGCGGTTCGAGTTGTATAGCGAATCGGTCATGCTGTTGATCACGATCAGGAAGCCCCGCGACAGCGCCTCATGGTCGGTCCAGCTCTGCTCCGACCGGAACTGCTGCCGTGGTTGGCCGCTGCTTGCGCCAAACGAGTACACCACCTTGCCGTTCCAGCCCGCCTGCGGTGCGGTCGGCTTCCAGCCGGTCTTCGGGCTGTCCTTCGTAGGATCGAACAGCACCGCAATATCGTAGATACCCCGATTCAAGGTGCCGCGCTCGACCCGCACGATATACGGCACCGTCACGCCGGCATCGGTAGTCGTCATCGCGAGGTCAGCCGGCGCCGCGCCTGCCGGATCATAGGGTTTGAAGCACGGATTGGCCGGGGGCGCGGTCGGTGGATTGGGATCGGGGAGCGCATCCGAGCAACCGGCCGTGGTCGTCCGGTAATACAGCTTGATCTCGGTCGCGATGTTGCACTGATCGTCGATTGCCTCGGTGGACAGCCCGCTCGCATTGCTCGCTGGTACGTCGCCTACCGCCGGCTTCGCCTGTGGCGTGGCGCATACGAACGGCTTGACCTGGGCACCCGAGATGACCGGGCCGCCGATCTTGTGGTTGGTGATGGTCAGCGAGCCGCCATGCGCACCTGCCACATCGGCGATCACGCGGTTGGCGCCCTCGGCAAGGCCGCTGACGAGGCCGATGATGCGGCCGTCCGCGCGCTTGGCGAACTCGGCCGATACATCGCGGGTTCCCACCGCGACGTGCAGCTGATCCGATGTGGTGCTGGGGGGCAACGTGATCTCGATCAGCGCATCGCCGCCGCTGATCAGATCGGCGCGATTGGACAGCGTCTTCAGCTGCAGGAACGTCTTCGCCGTGCCTGTCATATCGCTCGAGCTCATCGAGCTCGAGCAGCCGATAGCGCCGAGCCCGAGCACGGCAAAGCCGGCCATCACTACGTACCGGCGAAATAACGATTGCATCACCATCAGGCTCTCCTCGTCCTGGTCCGGCGATGACATAACCGGGCCCCAGAATGCTTGGTTACGTTTGCGGCGAGTCTGCCCCCCATGGCTCGGCCCGGTCAAGCGCTCGATCCCGGTGCCTGGCCAACGGTCTATCTCAAGAGATCACATGACCGGTGAGCGCCTGCGCACACGGGCAGTACCTCTCTATCTGGGCCAAACGCTCGGATAGACTAGCAATGTGTACTCGGCATCTCTGCACTCGTAGAGCCGCACGTGGCACGAACGTCGATTAACCGGATCTCTTGGATAGGCCAATCGCCGGTGGGAACCATCCGGGGTCGCCGCGCGCGGAGGAGCAGAGGAAGCAACCGGCTAGGCTGGGCGGACGAGCTTGACCTCGAGATCGTGGTCCTTATCACCGCGCGGAAACGTCGCGGTCTTGAAGACATTCTTGATGCAGGCACCGAGCGGCGTTGCGTCGACGCTCTCAGGATCGATCGTGACGCTCTTGGGGTGGCCGTCGGGACCGACCACGATCACGACGCGCGTACCCGGTGGCGGATTGCCATGCTCGGTCGCGCAGCGATTCGCAGCGACCTGCTTGGCACGCACGACCTCGCGGTACGGATCGGCCTGTGGCCGCTTGCGCGCCGCCGAACCCTTGCCAGGCGGATCGCCGTGCGGTTCCGGGACCGGGTCCGCGGAACCCGAATCGGGCCGGTTGGGTCCGACGACCACGACGTTCGATCCGCTGTCGGTGACCCGGCTGTCGCTGCCGTTCGTGATGACGACCGACGTCGGCTGCTGGTTCTGCATCTGCTGCCACACCAGGAACAAGGCACCGGCAGCGACCAGGACCATCGCGACCGCGACCACCGGCCATACCAGGCTGCGCTTCGGGTTGACGACGACGATCGGCGCCGGGGCCGTACCCGGAACGCCCCGCAACGCGTCCAGCTGTGGGCCACTCCCGCTCGGCTCGGAGAACGCCTGATGATCACCGCTCAGACGACGCGGCCGATCATTCACCGGCACCGGCACCGGCACCGGCACCGGCACCGGCGCCGCATGGATCGCCGAATCGACCGGCGGAAAGTCTTGGTCGTCGTCCTCGGCGTCGAGCGGCTCGGCGTCGAGCTGTTCGATCAGCGGCATCGACTGCGACGCGGCACTGGTATGCACCACGCTCGCGATCTGCGCGCCGCGATTCTCGAAGTCGTGGGCGAAGCTCGCGCCCACGAAGTCGCTGATCTCGCCTTGCGTCCACGGCCGCTTGAGGGCGGTGATCGCATCGAGCACGACGCTGCCGAATTGCCGCGCCGTCTCGAACCGGTTCGCCGGATCGCGGGACAGCGCACGCGACAGCGCGACCGCGAGCGGATCCGGACAGTCGGGGCGATAGTGCCGGACGTCGATGATCGGTTGCTCCATCACCGCCTGAAACGTGAGGTAGTCGGTCTTGCGCTGGAACAACCGGCGCAGCGCGAGCATCTCGTACACGACCACGCCCAGCGCGAACACGTCGGCTCTCCGATCGATTGCCCCCCCGCGTAGTTGCTCGGGCGACATGTACGCGTACTTTCCCTTCACCGTGCCGGTCTGGGTGTGCGCCGATGCGTCCTTGACCTTTGCGATCCCGAAATCGAGGACCTTCACCACTCCCGAGTTGGTGAGGAAGAGGTTCGACGGCGTGACATCACGGTGCACGATGCCGAGGTACTCGCCGCTGCGATCCTTGAGCTCGTGTGCGTAGTGAAGACCGTCGGTCACCTGCTGGATCACACCGCTGATGAAGCCGAGATCGAGCACCCCGGCTTCTTTCGATAGCTTGCGGAGCAGCGGGAGCAGCGTGATGCCCTCGAGGTACTCCATCACGATATAGAGCTGGCCGTCGGTCTCGCCGAGTTCGTAGACGTGGCAGATGTTGGCGTGCGTCATCATCGACGCGATCCGCGCCTCGGCGATCAACATGGCCCTGAACCGCGGGTCGTCCGCGAGGTGCGGAAGGATCCGCTTGATCACAAACAGCTTCTCGAACCCCGCGGCACCCTCGAGCCGCGCGAGAAAGATCTCCCCCATACCGCCCACCGCAAGGCGCGCAAGCAGCTCGTAACGACCAAGGCGAGCCGGCGCAACCTCCGGAGTTCCCATGGCGGCAAGAGCTTAGCAGAGTTACGCGCGGATCTTGCGCAAACTACAGGCTCCTACCTGGGGGCAATGCCTTGTGATCTGCCTTGCGCAGCTGCTTGCGCTCGCGCTTCTCGCGCTTGTATGCGTCGCGCGCCGATTCCCCCGGCAATCGCGTGGTGATCTCGAGGTTTCCGAACCGGACCGTGCCCTCGATCCGGATCAGCGGCCGCGCTGGATCGCGCTCCGGCGGCACGCGATGACGCTCGGTTACCGATCCCGCAAACGACGAGACATCGACGTCGATCGCGAGGTTCGGCGGCAGGACGATCTCGAAATTCCCCATGAACACGCGCACGTGGATCGTCGTGATCCCGGGACCGAGCGAAGCCTCGCGGAAGTCCAGCTCCGCGTTGCCCCAGAACACGCGGAGGTCCAGCGCCTTGGGCACCGACCAGGGACCGCGGCGCTCGACCGAGCTCATGATCACGCGCAGCTTCTTGGTGTCGGCGCGGTTCGGATCATCGATCGCGGTGGGGCCCGCGAGCACCATCGCCGTGGAGGTTGTGGACGTCGCGGGCGATGTGGGCGCCGTGGGCGCGAGATCTTCGACCAGCGCGTCGAGCTCGGCCACGCTGCGGGCGCTATGCGCGACGTCGAGGCGGCGCTCGAGCTCGTCGACGTCGAACAGATCCTGGGAGTACCCCTCTGACAGCCGGGAGATCACCTGCTCGCGGCGATCGCGTAACGCAACGAGGCTCTCGACCATGGCTCTGGTATACACCGCCGGATGCGCTTCGAGCTGCACTGCCACTCGACATGCTCTGATGGCACCGAGTCACCCGCGCACGTCGCAGCGCGCGCGGCCGAGCGCAAGGTCGCCGTGTTCGCGCTGACCGATCACGATACCTGCGAGGGTTCGGAGATGACGGTCGCCGGCGCCCGCGTGCTCCGCGCGGTGGAGCTGTCGTGCGACGACGATGGCCGCACCGTGCACATCCTGGCGTTCGATCGCGGCGGCCCGTGGCAGACGCTCGAGGCCAGGCTCACGGCCGTGCGCGAGGCGCGCAAAAACCGGCTGCGTGTGATGGCGGCCCGGCTCGCCCGGCGCGGCATCATGATCGACGTCGAGCCGCTCATCGCCGAGGCCGCTCGACGCTCCATCGGCCGGCCCGATCTCGCCCGCGCGATGGTCGCCGCCGGAGCGGTAGCATCGGTCCAGGAGGCGTTCTCGCGCCACCTCTACGACGGCGGCCCGGTGAACGTGCCGCACAACGCCCTGCCGCTTGGAAAAGCGATCGCGATTGGCCGCGAGGCCGGCGCCGCAATGTCGCTCGCGCACCCGCACCTCTACGACGACCGCAGCGCCCACTATCTCCGGCGCCACAAGGCCGACGGCCTCACCGGCATCGAGGCATTCTACGGGCCCTACGATCCCCGCGAACGCGCGCGCTGGATCGCGCTCGCCGATCAGCTCGGCGTCACGTGCACCGGCGGATCCGACTGGCATGGCCCCGAGGCCTCGAACGTACAACCCGGCGTTGATCTCCCTGACGATCGCAGCGCCGCGCTGCTTGCCTGGCTCGCGTAGTCAGCTCACCGTCGCGGTTCCTGGGCGGAGGCCTTCCGGGCCGGCGGTTTTGCCTGCTTCGCGGCGGCGCTGGCGGACCGTGCCGTCGCCCGGGACTTCGCGTGCTTTGCGGCAGGCTTTGCTGCCCTCGCTGCTCTCGCTGCCTTCGTAGACCTCGCTCCCTTCGTAGACCTCGCTCGCTTTGCCGCACTGGCAGCCTTCGCGCCGCTGGCGGCCTGCGTTGACTGTGCTGTGTTCGCGAGCCTGGCGGCTTTCGCGGGTTTGGGCGGCGGCGGTGGTGGCGCGGTGTCGCCGAGCGCAACGATCACCTCGTACTGTGCCTCGGTCACCGGTTGCACCGAGAGTCGCATGCCACGCTGGACCAGCAGCATGTCCCCGAGCCGTGGCTCGGCGCGGATCCGATCCAGCGCAACGAAGTGCGGCAGCGTCGCCACGTACTCGACCTCGACGCAATCCCAGATCGGCGCGTCGCGCGTGGCCTTCGGATCGTAGTACGGGCTCTCGGGATCGAACTGGGTCTCGTCGATAACCCCCGTGCGCACGACGCGCGCGAGGCCCGCGACCCCCGGCGGCGTGGCGTTCGAGTGATGGAACAGCACCGCGTCGCCGACCGACATCGCCCGCATGTGGGCCCGCGCGAAGTAGCTGCGCACGCCTGTCCACGGCTCGACCTTGACGCGCGCAAGATCCGCGATCCCGAACTGATCGGGCTCGGACTTCATCAACCAGAAGCGCACGCTTGAACCATGGTCCGTGAGGGCCGGACGGTATCACGATCCTCGAGATCAACGAGGAGCGTCAGCTGAACCTGCTGCCGCTTGAACACCGCGCCGCCCGGCGCGATCAGGGCGCGCACGAGCACCTGTTGCTCGGACGACGTCGCAGCGGCGATCCGCGCGCGCAGCGCTTCTATTCCGTCGCGAAACACGGCGAGCCGGCCCGAGCTCGCGTCGATGCCAGCCTGCGCTCGCTCGGCCGCGGTGAGCTGCTGGTGCGCCATCTCGCGGGCCCCGCGGATCTCTGCGAGCTCGGTGTCGATGGCACCCTCGGAGATCGCGCCCTCGCGGTAGCGACGCAGCACACCACTCTCGGACCGCTCGAGCCGGGCCAGCCGTTCCCGGGCTGCCTTCGCGTCAGCGGACCAGTCCCGGCGCTCACTGGTGCGGCGCTTCTCGAGCTCGATGACGTGCGCCAGGAGGTCGGGGTCGTTGATCTCGCGCTCCACGACGCCCCTCACCCGCGCATCCACATCGGCGACCGCCGGGCTCGCAGCCTGGCATGGCGTGATGCCTGGGGCCGGCCGGCGACGGTCGCGGCAGACGTACAGCGCTGGGCTCGGCTGGCATCGCAGGCCGCGAGAAAACCCGCTCCGCACGCTGATCGGCGCGCCGCAAGCGCCGCAAACGGCGATCCCTTCGAGCAGGTACACGTGGCGAACGCGTCGGATTCCACGGCGCCCATGCCGTGCGAGCGCGAGCTGTGCGCGCTCCCAGAGCTCATTGGAGATGATCCGCGGCACGGTGATGACGAGCTTCCGCGCGTGGTCAGCGGTCCACTCGCCGGTGTATGTGCGCGACCGCGCGATGTGATACACGCGCGTACGATTCCATCGGCCACCGCGCAGCCGCGTGATCCCCCGCCGGTCGAGATCGATCGCGATCGCCTGGCAGCTCTCGCCGCTGACGATGCGCTCATAAATCTCCACGACGATCGGCCCGAGCTCCGGGTGCACCGACCATGCGTGCGTCGCGCGATCGTAAGCCAGGCCGAACGGTGTCGGACCGGCCGGCTTCCGGCCACGTCGGATCGCGGTGATCTTGCCTTCGACGGTCCGATCGCGGCGCTTGCGATTTTCCTCCGCGGCGAAGAACGCAGCGAGCGTCGAGAACAGGTCGCCGCTCGACGTGGAAAGATCGAGCACCTGCCCGCTCATCGCCGATGCGATCTTCACGCCCGCGCGCTGGAGCGCCCCGAGGATTGCACCGCGCTCTGCGAGGTCCTCGGAGCGCGTGAGCCGGTCGATGTCCATCGCGACCACGACGTCGAACAGCCCGGCAGCGGCGTCGCGCAGTAGCGCGGCGAGGCCGAGGCGCTTCTCGAGACGACCGGCCTTCGCCGATCGCCCATCGTCGACATAGGTGTCGACCGGCCGCGCGAGCGTCCAGCCGCGGCGAGCGACGAACTCGGGCAGCACTCGCCGCTGTGACTCGATTGTGTCGGCCTCGCGCTGGGCGAGGCTGGAGACGCGGAGGTAGCAGGCTGCGCGCATCGTCAGCTACCGTGCTCCGGATCGACCGGCTTGCGCAACATGTCCAGCAGGATCGCGGTGAGCTTGTCTCTGATGCCGCGCGTCGGAACGCGCTCGACCACGACGCTCAGGGGGCGATGCGCTCGCAGTGGCCGACCAAGCACACGAATCGCGCGCGCCGCACTGCAAGGCCACCGGAGGCAACCGCCCGGCCCCTCCGGGGCCGCGCTCAGCCTACCGGTTCGGCGTAGGTCCAGTCGTCCCGCTGATATCGCTGCGCCCCCTCGGGCGCAGGCTGGTCCTTCAGATCGAACGCGTTGCCGCTTCGTACGCCCTTGGTGAGAGTCAGATCGCTTTTGTGATCAAGCGACAGTGTCAAATAACCATACGATGTTTGACCATCGGTGATCGTCACAGCGGAATGCTTGGATAGCTTCGCGGTGAAGAACTCCGCCAGCTTCTCGCCTTCTTTCTTCATGGAGTCGTATTCGCGTTGGGCCACGAGGTCGCTGTCCCGACCAGGCTGGACGTAGTAGCCGCCCTTGCAGATGCGAATCTCCGTCGGAGAGATCTCCTGCACCATGGCCAGCAGCTGCGCCTCGTGCTGGCCGAGAGATTTGTGCGGCAGGTGGAATAGCCCTGCCCGGCGCGTCCCCGCATTGAACATGACGATCGGCGTGCAGGTGCTGAACGATCCCGAATAGAGATTATACTGGGTGAGGTTCCCCGAGACGCCCTGCCCCATGTGCGCTTCGATCGTGGGGAGCGTCGGCGGCTCTTGCGAGGTGCGTGACGGGCTTTCCTGGAGTTGCCGTCCGTCATCATGTTCACGCTTGTCTGGCTCCTTGCCGGGCTGGGTTGCCGGGCGGTCGACCTCGCGCTTGTCGGACTGCCGGCCACCGACTTCGTCGCGCGGGGCAGGAGCTACCTTGTTCGGCGAGCTGGGCACGGGCGGCTGCTCGGGCCGCTTGATCTCGGGGAGCGTGTCCAGGTGCTTGCACAACTCGGCCACGGTGACGCGATTCGTCTCACTCACCAGGATGTCCAGGAGCACGTTCTCCTGTCCCCGCTGCATGAATACGGCGAGGAGCTGCAACACCAACTCGGAGTTGTCGTCCAGCGCATTGCCTCGGGTCCTGGCGTCTGCGTCGGCGTAGATCATCCGCTGTACGGCGCCGCCCGGTGCGCGCCCGCCAGCGCCTGCGTGCGCGTCGAGCAGCACCTCCGCCGACTCGCCGCGCACGGCGCGATCGGCCACCGCGTCGGCGTGTTGCTCGTACGGATCGCCGGCTGCGCCGATCCCACCCTTGAGCTGCACACCGCCACGCTGCTGTACGACGTGCGCGGCTTCGTGAGCAGCGGTGTGCAGGCTGGGAGTCCCGGCGAACGCGACGTGCTCGCCCGCCGCGTAGGCCTCGGCGCCCAGCGCGCGCGCCGCGCGATCTGCCTCGGTGCCCGTATGGGCCTGGATCGACGACACATCATGGCGGCCGAACACCCGCTGGATCGTGTCGCGGTGTGGCAGCGGGGCCCCCGGCGTGGCGATGCCGCGTGCCGCCGTCGCGTGGACCGGGCCGTGGTCGGCGCGAGGAGACTCGCTCGCCCGCATCTGGACCTGCGCTGCGAACGCCTGCTCGACGAGCGTGCGCTTCCCCGGTGCGAGACCCGACGAGCGCTGCGATAGGTGATCGAGCGCGCGGGAGCCTCCTCCCCGCCCCTCGTTGCCGTACTCCGCGTCCGACATGGCTGCCCCTCCCCTCCGAATCCAGTAAATTATCATCCGATCGTCCGTTCCTGCAATGCCGCAAAACGCGACACCCCCACCGCTTGAGGACGCGACCGCGCGGCCGCGTACCGGCAGTTGAGTGCAGAGTCGGCGCGCGGTGCGTGCACAGTGGTTCGCTGCGTGGGTGAAGCACGCCACGACATCGCCGGTAGCAGTGTAACGGGAGCCCTGGCGGTGCAGCGCAGAGCCTGCGGGCGTACGCGACTGGGATGCGACGAGCGAGCATCAGCGATCCACCTGACGTCGTTGGCGTCACGTGCTGCGGTGAGCGGCTCGGAGTGCGGTGCTCGCCGTACTGCTGCCGGTGCCGATGCCCGGCTTGTGGGTGAGCGGTGGCGGTGACCTCGTAGAAGCCCTACCAGCGGAGCCTGACATGCACGTTTGTCTCTGCGCAGCTCAGCTTGTCGAAGGGCTGGTGAATCCTTGAGTTCTTGAATCCGAGTGGCCCGTCGAACACACCCAGCGCAAGCGGAACGCCCGTAAGGTTCACACCAAACGTCAGTCCTCGAAATTCGAGCAGACCACACACGGTGTGGCTCGCCGCTGGACTGACTAGCAAGCTGAACCGGAACTCGTCGTGGCCGAGCGTGAATTGTCGGCCGGGCTCGTCCACGAGGAACAATCCAAAGGGCAGACGTACCGGGCGATCGCCGAAGACCATCTCCACCAATTCGCGGGTTGGCCACCCGGCGCGCTCGTTCGGATCACCGATCGGTAGATCGTAACCGAACTCGATGTTGATGATCGACTTTAGGAACCAACGTTCCAGCATGCGACCGTCAACCTCGATCATACGCGTGCCCCAGTTCATGCGCGGCATGCGCAGTCGGTTCTCTCGCTCTCCGATGAACTCGTCGATCGCACGAGCCAACTTACCCGCTGTCGTGTCGAGGTCATTCGTCGCGCCGTTGTGGAACCTGCAAAGGATCGGTCTCGTCAGTTGCTGGACTGTCTGCCGTTGGTCGGACTGCGCGTGGCGACCGGTCCCCCTGACGTCGACGGGCTGAGGGAGTCGTCCGCGGCGGTTCTGTCGACCGTTCACTCCGGGCCAAACTGCTACCGAGATCGTGTGCTCGCCCGTCAGCGGCCCTTGGCAGTTGTCGAGCACGTTCGCCCAGCATCCGTCGTTTCGCGGCATGGCTACACACCCTAGCTCGCTTCGCGGCGATGATCTCGCAGGAACTCGCCGAGTTGCGTGAGCGCTGCGGGCGCCGAGGGCGGCAGCAATCTCGACCGGCGCACGGGGGCCGGCCCCAAGGTCCGGGATCGCCCGACGAGCGCCGCCCTGACACTACGGACGCATGGACGCATGCTCCCGTGACTGCGACGCGCTGCGACGAGGGACCGCGCCATGCGGGCAGACCTCCCCCAGCGCGTCGCCGACGTCGATCAGCTGGCCGGCGGCGTCCTCGTCGAGCACGCCTCCAGCTGTTGGCTGAGCTCGGCTCGCTCCTCCGCTACCAGCATCACCTCACTGGGTGACGTCCGAAAACGCGCTCCAAGGTCACTTGCGCCTGGTCCCCCAGACAATAGCCTCCGCTCGCCACCACGTCGTCGAGCGTGGCGACCTCGACGAGGGTGCCATCTGGCAGATCGGTCGGCTCGTCGAGCACAAGGCGCCGATTCTGGACGCGAGCTTTCAGTGACGGCGCGGCGGTAAGCGGACACCGGCGCCATGCCGAGCCGCTCCGCTGTCCACCTTCACCGGCGGGTTCTGAGATCCGCGATCGCGTCTTCTGCGTTGATGAGCTGTCCGGCTTCCTCGTCGAGGAACGACTGCTCGAGTCTCGGCCTATCTGACTGTCGACCAGCTCATCACGCACCTACTGACCGGACGTGAGCGTCGAGGTCGTCGATCGCGTCGTCGAGGATGGCGTACGCCGCCGCTCCGCAGTCCTCCATCTCGGGCGCCCACAGGGTGGCCCGGGCCGCGTGCGCCACGCGCCAGAGCAGCTTGACCGTCCGCGCCCGGATGAGGTCTCCGGGGTCTCGGGTGGGCCGCTTCGGTGGCCGGGCCTTGTGGTTGTGGTACTTACTCATGGCCGGCCTCGCCGTCCGTCCAGCTCTCAGCGGGGCTCAGCCTCGGTGGCAGCGTCCGGCGCCCGAGCCAGCGCTTCAAGCTCACCAGCGCCATGCCAAGCCGGTCGGCCGCCCGCGCAAGACGCGTGTCGCGGTTATGCGCCTGCGTATCCCAGGCTCGGGCGATGGTGGGCCGCGCCGTCACTTCCCGCCCATCACGAGGTCCGGCAACAGGGTGGCGATGCCGGGGAAAAGGCAGATCAGGATTACGGCGACGAACATGAGGCCGACGAACGGCATCACGCCCCAGATGACGTCGCGCAATGGAATGTCCGGCGCGATGTTCTTGATGACGAAGATGTTGAGCCCCACCGGCGGATGGATGAGGCCCATTTCCATCACGATCGTCATCAATACGCCGAACCAGATCAGGTCGAAGCCTGCGGCCTTGAGCGGCGGCAGGACGATGGGCGCGGTCATCAGGATGATCGAGACGGGCGGCAGGAAGAAGCCCAGCACGATCACCATGAACAGAATGGCGGCGAGCAGGAACCACTTCGAGAGATGCATCCCCACGATGCCCTCCGCCGCCGATTGGCTGATGTGGAGGTAGCTCATCACATAGGAAAAGAGCAGCGACATGCCGATGATGAACATCAGCA
>Ga0134121_10004092_pt1 | contig 11985 bp, 3 predicted proteins | sample KB301_FD_96463 | JGI IMG/M metagenome (GOLD analysis project Ga0134121, IMG submission 96463) | Terrestrial soil microbial communities without Nitrogen fertilizer from Kellogg Biological Station, Michigan, USA - KB3-0-1 | ecosystem: Environmental > Terrestrial > Soil > Unclassified ...
CTGATCGTCGAAGCCTACATCTTCGGCCTCGACGCCATCGGCCTCGCGCACGCGGCGCTGCGCAGCCCGCTCCCCGACAAGACGACGCTGGTCGCATTCGTCGCCAATTCACTCATCGCGCTGCCGATCGAGTTGTCGGTGGCGCCGGATCTCGGCACCAACGACGGCGGACGCTGGTTCGCGTCGACGCAAGGCGAGCAGTTGCTGATCCGCGACGACGGCGCGCTGATGGTGTCGCGGATGACGGCGCAGGGGGTCGAGGCGCGGAGAGAGCTGTCGCCGCCGCCGCTTCCCGGCTGGCGGGATCAGGCGCTGACGGCGCACGCGGCCAATTACGCTCCTGACAAGGGCAGCGCGATCGACGTCAAGGAGGTCGACATACCCGGCGACGGACCGCCGATTGGCGGCACGCTCAGTCGGCCGACACAGCCTGGACCGTTTCCGTCGGCCCTGTTCATCGCCGGCTCCGGCGCGATCGATCGCAACGGGATCAGCGGCGAGCTCGACGTCGGCACGCACGAGATCATGGACCAACTCGCCGCGGCCGGCGTCCTCGGCCTTCGATTCGATGCGCGCGGCGCGGGCCGCACGCCGATCGGACACGAAGGGCTCGAGCCGAGTCTCGCCGGCAAGGCCGCCGATGCGCGGGCCGCGCTCGCATTTCTCCGACAGCAGCCTGACTGCGATCGCGATCGCGTGTTTCTGATCGGTCACAGCCAGGGCGGCCTCGTCGCGATGCATGTCGCCGCCGATGACCCGGCGCTGCGCGGCCTGGCGCTGCTCGCCACGCCCGGACGGCCGATCGACGAAGTGATGCTCGAGCAGGGCGAGCACCAGGCGGAGCGACTGAACCTGCCCCCCGAGAGCCGCGAGACGAGCCGGCAGCAGTTGCGCGAGTTCGCGTCGCTCGTGCGTGCGCGGGCGACCTTCGAAGCGGGGAAGGTGCCCGACCTGATGTTGTCCGGAACGCCGTACCTGCACTGGATGCGGGAGCACCTCGATAACCCGGGCGTCGATTTGATTCGACGGCTCCGCTGTCCGGTGCTGATCTGTCAGGGCGACAAGGACAGGATGGTCTCAGTCGATCGCGACGCGCGGGCGCTGGAAAGTGCCGCCCGGTCGGCGGGCGTATCGGCACGGCTCGAGATCCTCGGCGGGCTCGATCATCATTTCAAGAGCGTGGGGGCTGGCGAATCCACGCCGGCGCTCGATTTCGACCCGTCGCGTCGCGTGGACCGGCGTTTGATAGACCTGCTCGCGTCGTGGCTGCGTGCTCGATAACGGTGGCGCGGCCCTTCAGGGCTGCCCGAAGCAGGGTAGCGCAGCCCTTCAGGGCTGCCCGCAGCCGTCAGGCTCTAAAGTTCTTCAGCGCAGCGACCGAATAGCAGACAGGAACCCGTCAGGATCCTGCGGGCTCAGGAGCAGACTGAAGCCGCTCGTCGTCGGAACGTATACCGCCTTCGTCCGATCGGTGAGATACAGCAGCGCCTTCTCACCGTTGGCGAGACGAAACCATCCGGCCTGATAGCCTGGCAGACCCGTTCCCATGGTCCGGCGGGTAGGACGAAGATCGGCGGCAGCGGTCAACGTGACGCGCTGTGCCCGATCGCGGACGAGGGTGTCGGCGGGAATGAAGCGGCCGTACCAGTCGCCACGAATTTGTAATCCGGCGCGAGTGACTTCGAATCGCGACGATCGCGCGCCATACAACGATGTCGCGAGCACGACGACGCCGGCGAGAACGAGGACGGCCACCGGCAGCATGATCCAGAGGGGACGACTATCAGGCGGGGCGATGACGAAGACCTGCATGATTTTCGCCTTTCATCACACGATCGACATGAACGCAGTGTATCAGCTGCATGTTCCTGCGCTCGGGTGCACGGTCGGTCCGGCATGTGTCGGACTGAATGAAACTGACTGAATTCGTCGCGGAGCGGCCGATTGTTCGGACGCGGCCTCCGCGGCGTTAACCGTCTCTAAGCCCAGTTGTGAAGCCAGGCCTCAACCAGTTGCCGATCGACGTGTACGATCAGACCTCAGCCGTAACGCAGCTGACTGCCGCTCGTGTCGTCACGGCGGCTGGCTGATAATGTCCGCCACCACTCCCGTCCTCTTTCCTCGATCTTTGTGCTCGAACTCCGGAGCTGATTCCATGCGGCCAACTGTCAGTACCCCTTCGTGGGCCGGTGCCTTGCCGGCTGCGCGTTCGTTCGTTGCCTCGCTCGGCCCCTGGTGCCTGTGCGCCGTCGCCGCGATCCTCGCGGCGGTTCCGGCGTCCGCGCAGGACCAGAGTGATCGTTCCGGTTCGCCGATGGTGCTCACCGGCACCGGGCAGGGCGGCGGCATGGGACGCGCGATCAGCGTGGCCGACGGCACGGAGGTGTTCGGGGGTCTGCCGTGGGGCGGGTTCGGCGGCGGCGTGCGCGTCGCGACCGGCGACGTCGACGGCGACGGATTCGACGACGTGATCCTGGGCACCGGTCCCGGGGCGAGCCAGATTCGCGTCTACAGCGGACGCACGCTCTCGCTGCTGCTGGCGTTCTCGCCGTTCGGCGTCGCCGACGACGGCGTGTATGTCGCCGCGGGAGACGTCAACGGGGATGGCCGCGCGGACATCATCGTCGGCTCGGGCAGCGGCGGCCAGGTCGCCGTCTTCAGCGGCGGCGACGGACACGAACTCGGCCGGCTGTTTCCGTTTACGCCTGCGTACCACGGCGGCGTGACGGTGGCGAGCGGCGACTTCGACGGCGACGGCCGGTCCGACGTGCTTGCCGGCACCGCAGTCGGCGGCTTCGTCGCGATCCTGAGCGGCGTCGACGGCCACCTGATCGGATCGGGATTTCCCTTCGGGCAGTTCTTCCTCGGCGGCGTGAATCTCGCCACCGGCGACGTGAACGGCGACGGCAGGCTCGACGTGATCACGGCGACGCGATCGGGCGCCAGCCTCGTGCAGGTCTTCAGCGGCGTCAACTACGGTGTCCTGGCGAGCTTCACGCCGTATCGCGGCACTGGCGGCGTCAACGTCGCGGCCGCTGACGTCGATCGCGATGGACGCGCCGACATCATCACCGGACCGGGCGCCGGCACGCCGCTGGTGCGGATTCTCAGCGGCGCCGATCAGCACGAGATCACCAGCTTCCTCGCGTTCGAGCCCGGCTTCCTCGGCGGCGTCTTCGTCGCCACCGATCCGCGGTTCATGATCGTCGGCCCGCCGCGGTTCACCAGCGGCACGTCCGCGTCGTGGACGGTCGGCCAGTTCGGCGCGTTTGCGATCTCGACGCGCGGGGTGCCGGCGGCGACGATCGCGTTGAGCGGCGCGCTGCCCGCCGGGCTGTCGTTCAGCGCCGCCAGCGGCGGCGCGTTGATCGCGGGCACGCCGACGGCAGCCGGCTCGGCGTCCGTGACGCTGACCGCCGTCAACGCGCTCGGCACGGCGACGCAGACGCTGAACATCACCATCGGCGGAGGGTCGCCTGACAACAACCCGCCCGGCAACCAGACGCCGCCGACGACGGCGCCGGCCTTCACGAGCGCCCCGGCCACGACGCTCGTGGCCGGCACGGCCGGGTTGTTCCTGATCACGACGACGGGCCAGCCGGCCGCGACGCTGACGATCACCGGCGCGCTGCCGTCGGGCGTGACGTTCACCGACACCGGCCACGGCGTCGCAACGCTGGCAGGAACAGCGTCGCCGAACAGCGCCGGCAGTTATCCCCTGACGATCACCGCCACCAACAGCAGCGGCGCGGTGCCGCAGAGCTTCGTGCTGACGGTCAACAACAATTCGACGCCGGCGATTACGAGCGCCGCCGCCACCACGTTCGCAGTCGGCGCGCCGGGCAGCTTCACGGTCACGACGGTGGCGAATCCGAACGTCACGTCGATCCTCGAGACCGGCGCGCTGCCGACAGGGGTGAGCTTCGTCTACAACGGCAACGGCACGGCCACGCTGTCCGGAACGCCGGCGGTCGGCACGGCTGGCGTCTACCCGATCACCTTCACCGCGTCGAACGGCCCCAAAACCGCGGTTCAGAACTTCACGCTGACCGTCAGCGCGCCCAGCGGCGGGGCGCCGGCCATTACCAGCGCCAACGGCGTCAACTTCGTCACGAAGACACCGGGCTCGTTCACGATCACGACGACCGGCACGGCGCCCGTGACGATCGCCACGACGAGCACGATGCCGTCGGGTGTGACGTTGACGAACAACGGCAACGGCACGGCCACGCTCGCCGGCACTCCCGCTGCCGGCAGCGCCGGAACCTATCCGCTGACGATCTCCGCAAGCAACGGTATTGGAACGACGACGCAGGCGTTCACGCTGACGGTCACCAACCAGAACTCGACGCCGCAGTTCACGAGCGGCGCCTCCACGGCGTTCACGGTCGGTCTGCCGGGCACGTTCGCCGTCATCACGACGGCAACGGTGCCGTTCACGACCTCGATCACCAGGACCGGCACTCTGCCCGCCGGCGTGACCTTCACGGACAACGGCGACGGCACGGCGACACTCGCCGGTACGCCGCTGGCAGGCTCGAGCGGGATCTACGCGCTGACGCTCACGGCGACCAACGCCGTCGGCGGCGGCACGGCGACCCAGCATTTCACGCTCAGCGTGCAGCAGACCGCGCTCATCACCTCGGCGGCGAGCGCCACGTTCACGACCGGCGTCAACGGCGGATTCAGCATCACCTCGACCGGCGTGCCGACGCCGGCGATCACGGTCACGCCGGCACTGCCGAGCGGCCTGTTCTTCCTCGACAACGGCGACGGCACGGCGACGATCGGCGGCACGCCTGCCGCCGGCACCGGCGGTGCGCATGCGCTGACGATCACGGCGACCAACGGCGTGGGCGCGGCAGCGACGCAGAGCTTCACGCTGACCGTCGACGACGCGGGAACGTTCACGAGCGCGAACACCGCAAACTTCACGCTCAACATCACCAGCGCCTTCTCGATCACGACCAGCAGCTTCCCGGCGCCGACGATCACGTTCACCGGATCGCTGCCGAACGGCCTGACGCTGACGACGGCGGGGCTGTTGTCGGGGACGCCGACGCAGAGCGGATCGTTCCCGATCGTCCTGACCGCCGACAACGGCACGCTGCCCAACCCCACGCAGAACCTCACGATCGTGGTCAGCGAGGGGCCGGCCATCACGAGCCTGAACAGTGCGACGTTCGTGCTGAACACCCCGGGCACGACCTTCCAGGTGACGACGACCGGGTTCCCGGCGCCGACGATCACGTTCACGGGAACGCTGCCGAACGGCCTCACGCTGTCGACGAGCGGGCTGTTGTCGGGGACGCCGACGCAGAGCGGATCCTTCCCGGTGACGCTGACCGCCGCCAACGGCACGCTGCCGGACGGGACGCAGAACTTCACCGTCTTCGTCAACGCGCCGCCGGCAATCACCAGCGCGAACACGGCGACGTTCCTGCTGAACACCGCAGGCACGACCTTCCAGGTGACGACGACCGGGTTCCCGGTGCCGACGGTCAGCGTGTTGACCGGATCGCTGCCGACCGGCCTGACGCTGTCGCCGGCAGGACTGCTGTCGGGCACGCCGACGCAGAGCGGATCCTTCCCGGTGACCCTGACGGCGGCCAATGGCACGCTGCCGAACGCGACGCAGAGCTTCACGGTTGTCGTCAACGAGCCGCCGGCGATTACCAGCGCGAACTCGGCGACGTTCCTGTTGAACGGCGTCGGCACGACGTTCCAGGTGGCGATGACCGGCTTCCCGGCGCCGACGGTGAGCGTGACCACGGGCACGCTGCCCACCGGCCTGACGCTGTCATCGGCCGGGCTGCTGTCGGGGACGCCCACACAATTCGGTTCGTTCCCGGTGACGCTGACGGCGACCAACGGCATCCTGCCGGATGCGACGCAGAGCTTCACCGTTCTGGTCGACACGCCACCGGCGATCACGAGCGCGAACACCGCGACGTTCGACCGGAACGTGCCGGGCACGACGTTCCAAGTGCTGATGACCGGCTTCCCGTCGCCGACCGTCAGCGTGACCGCCGGGGCGCTGCCGCCCGGCCTCACGCTGTCGGCGCTCGGCCTGCTCTCGGGCACGCCGACGGTGGGTGGAAATTTCCCGGTGACGCTGACCGCCGTCAACGGCACGCTGCCGAACGCGACGCAAGCCTTCACGGTGATCGTCAGGCAGGCGCCGACGTTCACGAGCGCGGACAACACAGCGTTCGTCGTCGGCCAGGCCGGCACGTTCCCGATCACGACCAACGGCGTGCCGAACGCGGCGTTTACGGCACCCGGAGCGATTCTCCCCACGGGCGTGACGTTCACCAACAACGGCGACGGCACGGCCACGCTCTCCGGCACGCCGGCGATCGATACGAACGGTAGTTATACGTTCACGATCATCGCTGACAACGGCATCGGCGGGCCTGTCCCGCAGAGCTTCACGCTCACCGTCAACAACCCGTCGCAGCCGATCATCACCAGCGCGAACGGCGCGACGTTCAACGTCGGCGCGCTCGAGAGCTTCACCGTCACGACGGCGGCGCTGCCTGTGGCCGGGACGATTGCGGAACTTGGCGGGCTGCCCGCCGGGGTGACCTTCGTCAACAACGGCGACGGCACGGCGACGCTGTCGGGGCGGCCGAACGCCGGGACGGCCGGCATCTATCCGCTGACCATCACGGCCTCGAACGGCGGACCCAACACGAACCAGACCTTCACGCTCATCGTCGCCCCGGTGGCCGGAGCCGCGCCGACGATCACCAGCGCGAACACGACGACCTTCGCGATTGGCGCGCTGAGCACGTTCACGATCACGACCACCGGCACGCCGGCGGCGTCGATCAATCCGGCCGGCCCGCTGCCGCCCGGCGTCAACTTCTTGGACAACGGCGACGGCACCGCGACGATTTCGGGCACGCCGCTCGCCGGCACGGGCAGTCCGCTGGTCAGCACCGCCGGGCTCTATCCGGTGACGATCACCGTGAACAACGGCGTCGGTACGGCCTCGCAGGCGTTCACGCTGGCGGTCATGAACAACGTGACCAACACGCCGCTCTTCACGAGCGCGCCGTCGGCCGCGTTCACAAACGGCGTCTTCGGAAGTTTCACCGTCTCGACAGCGGACATCACGACCGCCGGGCTCGCGAAGATTAACGGCGCGTTCCCGACGGGTGTGACCTTCACGGACAACCACGATGGGACCGGCACCCTGGCCGGCACGCCGTCGGGGGCGGCGACGCTCTATCCGCTGACGTTCTCGGCGCTCGGCGGCGGATCGGCGCTGCAGTTCTTCACGCTGAAAGTGCTGCAGGCGCCGTCGATCACCAGCGTCACGAGCGCGACGTTCGCGGTCGGCCAGGCGGGCACCTTCACCGTGACGACGGCAGGCGTGCCGAGCCCGGCGCTCAGCCAGACCCTGGGGCTTCCGAGCGGGGTCAACTTCACCGACAACGGCAACGGAACCGCCACGCTCAGCGGCACACCCGCGGCGGGCACTGGCGGCGCGCACTCGTTGTCGTTCACGGCGATCAACGGCGTGGGCACGGCCGCCACGCAGAGCTTCACGCTGAACATCAACGACGCCGGCAGCTTCACCAGCCAGAACAGCACGACGTTCACGGTCGGCAGCAACGGCAGCTTCCTCGTTACCACGCAGGCGTTCCCGTCGACGGGAACGATCACGCGCGGCGGCGTCGCACTGCCGACCGGCGTCAGCTTTACCGACCACAACGACGGCACGGCCACGCTGAGCGGCACGCCGGCGGCGGGGACGGGCGGGACTTACGCGATCTCGTTCACGTTCAACAACGGCGTCGGCGGCCCGGCGGTCACGCAGAACTTCACGTTGACCGTCAACCAGCCGCCGGCGATCACGAGCGCGAACACGGCGACGTTCCGGCTGAACACGACCGGCACGACGTTCCAGGTCGTGATGACCGGCTTCCCGGCGCCGACGGTGAGCGTGACCGTGGGGACGCTGCCGACCGGGCTCACGCTATCGCCGGCCGGCCTGCTGTCGGGGACGCCGACCCAGAGCGGATCCTTTCCGGTGACGCTGACGGCGACCAATGGCATCGGCTCCGACGCGACGCAGAGCTTCACCGTTCTCGTCAACGAACCGCCGGCGATCACCAGCGCCAACGCGACCACGTTCACCACCGGCACTCCTGGCACGTTCAGTGTGACGACGACAGGCTTCCCGACCGGCGCATCGATGCTGCTGAGCGAAACCGGCGCGCTGCCGACAGGGGTGACGTTCACTGACAACCACACCGGCACGGCGACGCTCGCCGGAACGCCGGGCGCGACCACGGGCGGGACCTACCCGATTACGATCACGGCGAACAATGGCGTGAACCCGAACGCCACGCAAAGCTTCACGTTGACGGTCAACCAGCCACCGGTTGCGGCTGTCGACGCCTACACGACGGACGCGAACACCGCCATCTCGCGCACGGCCGCGGCCGTGGACGACCTGCTCGACAACGATTCGAAGGGGTTCCCGGTCGCGACGCTCACGTCGTTCGGCGCCGGGTCGCTGGGCGGTGCGGTGACCGATCACGTCGCGGGCGCGACGGTGACGCCTCTACCGGCCGGGTCAGGCTCGCTGACCGTGGGTGCTGATGGCAGCTTCAGCTTTACTCCGCCGACCGGCTTCACGGGCGCGTTCACGTTCCAGTACCGGCTGCACAACGTCGCCGGCGACTCGGACGCGACGGTGACGATCAACGTCAGGCCGAAGGCGGTTGGCGATACGCTGCCGGCCACGGTCCTGGGCAACGTGGTGATCGACACCGCCGGGACGTTCACGGTGACCACGAACGACATCTTCAATGGCACGGCGACGTTGGCCGCGGTCAGCAGCACCACCGCGCAGGGTGGAACCGTCACGCTGAACACCAGCACCGGCAGCTTCGTCTACAACCCGCCGGTCGGGTACGACGGCGCCGACAGCTTCCAGTACACGCTGACCGATAACAGCGGCCTGACGTCGCTGCCGGCCACGGTGTCGATCACCGTGAGCGGCATGATCTGGTTCATCAACAACAACATCGGTGCCTGCGCGGTCTCGTGCGACGGTCGCGAGACCAACCCGTTCACGACGCTGCAGGCGTTCACCAGTGTCAACGACGGCGCGGCCTCTCATCCGAAGGCCAACGACAACATCTTCGCGTTCGAGAGCGGGACGACCTACACGTTCGCCACGGGCACCGTTCTGCAGACCGGACAGAAGCTGATCGGGCAGGACGGGACGGCGACCAGCCTGGCGGCGCTCGCCGGCGTGACGGTCCCGGCCGGAAGCACGCTGCCGGCGATGAACCCGGCGGGCAGTGCCACAACACTGGGAAGCACGGTCCCGCTCGTCAATGCTACGGCGGTCAAGGCTCTCTCCTTCGCAGCCTCCGGTGCCGCGATGACCGCGTCCGGCGTATCGTTCGCGCTGCCGGTCCTGATCGATCAGGTGAAGGTCAGCGGCGGTACCAACGGTCTCAGCCTGACGAACGTCAACGCCACGGCCAGCGGCGCGATCACCGTGACCGCATCGAGCTTCACGAATACGGCCGGCGCCGAAGTGCTCGTTTCCGGCGGCAACATCCCGCTGTCGTTCGACGCGGCGACGACGATCAGCAGCAACGCCGGCCGGTCGATTGACATCCAGACCCACACGACCGGCGCCATCACGTTCAATGGCGCGATTACCGACACGGCTCAGGGCATCAACCTGACCGGCAACACCGGCACGACCTTCACGTTTGCCGGCGGCCTGAGCCTCTCGACCGGCGCCAACCCGGCGTTCACCGCGACCGGCGGCGGCACGGTCAACGTGTGCGACGAGAATCCCTGCAATCCAGGCGCGACCGGTGGGCTCGTCAACACGATCACGACGACCACCGGGACCGCGCTGAACGTCGCCAACACGTCAATCGGCGCGAACAACCTCGAGTTCCGCAGCATCAGCGCCGGAACAGGGGCGAGCGGTCCGGCCAACGGGATCATCCTGAACACGACGGGCAGTGCCGGCGGTCTGAAGGTGAAGGGCACCGGCGCTGCCAACAGCGGCGGCACGATTCAGCAGACGACGGCAGCGGGCATTTCGCTGACGTCGACCACGGGTCCGTCGTTCGACCGGATGCAGATCCAGAACACCGGCAGCAGCGGCATCGACGGCACGCAGGTGACGAACTTCACTTTCACCAACGGGTCGATCAGCGGGGCGGGCAACGCCGGCTTCGAGTCGGCGATCGCGTTCAACGGCACCGGCACGCAGGTCGGCAACAACATCAGCGGCACGCTGACGGTGACCGGGAACACGTTCACGAATCCGTTCCGCAGCGGCCTCGACGTGCAGTCGGACAACGGAACGGTGACGAACGCGACGGTGTCGAACAACACGATCACCAATCCTGGGTTCAGCGGCGTCAACTTCAGCGGCATCAACAACGCGTCGACGGTGTTCAACCTGACCAAGGCGACGATTGCCGGCAACACGATCACCGGCTCGGGCGGCAACGGCATCCAGGTGTCGATCAGCGCGTCGAATGCGACGGGGCCGGGTGCGATCGCCGGGACGGTGACCATCAATGGCAACGGCGTACCGGTGGGTGACGCGACCAACGTCATCAGCATCACTGGCAACGCGATCAGCCTGGACAGCGGCGGAACACAGGCGATCACGGTCGCGAATTCGGGCGGCAACAGCGGGTCGCGGACGCAGACCAACTTCATCATCCAGAACAACGGCACCGTCGGCAGCCCGCTGGTGGGGAGCAGCATCGGGACGACGATCCTGATCGGCAACAACGGCTTCTCCGACATGGCCGGGCTGATCGACAACAACGTCATCAACGCCAACCATACGGCCAACGGCGGCGGCGGCAACGGCATCGCTGGCGGCAACGGCGTGACCGGCGCCGTCAACACGCCGCGGGTCAGCCTCACCGTCACCAACAACACGATGACCAATACCGACGGCAACGGCATCCTGCTCGTCGGCCGCGGCACGACGGCGGGTCAGGCGTTCTTCAAGATCCAGAACAACAACGTCGCGATGCCGATCAACGCCGGCGGCACCGGCCGGCCGGGCATTCGAGTCGACGCCGGGAACGCGACCAGCACCGACGACGCGGTGTTCGTGAACATCTCCGGGAACACGACGGCGGGCAGCAACGGCGCGCCGGGCATCGGCATCCGCAAGCAGGGAACGGTTGCGGGAACGAACGACTTCGGGATTCAGGGCCTGTCGCCGAGTCCGGCGACGGCAGCGCAGGCCGAGGATTTCGTCTCGGCACAGAACCCCAACAGCACGCTGGGCAGCGCCGTGGACGGCTTCCCGGTCAAGCATGCCTACGTCATCAGCGGAGACAACTTCGTGACCACGACCGCGGTGCCCTAGATCGCGGGCCGCGCGAGTTGGCGTAGAATCGCGCGGCCGTTACCCCGGCGACGACGACTGAGAGGAGGACACATTGGCAGAACCGTTTCTGTCGGAAGTCCGGATCATGAGCTTCGGTTTTCCGCCCAAGGGCTGGGCGCTGTGTAACGGGCAGCTGCTGCCCATCAACCAGAACCAGGCGCTGTTCTCTCTGCTCGGGACGACGTTCGGCGGCGATGGCCGGGTGAACTTCGGTCTGCCCAACCTGCAGGGCAACGTGCCGATTCACGTCGGCGGCGGCTTCACGCTCGGGCAGCGCGGCGGCGAGCAGGCGCACACGCTGTCGATCGGAGAGATCCCGACGCATACGCACAGCGCGAACGCGGCCAATATCGCGCCGACTGCCGGCAACCCGAACAACACGCGGGCGCTGTCGCAGTCAGCGGGCGCGAACTTGTACGGCGCGGCGAACAACCTCGCCGCGATGAACACGGCCGTGCTCGGCACCGTCGGCGGCAGCCAGGCGCACCTGAACATGCAGCCGTTTCTGACGCTGTCGTTCTGCATTGCCCTGCAGGGCATCTTTCCGTCTCAAAACTAGCGGAGGCAGACGATGGCGC
>Ga0134121_10004093_pt1 | contig 11983 bp, 12 predicted proteins | sample KB301_FD_96463 | JGI IMG/M metagenome (GOLD analysis project Ga0134121, IMG submission 96463) | Terrestrial soil microbial communities without Nitrogen fertilizer from Kellogg Biological Station, Michigan, USA - KB3-0-1 | ecosystem: Environmental > Terrestrial > Soil > Unclassified ...
ATATGCCTTCGCCAGCTACAAGCCCAAGTTTTACAGCATCCCCATGGACGGCCCGGTGGGCGAGCTGGTGAAGCGGACCGGCAACCGCCATATGCGTCCCGCGCACATGCACGCGATCGTCGCGGCGCCCGGCTACCAGCAGGTCATCACGCACGTCTTCGTCGACGGCGATCCGTACCTCGACGGCGATGCGGTGTTCGCGGTGAAGGACTCGCTCGTCGCCAAGTACAAGAAGGTGAACAACGCCGCCGAGGCGAAGAAGCTCGGCATGGCGAACCCCTTCCTCAAGCTCGACTGGGACTTCCGGCTCGCGCCCGAATCCGGCGTCAAAGCCCGCAAGAAAATCGCCGCCAGCGACGCGATCGCATGATCTGGCGGGTGCGGCGCGTCCTCACCGGGCACGACTCGGCGGGGAAGTCGACGATCCTGGCCGACGGGCACGCGACGAACGTGAAGGAGATGGCGTCGATGCCGGGCCTCGCGCTCACCGACCTGTGGGAGACGAGTGGCGCTCCGGCGACGAACGACGGCCACAAGGACGCCGCCGCGCGTCCCGTGCGCCTCGAGCCGCCGAAAAACGGCACCATCCTGCGCGTCGTCGAATTCCCGCCCGATGCGCAATGGCGCTCGAGCGCCAATGCCCGCGCAGGATTCAAGTCGATCGGCGCCGCGCACGTGACCGACAAGCACTCGGCCGATCCGATGATGCACAAGACAGCCACCGTGGATTACGCCATCGTCCTCAGGGGCGAGATCCACGCGGTGATGGACAAGGGCGAGACGCTCCTTCGCGCTGGAGACATCCTCGTGCAGCGCGGCACCAACCATTCCTGGAGCGTGCGCGGGCCCGAGCCGGCTATCGTCTGCTTCGTGCTGGTGAGCGCCAAGCCGCTCGCCAAGCCGCGGAAGAAAGCCAAGAAGCGCAAATGAGCAAAGCCGCAAATGCGGCGACGCAAAGGTCGATCGGGGTCATCGGCCTCGGCACGATGGGCTCCGCGATGGCGTCCAACCTCCTCAACGGCGGCTTCCGCGTCCACGGCTTCGATGTCGTCGCGGGCCAGCGCGAGGAGCTGAAGAAAGCTGGCGGACTGCCGGGCACCTCCGTTGCCGCCGTCGCCCAGGTCGCCGAGGTGCTGATCACATCGCTGCCGAGCGCGCAGGCGCTGCACGACGTAGCGGATGAGCTCAGCGGCAAGGGCCGCGTGGTGATGGAAACGAGCACGCTGCCGATCGAGGACAAGGATCGCGCGCGCGACACGCTCGGCAAGAAAGGCATCGTGCTCCTCGACTGCCCGCTCTCGGGCACCGGCGCGCAGGCCCGCGTGAAAGACCTGGTGGTCTTCGCGAGCGGCGACAAGGCCGCCTTTGGCAAAGCCGAGCCGTACATGCCGGGCTTCTCGCGCGCGCACTACTACCTCGGCGAATTCGGCAACGGCAGCCGCATGAAATTCGTCGCCAACCTGCTGGTCGCGATCCACAACGTCTCGACCGCCGAGGCCTTCGCGCTCGGCATGAAGGCCGGGCTCGATCCGAAGACAATCTACGAGGTGATGGCCAACAGTGCTGGAGCCTCGCGCATGTTCCAGGTGCGCGGTCCGCAGATGGTCGAGGGAAAATACGACGACGCGACGATCAGCGTCGGCCTCTTCCAGAAGGACATGAAGATCATCGGCGACTTCGCCGCCAAGCATGGCGTCGCGACGCCGCTCTTCAACGCCTCTGCCGTGGTCTACAACGCGGCGATGGCGCAGGGTTTCGGCAAGGCCGACACCGCCGCCGTCTGTGCGGTGCTCGAGAAGCTGAGCGGGGTGAAGAGATGAGCGACTGGAGAGACATCCGCACTTGGACGCGCGAGCAGATGATGAAGCGCGTCGCGCGCTTCAAGAAACTGAAGGGCTCCGATGGCGGCCTGCCCGACAGCCCCCTGCCCGAGTGCCGGCGCAAGCTCTACGCGGTGATCGGCTTCCAGCCGCCGATGTCCGACAACGCGGCGACCACATCGCCTGTGGGCGCCGACGCCTCGCAGATGCCCGCAATCTCGATCTCCGAGGGCTTCAATCTCGGCTACTGCAAGGCAAAACCCGGCAAGGGCCCGCTGATGCACAACCACGACACGAACGAGACTTTCATCGCGATGACCGGCAAATGGCGCTGCGAGTGGAACGAAGGCGACGCGATGGAGCACGTCGACCTGAATCCCTACGACGTGATCTCCTTCCCGGTGGGCGTGGCGCGGCGCTTCATGAACGTCACCTACGACGAGCCCGGAAGAGAGCACCTGCTGATGTTCATCATCGGCGGCAACCAGCCGCAGGCCGAGTTCACGCCGGCGGCGATGCAGCGCTGCGAGGAATACGCGCGGAAGAAGAAGTGAAGCGCTTCGAGCTGGCGGTCGCCGTCAACGCGCAGGACCACAATCTCGGCCCGTCGCACGCTGCGGTGACGGTGGTCGAGTACGGCGACTTCGAATGCCCCAGCTGCAAGCAGGCGGCGCCGGCGGTAAAGCTCCTGCTCGAGCGCTTCCCCGGCCGCGTGCGGCTGGTGTGGCGCCACTTCCCGCTGGAGGAAGTCCATCCGCATGCGCTCGGCGCGGCCCTCGCCTCCGAGGCGGCCGCCGCCCAGGGCAAGTTCTGGCCGATGCACGACGCGCTGTTCGACGACCAGCGCCACATGGACGCGTCGCACCTTCGCCGGCAGGCGGAGAAGCTGGAGCTCGACCTCCGCCGCTACGACGCCGACATGGACGACACCGTCTACCTGCAGCGCGTGCGCGAGGACATCGAGGGCGCCCGCACGAGCGGCGTGCGCTCGACGCCGACCTTCTTCGTCAACGGCGAGATCCACGACGTCTCGTTCGGCCTGCAGGGCCTTTTCCACAGCGTGGAGGCCGCGCTGAAGAAAGCGCGCTAGCGCGCGATGCGCGCCTGGCTCGTCCCGACGCTCATTGCGCTCGCCGGATGCGCCAGTTATCAGCTCGCCGAGCGCTACGGCGCAGCGGACCCCGGCCGCTACGACCGGATGGCGCCTTCCTACCCGCCCGCGGAGTACGCGAAAGTCAGGACGGTGCTCGACCAGCGCTGCGCCGTATGCCACGGCTGCAACGATGCGCCGTGCCAGCTGAACCTCGCCTCGCATGAGGGCCTGACGCGCGGCGCAAACCACGAGCGCGTCTATGGCACGCGGCTCGCCGCAACCGCTCCGACGCGACTTTTCTTCGACGCGCACAGCGCGGCGCAATGGCGCGCCAAGGGCTTCCATCCAGTGCTGAACGAGCGCGCGGCCATCCCGGAGGCCGAGCGCGAGGCGAGCGTCCTCTACCGCCTGCTGCAGCTGAAAGCGGCACACCCGCTGCCGGACGTCGACGTGCTGCAAGGGTTCGACTTCGCGCTCGATCGCGCCGAGCAGTGCCCGGCGATCGAAGCGATGGCCGAGTACGAGAAGAACACGCCGCTCTGGGGGATGCCCTACGGCATGCGCGGCCTCTCCGCCGACGAGCACCAGATGCTCACGCGCTGGATCGAGGCCGGCGCACCGCGCGCACCCATCGCGCCGCTCGCGGCGGAGTACGCCAGGCGCGTCGCGCAATGGGAATCCTTCCTCAACGGCGAGAGCCTGAAGGAGCGCCTCGCCAGCCGCTACATCTACGAGCACTGGTTCATCGGCCACTTTTACTTCGACGACCTGCCCGGCAACGAATTCTTCCAGCTCGTGCGCTCGAGGACGCCGCCGGGCGAGGCGATCGACGTCATCGCCACGCGGCGTCCGTACGACGATCCGGGCGTGGAGCGCGTGTACTACCGGCTGCGGCGCCTCGCCGAGACGCCACTCGCCAAGACGCACATGCCCTACGCGCTGAACGAGGCGCGCCTCGCGCGGCTGAAGGCGCTCTTCATCGACGCGCCCTACGAGGTGAGCGCGCTGCCAACGCATGCGCCGGGGGTGGCGTCGAATCCATTCGTCGCCTTCCGCGAGCTGCCGGTGGAAGCGCGCTATCGCCTGATGCTCGAGGCGTCGCAATTCACGCTGATGGGGTTCATCAAGGGGCCGGTATGCCGCGGCCAGGTCGCGCTCGACGTGATCAACGACCATTTCTGGGTGATGTTCGAGAAGCCCGACGCGACGCGCGCCGAGCTGCAGGCGGAGTTCCTCGCGCGCGAGCTCGCCAACCTGCGCCTGCCCGCCGAGGAGGAGCAAGGCGTCCCCGGCCCGCTGAGGTGGCGCCGCTACGCCCAGCTCGAAGCCGCGTACCTCAAGGCGAAGAGCGCGGCGCTTGCTTCCGCGCGCCCGCCGACGCTCGAAGTGCTCTGGGACGGGGACGGCCACAATGCCAATGCAGCGCTCACGGTACTGCGTCATTTCGACAGTGCCTCGGTCGTCCAGGGCCTGCTCGGCGACGAACCGCAGACGGTGCTCGTCCTCGGTTATCCGCTGCTCGAACGCATCCACTACCTGCTGGTCGCCGGCTTCGACGTCTACGGCAACGTCGGGCACCAGCTCGCCACGCGGCTCTACATGGACTTCCTGCGCATGGAGGGCGAGATGAACTTCCTCGCGCTGCTGCCGCGCGCCGAGCGGCAGAGCGTTCGCGACCGCTGGTACCGGGGCGCGGACAGGGAAGAGATTGCGCTCCTGCGCGATACCGGGGCGTACTTCCCGCGTGAGACGGGGATCCGCTTCGCGGCCCGCCCTCTCCTGCCCGAGCTGTACGCGATGATGAAGAAGCGCGCCGCGCCTGTAGCGGGTCCGCGCTACGCGCTCTCTTCCAGTGGCCTGAAGGACACGCGCGAGCTCGAGCGGCTGGCGAGGCTGCGCGGCCGGGCGATAGCGAGCCTGCCGGAGGCGTCGATCCTGACCGTGCGCGATGGCACGGGCGCCGAGCATCATTTCAGCCTGATCGCCAATCGCGCCCACAGCAACGTCGCCGAGCTCTTCGACGAAGCCGAGCGCCGCCTGCCCGACGAGGACAGCCTGCTCGTCGCAAACGGCTTCATTCCCGCTTACCCGAACGCCTTTTTCGTCGTGCAGAGCTCGCAGCTCGCCCAATTCGTGGATGCGGTCGCCGTCGGCAACTACGCCGCGCTGGCCAATGCCTACGGCGTTCGTCGCACCAGCGCGCGCTTCTGGGCGCACAGCGACGCGCTGCACGCCGCCTGGCGGCGGTCAAACCCCAGGGAAGCCGGCCTCTTCGACTACAACAGGCTCGAGAACCGGTAGAGCGAGCGCAGCAGGGTCAGCGTCACGAACACGGCGGCGATCAGGAGCGTCAATCCCGCAAAGAAGCGCCAGATGGGCTCCGGATGGTCGAGGGCGAAGCGCGACGCCGCGTAGGCCAGCGCATCGAGCGGAAACGTGAAGGCCCACCACGCCGGCGTGAACGGCCAGCGGAAGAGATGCCGCGCATAGACGAGGAGCGCGCCGCAAAGGACGAGGCCGAAGAAATAAAGGTTTTCCAGCGGCGCGAAGCCGGGAAAGAGCGCGATGCCGTTGCCATAGATGAGCGACGGCGGCACGAGCAGGATGAACCAGCTGGGGCGAAGCCCTTCGGGCAGCGGCGGGCCGAGTACCGCGCGATAGACCAGGATCGCGAGCACGAGCGGCGCGATCACCGCCGAGAAGCCGAACGTGACGTGCGACATCGCGGCGTGGCCGAGGGCGAGGCCCGGCCCGGGCACGACGATGCCGCCTACGAAAAGGATCAGCCAGCCGGCGTTGATCTCGGCGAGCGCCATGCCGCCCCACAGGAGCCGGTAGAGTCCCCAGACCTGGAACGCGATCAGCACCACGACGGCCGTCCACCACAGGGCGTCGGCAATCGCCGGCGCGTAAGGCGCCACGCCGCCGGCCACGAGCGACATGCCGACCGGCAGCGCGCCGCAGAAGCCGAGCGTGCCGGGATGCGTGAAATCCTGGCGCACTTGCTGCGGATGGCGGATCAGCTTTGCGAGGTACACCGGCACCAGGATGACGAAGGCAATCACGCCGAGCGCCACCCAGGGCTCGGTCACGTAGGCCGGAGCGCGCACATAGCCCGGCAATACCGTGGCCGCGCTGCGCGCCGTGAGGCCGAGTCCGGCGAGGCCCATGACGGCGCCGTACATGCCGACATGAACGTCCTTGAGGTTCATGTCCCCAGGTAATAGCTCTTGACGAGCTCGTTCTGCTCGAGCTCGCGCACGCCGCCCTCGAACACGATCTCGCCGTGCACGATGATGTAGCCGCGGTCGGCGATGCGGATCGCCTGGTGGAAGTTCTGCTCGGCCATCAGCACCGTGAGGCCGTAGCTCTCCTTCAGCTCCTTGATCTTGGTGATGGTGTGCGAGACGAGGATCGGCGCGAGCCCCACGGAAGGCTCATCCACCAGGAGGAGCTTCGGCGCGGACATCAGCGCCCGGCCGATGGCGAGCATCTGCTGCTGGCCGCCGGACATCGAGCCGGCGAGCTGCCTGCGGCGCTCGGCGAGCACGGGGAAGGCTTCGTAGGCGAACGCGAGGTTCTTCGCAATCGCCCTGCGGGCGAGCGGCCGGAACGCGCCGAGCAGCAGGTTCTCCTCGACCGTCAGCTTCGGGAACAGGCGCCGCCCTTCGGGCACCATGGCGACGCCGAGGTTGACGATCTCCTCGGTGGATAGCCGGGTGAGGTCGTGCGTGGTGCCGTCGAGCGCGAGCGACAGCGTGCCGCGCGTCGGCCGCACCATGCCCATGACGCACTTCATGAGCGTGCTCTTGCCGTTGCCGTTGGTCCCGAGGAGCGCCACCGTTTCCTTCTCCGCTATGGAAAGGGAAATGCCGTGCAGGGCGCGCACGGCGCCGTAGCCGGCCTCGACATCGCGGATCGCGAGCTCAAGCGCCAAGGTAGGCCTTCTGCACGTCGGGGTTCTTGACGATTTCCGTAGGCACGCCCTCGCAGATGATCCGGCCCGCGTCGAGGCAGATCACGCGCTGCGAGAAGCGCATCACCGCCTGCATAATGTGCTCGATCATGATGATGGTGATGCCCGACTCGTTCAGCTTGAAGAGGATGGCAAGCACCTCGTCCACTTCGTTGCCCGCGAGGCCGGCCATCGCCTCGTCCGAGATGAGGAGCCTGGGCTGCGCCGCCATGGCACGCGCGAGCTCGAGCTTCCGCAGCTCCACCTGCGAAAGCTGGCTGGCGTACGCGTTCGCCTTGTCGGCGAGCCCGATGCTCTTCAGGAGCTCCCTCGCGCGCGCTTCGCCCTCGGCGTCCTTCAGGTGAACCACGTACGCCGAGGGCACCAGCAGGTTCTCGAGCACGGTCATGGTGTGGAACGGGCGCGGCACCTGGAAGCTGCGGGCGATGCCGCGCCGCGTGCGGCGGTAGGCCGGCAGGCGCGAGACCTCCTCGCCATTGAAGACGATCGAGCCCGCGTCATTGCGCAGCAGTCCCGAGACGCAGTTGATGAGCGTCGTCTTGCCGGAGCCGTTGGGACCGATCAGGCCGAAGCGCTCGCCCTGCGCCACCTCGAGGCTTACGTCGGTGAGCGCCGCGAAACCGCCGAAGCTCTTCGAGAGGCCATCGATCTTGAGGAGTGCGCTCATCGCTTGCCGAAGATCTTCCGGTACAGGCCGACCAGGCCGTCGGGCGCGGCCACCACGAACACGACGAGGAGCACGCCCACCAGCAGCACGTTGATCTCGTTCGAGATCGTCACCGTGATGAGTTGCTGCAGGGTCGAGAGGATCGCCGCGCCGATCACCGGCCCGAGCCAGTGCGCGGTGCCGCCGATCATCGGGCTCGCCAGCGCGCCGATGGCGTAGTTCAGGTTGAACGTCGACGCCGGCTCGATGAAGCTCAAGTACATCGGCATCGGTGCGCCGGCCGCCCCCATCAGCGCGCCGGAGATGGTGCAGGCGATGAGCTTCAGCCTCAGCGTCGGCACCCCGCTCGCTTCCGCCGCTTCCTCGCTGTCGCGGATCGCGCGCAGCCCGCGACCGAGCCAGGAGCGCTCGATGTAGCGCGCAATCGCCACCGCCACGATCGCCGTCAGGCCCATGACGACGAAGAGCATCTTGATATAGGAATCGAACGGCGCGATCGGCGCCGGCCGCAGGAGCTGCAGGCCGGTCGCGCCCCCGGCGTAGCGCCAGTTGATGAAGACGGTCTCCATGATCACCGTCACCGCGATGGTGGCGATGGCGAAGAAGATGCCGCGCAGGCGCAGCGTCAGCATCCCGGCGCCGAAGCCGAGCGCGCCCGCCATCACCGCGGCGAGCGCGATCTGCACCACGAGCGGCGCCGCGGTCGCCTTGTAGAGCACGGCGGCGCTGTACGCGCCGAGGCCGAAGAACGCGGGCGTGCCGAAGTTCACGTAGCCCGCGTAGCCGCCGAGGATGTTCCAGGCGGTGGAAAGCACGATGAACATCAGCACCGTGTAGCCGGCGAAGAAGAAATACTCGTACTGCACGGAGGCGGTCACCGCAACGAGCACGGCCAGGACGATCGCGGCGCCGAACCAGAATCTCATCGCCCGAAGAGCCCCTGTGGACGCACGCCGAGCATCACCAGCAAGAGCAGGAAGGACACGGCCGGCGCCCACGAGGCGCCGAGCACCGGATGCATCAGCACGATCGACTCGGAGATGCCGAGGATCAGGCCGGCGAACACCGTGCCGGTCATGCTGCCCAGTCCCGCCAGCACCACCACAGCGAAGGTGCGGCCGATATAGACGCGATCCATGCCGGGCTCGACCGGTCCGACGATGATCAGCAGGGCGCCGGCGATCACGCTCGCCGCCGTGGCGATGCCGAAGGCCCATTGCTTGATGCGCACGGGATTCGCGCCCATCAGGCGCAGCGCCGGCTCGTCCTGCGCCACCGCCTTGATCGCGCGGCCGGTGAACGTTTTCGACATGTAGAGCGTGAGCGCGATCGTCATCGTCACCGCGACGGCAAATACCGTCAGCGTGCGCATTGGCACGCGGATGTCGTGGAACAGGCCGATGCTCTTGCCGATGTAAGGCGCCTCGACCATGCGCTGGTCGACGCCGAAGGCGAGGATCAGGCCGACCTCGATGATGAGCGCGAGGCCGAAGAAGAACGCGATGCCGCGCACCCCTGCCTCGCGCCCGCCGCGGCGCTCGAAGGTCTCGTAGTAGAAGCGGTAGACCGCCATGCCGAGGAGGAAGAAAAGCGGCGTGAGCGCGAGGCCGGCGACGATGGGATCGAGGCCGAACTTCGCGACGACGAGGTAGGTGCAGTACGAGCCGAGCACCATGATCGCCGGGTGCGCCACGTTGGGCACGTCGAGCAGGCCGAAGGAGACCGAAAGGCCCATGCTCACGGCGGCATAGAAGCCGCCGAGCAGGATGCCGAAGAGCACCGCTTCCAGCAGCAGGTCGAGTGGCATGCCCATCTAAAAAAACGGCGCGGGATCGCCGCGCCGTCTTTGGGTCATGGAAGACTTACTTACCGCGCGCCTTGTCGAAAGGCATCACCGCCTCGCCGGTCTTGTACTGCGACGGGTAGAGCACGACCTGCTTGCCCGGGCTGCGCCACTGATCGAGGTTCTTGTCCTGGATGTCGCGGAACTGGATCATCAGCATGCGCGACTGCGCCCACTCGCCGTCCTTGTTGTAGCTGATCGGGCCGACGATGGTCTGCATGGTGTGCGAGTGCAGGTACTGGGCGAGCTTCTTCTGGTCGATGCTCTTCGTGCCGTGCACCGCCTGCTCGAGCATCTGGCCCATGGCATAGCCGAACGGCGGCAGGTAGAAGCCGAGCGGATCGACCTTTTCCTCGGCGGCTTTCTGCTGGTAGCGCTTGAAGAACTCGTCGATCCCCGGGTACTTCACGCCCGGTACGTAGGAGTTGTAGTTGACGATGCCGTTCAGCGCGGAGCCGAGGGACTCCATGACCGGCGTGAACTGCAGGCCGACCATGCCGCCGCCGAAGAGCTTGACGGTGGAGCCGACGCCGATCTCGTTCACCGCGCGCACGATCGCCACCGAGTCGTTCGGATAGGAGCAGACGAACACCATCTCGGGCTGCGCGGCGCGCACGGCGCGGATCAGGCCGGAGAAGTCGGTCGTCGTCGGCGGGTAGTTCTGGCTGTAGACGGTCTTGAGGCCCGCCTTCTGCGCGAGCTCCTTGGCGCCGTTGGCGAGGTTTTGCGCGAACTCCTGGTCGGCGGCGAGGAACGCGATCGACTTCGCGCCGGCCTTCTGTCCCTGCTCGAAGAAGCCGGTGAACCAGCTCTGCGCGTCGGCCGCCGGCAGGTTGTTGAACCACATGTCGTGCTTCACGGTGTGGTTCACCTGGAAGGAGAAGTTGCCCATCAGGAGCAGCCCGCGCTGCTTGACGAGCGGCATGATCGGCGCCGTCGGCACGGTGCCGTAGGGCGCGAACAGCAGATCGACCTTGTCGACGTCGAGAAGCTTCGTGTAGATGCCCGGGGTAAGCGCCGGGTTGGTCTGGTCGTCGTACGCGATCAGCTCGACCTTGCGACCGAGCAGCCCCCCCTTCTTGTTGACGTCATCGACCCACATGCGGATCGCGACGAGCTCCGCCTTGCCGCCGGCGCCGAGCGAGCCGGTCTGCGGCATGCTCATGCCGATCTTGATCGGCCCAGCCTGCGCGAAGGCGCGTTTTCCGGGCAGCGCGGCCGTGACTGCGGCAGCGCCGGCAACACCAATGACCTTCCTACGCGTGAAATTCATGACCTCCTCCTTTGCGCGGCATTGTAATCAATCTTGAGTAGGCGGGCCGCATTTCCGCCCTCGATCGCCGCGCGCTCCGGCGCCGACAAGCCCTTCACCCCGCCGATGAACTCCACCGGCCGCTCCATCCCCATGTCGTAGGGATAGTCGGTCCCGAGCAGGACATGGTCCGCGCCGAAGCGCGCGATCATGTGCGCGAGCATGCCGTGGTCGAAGGTGATGGTGTCGAAGTAGAACTTCTCGAGGTAGCTCGACGGCTTCTTCTTGATCACGCTGTGGCAGTCGGGCCGCGCCTTCCAGGCATGGTCCATCCGCGCCCAGTAGTGCGCGAGGTAGCCGCCGGCGTGCGGCAGCACCACCTTCAGCTTCGGATGGCGCTCCATTACTCCATCAAATATGAGATGGCTGGTCGCCACCGTCGTCTCGAGCGGATTGCCGATCACGTTGTTGAAGTAGTGATCCATCAGGCGATCGCCCTGGGTAAAGCCGATCGGATGCATGAAGATGATGACGTCGAGCTTCTGCACCGCCGCAAAGAACGCATCAAGCTTGAGCTTGGCGTCGGTCAGGTCCATGCCGCGCACGCTCGGATTGATCTCCACGCCGCGCATGCCGAGCTTGCGTACGCAATGCTCGAGCTCCGCCACCGCGAGCGACACGTCCTGCAGTGGGACGGTGCCCAGCGCGACGAAGCGATCCGGGTGCTGCGCGACGATCTCGGCAAGCCGTTCGTTCACTGACCGAGCGAGCTCGGCGCCCATGCCGGGCTCCGTCCAGTAGTAGGTCTGGTTCGGCGCGGGCGACACCGCCTGGATGTCGACGCCCATCTTGTCCATTTCCTTCAGGCGGAGCGCGATGTCCACCAGCTTCGGCCCGCGGTCGCGCATCTGCTTCACATTCACTTCGCGCGTGTGCGCGTTCGCGAACACCGCCGACGGCTCGTGCTGAGCCGGATTGAGGTGCGCTACCTTCTCCGCCACCGCGGCATTGAGGTAGTGGCAATGGATATCGACGCGCAGCGATTTGCCGCGCTTCTTGACTACCCGGGTAGTCTCTCCACGGGATGAGGGCGCACAGCTATACATCATGGTTTGGCCATTTCCTTTCCTGTGTCAGCGGAACCTGCGCATGCGCGTTAGGCGAGGAGCGGGGGATACCAGTTGGCTAGAAGACGCCCAGGTGCTGGGTAATTAGCGTTTCGTTGTCGCGCACGGCCTCCACGGGGCCTGCGAACGCGACGCGTCCGGTATTCAGGATCACCACATCGTCCGCGAGGCTGAACGCCAGCTTCACGTTCTGCTCGACCAGCAC
>Ga0134121_10004095_pt1 | contig 11980 bp, 10 predicted proteins | sample KB301_FD_96463 | JGI IMG/M metagenome (GOLD analysis project Ga0134121, IMG submission 96463) | Terrestrial soil microbial communities without Nitrogen fertilizer from Kellogg Biological Station, Michigan, USA - KB3-0-1 | ecosystem: Environmental > Terrestrial > Soil > Unclassified ...
CACCACCGACTTTCGCGCGGTGTTTCGCGCGATGGGCATCCCGGATCGCTGGGTCCTGACGCCCGGCAACAGCGCCAGCGAGATCCGCCGCGCGTTCGCGGTGTTCTCGCAGTCGGCCATTCGCACCTCGCAGGGCACGCAGCTCGCCCAGCTCGGCGGCTTCAGCAATTGATCCTGGTCAGGATCAGGCTGGGCGCGAGCGCACATGCAGCATCTGCAACATCGAGCGCGGCTGGAGGGTGTGCTGGCGCGCTCGTGCGGCGTCTTCGACGATCGTTGCCAGGTCCGAGCGGCCTGGCTGCCAGGCCAAGCATCGTCATGGCACGCGCGGGATCGGCGATCAGGCGCGGCGGCCTGCGCTGCAGGTGCTCAGAGAGCTCAGGAGACGTTCCGGGCAGGAGGTGCGGTACCGCAAGCATGAGCAATTCCTCTACGCGAAGCTCGAGCTCGGGGAGCGCCGGCATCGAACAGCGGCTCCTCGAAGAACACGACCCGGTGATCTCGCGCGCAGCGCACGAGCAGGTGCTGAGGGCGTTGATAGACGAAATTTCACCGCAGATGCGACAGGTATAGGATTGTCTCGAATGTTTGCCGGCGATACCGGCGCGAGCGGTGCGACAGCAAACAGCCGACCGGCAGGTGAATCTCTACCGTTGGATACTCCCGGAGCTGATGCCGGCAGCGGGAGTTCCGCGAGACCGGAAGCTATTAGCTAGAGAATCCAAGTACTTTCCGAGCGCTCCGGTGACGAGGTGGCCAATCATACGAACTATGACCGAGCGAGCCCGCACAGTGTCCGGGAACCGCACATGTAAAAAACTCAAGCATGCTAACGGCGGGCCGGGTGTGCTGGTTCGGTTGATGCAATTCCGCACTCCCATGCAAAAGACCCGCAGGCTGCATCGTCGATCGAGCAACCACCAGCAGGATGGCTTTCATCGCGATACGATCAATACGGGCAATGCGAACTACCATCCAAACTCGATCGGCAGTGGCTGTCCATTCCTCGCCGGCGGTGCGGGATTCGTTCACCGGCAAGAAAAGCTCCATGGAACGACCACCCGGGCGCGCAGCGAGAGCGGAAAGCCGTGCATCGCCCTCCTGGAGGACAATGGGGATGCGATCCACTTCCTCCAGGAAGCCTACAAACATTACAAGGCGATCGCCGCGCTCGGAGATGCGATCGATCTACTCGTCATCGCGGAGCTCGACGAGGCCACGGTCGCCGACGGCAACGGCTCCGCGGGTGTGGTGTCGGATCTGGGCGTGGTGACCGCGCGGGCGGCGAGCGATGCTGGGGAGCTAGGCAAAGCCTTCGCGCTCGCGATCGCGAGGCATCGCCACTGGGAGCGTGCCGTGGAGGACATTCCCGCATGAAGCCTCGCAAGCACATCCGGCGGGCGCAACGCGCACGCACCTCGCGCGCCTACTGCGTGTTCACCCGCGAGCCTCGGGAGCCGCGCGTTCAACCAGCACCGCCAACAGGTTGCCGATCTTGCGCACCGGCGGCATCTCGAGCTCGACGACCTCGGTGCGCTCGAATGTTGCGTCAGCTGGTGGCCGGTGCGCCTCCGGGATCCGGGCGCGCTCGGCGTCGCTGAGCGGGTTCTGCATCGTGCGCCGCTGGGTCTGGCACGCGGATCGGGATCGACCGCGATGACGAAGGATCCTGGATGGCGACGAATAGCGCAACACCCTGAGGGGCGAGCGACAACATGGTCGCTCGCAGGCCAGGAACTCGCCGTTTGGCGCGGACCTGGTAAGTCTCGAGGTCGATCGCGAGCCTTTGGGGTAGCGCGTCCCGTGACGCGGCATCGTCGCCGGCCTCGGTGTCGGCCTCGCGCTGTGACGGCGACGCGACAGCACTTTCGCGCGGTGTTTCGCGTGATGGGCATCCCGGACCGCTGGGTCTGACGCCCGGCAACAGCGCCAGCGAGATCCGCCACGCATTCGCCGTGTCCTCGCAGACCGCCATGCGCACCTCGTGGGGCGCCAGCTCGCGCAACTCGGCGGGTTTTTGCCTCGGTGATGTCCCTGCGACGCGAAACGCGCGTACACTTTCTACAGATGGGGTTCAACCTCAAGGTGCGCAATTACCGAGGGCTCCGCGAGATTACGTGGAGCCCCGACGGTGTGTGCGCGCTCGTCGGTGCCAACGGCTCCGGCAAGACCACCCTGCTTGATGTCCCGGCGCTGCTTCGGGACGCCCTCGAACGCGGGCTGGCACGGGCACTCGAGGAGCATGGAGGAATCGCGAACGCCCGGAACAGCTACGCGAACGACGGCGATCCCTATGATTTTCAAGTCGGTGCCGATGCGATCTACTGGCACATGGCCCCCCTGGAGACGGGCAGCGGATTTCGGCCAGAAGAGCGCGTCACCCAAGAAATGGTAACCATCGTCCACCGAGAGGGTGGTGCGGATTCGGCGCTCGTGATGGGGGACTCGGTCCCCGCTCGAGATGTGCTCGCCTTTCGAATTGCGTTGGACGAATTTGCGCACGGCCAGCCTGGAAACCCAGTCGTTGACGGAATTCTCGCGCTTGGAAACCTGCTCGCGAGATACCGGTTGTATGCCCACTACGATGTCCGAGGGCTGCGGCTTCGTGGCTCAGCTGACTCGTCCGAACGACGCCTTGCGCAAGACGGTCACAATGTGTTCAGCGTACTCCGGAACTGGCGCGACAAGAAGGAGGATCGCCATCGCTACAGCTTCGTGCTCGATGGGTTGCGTGAGCTGTTTCGCGATTTCTTCGACGATCTCAACTTCTCCAAGGCCGCGCAAGTCATTGGGGCCGAACTTCTTCTCCGCGGTGATAAGGCGATATCAGCGAGCCTTGCCCCCGACGGGTGGTTTGTCGCCCTCCTTCATCTCACCGCCGTGGCGTCGACCAATCACGGTGATCTCATCGCGATCGATGAGCCGGAAAACGCTCTTCATCCCCACGCAATCAAGCTCTTGCTCCAGCACATGCGAACCTGGGCTCGACGCTACTCGGCAACGGTGCTGCTTGCTACTCATTCCCCGGTGATCATCGATGCATTCCGAGAGTGCCCAGAGCAGCTTTACGTCATGGAGCCAGCCGAGCGTTCACTGCCGATTGGCTTGAGCAAACTCAAGGACCCAGAGTGGCTTGCTCATTTTTCGTTAGGGGATCTCTATGCGCGCGAAGAGTATGGAGCGCCGAGCGATGACGACGAGGATCGGGCTCATCACGACCGGTGACTGCGAACACCGTGCGCTTGCCCCTTCGCTAGCTCGCGTGTTCGCAGACTGCGGCGTCGAGTTCGAGTTGAGCTTCTCCAAACCTGTTCGCTCGTTCACTAGCAATCACCTGAGCTATCCAGCACCATCGGGTCATAAGTTGGTCGACGATTTCGTTGCTAATATCAGCGCGACAATCTCCAGGCGAAACGCACCTGACTGCGTCTTTGCGATCGATGACCTCGAACTGGTGAATATGCACACGCCGGCGAACGCGACTGCACTTGTTCGAGATGCGGTGTTGGCATCACTCGTTGGTGCCACGCATCGAGAAGCACAACTCTTGCGAGATCGATGCTCGGTTCACTTCCTGTGCCCCATGGTGGAGGCGTACTTCTTCGGGGAACGTAACGCGCTGATCCGCGCAGGCGCGAAGCAAGATGCCATGCTCGATGCGGAGCGTCACCTCGAGGTGTTCGCTTCCGTGGATCCATCGTTTCTGGCACTGCCAAGCGTTCGCGATCATCCATGGCGCAGCGAAGATCGCAGACACCATCCGAAGCGCTACCTGAGGTTCCTGAACGATCCTACCGACGCCGAGATCGACAGATACCAGGAGACCCGACAAGGGCGCGCTGCCCTGGCGGCGCTCGACTGGGCCCAGGTCTTTGCATACGAGCCAACCGGCATTGCGTTCGCGAGGTCTCTGTTCGACGACCTTGCAGACGCGATCGGTATCCAATCTCCATTTCCAGGACCGTGTCATCCGCTCACCGAGCGAAGGGTGAATGGCGCGCTTCGCAACCTGTGAGCTGCCGGAGTTCGTCTGACGGTGTCGCCCGCGTACGTGAGCCGACGCGCGAAATTGGTGAGGAGTTCCGCGTGAGTGCCTCTTCGGAAGGCGGCGGTACCGATCAGCGGGCTTCGGGGGCCGCGCGCTCGAACAGCACCGCGAGCAGGTTGCCGATCTTGCGCACCGGTGGCATCTCGAGCTCGACGACCTCGGTGCGCTCGAACGTTGCGTCAGCTGGTGGCCGGTGCGCCTCCGGAATCCGCGCGCGCTCGGCGTCGCTGAGCGTCTTCTGCATCGTGCGCCGCTGCAGGTAGCTGCCGCGCTTGAAGTACGCCGGATAGTCGTTCCAGTTGATGCCCTTCTGGAACAGCATCTCCTGCTTCACCGACGAGTCTTTCTCGTGGAGCTCGCGATCGGTGTACACCGCGCGCGCGGCCATGGTGATGCTGTTCTTGGTCGCGTCGTCCTCGCGCCAGATGAACACGTCGGCGGCATCGGCGAGCGTCGGGACCTGCCAGACCCGGCAGTCGAAGTGCGGCAGCTCGCTCGCCTTGGCGGGCAGGTGCTCGAGCAAGAGCTGGAGGAACCGCACCGAGGCCATGCCGGCGAGCACCGACGCGAGCTTCTGGAACCGGCCGTCGAAGTTGTAGTCGGACGGCGACTGCGATGGCTCGTACCACGCGAGCGTGATCTCGTCCGACTGGGTGTAGCCGACCAGCGCGGTGGCCTCGCGCACCAGGCTGCGCGTCGTCTCGATCATGCAGCGCGACAGCGCCTCGTCGTACGGACGGCGCAGGTCGCGCGTGAAGGTGTGGAACGCGCGTCCGTCGAGGCGCGCGAGCAGCGGGATCCCACGCAGCGCGCGACGGCCCGCTTCTGCCATTTCATACTGCTTGCACCGATCTCCGAGTCCATCGTTGGCCATGACATCTCCACCACACCTTGGGGTGTGTCGCGGATCCTGGCGATGATGCGGCCCGGACCTCGCGTATCCCCTCTCCTTACAGCAGAACGGGTATGCGAGACAACCACGATGTTTGCGTTCGCGCTGTCGATGCATGACCGCGCGCGCTGACCGTTTGGTTTCCAGGTCTTGCGCCGTGGGCCAGGTGGTGCGTGCGCGTTCCGCGCGCCCGGCGAGCGAGGCGCTGCACCTACTCGAGTTCGTCGGGCTTGCGCTCGCGGTGATAGCCGCCGAACTCGGCTTCCGTGAAGCCGCCGACCGGGGGAAGCTCGAGCCACGCGTCCCAGCTGCCGATCCGGACGTGCATGCCCTCCGAGCTGGCCTCGTCTTTCGCCTTGATCTTGATCGTGGTCTTTCCGGGCTTGATCGCGCGCGTGACGGTGCCGAGCGACATGCGGTGATGGTCGAATGGCTCGAGCATGACCTTGCCGAGTGAGGTCTTGGTCTCGATCGTCACGGTGTCTTCCGCGTACTGGATCGCGAACGGCGGCGATGGGATCGATGGCGCCGTGTAGCTGGAGATCCACGGCATGACCTGCTCGGCGCGGGCGAGCTTCTCGCCATCGGCGTCGGTCAGCCGGCGCTGGACGTCGCCTTGATGCTCGTAGGCTTCCGCGACGGGGCCGACGACGACGCGCGGTCGGCCACCGGCGTCGACGACGAACACGCCGAGCGCCGGTGCGTTCGCGCCGACATACGCGATCTTCGCGCCGGTGAAGAAGCTCGCGAGAAAGTCCGGCGACGCCAGACCTTCGTCGCGGCGGTGGCGGTGCAGATCGAACCACCAGCCGGTATAGGTTGGCGGCCCGCCGGTGGTCCACGGCGTGGTCTCGGCGACCATCGAGAGCCAGGCGCGTTCGTCGTCGTCGAGCGCACGGCCGGCGAGTTCGTCGTTCTGGATCGTGCGCAGGGTGCCGAGCACCTCGCCCAGCCGGTGAAAGTAGGCCCGGGTCTTGAGCTCGTCCGTCGGATCGATGATCGCCATTGCGCGCTCGCCGCGTGCCGCGTACTCGAGGAGCGCGTCGTACATCGCGGGCGCCGGCTCGACATAGCCGTCGGGAGCCTCGCAGCCGCCTTCGAAGTACGATTCACCGACGATCAACACGAAGTTGTGCTTGATCTGGCCGAACGCTGCGAGCGCGGAGTCGAGGTGGAGATCGGCATAGGCCGGCGTCTGCATGAACGAGGGTTTGTGGCCGGCGATCGGCCTGGCGAGACTGGTCACGGCGTCGAACCAGGCGCTGTATAGATCGTCCTTGCCGCGCGGCGTGGTCTCGACGATGTTGCGCGCGATGCGGAGCTGGCCGTCGAGCTCGGGGAACCGCGCGCGATCGGGCTTCAGGTACTCGAGCGCGCGGTCGTGGCCGAGCACGTACCCCATGTCGGCGAGGTGCAAGATCTCGCGCTGGGGGATCTCGCCCTGCACGAGCGGGCGCGTCGCCGCGGCATCGGGGACGACGCGTGGTCCGAGCAGCGTCGTGATCGCGGGGAGCTCGGTCGAGCCTTCGGGCATGTAGTGCAGGCGCGTGGTGCGGCGGAACTGGTTGCCGATCGCCGCGCGCAGCTTCGCATCGGCGTCAGGATCGGTCAGCTTCGCGATCCCCGCGTGCTTGCGCAACTCGCCGAGCTGCGCAACCGAGATGTCCTCGCGCCGCCCGGCGAGCAACGCCCACGCAGCGTCGAGCCGTGCGACGTCGGCGGTGATGCCGGCGCGGTCAACGAGATCGGCGAGCACGAGCGCATCGACGTCCTCGCGCGGCGTCTCGCGCGGGTCGACGGCCATGCCCGGGTGCGAGCTGCGGCATGATCGCGACACCAGGTTGAATTCGAGCCGCGACAGCCACATCGCGGCGCGAAAGTAGCGTTGTCGCGCCTCGGTCGCTACGTAGTGACTGCGCGGCGTGTACGCGGTGAAGTCGATGACCCGCTCGCGATCGAACAGCATGACCGCCGCCATCTCCGAGGCGTCGGTCGCGAGCTTGACGAGCTTCCCCGCTTCGGCCTCGACGGTAGCATCGCCAAGCATGCTGTGCGGAGCGTCGCCGCGGAGCAGCGCGCGGGCGACCGCGAGGTAGACATCGAGATCGCGGCGCGAGGCCTTGGGATATTCGCCGGTGGGCAGCGCGCAGGCCATCGCGTCGAGCACGTGCGCGAGCGCCGGCGCGAGCTGCGCATCCTCGAGATCGCTGATCACGCCTTCATTGGCGGCATAGATCGCCTGCAGGATCGCGTCGATCGAGACATAGATCGGCAGCTCGGATTGGTAGATCTCATGGAACGCGTAGCCAAAGCTTGCGTACCGCTCCTTCGCGAGCACGACGAAGCCATTCTGGGCAAGCAGCTTTTGCTCGACTGGCTGCAGCGACAACCGGTGATCGACCAGCGCCATGTACTCGGGTGGCTGCTTGCGATCCCAGGGCTTACTCGCGACCGGCGCACGATCGTGGGCGCCCGCGCGGATCGCGGCCTCGAGGCGCTGCAGGTTATCGTCGGCGAGGACGCACTCGTCACCGCCCTGCTCGATCCGGCCCTCTTCGGTGGTTCGGTTCATGGCGTTCGCGTCGTCGTCCGGCGACGCGGGCGCTGGGGGCGGCGAGGGAACTGGCGGCAGCGTGCACGCCGCCACGGGCGCCGCGCCCGGCGTGACCGCGATCGGCTCGCGTGGATCCGGCGGTCGCGGCACTGGTTTGCGATCACCTCCGCACGCGACGACGACGAGACATGCGACTACCAGCTTGGTGGACACCGCAGGTCCAACGCGATCCACATCAATACTATTTCGAAATGATCTGCCCTACAGTGTAGGTCCCACATCGAGTTCGGGGCGTGCCGCGCTCGATTCGTCCTTCGCGCTGGTAGCGAGACAAGGAATCAGTGGTGCTCGCGGGGCCGCGGAGCAGGCTTACTGGGGGGCTCGGAGAACACGGCGGCGTGGGCCGTGCGCGCACCTTGCCGGGCCAACCGGAACGGCGCGGCGCCGAACCAGTCGCCGCACAGCGGATCGAGCAGCGATGGCCGGGCGATCGCTACCGCGCACAGGATCGCGAGCAAGAGGATCGCGAGCAGCAGCACGCGCCCGACGCGCGAGCGGGCGTGCGAGGCCGTGCCGAGGCGCCTCACGACCTCGTCCATCGTCGGACGAGCGTCCGGGTTCTTGGCCAGACAAGCGAGGGCCAGGGTCGCCAGCGCCGCCGGGTAGGGTCCGCGGATGACCGGGCGAGGCGGCTCGACCTCGGCGTGCTGGTAGAGGTAGCCGATCTGCGAGTCGGCGGAGAACGGTCGCGCGCCGGTGATCGCTTCGTAGAGGATGACGCCCATCGCGTAGACGTCGCTCGCGGCGGTGGCGCGCTGGCCCCTCACCTGCTCGGGAGACATGTACGCCGCGGTCCCGAGGAGGCGGCCCTCGGTGGTGAGCGACGACTGATCGACGGAGCGCGCCAGCCCGAAGTCCGCGACCTTCGCGCGGCCGGCCTTGGTGAGCAGTACGTTCTCCGGCTTCACGTCGCGGTGGACCACGCCTTGCGCGTGCGCGAACGCCAGCGCGGTTGCGACCTCGCCCAGCACCGCGATCACCTTGTCCGGGGGCGTGTCGGTGCGGTTGAGCAGGTGGCGCAGCGAGCCGCCCCGCACCAGCTCCATCACGATGTAGTGGCGGCCGCGCGACGAGCCGACGTCGACGATGCGGACGATGTTCGGGTGCACGAGGCGCTGCGCGGTGTCGGCCTCGCGCTTGAAGCGGGCGACGGCGCCCTCGTCATGCAGCGAGTTCGCGTTCAGGATCTTCACGGCCACCTGGGGCCCGGAGGACGGCACCCCGAGGTGCACGTCGCCGTAGCCGCCCTGGCCGAGGATGGACTTGAGCGTGTACTTGCCCACCTTTCCGCCGGTCGGGCGCTGAGTGGACGATTTTTGTGCAGTTGCAGTCACGGTCGGCGGGATCCTGGCCTGATCGAGAACATAACAAGCGTGGACGCCATGACCACCGGTTTTCCTCGCCGGTAGGGTGCGGTCAGGCCTTGCAGTGCGGCACGCGCACGATGGTGACCTGGCCGGTCGTGGGGTCGACGGTCGCGATGCTGCCGTTGGCCGGGCTGCCGGCGATGATGGCGAGCTTGCCGCTGCCCAGGCGGACGAGCGCGTGCTCGCCGGGGTTGCCAATCGCGGCGGTGCCGGTGGCGCCGTCGGGCGTCCACAGGCCGCTGGTGTCGATGGTCTTGAGGAGCTTGCCCTTGGCGACGTCTTGCACGATGAGCCGGTTGCCGTTCTCGTCGAGAAATGCCCAGGTCGAGCCGGCGACCTGGACGTGGGCGTTGCCGAACGAGCCGAAATCTTTGCCACCGACGTTGGCGATCTTCTTGCCCTTGAGCGAGTACAGGGCCGCGCGGGCAGCCGGCGCCGAGCACGCGCTCGCCGAGACGTAGATCGTGTCGCCGACCATGTCGACCTCGCCGCAGCGAAACTCGCCGCGCGCGTAGTAGAAGCTCGCCGTCTTCTTGCTCTTGGCGACGTCCCACACCTCGGCGTAGCCCTTGCCGTGTTCGGCGTCGCCGAGCAGCACGACGGCGAACGTGCCGTCGGCGTTCGTCGTCGCGTAGAGCTTGCTGGAGTTGGGCAGCACCTGCGGCGTGATCGACGTGCACGCATCACCGCGGCAGACCTGGAGATCGGGGTTGATGATGGTGACGCGCGCGCGCGGATCGGGGCCGGGCTTCGGCGGCTCGGCGATGTGGTCGAGCTTGCCGGTCGCGACGTCGAACGCGAAGCACTGGTCGGTGGCGGCACCCACGCAGAACGTCAGGCGCTGTCCATCGGCCAGGGCATCGCGGATCGCCGCGGGAGCATCGTCGGGCACGCGGACGCACGGCAAGGGTGGCGGCGGCGGCGGTGGCGCGCTGGCGACCGTGACGGTCGAGTGTCCCCCGTTGCCGGCGCAGGCGGCAAACGCGAGGACCAGACCGAGACGCGGACGCATCTGGCCGAGCCTACACGATCGAGCCCGGCGGACTAGGCCGCCGGCCGCTCCAGCCCGCAGATCGCGGCGACTTCATCGCGATAGGCGAGCCATCCGGACAGCGCGGCCTCCATGGCGACCAGCACGCCCGCGTGCTCCGCGGCGGGGACGTGATCGAGGAGGATGCGCCACGCGGCGGCGCGGTGGCTGCCTTCGACGCGGCGATGCGCCTTGGTCAGCGCGAGCGCCGCGAGCGGCAAGCCATAATGGACGACCAGCGGGTGGTGCTCGAGCGGCGGGGCGGGGCGGCGCGGGGCCGCGGGATCGAGCTCGCCGCGCTCGTGATCGGTGCCCTCGAGGAAGATCGTCGTCACGGCGCACGCCTGCGCCCAGCCGCGGCGCTGGGTGGTGTCATCGAGCAGCGTGCGAAACCGCTGCGCGGCAGGACCGAGCTCGACGTGCTCGAACCTGCCGACCTCCATGCCGAGGCCCCTGGGATACTCGAGGAACAGCTCGGGGTGCGGGCGGCCGGCGACGATGCCGCCGGTCTCTTCTTCGTAGAGGTTCTCGGCGAGCTCGCGGCGGACCTCTGCGATCGGGCACTGCACGTACGCCCAGCCGACCATCACCGGGAAGTCGCGCACGTAGGTGGCGTACTCCTGTTCGAAGTGCAGGTGCAGGCGATCTCTGGCGACCTTGCCCGCCGTGAAGGACGGCCACGCCCAGTGAACCTTGCGCTCCATGATCTGGAGCAACGCTTCACGAAACGCATGGCGATCCACGATTGGATCCTACGATGCGGTCGGCGATCCTTCAAATCGCGCGCGGATCGCGGATCACGCGGATCACCCCGGCCACCGGATCACGGATCACCGGGATCAATGAAGCAGCCAGAGTGCCGCCGCACCGAGGGCGCTCACGGCCAGCACGATGGGAACGATCAGGCGAGCTCGTCCGGCGCGTGGCGGGGTGGCCAGGTTTGCCGGCTTCGGCATGGCGGCGACCGGCAGCTGCTCGCTCGGCTCGACGATGATCGACGGAAGTTCCTGGCCACGGAGCCGCTCGGCTCTGGAGGCTACGCGCGCCTTCGCGGTGATGAATGGCATCTCGGGGAGCGTGGGGCGCTCGGTGCTCGGTAGCTCGGGTTCGGGAACCACAGGACGGACGATGCGCGGGATCGTGATCGCGGAGATGTCGGTGGGCTCGGCAGTGGGCGCAGGCTGTGCAGCGCGTGCAGGCTGTGTGGCGGGTGCAGGCTGTGCGGCGGGTGCAGGCTGTGCGACTCGTGCTAGATCCCGGGCCGGCGCCGGCCTGGTGGGGGTTGGTGTCGATGGCGTGGCGGCGACGGACCGCTTGGTGGGCGCTGGCAGCCCGGCAGGCGGGGTGCCGAATTGCATTCGCCGCAGCGTGTGTGCGAGGCGCGGTGACGACAGGCTTGGCAAGCTCTCCGGTGTGTGATCCGGGAGGATCTCCGGGCGGGCGTCGATGAGCTCGAGCTCGGCCTCGAGGTTCTCGGGCATGTGATCGACGCGATCGTGTGTGTGATGGTGGATCAGATCGTGGAGCTGTCGCTCGGTGATCTCGGCCGTGGGACGTCGCTCGATCGGTGATCTGACCGGAGGTCGACGCCTGACGATGTTCGCAGCCATGACGTTCACACTATCAACCTGAAGCTCAATCCCAAACGCCGATGCCATCACACCATCTACACGGGCCGTGGGGACGAACCTGCGTCGAATTGAATAGCGTAGAGATTTGTGTGAGCTGCGTTGATAGCTCGCGTGCGCAGGTTAACGCGGTGCGGAGATCGCGCCATCGAGCTCGAGGTGAAGCGTCGCGTTGGTGGTTGTGTTCATCACGCTCGGAACCGCGCTATGGATCACGAAGTCGGCCGGTAAGCGGGCGGCGCCGAACCGGCCGACGAAGATGTCGGATACCAGGTGTGCGAAGGCCTCCGTGAGGGCACCGTGAAACTCGCTTGAACGGCCGCGCACGGCGTCGACGAGATCGCCGTAGCATGGCACCAGCGTGGTCGCGGTTCGCTCGCACGACAGCTCGAGCTTGCCGA
>Ga0134121_10004096_pt1 | contig 11979 bp, 14 predicted proteins | sample KB301_FD_96463 | JGI IMG/M metagenome (GOLD analysis project Ga0134121, IMG submission 96463) | Terrestrial soil microbial communities without Nitrogen fertilizer from Kellogg Biological Station, Michigan, USA - KB3-0-1 | ecosystem: Environmental > Terrestrial > Soil > Unclassified ...
GAACTCCTGCTTGTAGTAGTCCCGCGCCTGCCCTGCGGAAATTGCTCTGCTCATGGTCATCATTTGGCACAAATCCAGAAGGTAAATTCGGAGTTTGTCAGCGTGTGTTTTGAGGCGCTCATGTGCGCCGAACTAGCGACGATTCGCGACTACAGAGTGGGCCAAGAGAGCAGGTCGATTCGGAGTGGTGAATGGTGGGCCACTCGGGACCAATGCATTGTCATTCAGAACCACGCGGCGGCTAAATGCCGCCCCTTGCTTTGGCGTAGTGCACTTGTCGTGCCGCAACCGTGCATGACATTGCCGCGCTGCAAGCGTCGCAAACACGAGTCGTTAAAATGTCGTGGGATAGACTCGGCGGGGATGGGCCAATAGGTGAGCGGAAAGGTAGAGTGTCGGGAATCAGGCAGCGAAAGAAAAACGTACAACTTAGCGCGTAACACGCGAAAATAAGGGATTTCCCCTTAGCGAAAGAATTCTGTCGGCTGGGTGCCTGACCGCACACCCGCAGGGCCGCAGCGCAGCGAAGGACTCGGAGCGCAGCGGAGAGTTGTGCGGGCGGGCTGCCGACTAAGAATCGGAGCGACAGGGGAACCACACTGATCCTTTTTACTTCAGTGAGATCTGGCGTGGTGTCGCCGCCTGCTACAGTGAGGCTCTACCTTAGGTGATGCATATTGTAATGGTGAGGATCTACTTTAGGTGATGCAATCTGTAAGAGTGGAGGTTTAGCGAGAACCTAACCTTCGCTTCGCCAGCAACGTCGCAACGAGGTCCTTTGCGTTTTTCTCAGCTCCTTCCCTCAACTCGTCCCACTCGGCTAACTCGTCGGAGCCCTCAGCAAATAGCAGTCGGAATCCAAACTCAAACAGAAAGCGCAAACATGCGATTTCACTGTAGATCATAGTTTCGGGAATGTTTATTAGTTTACATGAGAGACCAACAATGGCTTGTCGGCACCAGTCGTTTGGATCTGTACCTCGTGCGATTGCTGCATCTTCGATTTTCTTGTACTCGTCCTCAGTGACTCGAAAAGTAATGATCTTTGTTCTCTTGGCTTCGTTCATGGGTTAGTTTCCTCGCGCTTATCAAAGTATCGTTTGTGTACGCGTTGAACCTCGTCAACGCGTAAATGCCTATTGCAAATGACGTACACAAACGCAGACACGGAGCGTCAGCAACGTAGACGCGACAGCCACGCGAGCGGGGGTGTCGTGTCTCATTAATCAGGTGCGTAGCACCTTCTTTATGTTTTCGTTTGAAATCTAGGATCGTGGAGATGTGAGGCGAAGCTGGCAATCAATGCTGCTGAGGCGAGTGCAGGATGCATCAGTGAGTAAGGGGCACCGTGCAAAAAGTAGCAGTTGGTAGAGTAGGTGTGGGGTTGGGGTAGAGCGCTGACAATCGGTCACACTGCGGTTAAGGATGGTCCTATATTCAGAGTAGAGTGAGAAGACTTTCGGTGAGACTTCGTTGAAAAACTTGCTCGGATTTTTAGGTCGGATTCTACTCCCGAATATCACCGCAACTGCGCCTGCGGCGCAGTTGCTTTCCGTGTCAAAAAAAAGCGCCAGCCGAGTGCATTGCACCCGGCTGGCGCGGTTCGTTCTCAGGGGGTTGGTTATGTCGTGACTGGATGTATTTCGGGGCGTCCCGCACGGATGATTTGGTCGGCGGCTCGGAAGATTTTTTGGGCGCTCTTTTCGGGTATCGCTTCCGCGTCAAAACCACTCCCACGGCTGATCCAATTTTGAATATACCCGCGACAATAAGTGGCTCCCTCAAACCCCAAAGATTCACAACAAAGAAGCGCCACGGATTCCGCTTCGACCTCGCGCAAACTACGAGGTGTGGTCTCATCATCGGCGAAATCTGCCTCAGTGGTATGGCCCAAAATTACATGACCTAGCTCGTGAAAAAGTGTCTTGTATGGCAGTTGCGCAAGCGGGTTAATTGCGACTTGGCGCTTGCGCGCAAAGCCTTGAATATTTCCGTCCGTGTGATCGAATGGAATGCGCTCAATACTCAGGGCGGTAAGTGCTCTTTCTGCGTCCCACTCTGGCACCGTAATCGGTTCAAGTTCTTGCCCGTCAGTTTGCCCCAAAACGAACCAACGCGCCTTATAAACAAAGCTGGTAAAAGTGTGTTCTTCGTCTGCATTTTCCTCGCGGCGCTTGCAAGTAATTGGCATGCACAAAGTGAGTGCTCGTTCGCCACGTTTCACGAAACGGCCTAAGTCCTTCCATTTCGGGAAAGTGTTAATTGGACCGGGCTGTAATCCGCGCATCTGACACTGCACAAGCGCGAGAATTTGATTCCCAACGGAATACTGATGAAAGGCGCTATACGCTTTCATGATCAGACCTGGCTTGGTGACGGCTTCAATAAGTAGGGCGGACCACTTCGGAATGGCGGGTGATTGGTTGAGGTGATTTTCCATTGTCGCGAGCTCCTTTTCGGGTGACTTTTTCGAGCGAAGTTCGCCCTTGCAGTCAGCACCGAAAACCGGCATGCGTAACGCAGTGGATCACTGCCTAGAGTTGGGGATGGACTGTCGTTTTAGGATGGAAGCGAATGGTGGAAAACTCGGGACCGTCTTGGGGGACCGCGCACATTCCGGCTCGAGGTTGAGACGTGAGGAAGGAGGGCCGAATTTGGTTGAGATTACTACTACTTGTTTCGCTTGCCTGTCCTTCGCGATCGGCGGCGTACTGGCGTCCGTAACGGTATTAGATCAGGGTGCTTAGTTTCGATCATGTGCGCTAATCCCTGATAGGTTCTGCCCAACAACTTTGCCGCGTGAGTTATTTTTCCGTCGGATTGTATGAGCGCCTGCTTAATTAGTTCGTGCTCGTATTCCAATAGCTTTTGGTCTAGGTCATGCGGCTTCGCTAAGAGAATCTCAACCGCTTCATCCCGGCTCAGTTCCCGTCGCACACTGGCAGCGAGTTTTTCAGCCGCTGCATTCAATCGTGATAGCACGTCCAGACTCTGCGAGTCTGCCAGCCAGTCACGCGCTTGCTGATACGCCGCCTGCAAGGTATCCGGTGACAGGTGATCTATTTCCTCGATCATCGTGAGGGCCGCGAGTCCTGCTCTATTGAGTGCATCTGCTTCGTGCGCGACTTCTATCGCTCGCTGCAAGATTGCTTGAGCACGAATCTGCTTTTCCAAACGGGCCAACGCAGTCGCCTGTAGGATTAGTGCATCTGCAAGCCAACATCTATGCCCGGCTTTTTCTAATTGTGTTACTGCTCTGCGGGCCGCACGTTCGGCGTCTTTGAATCTTCCCTCTGTGATTAGTAGTTCGGCGCGGGTGCTGTCAAACTGTGCCGTTAAAGTCCGATGCTTGAAACGAACGACGATCTCTCGCGCTTGATCAATATGCTTGTGGGCTTCTTTGAATCTACCGAGCTTTGTAAGCACCACGGCTTCATTGTTTTTGATGCTCGCTCGATACACGTGATTCTTTGTTAGCTTCACTAGATGTTCTGCGGCTTTGTATTCAGTCAGTGCCCGTTGAAAATACTCAGGCTGCTTTTCCGCAGTGCCGATTGTTCTCCACGTGATCGCAAGCTCATTGTGATATGACGCTTTGACTTGCACAGGCACATTCCTGATCTTCGTAAACACATCATCATTGTCCGTGAGGATCTTTAGTGCGTCGTAGTGTCTCGCCGCCGAGTGCTCGACATCTACTAGCTTGAGAAGTGTTCGCGCTCTCTTGAGTCCTTTAGGCGGCAGTCGTTCCAATGCCTCATTCAGCATGATCCGCGCTTCGTTTACTTGACCTTCTCTCCAATAGCAATAGGCAATCTCTGACCATGCTTCGGCAGCTTCCCTTTTACAGTTGTTTGCCTCGTAATAAGTAATGCTCTCAGTGATCAGATTCCGAGCGGTCTCTTGTGCGTCTTTGATCTGATCGCGATTGCCGATCCAGCCAGTGAGGACGCCAGTGCAAAAAAGAACAGCCGCGGCAGTCTCCGGTTGCAGTCCTTCCGTGTTGGGCCGTGCGCCAATTCCACGCCACAAAGGGCGCATGATTTCAAGAGCGCCTTGCGGTGTTTCGCTGTATCGCTGTTCTAATGCGATCTCGCATCTGGACAGAGCTTCCTCATCACGAGACAGATGCGCCGTGTCTAGCTTCGGTGAGGCTAACCTCAAGAGATAGACCTTCCTTTTAGGGTTTTAGTGGGAGGAAAGACTTTACGGGCCGGATAGTAAACCTCACAGCCGCAACTCTGCAAGAACCATTGCAACAACGTCTATATCCGCTTTCCTATTTTTGATACAAGTTAGCTTGCATCCTCAATCGCAAAGGAGACTCAAACATGAAACGCTTTGTATTGGCTATCGCTCTCTCAGGGTTATTGTCTGTGACCGTTCTGGCGGGTGAAGTACCGATCAATGGAGCGCCCGCGCCCGCGCCGCCACAGCCAACAACAACGGCTCAGTCTGCCAGTGTGAGCACGTTATTAACTAACGTGGTACTCACGATCTTTACGCTGATAGGTCGCTAATCAGGATTACTCTCACGTGAGTCTTGCTGCCATTAGGCGGCGCGGGTGAGGTGTGCGCGGTGGTTCTATATGCAGATTTGCTTGCACAGAATCTTGATCAGGCTTCTTCCGATTTTAGTTGTCACGTGCGACAAGCGGCAGCTATAAAACGCGCACATTGCTGATCTCCCGAAGCTCTGTGACGTGACAGAGCTTTGGCCGGCAATGGCCCAACAAACATCGCCCAGAGTGTTGGGCGCGCAAGGTGTCGCCGCCTCTTGTCAGAGGCGGGGGGCTATAAGGCGACTCCTTGAACGGGCGCTACGTGATGGTGGGACATTCGTGGCGCCCTGTTACTCACATGGGGCACAAACGAAACAGACCTGATCGATTAGCAGAGAAGCTATTGCAGATTCGTAAGGCGTTCGGCTTGTCTCAAAAAGAAATGGCAGAGCGGCTTTCAAAGCAAGCGGGAGTCAAAATCACTTACAGAAATGTCTCGAAATATGAGCGAGACAAAAGCGTTCCGTATATTGAGATTGTCCTTGCCTATGCTCGCCTTGCAAATGTCGAAATGAATCAGATCGTGGACGATGATCTGGAGTTGAATCTTTGAAACGGCGTACAATTCGCACTGAGAAACGTCACACGCTCACGGCAGCACCGGAGGAAATGTGCCAACAGTTTCAGGGTCGGATTATGTGCGGACGTTGTGGTAACAGCGATTGGACCAAGTTCACGTACATGTTGCCTATGGATGGTCGAGTATTGGTTCAATGTTCACACTGTGGTCTGACGTTTTTTAAGGCAATGAAACCAAGCCAAAATAATACGATTCAGAAATAACTTTTTTCGTGAATACGCGCCTTGTGTGCGTATAGAGTGCGAGCAGCTTCGCTTTTGCCAATGAACCGTCGCGATGATCACCTCTTGCAAGCGGCTGTGCTCCAAGCCTCAACTTCATCACGAAGCAATTTCGGAACAACGGGCTCAGCATAATGCGCTATCCGAAACCTATCGAATACAATTCCTGTATGATATCCGAGCTTTTCCCAATCGGCTACACTCACGGAATGAGGCACAAAAAAAGTTTTTATCGGAATAACCTTTGGATGTTTTGTAAGCCAAGTCTGACACCATGAAACCGGCTGTAACTCATTAACCTTACCGCGCCATCCGTTGCCGGTGGCGCATTGTCCGAAGACAATAAGTTTCGATGAACGCCCATCCGGAAATGGCAACCAAGCGACGATATCTAATCCTGCGTCCTTCATCGTGTGAATGTCAGGAACCTTACTGTCAGGCTCTCCTTCAAGAAGCTTTTGATGACAGAGATCATCTACTGCTGCGACAAAACCAGCGGGTCCAATTCGTCTTGGAAATCCAAAAACATAGTTTTCTGATGGACTATTCAGACATCCAAGATAGTTAGATACTGCATGTGCGCAGATATCCTCGAAGAGCTTCGCTCCGTTTTCACCGGGTACTACATCCTTTCCCCAGGTTGAAAGGCAAAGCAGAAATGTGTAGATGCTAGCGAATGCTGAATCCCGACTACTTAGTGCTTTGCCTTCGAGTGTGAAAGGATAGTTATCTTCACCGCATGCTTCTATGCGCTGTTCAGCTTCCGTCAAAACGGCATCCAAAACGCCTTCAAAATGCTCTTCGATGGTCGCTTCGGATTCTTCATCACTTAAGGCATCTTCAGATCCGGTGACCATAAGCTCACTTTTCAACTGCGAGGTAGAACTAACTCTATCAGGATCAGTTAGCGCGGAAATTTCGACGTGGTCCAGAAGCGCTTGAGGATCGTCAGACAATAATGGGGATGGATTTCTCAAGAGGCGTGACTGTTAGGCTTCTTCACTCGCCTTTAATTCTCTTTGGAGACTCGAAGCCAGAGAATGAATGTTGGCAATGGTATCGGCAATCTCTTGCTGACCCCTAAAGCCCGTCGAAAAATACGCTTTAGCATCTCGTAAATTTTGTTCGGCTGCGACCAACGCATCCATGAGCAGCCGTGTGTCACCCCGAGCAGCATTAATTGCTGCTTGCAAGGACAGACCACGGCGAAGAGCTGCTATACCACGGTTTGAGCGAAGGGCTTCGTCGAGCTGGCGAAGATGCGGATTCTGCGACCGGATTAAAGGCTCGCTATTATCCTTTTGACTGCCATACATCCAGCGAAATAATTCACCCAATTCATCAATCTTATCTTCCGGAACAGGTGTAGGGTCATCTTTTGCGGCATCTTTTATTCCCAAGAAGTTTCGAATGCCTTCATAACCAAGACCAGTCCAGAGGTGCGAATATGCAAAATCCCTACGCTGATAAAACCGGTCTTCGAGCTCAAAAACGCCCGCAGATTGTGCCTGATGGAGAACCTTCAGACCGTGATACAGTCTTTCAACCGTGGCATTCCTATCGCCAATAGCTTTCGCTATGTCGGCCAAAGGAATTCTATAATCTTCGTGAACCCTTGCAATATATTCGGCTTTCGCGATCGAGTCCCATTCCTGTGGACCTTTTACATGCTTAAAGCCGATGAATTCCCAAACCTGACTGCGCTCACTCTGAATTACCGGCAGGGACGTAAGCCGTTCCTTCAGTTCAGCACTGATTTCAGGAATACCAGAAGCGCCAATCCTTCTTTGCCTTTCAGGCGACAATAACAGTAGAACTGCGGCCAATCGACGGTTACCTTCAACAACAATTAGTTTTCCATTCTCCTTAGCAGCTATGAGTGGTTCGTGTTGCCAGAATTCTCCATTCGCAACTATGGAATCAACTATCTCGGCCACGTTGAATTCCGTCCAGAGACGCTTCAGAATCAGGTCCTGTTGAGAAACAGTAAACTGTGAACCAGTTAATCGCGGATTCTTATGGTCCAGACATAGATCCGCCGCAGGAATTGGCTGAGGTTCAGCCATCGGCTGTGGCGCGGTTCTACGGGATTTCTTGGAACCACGCTTGATTATTTTAGCCACTTGAAGTCTCTCGATATCAGCAGTTCGGATTTTGGAGTATGCAGGCGACTAACCATCTTTACTTCACGAACCTTGAACCTGAATCTTTCGGCTAGGGCACGAATCTCGGAAGTATCCTGATAAGTCATGAGTACTCGACCCGGCAGCGTCGACGCCACGCGAAAGAGTCTCTGGTGATCGATTATTCCGTGTGTGTACAGCCGTTCCCCCACACAGGAATAAGGTGGGTCGATGAAAAAAGCGATGGAATCGGCGGTAGTTTTCGGTTTGTAATTTTCCATCCAATCAAGACCGTCGCCTCGAATGAATGTGATCTTGCGTTTGAGTTTATTGATTTCATCAATCCGCGCAATTAGCGTTTCGGAGTACCAACGCGACTTGATACCATTGTTGTCTTCGCCCCGCTTCAGCAAGCCAGCACCTGGAGCAAGGATGCCACCGTGGTTCACGCGATTTCGTAAGAGCGTCTTCCATGCTCTGGTATGATTAGCCCTCGGGGAAATTTTAAGCTCTGCCAAAACGGCTCTTCTACTCGGCTTGAACTTTTCAATCTTATCTGAAAGCCAGCTCGCCTTTCCGTTAAGAATCGCCTCCCAAACTGATGCTACATCCTCATCGAGCTCAATCAGTGTTGCACGCTTGGCTAGACCTTCGGAGACGGCGGTTAAAGTTATGTTGGCGCCTCCGGCGAAGCACTCAACTAAGCGATTTACCGGATCACTCAGCCATTGGCGTATCCACGGTCGAAGCCAAATTTTTCCGCCGGGATAGCGGAACGGGGAAAGTAGGGCTCTCTTCTTCGCAGTCTTTTTGCTTGTAGCGCGCGGCACGTGGCTCGAATTCTATTTCCCCTTAGGCTTTGGTGTAAACCTCTCCGCCTCCTGCGGCAAACTTCTCAAATGAAGCTATCGAAAAAATTTGTATCAACCTCATAGGTTGTCATCGGCTTTAACCCCAGTTCCAATTGCTCAAGCATATTAATAAGCTTGTCGCCGTCTACGAGTTCAATGGCTGGTACGCCATCCCGGACCGCCTCCTTGCGTGCCTCTGACGTAAACGATCCCGTGGTAAGGATAATGCCTTTGTCGGCGCGTCCCATCATTGCACCGCGGAAGTCGCGCACTTGCGCTACGGCGACTGTGCCCACGTAACGCTTACACTGGAAGAGGACCTTGAAGCTTACAAGAGCGTTAACTTGAAGAATACCGCTGCCATCTATCCCACCATCGCCCGAGCGACCAGTAACTGTTACTTCCTGAAAACCCGATTCCCGCAAAAGACGTTGGCAGAAACGTTCGAAACCTCCAGGCGACAGTGCCTGCAACTTCTCGGCAACTTCATCACGGTAGTTCAGTTCTATTGAAGCTCCATCAGTTGGCGGTATAGACACATCCTCGATAGGTCCAATTGGGGCTTGTTCCGATTTCCTGTCTTTCGACTTAGCGAACGTTGACTGAACCTCTCGGAAAACGCTTCGAGCATCTGAACTGCTGAGCGGAATCGCGCTACGTGCCTTCTCGGTCAATGCCCACACGCCCCGCTTCGATGAATCAATAAAGCCGGCCTTCGAGAGATAAAAACGCGCCCAATGCACCTGATTGTCGAATCGGGGTTGTGCTTTGCTCGGAAGTTGCTCCGACTGTTCCTCTTCGGACAATTTGAGTAGCTGGGCAATAATCGAACGAACTTCATCAGGTCGTCCCGATCCGCCAAGTTGATCAAGTGCTTCGAGCACGGGACCGAAATATTTCACAAACTGGGGCGCACTGGAGGGGGCTTTAGCCATCGTTGCACATTCTTGAAGGGCAGTAGACCAAAGTTTCCACCTTGTTTAGGTTAGAGGTTTGAAGGCTCGTGCAGAAAGTTGATCCTATAGCATTTTGTTGTTCAGAGAAAGAGCAGTCAGCAAAAAGGGAAGTTGTCTCCGATCAACCGTGACAACGACGCTGCGTGGAATGATTCCCAAACGTACTTGTTCGTACAAGGGAACCCGTGGCTTACATTGACACCGATGTCAATTGTTGGAAGAGACTGAGCATTTCTGTCGTCGGGTCAAAAACAAGTTGCGAAGAGTGTCCACTGTGGGGAGCCAAAAACTCTAACAAAAACAACGACAGAGGTGGCCGATGATGGCGGCCTTAGTCTTTGTGCCGTTTTTTGTGCCAAACGGTCACTTGATCAGTTCTACCATTGGGGCTTGAGATTTAATGAAGGACGGTTAATCGAGATCCATAGTACGAGATGCTACTTCTTTGGCAAAGTCCGCATAAGAAATGCGCTGAACGCTATAGTTGCAGAGAAGCCCTTTCAAACTATCGAATTGTTCCCGAGATTTGGGAAGAATAGCAGGCAGAATCGTTTCGACAAAATGAGTGAGGCGATGGTCTGGCTGGTTTCCCACTCGAATATCATGATAGCCAAGAAGATGCTTTGCGCTGGCATCTTGGGCGAGATCCATCGCCGTTGCTGGATAGAGTTGATTGTACGTCTGGTGTATGACCACGCCGCATCTCGTGAGAATCCTAAAAGTGGTAAAGTGTACACGTCTAGCGATCAATATCGGAACGACATCGAGCGTGCAGCATTTTGAAAGCATTTCGCGAATCTCGGGCCGATTCGGGTATAGCCACTCACGAACATTCTTGATTTCAATGCCTGCGAAGACGGAACTCACGGACACTATAAAATCGAGCTTCCGATCGTGCTGAAGAGTACGGCCGTTCAGGGAGGAGGGAGGCTCTTCCTTTCTGTAAAGCGTACCGTCGTCGTGGTCATCGAGATCAAGAAAGGTTCCGAAGTGGTTGCGAACTGAGTCCGGTAGGCTCTACCTAGTCATATCAACAATTTTCACCGTCTGCTTCTCAGCCTTTCAGGCTTTAAAACTATTCGGCATTGAGAAGATCCCTTTACCGTCATTTCCCACTACGGATCAGGGCTGGTTGACCGTCAACTATGCAATTCAAGTTGCTTTCATTGGCTACGTCGCATTTTTCACCGCCTACAAGTTTTCGAGGATCAAGAGCAGCGACAGGTGTTTCGAAAACGAGAGAAACATTTGGCAGAATCTGGAATTGCATGATCCCTCGACACTGTCTAGTGAAACGGTCGATGAAGACAAAGCTGATGATGAAACTGCATGGATAAGGTTCAAGCAGGGTGCAAATAGGGTTGTAAAACAATTCGCTTGGTTTTGGGTATTAGCATGGTTTAGCTGGCTATTGCATTACCTCTATCTGTTCTCCCAAGCCTTGGGATGGTTGCCGTCTAACGCGGCCGCGAGGAATTTTCTGAATAACCTGAATTCTTTAATGTTTGTTTTTTTATTTATGACGCTTACAGTGTCCACTTCAAAATATGGAGCTCTTTTTTGGAGCAAGTTGGTCTGTTCCATTGTTGCTTTAGGCGTTGTGGAGTTCTTTACCTATCGTTTGTCAGGCGGAAACGAAACAACAGCTCTCGCATTCACGACCGTATCCGGCTTATTTGCTAGTGTAGCGTTAGCCTCCTTTATTGGAAGCATTGACAGCAAATTCATAAATGTACCGGTCTGGCTAATTCCTGCTCTTTACTCATATGCTGCTATTCAAGCCTTGTATGTGTTTTTTGAGTTTGGGGGCGTGCCCTCAAGTGCGCCGGCTTTCGTAAACAAGACTCGCATCATGGTAACGATACTTGCCTTCATACTCAAAGCTGTTCTTTTCATTACCGTGACTTGGATACTAAGAACCGGGCGGCTGGTTTACTTCATGATCGAAGAGAGTTCCCTAAATTTCAAGAGGGATAAAAACTTCGAAGGGTTCTTGGACAATATACGTATCGAAGAGACGCAACTAACTTAATGAGTCATTCTTCCGGAAAGCTACTCTTCCTGTATCGCTTAAGAGACGGTTACACTCAGCGAACCGGTGAGACTTACTCTCGCAGAGCGGTTCCCGGACGCGAACAATACGCGAACATCGAGCAGCCGAAAACAGACCAAACGAGCCTACATCAGCCTAAAGCGCCGCTGGCGTAAGCTCGTTATAGTCAACAAGATCCGTTGATTTCAAACCACTTCCGCGATTTGGTAGGCGGCCCTGAAAAGGCCGGCGTCGGCGGTTCGATTCCGTCCCTGGCCACCAATAATTTCAATAACTTACAGATAGCCAAAAACATTCAAAAATCCTCGCGCGTACAATACGCGTACATCGGTTAACCCTACAGCCTCTTTCTTGCTGATCGCTTCAAGTAACTTCCACATTTCCCGAGCCGTGTTGCTGGTTCTGGCAATGTGGTGCTTCGCCAGCTTCGCATAACGCTCGGTCATCTTAATATTCGAGTGGCTCAAGATCTTTGCCAACTCGTAAAGGTCGCCACCGTTCATCATGTACTGTAAGCCGCCCGCGATTACACCCACGAGTTACTAGAGATTTCCGGTTTTTTGGTTAACAAATATTCCCTGGGCGTCAGGTGGCCCAGAGACTTGTGTGGCCGTTCTTCGTTGTATTCTTTCA
>Ga0134121_10004097_pt1 | contig 11979 bp, 5 predicted proteins | sample KB301_FD_96463 | JGI IMG/M metagenome (GOLD analysis project Ga0134121, IMG submission 96463) | Terrestrial soil microbial communities without Nitrogen fertilizer from Kellogg Biological Station, Michigan, USA - KB3-0-1 | ecosystem: Environmental > Terrestrial > Soil > Unclassified ...
AACGATCGCCGACGCGGCGGCGAAGGCAAAGTTGTCCGCCCCCACCGTGACGGTGATCGGCGAAGTCGTGAAGCTGCGCGGCAAACTGAACTGGTTCGAACGCCGGCCGCTGTTCGGCCGGAGCATTGTTGTCACGCGCACGCGCGAGCAGGCCAGCCTGCTCACGCAGAAATTGCTCGAACGCGGGGCGGATGTCCTGGAAATCCCGACCATTCGGATCGCCCCTCCTCAAAGCCAGCAAGGGATCGTGGAGGCAATCGGAGGGTTGAACGCCTACGACTGGCTGGTGTTTACCAGTCCCAATGGAGTGACGTCGTTCTTCGACTACTTTTTCAAAACGTTTCGTGATCTTCGCGACATCGGCGGTGCGCGCATCGCCGCGGTCGGACCCGCCACGGCGGCGAAATTGAAGGAACTGCATCTGCAGGTGGACTTGATGCCGGAAGAATATCTCGCCACAAAAATCGCTGACGATCTGGCCAAATACCAGAGCGTGGAAAACTTGCGCATTCTCCTGTTGCGGGCCGCGGTTGCCAACCCGGAACTGCCCAGGCTGCTCGAGAAAAAGGGCGCGATTGTGGACGACATCGCCTGTTACAGGACGGTGCCGGAAACCGGAGACACCAACGGAGCGGCGGCGAGGTTGCTTGAAAGAGGAGCAGACTGGGTGACCTTCACGAGCAGTTCAACCGTCGAGCATTTTCATGCGAGGTTTGACCTGCCGGCATTGATCAGGAAGTTTCCCCGCCTCGGAACGGCTTCAATCGGCCCCGAGACAAGCAAGGCGCTCGCGGTTCTGGGACTTCAACCAACGGTCGAGTCCAAGGTGCACACGATTGACGGGCTCGTGAAAGCCATCGAAAACGCAGCCGCATAAAGCGTCGGGCGACGACTCCCTGAAGTTTGGGCACTGTTCCCGAGCGAGCTCGATAGTTTCATTTCACACGGCGCCGGAATCAGACGTCGAACAAGTGTTCCAACAGACAATTGAATTCGACCTGCTGGACGAGCATCAGTGCCCGCACCGTCGGATCAGCCGAAGAGCGATCGGCCGCTTCTTCGCAGACGTCCACAAAGGCGAACGGATCCCAGTTCCCCTGCGGCGCGAGGCGCGTGACCAGATTTTTTCCGGCGTCCGTCGCCAGCGGCCCGGCGGCCCGTGCGGCAATCCGCGCGAAGGAAGGGTGCGTTCCCACGCGGCGGAACCAGTATTTGGCGTTGTTGTAGTCCGGCTCGCGTCGGTGCATGATGGCGTGCAGAAAGCTGCCGTCGGCCGTGCGGATTTCCTGCGAAATCGTGTGCGATTCATCCAGGTAATCGTGCCACAGGAGAGCGGCGGAGCGAAGGCACGGCACCCGGGGGGCGGGCGGCCGTGTCTCTGTGATGAAACGTTCCAGTTTGCGGTTCAATTCCGGCAGTGACAATCGACCGGCGCGGGGTGTTGCCTCGAGCCCTGGCAAGTCGGGTGTGCCGATGAGTGTGAGGAAGTCTTTGCAGGAATGCCCGGCTTCTTGCATGCCATGAACAGTAGAGCGCACGGGATGCGAAGTGCAACGTGATTTGCCCCCGGCGGCGGAACAAAACCAGGTCTTGTGAAAACGCTGGCGGAAGATACTCTAAAATGCAGCCGCGTGCCGCTGCGCGCGGACGCTTCATGACGATCGAGAAGTTTGATAATCGGAGATTGCCGGGCAGGCAGTGCGTTCGGGCGATTGGCCTCAAGCCATCGCTGCTGTTGAGTTTTATCCTTTTGCTTTTCAATTGCGGCTGCGGCCGGGACGGGTCGGGCGCGAATTCCGTCACCACTTCAGAGACCGCAACCGTGGTTTCCACGATGACCGCGTTCGATCTCGACGGCCACGCTGTCGATCCTTTTACTGCTGCGGAGGCGAAAGCCATTGTTTTCGTTTTTCTCAGCACCGATTGCCCGATCTCCAATCGTTACGCTCCCGAGATTCGCCGGGTTGAAGAGAACGTGGCTCGATCCGGCGTAAAGTTCTGGCTCGTGTATGCCGACGCAGACGCGACGCCCGAGGCGATCCGCAAACACATTTCGGACTATCGTCTGCCGCAGCAGGTGCTGCGAGATCCGCGGCACGCGCTGGTTCGCCTGGCCCAAGCGCGGGTCACGCCGGAGGCGGCTGTTTTTGTTCCGGGCGCGAAATTGGTTTACCACGGTCGCATTGACAACCGTTACGCGGACCTGGGGAAGGAGCGTCCGGAAGCGACCCAACACGATCTGGAAGAGGTGCTGAATGCAATTCTTCAGGGGAAGCCGGTTCCCTATTCCACGGCCAAGGCCGTCGGCTGCTACATCTCCGATCCGAAATGAACAAACGCAGGAAGCGGAAGCAGGCGGCGGGTCCGCGCAACGATCTGGCTCAACCCCGGCACGAACGCCGTCGGCGCTTGGCCGTCATCGCTTTTGGCGGACTCGTGGTCGCAGTTGTCGCGGGGTTGGCGCTGCGTTCAACACGGCCGAAGGGGGAAGCTGCTGCTGCCTACGTGCCTCGTGCGCCCGGGACATTGACGTTCACCCGCGACATTGCTCCGATCATTTTCCAGCAGTGCGCGCCCTGTCATCGGCCCGGGCAATCCACCCCTTTTACGCTGTTGACCTACGAAGAAGTGCGGAAAAAGTCCGCCACGATCAGTGACGCCATTGAGAGACGGTACATGCCGCCGTGGCTTCCGGAGCATGGCTATGGTGATTTCGCTGACGAGCGAAGGTTGAGCGAGGATGAGATCGGCATGATCAGGCAGTGGGTTGCCGAAGGGGTCAAGGAGGGGCAGGCCGGGGATTTGCCGCCTTTGCCGAAATGGCCCGAGGGATGGGAACTTGGCCCGCCCGACCTGATCATCACGCCGCCTTCCGCGTATGCGCTCGCGGCCGGAGGGAATGATGTCTATCGAAATTTTGTGGTTCCAATCCCGACTCGCGAGCGTCATTTCGTGAGAGCGGTTGATTTCCATCCGGGCAACGGCAAGGTCGTGCATCACACTTTTATTTACGTCGATCCCACGCGCCAGTCCCGACATCTGGTGGACAATGGGGCCCCGCCGGGTTTCAACGGGATGCGGGTTCCGGAGAGCGCGGAAACTCCGGGCGGACAGTTGCTCGGCTGGCAGCCGGGCAAGCGACCCTACGAGTCTCCGGACGGCTTGTCCTGGATACTGGAGCCGAACGCAGATCTGGTCTTGCAGATGCACATGCAGCCGTCAGGCAGGCCGGAAACGGTCCTGCCCGCGGTCGGACTTTATTTTACGGACAAGCCGCCGACGAACACGCCTTATCGGATCAACCTTTTGCGTTACGCCATTGATATTCCGCCCGGCGCGCGCGACTACGCGATCGAAAACCGCTACGTCCTGCCGATTGACGCGCATTTGCTCCGCATCCTCCCGCACACACATTATCTCGGGAAAGAGTTGCAGGCGTACGCCATCCTGCCCGGAGGTGGAAAAAAATGGCTTTTGCTCATCAGGAACTGGGACTTCAATTGGCAGGGGGATTACCGCTACGCCGAACCGGTGTTTCTTCCGAAGGGCACGACGCTGGTGATGCACTACACTTACGACAATTCGGCGGACAATCCGCGCAACCCGAACCATCCTCCAAAACGCGTCAAATACGGTTTGCAATCCAGTGACGAGATGGGCGAACTCGGGTTGCAGCTTCTCCCGCGCACGCCGAAGGACCGGGAGACGCTGGCGCGCGATTTCTTTTTCAAATTCACGCGAGACGCGGTGGAGGAGAACGAGTCCATGGTGCGGGCCGACCCGAAAGACAGCGATGCGCATACGCGACTGGCCGTCGCGCTGCTGGTCCTCAACCGGGGCGCCGAGGCCTTGGAGCATCTGCGCACGGCGGTGCAACTGCGGCCGAACAACGACGAGGCACACAGCACGCTGGGCGGCATTTATATCCGGCAGAACCGTCTCGACGAGGCGCGGGTTGAATTCGAGGCAGTGTTGCGCCTCAAACCGAACGATTACCAGGCCCACGGCGCTCTCGGATCCATTCACCTGATGCAAGGGAACCTGGTCCGGGCTGCGTTCTATTATGAAAATGCCCTGCGCATCAATCCCGAGGACGCCATTGCGCGCGCCAATCTAGAACGGGTGCGCAACGCACGAAGCACCGCGCCGGGTCATTGATCAGCCAGGACAAATAGATCGCAGGTGGAGTACTCGAGCGCCCTTTTGGCCTCACTGCCCGACTGACTCCAACGCGCGCGGCGGAGCTCGCGAAGTCTGGAGGTCCCTGATCCAGGAGTTATGGTGAAACCAGCTTGCTGGAACCATCGCGAGATCGGCGTCGGGATCGACGAGTTGTTGGAACGCACGTCCGTTCAACGACACAATCGTCAAGGCGTGCACCGCGGGACGCCTCCCATAATCTTTTTCCCACAACGTCGCGATATGCCGTGCGTAGCGCCTGAGAAGGAACGGCTGCATGCTGATATGCATACCCTGGGCGTACGACAGTTCCTTGAGATAGTTCCACGAGATATACGGCGGTCGGTCGGGATGGTCCAGGGAATCATAAATGGCGGTCCGCGGCAGCATATCCTTGAATTCCGGGCCAAAGTCGCTCGTATAAACAACCAAAGGCTGCTTTCCCACGTGGAGAGACGAGAGGTCCTTTTCACTACGGGTTGCCGCGCCGTTCACCCAGACACTCGCGTTGATCTGGCCTGGCTTCGAGGAGTCTTCAGCGAGCAGGGACGAATCTTCGACTACGAGGAATGGGCTGAGATTTGCACTTTCCAGTCCGAACGGATTCATCTGGCGCATGACGGGAATGATCTGCGCATTCGCGGCCTCGCCGTAAAGCTTGTTGAGCACTTCCATGATATCGTCGAAGCTTTTCACGACGTAGCCTTTGGACTGCAATGCCCGGGCGTAAGCGGTGAGGACTTGAGAGGGCGGAAAAGTGCGAACCATCGCCCGCGGCTGGCGTCCGTACAGCTCCTGCCACACCGTTTCCGCGCGTTTGCGGGAGTCGCTTTCCGCACGGCCGGTCTTCGATCCCGCGTAGGGGTTGTAAAGGATCCGTTCGCCGACGATTGGCTCCAACACCGCGACGATTTCCGGAAGCAGCGACCAGTCAAGCTGAGCGGGTGTCGTCTCGCGGTAGATCACCGGGTCGCCATGCCATTCGTTCCAGTCAATCTGCACCTGACCGGTTGCGTTGCGCGAAATGATCTTCAGGTCCTCGACGGTCAGTTCGCACGGCCCCGACCGGTACACTTCCGCCTTCAGCCGCCAGCTGAAGCCGAGCCCTTCCCAAGTGAACCGGCCGTCGCCGTGGATTGCATACTGGCGCAGGGGCATCACCGTCTGCCAGCCCAGCCAGAGCACGACGGACGGCGCAAGCCACCGACCAACGCGACAGACTCCGTTGATCGCCAGCGACCGGGTGGCTTTCAACTTCCAGCCAAGCGACGCGCCTATTACGGGGAACATGATGCCGCCGCCGACAAACCACGGCCAATCCGGCTTCGATAACCGCGGGCGCCGCAACCAGCGCAGGAAACGTTCGGGCCAGTCTGCATCGAGAAAGATCAGCGCGGTTGTAACTCCCAACAGTGGGAAAAAACCGATGTCGTCGAAAATGATGAAATGATTCGTCGCGTGGAAGATCACCATCAGGGACATCGCAAAGATCCTCGTCCGCCGGATCAGGAGCAGAAATCCGACGCTTAAATCGAACAGCGCGCCTGAATAACTGATGAAATACGCGAACCCATCACTGTGCAGGAAATGTTTCAGGGATTCGAGTTGGGGAGCGGTGAGATGAGGCGCGAAATCCGTGATTGCGCGCGCCTTGGAAAGAAAATACCGCACGGGTTCCGCGTCCAGCAGCCAGTCCCGGTTGACCTTGGCGACACCGGCGTAAAAATATGAAATCACCAACTGCCCGCGTAACAACAGGATTGCCCGGTAGGGGACTGAAGCCGGCGGCTTTCCACGTCCCGTGCGCCAGGCGTCCACGCTGTATCTTTGTGCGGCCGGCAGCCAGATCATCAGAAAGGTCACCAGCAATTCGAGGTAGTGGTGACTCATCCAGTAGGTTCTCGTCGATTCCACGACGTATAAGTAACCCCACGAGAGGAACAGCGCCGCAGCCGAGGCCCTATACAAGAGCCCCAGCGCGACGGTAATGCCGGCGGCGACTTGAAGACCCAGGATCAGATGAATCCAACGGGCCGGCAACATGGGCATCCACTCGAAGCCCGCGTACGGAAACGTGAACTTCACGTTCGGCCCAGTGTAAAAGGTTTCCAGAGGGCTTTTCCCCATTGTGCTCGGCGAAGCAGTGCAGAGCGCGTATGCCTCCAGCACCATTACCAGGCCGACCGCGATGCGAAACACGGCCAGCGAAGCGCCGCTGACTGGTTTCTCGAGCAACGATTCGAAACGCGCCCAGACGCCGCCCGATGCCGCGACCGATACCGATGCACCCGCGTGCTCAATCAAGCCTTGCTGACCCGCGTTCAGACCCGCAGCGCGCTGCATTCTCCGCAGTTTTCGTCTGTCTTTCATCTGGTCTATCGTTTCATGTTCATGCCTTCGTCGCTCGTCCGAAACAGTCTTTCGACTTTCGGGGCATCACGCTTGCGGAGTCTCACTCGATCGCGCATTCAGACCGTGGAGCTAATTGCTGGTCACACGACAATGCCAGCAACACGAAGACTTCCAAGGCGGGAATTTGATTCTTCGAAGGGAGCGGTGACTGTTCCCAAATGTCCATGCGCTCGGATTGCGCCGAATGACGAAAAAGATCAGTTCGCCTGAGAAACGGTCGGATAAAAAAAGGCGGGCTCTGGCATACCGTTCATTGCCAGAGCCCGCCTTCCTTCTCGGGTCGAAGGAAATGTTGGCGCTCGACGCGAAGGCCGGATGGAGCCCGGCCTTCGCGCGCTTTGCGTCATCTTAAGCGGAAGAACCTGTTGCCGCTGGTCGCAGCGGTAACCGTGTAGGTATTGCCGACCGGAGTCGGAGTCACGTCAGACCAGTCGGTTGCTGGATTGCCGGTGAAAGCGGTCGCTTGTTGCAAAGTGCCCGTGCCGGTCCAGGTGATGATGATGTCGGCGCCCGAGCGCGTCGGCGTATTGAACCTCGGCCCCGCGACAGACGTCCTCGTGCGAAACGCCTTCAGTCCGCCGCCGGCCACGTCATTGACCAACACTTTCGTCCCGTCGGCTTTGACCGAGAACCACTCGCAGTTGGCTCCGCCGCCGCCCTGATGGAAGATCATGCGCATGGGATACACGCCCGCCTGAGGCACGATGAAACTCATGATCGTGTCAGTGGCGCCGCGTCCAGTGTCGAAGCCGCCCACAGTGAAGTGAGAATCTCCCTGAATGGTTCCTGTTACGGCACCGCTCGCAAGCGCGGCTTTGAGCTTGGCTGCATGGACATCCGCGATGGACAAAACCGGAATGGTAAGGTCCGTTCTGGTGGCTCCAGCGTAGAATGGCGTACCCAAGTCCGTAGGCGTCGTGAAGATTACTGCAACGGCGCCCCTGTCCTGTGCCGCCTTGCATTTTCCACCGGTGCTGGTCGTTCCCAGGTTGTTGCCGTTGCGATCCAGCAACGCGATCTTGCCGGTGACGTCCGGATACGGACCCGGGTCGTTGATGCCGCCGGGAGTCAGATAGACGATCGGCGCGACGATTGCGGTCGTTGGAGGAGTTACTCCGAAAGCAGTCCGTCCCCCGCCGTCCTCGGGAGTCCGGATGGCCATGTTAACGACACCCAACGCGCCATTCGTGGCGCCACTGAGCGAGAGAATCGGTCCTGGTGGCCCTTCCTCGACCGTGACCCGGAAGTTATCGTCGCTGTTGACACCCATCTGATAAAAGCCGGCCGTCGGGAATTCAACATACGTCTGAACTCCCTCCGCGAAGCTGTTGAAACTACTCGAGCTTCCGGGGATTCCAGGCAGCGGTTGTTCGGGGAATCCATTCCCGGCCCGGAAGTTTCCGTCCTCGCCGTTGCCGCCGTCGTTCGCGCCACGATCCCAGTTGATGACACCGGTCACGACGAAGTAGTTGTTGCTGACGGCGCCCGTCAATGTGGCAAGGTTCGGAAAGTCCGGCGCGTAAAGTCCGGCCAGCATTGATTCAGTACTGTCATTGTTGTTCTCGCTGCTGCGCACGGTATCGGCCGTCTGCACAACCTGCACAGTGAACCCTGGATTGGCTGCGTTGCCGGATCCAACCGGACTCGCCAGATCGGTCGGCAGTGTCAGGTAGCTCAGCACAACGAATGACCACGTGTTTGTCTTCGTGGCAGCCGGTGTCCCGTTGTCCGTCCAGACCAGCGTGGCCGTGTTGGTGGAACCCGGCGGCAACGATCCGCTCGGGATGGTGGCGGTGGTCACACCACCGGACTTGGTGCCGGTCACGGGCGCGCCTCCGTTCAGGCTGAGCGTCGCGCTCGCCACCTGTGTGCTGCCGTCTGTCAACTTGGCAATCACCGGCGTATCCGGACGGATCCCCGTCGTATTATTGCCCGGAAACACGCCGGTCACGGCTGCGGGCAGACTGGGTCCTGCATAATAGGCCTTCAACGCGCTCGTGTCGGTCGGGTCGTTGATGAGCACTTTCGAGCCATTCGCATTGACCGTGAACCATTCGCAGTTCGCTCCGCCTCCGCCGTTTTCCCAGATCATGCGCATCGGATAGAAGCCTGGTTGCTGGATGACAATGTTAAACAACGTGTCCGAGGCGCCTCGGCCTGCGTTGAATTCTCCCAGATTCAATGCCGAGAATTGGTCGCGCGGGTTCGACCCTGTCGACACTCTGAAGCCATCGTCGCTGTTAACGCCAAAAGTATAGAGGCCGTTGGTCGGGAAGTTCAGGTAGGTCATCACTTCTTCCGACAGGTTGTTGTAGTCGGCGGCAGTCCCGGCGGCGCCGGCAGGAGGCATGCCCGGAAGCTCAAACTCCGTGAATCCGTTGTTGTTATTGAAATTGCCGTCCGTCCGGAACAGCGACACGCCATCCCAGTTAATCGGGTCGGTCACGGTGTAGAACCCATTCGCATCAATCGGCTGTCCGTTGATGGTCTGGGTCAAGTCAGCCTTGTTGGTTCCATGGAAGCCGCTCAACTGCTCCTCCGTCCAAACCAGCGTATTCGGCTGCGCTGCGGTGGTCTGATATGGGCGCGCTTTGAACCCCGCCTTCGTCGTGTCCACGCCAGTTACCGCGTATGCGGTCGGCACGGTAGTATAGGTGGGCGCGGTGAAGGACCTGTTCGTTGCGGTGATGGCAACCCCTCTCGTGTCTTGCAAAGAGACGTCCACGGTATGGGTGGACGCCGAAGGGAACAGTTGTCCACCGGGTAAAACGTAAATCAGCGTTGTGACCGCCAGGTTTTTCGATGACGAGGTCGGCGTCACCGTATTCCCGTCCAGAGTGATCGTCATCGGTTTGGTCAAATCCACAACGCTTTGGCCGGAGTCGTTGGCCGTGATCTTGACTCCGTTCGCGCCAGGAAGAGACGAAACGGTGCCGACCAGCGCCGTGTCCGAGGGAACCGTGGTGATTTTGATGTCATCAATTCCCGCGAACTCCATGGCGCCGCCGGTGCTTGCGCCGAAGATGATGCGCCCGGGGCCGGGTCCATAAGTGGTCTGAAGATTCTGCACGATGTTCGATCCCTTCCAGAAGACATTCAAAATGCCGGTCTCGTCCACGGTGACTTTCAGCGGTACCCAGTTAAGCCTCTTGCCAAGTGCCGGCGGAGCGGTCGTGCCGTCGCCGTTGTCGGGATTGCCTTGATTGGCGTTGGCCGGATCAGGCCCGTTGGAGAATGGGCCCGTGACAAGCGTCGTAGCGTCAGTCGCGAACGGGTGACTGTCTCCGTCCGGGAAAACAACACCCGGCATGGCAACCTGGGCCTTCTGCACTCCGTCGACGCGCACGCTGATACCACGGACGTCGTTTGCGCCATTGCTGCCACCCACCGGGGCTGTGCCGGTGCCCCAAGTGTCAAAGCCGATCGCGATTCCGGTCTGCGTTCCTTCCTCAGGCAGGTCGATCTCGGTGCCTCCGTTGTCCTGGCTTCCTGCCCATCCATCCGTCGTGGCTCCGCGCCCGGGGTCCGTGCCACCTTCGATCAGCGCAATGATCGGGTCCGCCCCTCTCGCATAATTGACGCTGAAACCGTCGGCGGGCGGGTTGGCGTACCAGTCGCCCATCTTAATCATACACTCGAAGGTGAACGATTTCACCACCAGGCCTCCATCGAAGTCCGGAAAAAGAACCGCGCACGTTTGTCCGGTATTGTCGGTCAATTTGATGAAACCACTGTTTGTCACGCCACCCGTGGCCTGCCATTCGGCGGTACCAGTGAATACGAATTCGGTGGTGGGCTGCGTATTGAGATCGAAAGTGGCTGTGCCCGCGCGGGCAGGGGTGACCTGAAGCACCAAACCGATAGCAGCCATCAAAAGACAGGAGGCGGTTCGAATCACTGCCAAGAGAATTCCGGAAGGTAAGTTTTTGAAGAGATATTTGCGCATAATTAGTCCTCTCGCTCGGTTAATGGTGCCCTCGGCTTCGAGTGTGTTCATGAAGAAGTTTCGCATGATACGTCAAACGTCTGTTTGTTGCCCTAGGGAACAAGACAATTTGACAACACTCCCGAGGGGTTGGCAAATAAAAAAAAACGGAAAATTCCGATCCGGTGCATGAGAAGCCCGAACTGCAAGACGTCGATGCACTCGGCTGGGTTCAACGTTGTCGTTCGATTGCTCCGTCCGGCCGCGCCAGAATTTCGCGAGCGCCTGTCGGCAGCGTGCTGGTGGTGACTTTGCCGCCCGGCCAGAGCACCCATAACTGATCAGGCGTCTTCGGAGTCGCCAGGACCTGAACCGCGCCATCCTGACTCCAATACCCGCCGCCCGCAGCGACCTGCCTCGCCGGTCCCAGCCAGTTGCCGAATCTCAACCGTAGTCGCGCGCCTGCTCCAGTCGGATTCTCCCCCGGCCCATTGAGCCGTACGCGCAGACCGCGTTTTGCCCCGACGTTGTGGAAAAGTTTGGTTTCTGCGCCGTTCTGCGTCACGACAAAGTCAACCCGGCCGTCCCCATCATAATCGCATAATGCCGCTCCCCGTTGTTCGCCATAAACCTTTACTCCGCTGTCACGGCCCGGCACGGCTGTCAGGTTCCCCGCGCCGTCCCCTCTCAACCACAGCCCGCGTCCCGCGTCGCATCGCGATTGGTTCGGACTGACCGCAAAAAAATTCTGGCTCAAAAAGACGTCCTCGTTGCCGTCCCCATCGTAATCACCGACACAAACTGCAAAAGCTGGACTCAGTTGCGCTTCCTGGGGCAGGGGCCGCGCCTCAAAGTGTTCTCCCCGATTCAGAAAAATCATCGTTGCCAGCGTGTTCGCTTCCAATTGTTTCAAGTGCTTGCCTGCGAAGATTCCCTCAATGCCCGCGCGCCCATAGGACGCGTAGGTCTTGTATTTCTCCCGCACCCAGGGCACGGCGGTTCCAATTGCGTCCAGGTCAGACTCGGGCACTTCCATTTTCATCTTCTCATCATAATGCGCTTCCACTACGTCCGTCCTCCCACTGCCGTCCAGGTCTCCGTAATAGATTCTGAAGGGATGTTCGTGACTCGCCCGGTATCGAGTGTTCAATCCCCAGTTACTCGCCACGATATCCATTCGCCCGTCGCCGTCGAAATCGCCTGCGTTCACGCCATTCCACCAGCCGGTGTATTGCGACAGTCCAAGTTCTCTCGTTACTTCCCGAAGTTTCCCGTTGTCGTTATGAAACACCCGCACCGGACCCCAATCGCAAGCGAGGATTAATTCCGGGTATCCATCCTCGCCGAGATCTGCCCACACCGCCCCGCTCACCATTCCCACCTGAGCCAGCGCCCTCGTGTTTTCCTGGTCGAGTTCCCATTTCCCTTGCGCGTGACGAAAGAGCAGCGACGTGGTGGCCTCC
>Ga0134121_10004098_pt1 | contig 11978 bp, 11 predicted proteins | sample KB301_FD_96463 | JGI IMG/M metagenome (GOLD analysis project Ga0134121, IMG submission 96463) | Terrestrial soil microbial communities without Nitrogen fertilizer from Kellogg Biological Station, Michigan, USA - KB3-0-1 | ecosystem: Environmental > Terrestrial > Soil > Unclassified ...
CCGAGTCGATGACCCATCTTCTGGAGCTCGAACGCGGACGCGTGCAGCGCGCCGGCGCCATGCGCGCGCCGCGCGCGCGCCAATTGCTGAAGCAGGAAGCCGCGGTGTTCCTCGCGAAGACGCCGCGTCGTCGCGCACCCAGGCCCGAGCGCCGCCGCGTGCTCGTGGGCCTCGAGCACGCGAATGTGTTCGTCGACGACGTGCAGATCCTGCATGGTATCGGCTTCGAGATCGCCGCCGGCGATTGCTGGGTGGTCCATGGCGCCAATGGGTCGGGGAAGTCGACGCTGCTGCGCACGATCTACGGCGATCATTCCGTGGCCGCCGGCGGCCACATCCGGCGCGTGGGCGTGGTGCCGGGTGTGTCGCTCGAGACGTTCAAGTTGCGCACGGCCTACGTCGCGCCGCACCTGCAGACCTGGCACGCGCCAAAGATGCCGGTCATGGAAGCGGTGGCCTCGGGCCGCTACGCCAGCATCGGTCTCAACGATGAAATCACGGCTGCCGACCGGCGCCAGGCGGAGCGGGCGTTGCGACGCTTCGGTATTCTCGGGCTGCGACGGCGCACGCTCGCCGAAATGTCGTATGGCCAGGCGCGCCGCGTGCTGTTTGCCCGCGCCTGGGCGCGCGAACCCGCGCTCGCGCTGCTGGACGAACCGTTCGCCGGGCTCGATCGCGCCACGCGTGCCGACCTTGCGCGGCGCCTCAACCGCTGGCTCGAAGCGGGCGGCAGCTGCGTCATCGCCACGCATCACCGCGACGAGTGGCCGGCACACACCACGCACGTGCTCGAGCTCGCGCAGGGCCGAGCGGTAGCCTGTCACGCCCTGGGATACGGCTGAAGAGGGATCCATGAGTGAGACACGAATGAAGAAGGTCTGGCCGCTGGTCGTGGTGATCATCGCCGTGATCGGCATCGCGGTCGGGATTTTCATGAGGCAGTCGCGCGGCGCGCCGGTGCTGGTGAACATGCTCGCCGGTCCGCCGCAGCCACGCGTATCCATTGGCGAGGCGGGCTTCGATCCCGCCGTCATCCAGGCGGCGGTGGCCTACGCCGAAAAGCACCACAGCTCGGCGCTGCTCGTGGGCCGCGGCGGCCACATCGTGTTCGAGAAGTACTGGGGCGGCACCAGTTACGACACACCCGTCGACCCGGGCTTCGCGCCCGTGCTGCTCGCGTTGACCGCGGGCGCGGAGCTCAACGACCGCCAGCTCGCCGGGCTCGAGCTGCCGGCGTCTAACTACATTGGCACGGCAGCAGGCGCGGCGGGCGAGGCGAAGCTGGGCGAGCTGCTGGCGCTCAGCCGCGAAGAGCTGTCGGCCGCGCAATCCGTCGACCTGCTGGCGCTGGTGCTGGAGAAGGCGGGTGGCAAGCCCTATCCACAACTGGTCGCCGAGAAGCTGTGGCAGCCGCTGGGCGGCGGCAACCTCGAGTTCCGCCGCGGCGCGAGCGCGTGGCGGCCGAAGGGCGTGGATGCCGGTTGCTGCGTGCGCGCACGCATCGGCGACTGGATGCGCGTCGCGGAGGCGCTGGCCAACGACGGCGTGTTCGAGGGCAACCAGCTCGCACCGCCGGGCTACGTGTCACGCATGCTGCAAGCGGTGCGCCCGGAGGCGACCCACGGCTATTTCACAAGGGTTGGCACGCGCGACGGCGGCTCGTTCGCGGCGCACGACCTGGCGTGGCTCGAAGGCACGAACCAGCAGCGGCTGTGGATCGTGCCGTCGCTGAAGCTCACGATCCTGCGACTGGGCGATGCGGCCGGGACGGACTGGGTGGAAGAGATGATCCCCGACACCATCGTGCGCGGGACCAGCGGCTGGCAGCCGCACACCGTGGGCGAGGGAATCGACCCGAACAAGTACGCGCCGCATTAGCGGCGCAGGCGCTCAGCCGAGGGCGCGGCGGATCTTGTCGAGCAGCGCCTTCTCGGAAGCCTCGGCGCCGTCGGCGTCGATCAGTTCCGCGGCGGTCGCCACCAGCGTCTTGCGCAGGTCCGGGCTCAGTGCGTTCTTCGCCTCGCCGAGCAGCGTGTCGATGCCGGCCGGGGAAATCGCGCCATCGGCCTGCGGCAGCTGCGTGTACACCGCATCCGTGACCTTGCCCAGCAGCTTGTTGAAATCCTGCGAGCTCGGATTGCCGAAGATGGAAATGCCCTTGACCTTGTTGAAGAGGAAATCGCGTTCTTCGAGGCTGCCGGCATTGTCTGCGCCGATGACCACCGTGAGGACGGCGAGGAAGGCTTCCGTGTTCTTCTCGAATTTGAGCGGCATGGGAATCCCGGTTGGATCAGATACGCGTGCGGGCGCGGAATCTACGTGATTTAGGGGGTTCCCGCAATGGAAGCGGGCGGGGCGACGCCCCTTGGCGACAGGTCTGGGCGACAGGTCAGGGCGCGGTTACAGCGTCAGCGCGGTTTCGAAGATCTCGACCGCCTGGCCGACGATCCAGACGCCGTCGAGCTTGCCGTCGGTGAACTCCAGTTCCACGTCGACGCGGCCGGCGCGATGCACGTGATGTCCCTGCGCGCCGGTGAATTGCGCGCGTGCGCCGGATTGCGGCAGCAGGCCCTGTTCGGCGAGGTACGCGCCTAACAACCCGTGCGCGTTGCCGCTGACCGGGTCCTCGGGGATGCCGAGCGCCGGGCAGAACATGCGCGACTCGGTGAGGCAGCCCGCCATGGCGTGTGACAACGTGAATACGAAGAAGCCGGCGGCGCCGAGCTGCGCCGAGAGCGTCGTGAGGCGCGAGAAGTCGGGCTTGAGCTGCTTCAGCTGCTCGGTGCTGCGCACGCCGATCAGCAGTCGTGTGCCCGCGCCGCCGACGATGCGTAGCGGGCAGCGCGTGTCGATGTCGCCGGTCGACAGCGCCAGCGCGTCGAGCACCGCGAGACGCTCGCGATCGTTGAGCTGCCGACCGAGCGGCGGCGCCGGCTGACGCACGGCAATGCGGCGCAGCGCGCCTTCACCGCGCACCTCGATGTCGACCACGCCGGATTTCTGGCGCTGACGCACGCGCCCGCTGTTGCCGCCCTGGCTGGCGCCATCGCGCGACAGCACGAAGTGCGTGGCCACCGTGGCGTGGCCGACGAAGCTCGCCTCGGTGCGCGGCGTGAAGAAGCGCACGCGCAGTTCGTGATCGGCGCCATCGGGCTTGAGCACGAATGCGGTATCGGCATTGTTGAGCTCGCGTGCGATCGCCAGCATCTCGGCGTCGGCGAGTCCGTCGGCATCGAGGACCACGCCGGCGGGGTTGCCGGTGAAGCGTTCGGTGGTGAACGCGTCGACCTGGAAAATGCGGATGCGGCGGCTCATGTCGGTCTCTTGGCGGGCGGCGAATTCTACCCGCAAACCGACCGCACTCAAGGAGCAGTTTCCGCTAAGATCCGCCCCACCTCGGGGTGGCCGGTGCTCATGCACCAGCCTGAGATGCGGATGGGCCGCGAACCCGTTGAACCTGATCCGGTTAGTACCGGCGGAGGGATAGGAATGCCGCTCTCATTTCGCGCGCTGGTCGCGCTTCCATTGTTGTTTGTCACATTGACCGCCTCGGCCGAGCCGGCGAGCAGCGACTCGTCGTCGCTCGAGGAAGTCCTGGTCACCGCGCAGTTGCGCGGGCGGAACCTGCAGAACCTGCCGGTCAGCGCCACGGTGCTGGATTCGCACACGCTCGAGGCCGCGGGCGTCCAGCATTTCCAGGACGTGCTGAATCTCGTCCCGAACCTGAACTGGGCCGGCGGCACTTCTCGTCCGCGCTTTTTCCAGTTGCGCGGCATCGGCGAGCTCGAGCAGTGGCAGGGCGCGCCGAATCCTTCCATCGGCTTCCTCATCGACGGCATCGACTTCTCAGGCGTGGGCATGCCGGCGAGCCTCGCCGACGTGGAGCGCATCGAGGTGCTGCGCGGCCCGCAGGGCACGGCATATGGCGCCAATGCCCTCGGCGGACTCATCTCCATCAACACGCGCGCGCCGAGCCGCGAGGCCGACGCGCGCGCCGACGTGATCTTTGGTGACTACGGCACCTGGGGCGCGAACGCCGCGGTCGGCGGCCCCGTGGGCAGTGGTGAGACGGCCTGGCGCCTGGCGGCCGGCAAGTACCGCAGCGACGGTTTCCGCCGCGACAGCTACCTGGGCCGCGACGACACCAACGGCTACGACGAGAGCAACGCGCGCCTGCGCGTCGCGGGTCAGCCGTTCGATGCGCTGCACGCGGACTTCATCTACATGTGGGCCGATCTCGACAACGGCTACGACGCGTTCTCGATAGACAACTCCCGCACCACGCTGTCGGACAAACCCGGCCAGGACACGCAGCGCGTGAACGCCGCGGCGCTGCGTCTCGACTACACCGGCGCCGGCAGTTTCGACGTCATCAGCCGCACGGCCATCGGCGACTCGAACAGCATCTACTCCTTCGACGGCGACTGGGGCAACGATGACAGCTGGGGCGTCGAATCGCCGTACGACTACTTCGAGCGCTTCGATCGCGAACGCCGCACGCTGAGCGAGGACCTGCGCCTGGTGTCGCGTGCCTCGACCGACGCGGGCGCTGATTTCGCCTGGCTCGCGGGCGCCTACCTGCTGCGCACCGATGAAGACGTCAGGCAGTACGACGTGTGGCGCGACAAGACCTTCGGCGACGGCGACAGCACGCTGGACAGTGACTATCGCGCCACCAACCTGGCTATCTACGGCGAAGTGGAATGGCGCATCGCGCCGGCCACGGTGCTCGAGTTGGGCGTGCGCGGCGAGAACCGCAGCGCCGACTACCACGACAGCGCCGGCGCGGCATTTTCGCCGGACGAAACCATGTTCGGCGGCTCGCTGAGCCTGCGCCACGAGTTCTCCGCGAGCACGCGCGGCTACGTGACGCTGGCGCGCGGCTACAAGGCCGGGGGATTCAACATCGGTGCGCAGGTGCCCGCCGCGGCGCGCAGCTTCGATGCCGAGATCCTGCACAACTTCGAGGTCGGCATGCGTTACCAGCAGGGCACGCTCGCCGCCGACGTCGCGCTCTTCTACATGCGCCGCTACGACCAGCAGGTGCATACCGGCGAACAACTGGAGCCGGGGAATCCGCTGTCTTTCGTGCTGTACACCGACAATGCGGATGGCGGTGAGAACTACGGCCTCGAAGGCACGCTGCGCTGGCAGCCGATCCCGCAATTGCTGCTCGACGTGCGCGGCTCGATCCTCGAGTCGCAGTACTTCAACTATCCATTCAACGACCGCAACCTCGACGGCCGCGAGCAGGCGGCCGCGCCGCAGTACACCTACGACCTCGGCGTCGAGTATCGACACGCGCGTGGCTGGTATGCGCGCCTGGATCTCGCCGGCATGGATGACTTCTATTTCGACACCTCGAACGACCAGCGCGCGCCGGCGCGCGTACTGACGAACGTCAAGGCTGGCTACTCGGGCAACCGCTGGCGCGCGGAAGTGTGGGTGCAGAATCTCTTCGACAGGTACTATTCGCAGCGCGGCTTCTTCTTCGCGAACGAACCGCCGGATTTCGTGCCGAAGCGTTATGTGCAGGCGGGCGATCCCCGCCATGCGGGCATCAACGTGACGTACACCTTCCATTGACGGAGACCAGATGAAAATCGGCGTCGAGATCAGCCTCTATCCACTACGCGACGAATTCATCCCGCCGATCCGGGATTTCATCGATCGCCTGAATGCCGACGGCCGCTTCAAGGTCATCACCAACGACATGAGCACGCAGGTGTTCGGCCAGTACGAAGAGGTCATGGAAGCGCTGACGCGCGAGCTGCGCCCCACCTTCGAGCGGGATGGCAAGTCGATCTTCGTGATGAAGGTGCTCGGACCCCTGGGCTGATTTGCGCGCCGTGACCCTGCCTCCAGAAGTGCTCACCACACTCGAGATCCTCGCGATGCTGACCGGGGTCGGTTATGCCGTGCTCGCGGCTCGCCGCGACCGAGTGTGCTGGCTGGCCGGTGCCGTGAGCTCGGCCTGTGCCGCGTTGCTGGCCGGGTTGCGCGGGTTGCCGATGCAATCGGGCCTGCAGGTGTTCTTCGTCGGCATGGCGGTGTACGGCTGGATCAACTGGACGCGCAGTTCGACGCAAGGTGAAGTGCAGGTCGGCACGTGGCCGCTGACCCGGCACCTGGCAGCGGCCGTCGGCTGCGGCCTGCTGTCGTTCGCCAGCGCGCGCGTGCTGGCGCGCGAGACCCAGGCAGCGTGGCCGCTGCTCGATTCCCTGACTACCTGGTTCAGCCTGCTCGCCACGTGGCTCGCGGCGCGCGCGCGACTGGAGAACTGGCTCTACTGGATCGTCATCGACACGGCGCTGGTGTACCTGTTCTGGAAGCAGCAGTTGCCATACCTCGCATTCCTCAATGTGCTGTTCATCGCCATCGCGGCGAGCGGCTTCATTGCCTGGCGCCGCCGGCTCACTACCCAGGTGGTCCCCGCATGATCGACGACGGCTTCCTGCAGCACGTGCCCGGCTGCGAGAACGGCGACGCGCCGTACTCGCAGGAGTTGCTGGGCGGCGGCAAGGTCAACCGCAGTTTCCTGGTGCGCACGCGCCGCGGCCGATTCGTCGTCAGGCTGAATGACAACACCGGGCTCGACCCGGGCCTGGATCGCGACCGCGAGATCGCGTTGCACGGCGTCGCCGCCGAGGCCGGCATCGCGCCGCACATCATCTATGCCTGTCCCGATCGATCCTGCCTGATCACCGACTACGTCGAGGGCCGGTTGTGGACGCCGCACTATTTCACGCGCATGCGCGACCTGCGCGCGCTCGGCCAGCGGTTGCGCACGCTGCACGGGCTCACGACACCGCCGCTGCCGCGCTTCGATCCCATGGCGGCGGCGCGGCGCTACGCCGATGCGATCGCGCACGCGCACCCCGAAGAGGCCCCGCGCCTCGAAAGCTTGTTAGTTCGCGGCGCGGAGGCGCTGCAGGCGTCGAACGGCACGCAGCGCGAGCCGTGCATCGTGCACAACGACCTGCACGAGGGAAACGTGTTGACCGCCGACCGCATCTACCTGATCGACTGGGAGTACGCGCAGCGCGGCGATCCGCTGCTCGACCTGGCCTGCATCCTCGCCTACTACCCGCGCGCGGTGCCGCATGGACCGCTGCTGATCGAGGCCGCCGGCCTCGAGGAGGCGGGAGTGACGGCGGGCATGCTGGCCGAGCTCACCCGCGTGTTCAATCTGCTGACCTACCTGTGGTACCGCGCACGCCGCCTGGAGCGCAACGTGCCGGCCACCGACCTGCAGATCGAGTCTGCCGCCCTGCGGCGCCTGCTCACGCTGGCGCCGGACGCCTGACCTCGGCACACTAGCGCCGCGCATTCGCGCGTTTACACGAGACATTGGACGGATGACCACGTTGCAGGTGATCGATCGGGACGGCGTGTCCCACGAGGTGGCGGCGAAGCCGGGGCTGAAGGTCATGGAAGTGCTGCGCGAGCTGGACTACGGCGTGGCCGCGATCTGCGGCGGCATGTGCTCCTGCGCGACCTGCCACATCTACGTCGATCCTGCCTGGCTCGACAAGCTGCCGCCGCCGATGTCGGACGAGCGCGATCTGCTCACCGAGCTCGCGCACTACAAGGAGAACTCGCGCCTGTCCTGCCAGGTGGAGATCACCGCGGCGCTGTCGGGTCTCAAGCTGACCATCGCCGAGGACGAGTAGGTCGCATGAATTTTTCCACGACGTGGATCTTCGTATTCGCCATCATCGGCGGACTGGTCGCGGCGTGGCGCATCTGGCAGAACCTGCGCAAGCTGCAGCAGCGGCAGAACGATTCCTGGGACGCGCGGCTCATCGACCAGCTGCGCAAGCGCGGCTCGGATCCCTTCAAGCCGCACGACGTGGATTTCTTCCTGGCGTTCCCCACGCAGGATGCCGCCGAACGGCTGGCGAACCGCCTGCGCAACGAGGGTTTCGACGCCGACGTGGTCGACGAACCGGAGAGCGGCGCGCTGCGCTACAGCCTGCACGCGCACAAGTCCATGCAGCTCACCGTGCCCGACATGCAGGACCTGAGCCGGCGCCTCACCGACCAGGCCAAGGAAATGGGTGGGCGGTACGACGGCTGGAGCGCGAAGCAGGTCCCGCGCGAAGGGCCGCCGGTCTGACCCGGCGGCACGCCCCGGCTACTTCTTCTGATTATTTTTTCTTTTGGGTCTGCTGCTTCACGGCCTCGGCCGCGGCCTTGATGGCCTCGGGATCGCCGAGATAGCCGCTCTTGACCGGCTTGAGCGCCGCGTCGAGCTCGTACACCAGCGGCACGCCGGTCGGGATGTTGAGCTCGGTGATGTCGGCTTCGCTGACGTTGTCGAGCATCTTGACCATGGCACGCAGGCTGTTGCCGTGCGCCGCGACCAGCACGTTCTTGCCGAGCTTGAGCTCGGCCACTATGCGGTCGTTCCAGAACGGCAGGACGCGCGCCAGCGTGTCCTTGAGCGATTCGCTCGCCGGCAACACGCGCGGATCCAGGTTCGCGTAGCGGCGTTCGTGGATCGGGTGACGCGGGTCGCTGACCTCCAGCGGCGGCGGCGGAATGTCGTAGCTGCGGCGCCAGATCTTCACCTGCGCCTCGCCGTGCTTCTCCACGGTCTGCGCCTTGTCGAGCCCCTGCAGTGCGCCGTAGTGGCGCTCGTTGAGCCGCCAGCTGCGCTCCACCGGCAGCCACATCAGGTCCATCTCGTCGAGCACGATCCACAGCGTGCGGACGGCGCGCTTCAGCACCGAGGTGAAGGCGATGTCCGGCACCAGGCCGGCCTTGCTGATTTCCACTCCGGCGGAACGCGCTTCGCGGCGTCCCTGGTCCGAGAGATCGACGTCATGCCATCCGGTGAACAGGTTTTCGACGTTCCATGTGCTCTGGCCATGTCGAACCAGAATGAGTTTTCCTGGACTGGATTTGCCGGGCATGCGTGCCTCCGAAATTGGGGGCGCAATGGTAACGAGAGATCAGTTTTTTTGCGCGGCCGCGTCGTGGATTTGATGTCCGTCGAGGCCCGGCTCGCAGCGCACGCGGCGTTGCCCGCGTGTTTCGGCCAGCACCGCGAGGTTTTCCGGCAGCGAGCCACGCGCAGCCGCCGGATGGTGCAGGTGACAGGCGATGCCGCCAAACAGCAACGTCTGGCGCCGGACGCCGACATTCACCAGCCGCGCGCACAGCTCCTTGTCCTCGGGACCCCAGCCGACCATGCGCTCGTTGAAGCCATTGACGCGTTCGAGGTCGGCGCGCCAGAACGCCTGGTTGCAGCCCTTGATCGCGACGATGCCGTTTGCCAGTCGCCTGGCGGCGGCCGACGCCGCCGGCGCGTGCAGTAGATAGGTGCGCCGCAGGCCGCCGAGGCCACGGGCGAAGAGGCCGGGCCAGCGTGCCGGGTCGGCGATGAGCCGCGCCGTGAGGTGCGCATCGGCATGCACGCGCACGCCCTGGGTGAAATATCCCGGCCGCGCGAGCCGCCGGTGATCCACGATGAACTGCGGGTGCAGCAGCATGTCGCCGTCGATGAACACCAGGTAGTCGCAGCTGCTCGCGGCGATGGCCAGGTTGCGCAGCCGCGTGAGGCGAAAGCCCTGGTGCGGCTGCACCACGTGCCGCACCGGCACCGGGTGACGTGCCGCGAAGTCGCGGATCAGCGTGCGCGTCGGCTCGCCCGAGCCGTCGTCGGCGACGATGATCTCGTCGGGTGCGACGCGCTGCCGGGCGACGCTCGCCAGAACCGCGGCCAGCGCGTCGGGCCGTTCGTAGGTGGTGATCGCGAGTGCCAGCCGCACCGCGGGTCCGGTCCACCCAGGGCTGGCCGGCCCCGGACTAACCACCCGTGAGGGCGCGTATGGCGTCGACACCCACGGTCAGCGTGGCGAAGTCTGCGCTACCCGCGTTGCTCATCTCGGCGAGCGTGCGTTTCCACGGGGCGAGGGCCTCCTCGCGCGCGGCGCTCCAGCGCGCCAGCCGCTCGCTCACGCGTCGCGCGCCCTTGATGCGCAGCACTTGCTGGGTGAGATCGCGGTGCGCGCGCATGGCCGCATCACGCAGGCCGGTGCGCGCCGTGGCCTGCCAGGACCCGTCGACCGTGAGACGGTCGATCTGCACGTGCAGCCATTCGAGGCCGAGCTCCTTGCCGAGCTCGAACCAGGCGCGCGCGACGTCGGCCACCGCGGCGCGCTCGGAGCGCGCCAGGTTCACGATGTCGAGCGCAGGTTCCATCACGGTGAGGCGTGCGATGCGCCGCGCGAGTTTCTCGGGCACGCCGCCGGCGGTGAGTTCCTCGTGGGCCGCGTCGTGCAGAGTGCGCGCGGCGCCGGTCATCACGCCGTCGAGGCTGTCGTCGAGCGCCTCGATGCCGGCGCGCAGTTCGCGCATCGCGGCTTCGATCGGCAGGTCGCGCTGGCGGTTGCGCAGCAGCCAGTAGCTGGCGTGGCGCAACAGTCGGCTGGTGCGGAAGAACATGCCGTACTGCACTTTCGCCGCCACCTGGTTGTCGAGCCCCTCGATGTCGGCCCACAGCGCGCGCATCGAGAACACTTCGCGCGCGATGGCGTAGGCGCGCGCGATGACCGCGGGTTCGGCGGCGGTGTCTTCCTGCGCACGCGACACGAACACCGGGCCCATGCGGTTGACCAGGCTGTTGGTGGTCGCGGTGGCGATGATTTCGCGGCGCAGCCGGTGGCGCGGGATCTCGCGCGCGAAGCGCCGCCGCATCGGCGTCGGGAAGTAGCGCTGCACCTCGGCGGCGAAGTACGGATCGTCGGGCAGGTCGGAGTCGAGCAGGTGATCGTTGAGCCAGATCTTGCTGTAGGCCAGCACCACCGCGAATTCGGGGCGCGTGAGTCCGAGGCGCTGCTTGCGGCGCTCCTGGAATTCCTCCTCGTTCGGCAGGAACTCGATGACGCGATTCAGGTGACCGCTGCGTTCCAGCGCGCGCACCAGCCCCTGGTATTCGGTCAGACGCTCGGCGGCGCGTTGTTCGATGACGGAAATCGCCTGGCCCTGCAGGTAGTTGTTGCGCAGGACCAGCGCGGCGACCTCGTCGGTCATGCTGGCGAGCAGCTTGTTGCGGGCCGCCAGCGGCAGGCGGCCCTTGTGCATGACATCCGCGAGCAGGATCTTGATGTTGACCTCGAGATCCGAGGTGTTCACGCCGGCCGAGTTGTCGATGAAGTCGGTATTGATGCGTCCACCGGACCTGTCCGCACCACCGGGATTGACGGGTCCCCCGGACTGCGCGTACTCGATGCGCCCGCGCTGCGTGCAGCCGAGGTTGCCGCCTTCGCCGATGACGCGCGCGCGCACTTCGCGGCCGTCGGCGCGGATCGAGTCGTTGGCGCGATCGCGCACCTCGGCGTGCGACTCGTCGTACGCCTTGATGTAGGTGCCGATGCCGCCGTTCCACAGCAGGTCGACGCGCATGCGCAGGATGGCGCGCAGCACGTCGACCGGGGGCGCCGCCTCGACGTCGAGGTCCAGCAACTTGCGCACCTCGGCGGACAGCGGGATGGACTTGGCGCTGCGCGGCCACACGCCGCCGCCGCGCGAGATGAGCTTGCGCGAGTAGTCGTCCCAGCTCGAGCGCGGTAGTTTGAACATGCGCTCGCGTTCGCGGAACGAGGCCGCGGCGTCCGGGTCCGGGTCGATGAACACGTGCCGGTGATCGAAGGCCGCAACCAGCCGGATGTGCTTCGAGAGCAGCATGCCGTTGCCGAACACGTCGCCGGACATGTCGCCGACGCCGGCGCAGCTGAAGTCCTGCGACTGGATGTCGACTCCGAGCTCGCGGAAATGCCGTTTCACGCACTCCCAGGCGCCGCGCGCGGTGATGCCCATGCCCTTGTGGTCGTAGCCCGCCGAACCGCCCGAGGCGAAGGCATCGCCCAGCCAGTGGCCGTACTCGATCGAGATGGCGTTGGCGATGTCGGAGAACGTCGCGGTGCCCTTGTCGGCGGCGACCACCAGGTAGGCGTCGTCGCCGTCGCGCC
>Ga0134121_10004099_pt1 | contig 11973 bp, 8 predicted proteins | sample KB301_FD_96463 | JGI IMG/M metagenome (GOLD analysis project Ga0134121, IMG submission 96463) | Terrestrial soil microbial communities without Nitrogen fertilizer from Kellogg Biological Station, Michigan, USA - KB3-0-1 | ecosystem: Environmental > Terrestrial > Soil > Unclassified ...
CTACTTCAGAACTGGAACCTGTTCAAACGACAGTACGGAGGTACCTGCGCAAAGTACATCACAATTGACGCCCTTCGCGTATTCGTAGAATCCCTGGGCTTTGGAGTTACAATGGAAAATTCAGTGAACGGCCAACACTGAAATTGATGGAAGGATTGATTCATGGAAAATTTGAAATTCCTCAGACTGAGCCCGTCCGCTGTGCTACCCACAAGGGCCAGCGAGCATGCGGCCGGAGTCGATCTTTATTCCATTGAGAACGTTCAAATAGACTCCGGTAAAAGGGCCGCGGTTAAGACCGGTTTATCGGTAGCTATACCTGAAGGTTCGTACGGGAGAATAGCTCCTCGCTCGGGTCTCGCATGGAAAGCCGGAATTGACCTTCTCGCCGGCGTTGTTGATGCAGACTATCGTGGTGAGCTCATTTGCATACTGATCAACCACGGAGAAGAATCCTTCTTCGTTAATGCCGGGGACCGCGTTGCTCAGTTGATCATAGAAAAGATAACAACACCAATTCCGGAGTGGGCGAGCGAGTTGGATAATACATACAGAGACTCGGGGGGATTCGGAAGTACCGGAATTTGACTGCGGTGGTTAGGATGCCCTTCGTTCTCTCGGCCCAGGGGTAGAGGCGTTTCAACGAGAGCGCACATTCTCATACTGAAACAGCCGCTGCTATACGAGGATGCGATTGGTAATTGATGACCTCGAAGTCTTCATAGTGATAGTCAAAGATCGTATCCGGCCGGCGCTTAATCGATAGTTGAGGTAGTGGATAGGGATCGCGTGTCAATTGAAGCTTTGCCTGCTCCAGGTGGTTCAAATAAAGATGGCAGTCCCCACCTGTCCAAATGAAATCACCCGCAGCTAAATCGCATTGCTGAGCTACCATGTGAGTAAGTAAGGCGTAGCTGGCGATGTTGAATGGTAATCCCAGGAACACATCAGCGCTTCGTTGGTACAATTGGCAGGAAAGAGCGCCATGCGCCACGTAGAACTGAAACAAGGCGTGGCATGGGGGTAGGGCCATATTATCCAAGTCGCTCGGATTCCATGCCGTCACAATATGCCGGCGACTATCGGGGTTGGTTTTGATTTGTTCGACGACCTGGCTGATTTGATCGATGGTTCCACCATCGCGCGTCGGCCAAGCTCTCCATTGGACTGGATACACCTGTCCCAGATTTCCCTCTTCATCAGCCCATTCATCCCAAATTGTAACTTTGTTTTCTTTGAGGTAGGCAATATTTCCTGAGCCCTTAAGAAACCACAATAATTCGTGAATGATGGAGCGTAGGTGGAGTTTCTTGGTCGTTACCACTGGAAAGCCTTCGCATAGATCGAACCGCATCTGGTAACCAAACGTGCTGATCGTTCCAGTACCGGTTCGATCACTTTTTTCGACGCCGTCTTTAAGAATATGATCGAGTAGTCCGAGATACTGGCGCATGGTTGGTCACATGTTGACTGAAAACGGAATTATATTCCGTAGTCATTCCCTAGTACTACTAGTCGAAAAACGAGCTCAATTGTCCTTCTCGTCTCGCAATGCTTGTGAATGGGCCGCTATGATCGTAGTAGATACTGTCACTCTTGTATAGTTCAGTCCTTTACACGACAGTTTGATGCATCGAAGAACGGTGGAGCGGCTTATGCTATGGTCAAGCTCGCGAAACTTCTTTGCATGCTAAATAGGTTCAGAGCTCAGTTTATTTCATGCTTGAAGAGCTGCAAGTGTGCTGTTATATAGAATCAAATTTGGTGTTCACGTTCTTTATGTGAGACCCTTCTTCTAAACATTGTTGATAGTGAAGACAAAAACTGAACTGGCGATCATTTCGAGTCTATGGAATCAAACTGGCCACATTTTTTATCAGAATTATTAAGTTTTACTGCGAAGAGAACTGAAGGCCGCGTCGCAATGTATAAGCGCTTTCCCGTTTTCATTGAGCCGTATTTAAGTCTTCTTGCAAAGCCGCGAATTGTCAAAGTCACTGGAACTAATGGCAAGGGATCGCTCTGTGCGATGCTTGAAGCCTGTTTAGAGTACGAAGGCTTACGAGTCGGACTGTTCACCTCCCCACATCTGTCTCGCGTTGCTGAGCGCTTTCGCATAGCTGGGCTGGAGGTGTCCGATAAAGTGCTCGACCGCCATGCTGAAGAAGTCTTGCGGATTGTAACTCGGCTAGTTGATAAATATGGAGAATCATACACGCCTTCGTTCTTTGAGTGCCTTGTTCTGATTGCCATTCACCTCTTCTCTGAGAAACAAGTCGACGTCGCAATCTTCGAAGCAGGAGTAGGCGGTTATAACGATGCAATAGGACTACTTCCGGGGGAGTTCTCAGCTATCACAAGCGTCGGTATGGATCATAAGGAGCAACTCGGTGATTCATTAGAAGCAATTGCCGCGGACAAAGCCGGTATCGCCTCCCGCAACTCTTGCCTCGTCATAGGCTCTAATATTTCTTCTTCACTTCGCAAGATTATTGAAGCCGACGTCAATGCGCGAGGTGTTGAAATTTACCCGGCATCTTTAGAGGGCTTGCAGGCGACGTGGTTGGGGTTGCACCACCCCACGCGTATTGACATGTCTATTAACGGTGAAACAGTACGCTATGATCTCCCCCTTTTGGGCCGTTATCAGCTTGAAAACTTCGCTACGTTAGTGGCCCTTATCGGAATTTTGGCTCAACGAGGGGTCATTCGTGATCTCAGTTGTCTTAAGGGGGTTGAGCAGACTCGCTGGGCCGGCCGCTTAGAGATACGTGATGGTTCGCCCTGTTATATTATTGATGCGGCTCACAATGAGCATGCAATTCTGGCACTAATCAATTCCCTGGACGACCTTGTGCCCTATTCTGAACGAGTATTGCTTTATGGTGCAAGCGGCGAAAAAGACTATAAGGCATATCTGCCACATCTCTCTCTAATTGCTCCGGAAATCTATCTTGTTGAGGGCTTCTACCGTGCTGAGAAAGCAAAGGTTATTGAAGAAATGCTGGTCGAGGACTTTAAGTCGCTTCAAATCTTTCCTTCAGCACGAGACGCAATTAGATTTTTCTCGGACTCCCCGCTTCACGGGAGCAAGTTCATTATCGCCACTGGGTCAATATATATGATCGGTGAGTTAATGAATTGTCTGGATTCTATGCAGGTTCGCGCCAAGGACTAGATCAAATCGGAGATCAAAATAAATTATGTATACTCATGGAGACACCAATCTTAATATCCAGGAAGCTCTTCTTAGTATACCGAAGTTCGGCAATGGTATTGGCTTGCATCGAATGATTGCGCTTTGTGAACCTATCGCAAGCACTGACTGGATGAAGCAGTTGGATGCTATCAAAGTGACTGGTTCAAACGGTAAGGGTAGTGTCTCAATCATGGTCGCAAGCATTCTTAAAGAGCTTGGGATTAGTACGGGTCTATACACGTCGCCACATCTCTTTGAGTTCAACGAGCGCATGATGATTGATGGTCAGCCGATTTCGACTGCCGAACTTGGCGAAGCCGTCGATTGGTTTTATCAGCGGCACGATCAGTATGAGCGGAACTTTCCTAAAGATACTGTTGGCGCCTTTGAGGCATTTACCGCGATTGCATTGTTTTACTTTTCCAAGAGACGACCTGACGCGATTGTAACTGAGGCCGGGATTGGCGGTCGTTATGACTCGACTAGGATTATCCCGGGCCGGCTTGTTGGCTTAACATCTTTGGATCTCGAGCACACAGCTTTGCTTGGTCACACACTTGATTTGATTGCCTATGATAAAGCTGATCTTTGTCCGGATGGTGGGATGATCGTTACGGGTGTGTCAGATCCGGATATTTTGCGACGACTCAGAGCTTACTGTGGCCTTCGAAGAATTACGTTGCGGTGCGCTTCTGAGCACAGCATCGTACGTAGCGTTTCCTTTAGCGATACTTATATGGATCTGGACTTGGAGCTAGATGAAATCACGCTTCCTGGATTGCGTTTAGCATTGCAGGGAGTGCACCAAGTCACCAACGCAGTAGTTTCTATCCTACTGCTTCAAGAATGGCTGAAGATACACAAGCCCACGCTGTCTATCGAGCAATTCGACAAAGCAATCCGGCGTGGAATGCAGACGTTACACTGGCCTGGACGCTTTCAGCGAGTTCACAAGAATCCTGATGTTTTCATAGATGTGGGGCATAGTCCGGACGCGATTAAGTGCCTAGTGCAGACGGTGAAAACGGCGCTGCCGGACAAACGTATATTGCTCGTCACGGGTGTGTCTCATGATAAAGAGGTTGAAAGCATTATAAGAGAATTACTTCCCGTTGCTGATGCAGTTATTTGTACCCGTGCTTATCATAAAGGCTCTCCTTCTGAAGAGATTCTCCGAATTGTGCAGAATACAAGACCAGACATCCCGGCGTTTGTAGACCCAAATATTGAAGAAGCTATGCGCCGTGCGCTTGACTATGCATCAAAAAACGATATGACTGTTCTGGTTGCGGGAGGGCTTTTCCTTTCCATTGAAGCTACACATGCCCTAAAAGGTAAGAATCCTCAGGGCCTGCATTTCTTTTGATGATGTCATCATTATTCATGACTTCCAACCGGTTTTGGCTGAAAACAAATCTGCTTGAGTATTCCATCTTCCCTCAGCTTCCTAGTTTTTGTGGTGTGGCTGCGTGTTGCGGGGCACTTAGCTGTATTCTGACCAAACAAATAACAGAACAAATGCTACATGAGCAGTATCAGGTCGGGCTGTATACAAAATTGCGCGCTCCAACAAGTTGCGCGCCCGACAAGTTCGCGGATCTCCCGCGTGTGGGCCTTGGTTTCAGTAATTGGGATGTTGTGCGCCTCTTCAACGCCGTGCTTCTCGATGAAGGGAGGGAGCCGGCGGCAGTAGTACTATGTGGAAACGATCTTGTCCGCGAAACCGAAGACTCAAACCAACTGAAACAGATTCTCGATTGGCTTAGAGACGATCACTGCCATGTCATTGTTCATACATTAAATCATTACACTCTCGTCGCGGGAGTGTTTCACGACTTCTTGTCTGACGACGTGTACTTACTACTGGCCGATTCCGCAACCCGATCCGGTCCACTACGTTCTCTGCCCCTTTCAGACTTGGCAACTTTATGCCGCCGCGATGATCGATACGGATTCATCCTGGTTTCTGATCGCACGATACCCCACACACTCTTTCGGAATTGGACCAGTGCAATGAACCCACCCGAGGTTACCGAGAAGCAAAGATTCGCTCGCATAGATAAGAGCTAAGAACTCCTCTAAGATCAGTGCTCTCAGGAAATACTGAGGTGATCGCTGCATTGTCAGGACCTGCCCCCGAAATAGCCAATTGCATCAACGACAGAACGTCAGGATACCAGGCCAAATGCAATTGACGAAAACTGTCTTGCATCCCGTGAATCTCATTCTTGAACTCCTCCGAGCTGTTTTTTCCGGCGCAGTGCCGGGCCAATAGAAGAATGAAACACATCTGTAAATTCTCATATGGGTTGCTGGCGCCGACCTTTTCAAGTGTGTCGCTTGTAGCATCGAGTTTTCCTTCAAGTGCCGAGAGGAGGGCACTAGTTTGCAGGAACCAAAGGATGTTGGGCTCATGTCCCGCTCGTCGGCTTAATTCCAGCGATCTCTCATTGTAATCACGCGCTCCTTTAAGATCGCCGACGAGAAGTCCTAAAATGTTTGCCTTGGTGTCAAAAGCAGAAGCGAGGCTCAGATAATATGACCTATCGTGAAGATCATCGATCGCTTGATCCACGGCGCCAAGTGCCAGTTTATGCTGAAACTTCCTGAAGTACATTTCCGCTAAAGCACGGCGCGCAATGCCCCTTCCTTGCTTATGTCGCTGCACCGCCCTCAACTTGATGAGATCGACGAGTTGCGCTTCCGCTTCGGCATAGCGGCCGAGCCTGAATAAGCAAGTAGCTTGGAGCAGGATAGACGCAAATCTCTCGTCTCGTGTGAGCCCGAATGATCCGTCTTTCAAGATGCGTTCAAGTTGGGCCAAGGCGGTAATGAAATCAGACCTCGTTATGATCGTGATAAACGCTAGTTGATGTTCGCACCTGTAAGCATAAAGAGAGGATTCCTTGCTTCCGATTTCATACGCCTTCTCGGCTCGGGCGTAGTCTTTCTTAAACTGATAAGCGCGACCGACGATAAATAAATGCTTGGCACGCAGACCAGAAGGGATTTCCTCAACATCGACTTTGTGTGCATAAGAGAGCGCGACATCTATATCGTGCCTGTCAAGACTAGCCAAGGCCAAAGAGACATTGCGGCGCGATTCTAACTCGGCGTTTTCCCCAAACACCCGATGCCAGACATCCAAGTTTAGAAGCACGTCCCTGTTCTCGCCGATGTTCTCTAAGTAATCGATATAATCCAGAAATCCCTCGCCGCCAGTTTCGTTGAAATGTTCTGCATTATTGGATAAGAGGCGTAGAAACGTCGTGTGGCTACTACCGTCGATTGACAGAATCCCCTTATCGAAGCCATATGTGATGCGAAAGAAGTCAAGACATTCACGCACGAAACTCTTGGCGAAAGATTTTCGTTCGTCGTCGTTCATCACCCTGACCAGGAATGTGAAGCGTGACGGATCGTCAGTCACTGACCATTCTGCAAAAAACACCAACGCTACCAGAAGGTGCTGGAGATTATCTTCGCCCAGCCCTCGCGGCAGGAGTTGGTGTAATTCTGAAACTAGTTTGGCATGATCTCTCCCGGCGTTTTCGCGCCACCACTCGCTCCACAAGTATCGCGCAATGAAGAATTCGAACGTCCAGTCCGCGCTGAATTTGATGAGATTCTCATCGCCGTAACTTCGCGGAATGGTTTCTTTCTCAAGAAACGGGGTTCCCGCCAAGAGCGTCTCCAATTCATCAACGTTGTGCCATTTCTGACGATGCAGGTCTGAGTCGAAGCACTTCAGGCCTCCGGGGGAACGTAGAATGAACATTGCCAGTTCGCTCAAGTAAATCTCCATCTGATCGGCTCTAACATTCGTGATATCGCTTCCGGTGCCTGCATTCTTCAACGTGCGACGTATGATCTTCCGTATCAAGCTGGAGCGACTCATCCGTAATGGAATCTCGGCTTCGTTATAGGTCCTCATCATTAGGTCCAAAACGAAGGGGCGATCAAGCAGCTTGCGAATTGGTGGTTGAAGCTGCTCGAAAGTGGTTATTGGCTTTAGTCCTGTCTTGCGGTACCGCTCGTACATCGCTTCGAGTTCGAGCCTGCCGTCCGGAAGTTGAGTTGTGTTAATGCGGGCGACATCTAGATAAGGTTGGCCCTTGTTGTCGCGGTGGAAAAACTGCAAAAGATTGGCATCCGGATCGCCTTCCTTAATACCTTGCCAGAGGAAAAAGTCCTGTAGGTGCTCGCGAAGGAATTCTGCCCGCACCGAAAAGACGACCTTCAAATTCACTCCCGGCATTTCACTGACCGAGCGTAGCGCCTCGACAAACTCCCTGAATTCCAAAAGAGAAAAGCCATTACATTCGTTGAGACCATCGAAGCAAAGGACCCAAGTCTTGTCGGGGCAACGGACGAACAACTGGCCAAGTCGGGTTAGCTCGTAATACTCGATAGGCAGCAGTGTCTTGAAAGTAGTTGGCGCAAGGTCTCGGGCTCTGAGGCCATTGCACTTAATAAACACTGGAATCCAAGATTGCCGGTCGAGTTGTTGTGTAAGATTAAGAAGAAGACTTGTCTTTCCCGAACCGGACGCGCCTGACAAAAGGAGCAGATCACTCGTTGATTCGTTCAGGAAACTAATAATGCTCGTCTCAATAGAGCGAGTAACGTAGCGACCTAGCTGGAATAACTCCTTGTCCGGACGACTCTCAAACTCCTCTTTCATTTGCATAGATACCAATTCAGAAACGAGGTCACTGGGACAACACTCGAGATCAATGGGAAATGGTTTCGCGGAGTAATGACCAGCTAGCGCGAGGTCGAATCCATAGCAAGCCAAACGCCAGTCTTCGATGAGTTCGGGACGTGAACGAAGCAAAGCCTTAAACGTCAGGGCATGGCCGATTTGTTTTCCTGTCGCCTCGTAAGCCGACTGAACATAGCCGAGGACGCGAAGGCGTTGCAGATCGATCACTGGTGCGCCGCTGTTGCCTTTGCCGACACTAATATCGTAAATCTCGAAACGCTCTTGGTGTTCATTGTAGTCGTACCTAATGGTTAGCTCGCCTATGGGCATCTTGGGTTCATTGAGTGCGCCGAAGGTGTGCAGACCGGCGTAGCCCAGAGACGCGGCGGTGTGGCGGTGTTGCTCCGTGGGGAGCGCCTCGGAAGATATTGGAAGCGGTTGAATCGTTTCGGCTGCGGCTCCCAAGTCTTGAATGGAGAGAAGAACCAAGTCTGCTTCGGCTGAGGAAAGAATGATTCGAGCGGGGTAGATACGACCATTCCAGCGAATCGACGCATTATCAGGCTGAAGATGAAAGCCGTGATGACAAGTACAGATCAGCCCATCGCGGGAGACGAAGAACCCTGTCTGCGCCGGCTTGTCGTTGACAATCACGAGGACCACCGACGGCTTTATGAGCGATTCGACAAAACTGACAAGCTCAGGTTTGACTATATGACTAACTGCCATCGCATAGCTTATCGCCAGCCCATTGGACGACAATTACAGCAACTGTAGCAGGAGAGGGATAGCCCTTGAGTGCCACTAGAAAATCACATAGAGCGCTGGCAAATTGGAGCGCGTTCGTAAACTCTTTCTTCTTCGACCTATAATCCCAATGTCTGCATAGCACGTCGCGGAGGTTTACCTGCGCTGACCAGTTCAGAAAGGCTTCCCTTAGGTCCCCTACGGTGCTGACGAGATCCTCAGCGCTGCCGCCTACCGTACGTTTTAGTTCCTCGTCATACCATTGTAAAAGGAGTTCCTGCTCCGGTTTCCCCATCAAGCTTTCAATTTGTGCTGCGTCCATTACCGCCTCTTCTGACCAGCTTCGGCTGGCCTTGCCCGTATTTCCTACGAGTGCTGATCCATTCTTTCTCGTGGTGCGACCTGAAACAGGAGCACGGACTAGAATGTGAGTTAAAAAGTGCTTTGCTGTATTGATGATACTACCCAATGTACTCACCGCAAAGCCAGTTAAGTGTGGTACAACCGAGTCTTAAATTGGTGGAGCGATCCCGTGCTCAAGATCTCCTTGGCGGCGCCGAGGCTAGGCACAGTGAGTTCGGTGCTTGATGTCGAGCAGGTGACAATCGGGGCACACTGATGGATTGTTGCCCCGCAGAATCCTCTCATTGCCTTCGCCGCGAATACATCGAAAGCCAGCTCGTCTTCATTGGCAGACGTTACACTGATGTCCCCCAGATTGTTATAATGAACACAATTTTGATGACGGTATCCTTTAGGGTGGACGCATGAAAACTCCTTTTGTGACCGAGATACTAAAGAAGATAGCACCAACCATTGGGGCCGAACTCTTGATAGAGCCTGAGTATGGGTTTGTTGGCCAAGTCAGGTTCCAAAATGGAAAGAAAATGCTATTTCGCGGTAGCAATTTTAATATCAATCGGCTTGGCTCCGTTGAGATCGCGCGGGATAAGGGCTATTCAAGCTTCTTTCTTCAGACTTTCGGGTATAAAACGCCGGAAGGACGGACATTTTTCAGCGAAAAGTTATGCCAGAACTTAGTGATAAAGAGAAATATCGATGATGGCTTCCTCTATGCACAACTATTGGGTTTCCCTGTGATTCTGAAGCCAAATAACCGCAGTCAGGGATTGCTGGTTACAAAGGTATATAACAAACGGGAATATTATCGAGTAGCCAGACAAGTATTCGGAAAGAGTTCCGTGTTGCTGATACAAAGGTTTTACCCCGGCCGAGATTATAGAGTCGTTGTACTCGATGATGCGATTATTTCTGCCTATGAGAGAATGCCTTTGTTAGTGATTGGTGACGGTCAATCTACCGTCGCCCAGCTTTTAGACCAAAAGCAGCAATCATTCAATGAGAATGGCCGTGACACTGTGCTCGATATCGATGATTTTAGAATCAAACTGAAGTTGCGCAGGCAAAAACTAAGTTTAGACAGCGTCCCTCAAAATGGCAAAACCATCAATCTCCTGGATAACGCTAATCTGTCAGCCGGTGGGAACGCACAGGACGTTACAAATACTATCCATCACGATTTTTGCAACCTCGCGGTGAGCATTACAAAGGATATGGGCCTGAGATTATGTGGAGTGGATATCTTGACGAACGACATAACGCTACCATTAGAGAACTATGTTGTCCTTGAAATTAATGGCGCGCCCGGGTTGGATAACTACGCTTCGATGGGACGCAAGCAAGTTAAAGCGGTAGAGTCGTTGTATCTCAAAATTCTAAAGGCTCTGGAGAATGACACAAGCGAATGCTGAAGTATGCCAACGTGAGTCCATAGTTTAGAAGGCGATTTTGAGCTACAAGCTTAAATCGTTTGACTTGGGCGGTCATTGGTCATTCCGTATCGATTGAAATTGCTGGGAGAATGGACATGCAGCACCTATCAAAAAAGGACTTGGCTAGCGAGTATGAATCTTTTCGGTTTGGCACCGGCGGGCTTGGCCGTTTTGTGCACAAGGAGATGGAAGATGAAGTCTTTCAACAGCTGAGTCGTCTTGACCACACACCGCTAACAAAGGTGCAGCTAAATCAACTGTTAGTCCTCTCAAATGCCGGCAGCATGTCGGATGGTTTCTTTAAGTATTATTGGCTTGAGCAGCCCGAGCATCCTTATGATGTTACTCGGTTGCCGTACTACGCTGAATCGATGACCCAAGCAAGCGATCAGAGCGTTAAATCACATGATCACCTCCGCTGGGGTCTTTACCGCTTGTACGTAGATGGTCTTCTGTACTTCGGCAACGTAGCGGCCGGGTTCCGGGCTCTCCGGTCAAAAACTCTCGAAGAGTTAACCGCTTTCTACAAGCAAAAGCGATTTGATACGTCGGCGATTTCCAGCAGAGGGCCAGCGATTCCGCTTGAGGAAATTGCAAAAGATGATCGCTACCTGATTGCCGAACAAGTATGTAAGACATTTGGGGAGATTCCCGAGGATAGCGCGGAAGCGCGTAAACTGCTGCTCGATGGCCTCAAGAAGCATCACGGCAAGCCGGTAACATTTCGCGACCTTCTTGAAGGCGTCTCTGAGGGTAGCAACAGGACGCAATTGCTCCTCTCGTATGATGACGTCTTGGACGCAACGCTACATAGCGAGGATGAACTGAATCGGCGATTCGACGAGCAATTCAATAGATTTCAAGCGGCGAGGGCTAGGGCAACCAAGAATACTGCGCTTTATCTTTCAATGGTGAACGATCTCGATGTGTACGTCGCGACAAGTATGCGAAACCGACAGAATTTCCGAGACATGGCGACGGCGTGTGAAAGGATTTTTGGAGACCCCAGGCTTCAAGACTTCCACCTGCGCTACTTCGATCCAACTATGAGTGCGGCGAGGGGTCACGAGGATAAAGGTCTAATTGAATGCCTCATGGTGAAGTGTGCCAAGGTATTAATCTACTGTGAGGGCGAGAAAGAGAGCTACGGAAAGGACGCTGAGGCAGCTATGGCTCTTAGCCTCGGAAAGCCAGTGATCTTCTATTGCGACAAAGGAGTAAAAACAGACTTCTATCGAAATGTGCACCCTCTTTCACGTTTGATTGACTTCCGTTCGGGGGTGGCCGTGGGTGCAATCGTGAGTGACAGCATTGACGAGGTGACCGAACTTGTACGCCGCATCTTTGCAAACGAGATGGAGTACGAATTCCGGCATCATGAGAGTCGCCAGGGATTTCTCAAGCTACATGAGAAACTCACTGATTCCGTAGTGCGGCTTCAGACCAACGACGAACTACTTAGCACGACTTTTTGGAATAACTACCATAATCGTCAGCAGCGCGTGTACTCAACCTTGGCAGCCGGGAAA
>Ga0134121_10004100_pt1 | contig 11969 bp, 11 predicted proteins | sample KB301_FD_96463 | JGI IMG/M metagenome (GOLD analysis project Ga0134121, IMG submission 96463) | Terrestrial soil microbial communities without Nitrogen fertilizer from Kellogg Biological Station, Michigan, USA - KB3-0-1 | ecosystem: Environmental > Terrestrial > Soil > Unclassified ...
ACGATTTCCTTGTCGCGGAAGAAGAAGCCGTCGCAGGTGGCGCAGGCGGAGACGCCGTAGCCCATCAGCTCCTGCTCGCCGGGGACGCCGTCGAGCTTGGCGGTGGCGCCGGTCGCGACGATCAGGGAGTCGCAGCGATAGACGGCCTCGTCGGTGCGGATGGTGAAGGGACGCGTCGCGAAATCCACGTCGACGGCGGCCTCGAACTTGACCTTGGTGCCGAACCGCCGCGCCTGCTCGCGCATGCGGTCCATGAGCTCGGGTCCGAGGATGCCTTCGGGGAACCCGGGATAGTTTTCGACGTCGGTGGTGATGGTGAGCTGGCCGCCGGGCTGGTTGCCTTCCAAGACGAGCGGCGCCAGGTCGGCCCGGGCGGCATAGAGGGCGGCGGTGAGGCCGGCCGGCCCTGAGCCCAGAATGAGGACCCGGTGGTAGTTGGCGAGATTATGGTGCTCCGTGAGGGAACTGGACATTTCGGGGTTCTCTCCGCTCTCCTGGAATCAGTCGCGAAATCACCTGCGGGGGGCGGGGCTACGAGGTGATGCCGGGCCAGTATATCGCGGCCTGTAGCGTCTCCTCCGCCGGACTGCGGGCGTAGAGACTACAACCCGCGGGACGGGAGGGGGCATTCCGGGGGCGGGCTCTCAGCCTGCTTGCAGGGCGACCATCTCCTGGACCAACGCCTCACGCATCGTCCGCAGCCCCAGCCGGATCCGCGACTTGAGCGTGCCGAGAGGCAGGGCGAGCCGGCTTGCCGTTTCCTCGTAGGTGAGGCCGCGGAAGTAGGCCAGCTCGATGGCCCGTCGCTGGTCGGGGTTGAGCCGGGCGAGGGCCTGGCGGAGGGTGATCCGGAGATCGCCGGACTCCTTCACCCGCTGGGGGAGACGGAGCTCGTCGAGCTCTTCGGACTCCCGGTTCCGCCCCGAGCGGCGCCAGAGGTCCACGAGCTTGTTGCGGGTGAGGGTGTAGAGCCAGGGGTCGACGCCGCCGCGGTCGGGCTGGTAGGTTCCGGCCCGGGTCCAGACGGCGATGAACACCTCCTGGCCCACGTCCTCGGCCAACGGGCGGTCGCCGCAGAGGCGGTGGGCGTAGGCGATCACCTGGCCGGCGTGACGCAGGTAGAAGCGGTGGAAGCACTCCAGGTCGCCGCGAGCCGTAGCCGCGAGCAGCTCTGCGTCGTGTGGATCGTCGACTGCGTGGGTGCTCATCCCATCCTCCTTATTGGATCGCAGGGTGTAGATCCGACCGCTGCGCGAATGGGTTAATGAGCGGCGAGTCCGTGGCGACTTCCGTGGGGCTTTCAGGAACAGAAAGGCCGGCCCTGCCGCGCGGAGCGTTCGGGCCGGCCTGGGGGAGACCAGACGGAAAAGAGGGTCAGGACTCGGGCGGGGGTGGACCGGTCCAGGGCGGATTCTTGGTGTCCACCGGGCCGTCCTGAAAGGACTTGAGATCGATCTCGGGGTACTCGGTGCGGGGGTTCATCGCATCCTCCTTGTAAGACCGCGTGGCTCGGGTCTGCCATGGGTAGATCCCGGCGGCGCGGATTGGTTTATGCGTTGGCGCCAGTCTCCCTGGAGAACGAAGCCTGCCCAGTAATACGGCGCCTGCCATCCATCTTCGTGGCGGAGGGCTTCCTGGGCGGTTCGCAGGGCGGCCGCGGGTGGCTGACCGTGCTTCAGCATTGCGCTATAGAAGAGTCGCATCAGCTCGGCGGTGGCTTCGTCGTCCACCTCCCAGAGGCTGACCAGCACGGCGCGGGCGCCGGCGTATTGGAAGCCGCGGGTGAGGCCCACCAGACCCTCGCCGCGGATCTCCTGGCCCAGGGCAGTGTGGCAGGCGGAGAGAACCACCAGGTCGGCAGGCAGGCTCAGGCCGTAGATTTCATGCGCCCAGACGAAGCCGTTCCGAGGTCTGCCCTGTTCGTCCACCTGGGAGAAGACGAGCTTCGACAGCCCTGGGTTCTCGGTGTCGAGCATTCCATGAGTAGCGAAGTGGATGATGCGGTAGCGGGCGAGCGCGCCGCTCAGCACGGTCTCGCGGCTGGCCTTGAAGTCGAGAGCGTCCAGCCGCTCTTCGGGCGGTACCAGGGCCTTCAAGGCTTCAGCTTCGGCGCGGGAGTAACCGAGGCGCTGGAAGCGGTCTCCCCCCACAGGTGAAGAACCGCGCCAGGCAGCCGGGGCCACCACGGCAGCCGGGCGCCCCACCCGCGGATCGCTCGCCTCGAACACCGGATCGGCCACCACCGCCAGGACCCCGGGGGCGGGCCGGCGGCCGGCCAACTCGCGGCGCTCGACCGCCAGGGCGGAAGCGGAGGGGGAGGTTACGACCTCATGACCGGCGACGAGCGGCTCCGAGGAGCCGGGGACGGGCAGTGCCGCGAAGGGGAGGTAGTGGAGGGCGCCGTCGGGCACGATCAGCAGGCGCTTGCGCCCGAGGAGCCCGGTGACCGGCTGCAGGAGGAGCTGGGAGAGCTCGGTCCGCGCCTCCTCGGCCGGCATCTGCGCCAGAGTCTCGCGGCTGCGTTCCAGTCGCTCGTAGCCGCTTCGGGCCGCCCCTTCGATTACTGAGCGCCCAGGCAGCTCGCGGGCGGCGAGACCCTCGGAGGTCACTGCCCAGAGGAAGCTCCGTTCGTTGCCCAGGGAATATTCGAGGAGCACTGTATCGTCATCCAGCACCTGCTCCTGGATCTCCCGTACGGTCAGGGAGCGGGGGTGGGTAAGGGCTGTATGGAGGGCCGCATAACCGGGGCTCGCCAGCCGCAGCGCGGTCTGGGCCTGGTCGGACTCCGAGAGGGCCTGGCGCAGCTGCCGATCGGCAGCGGCCAGGCGCGCGGGAATCGCTCCCGAGCCCTGGAGCTGAGAGCGCAGGCGATCCGCTTCGTTGACCCTGCGGTCAGCCTCGTTGATCCGGGCGAGGAGCGTGGGATCGACCCCGCGCTTCAGGTCGAAACCGGACTCCGCCAGCCGGTCGAGCAGGCCGCGGGCCCGTGCCCTCTCGGCGGCCGCCAAAGCCTCGGCGTCGCGGTGCATCGCCATCAGCAGGTCCACCGCAAAGGAGTAAAACTCCTGATTGCGGGCCTGGGAGGCGGCGCGGATCGCCGGGCTGGCGGTCGTACCGCGCAGCGACTCGACCTGTGCGATGCCCCGCTCGACGGCCTCCAGCGAGCCGGCAAGGTCGCCGAGGCTGCGCCGGGCGCGGGCCAAGCCCAGGCGGGCAGCGGCCTCGGTGGTGCGGTCGCCAAAGGCGGCCAGCAGCGGCAAGGCTTGTCCATAGGACTCGACCGCCGCCTGGGGACGGCCCGCATTGGCGTCGGCCCAGGCCACGTTGGCGAGGGCCACGGCTTCGGCGGGGCGATCGTCGAGCTGGCGATAAAGGGCGCGGGCATGGGCGAAATACGTCCTTGCCTGTCGCCGGTCGCCGAGCAGGAAATAGACACAGCCCAGATCGTTGAGCGTCAACGCCTCGCGGCTCGGGTCACCAATCCGCCGCTCGACGAGGAGAGCGCGCTCGAGAGTCTCGATCGCCTTTTGCTGCCGGCCGTTCCGGCTGTAGGCAACGCCTATGGAATTCAGGGTCCGCGCCTCCTCCCCTGCATTACGTTCGGCCACGAAAAGGGCGAGCGCAGGCTCGAGGCGATCGAGGGCCTGCTGCGTCTCGCCTATCGACTGGTAGAGATCGCCGAGGTTGGCGCCGGTCTTGGCCTTGTCGCTCCGGTTTCCCAGCAGGCGCCAGAGCTCCAGGGCCTGCTTGTAGTGATCGATGGCCTGTCCGGTCTCTCCCAGCCAGTGGTAGACCATGCCGAGGTTCTGGAGAGAGGCGGCCTGCGCCCACCGATCATCCAGACGTTGACTGAGCTCAAGGGCCTGCCGGTAGCAGTCCAGGGCCTGGTGTCGCTCACCCCGGTATTGATAAGCCCTGCCAAGCTCGATCCAAATCCGCTCCACCTCGCGCTCGCGGCCGAGGGACTGGTTGAGCGCCAACGCTTGGCGGTCGAAGGCGATGGCGTCGTCTGTCTTGCCGAGGGAGAGGCTGGCTCTTGCCAAGGAGTCGAGGATGTCAGCCTCCCGTCCGCGCTCGCCAAGGACGCGAAAGCCCTCGCGTGCCTGCTGGAAGGCGCTTACCGCCGCGGCCAGGGACTGATGATCGCCGCGCTGGCGCAGATCCCCGCCACGGGCGAACAGCTCCTCGGCGGCGACCCGGTCGCGGTCGCCAGGGGTCGCAGGGCGCAATGCCACCAACCGCACCTGGTATTTTCCCGAGGGCTCCAGAGTGCCGGAGGGACGGACCTCCAGCCGATACCGGCCCGGTCGCTCCGCGATGATGGGGACCGGCTCGACGCCCCGGCTGCCGAAGAATCTGTCGGAGGTGGCGAGAGCACGGCCGTCCGGGCCGTAGACCACCACCTTGACGTCTACCCCTTGCTGATCAACCGCGAGGTCGGCGAAGCAGCCTGCGGGGAGTGTCAGGAGGTAGGCGTGCGTCTCGCCCTTCGCCATCGAGGACGTTGCGGAGGAGCCAGGTTGGGCCGGGAGGACCCGCATCACCTCCGGCGACGGCGCCGGCTTGCCGCAGGCGATGAGCAGAAGACCGAGAACGGTTCCCAGAGCGCTAGGGACCTTTGACGCGCAACTCATAATCCAGGATCGGCTCTCGCTGGTTTCCAGTCTCTTCGAACAGGCGGATGCGGTACTGACCGGGTCCGAGCAGGCTCCGCGTCAGCTCCAGGCGGACGAGGCCACGAGGATCCGGCGCGATACCTCCCCGGCTCCACACCATCTCGCCGCCAGCGCGGGTGACCTCCACCCGATATCTGTTGGTACTACGTGCTCTCGAGGGTTCCAGGATGAGGTCGAAAATCGGCGCGTCCGCGGCGATGGAAACTTCGGGCCGAGAGCTGCGCGCGGTGCCGGAGAAGAGGGTGTACATGGGAGGGTTCACCTGCGGTTGGGTCCGCTCGGCCAACTCATGCCGGAGGGAGGCCACCCAGGCCGAGAGGCTCACCGTGGCAACCAGCAGGGCCGCGGCCAGGGCCTGGAGCCAACGCGGCTTGACGGCGAAGCCGGGAGGCCGGCGCAGGGGGATCACCGGAGCCAGAGCAGGCGGCGCCTCTTCCTTCTTCATCTCTCCCTGGATGCGCCCCCACAGCGCCTCCTGGTCCGCCGTGGAGAGCGAGCCGGCGCCAAAGCCGGGATCGGCCAGGCCGTCGAGGTCGAGAAGCAGGGCAGCGCATTCCCGGCAGGCCAGGAGATGGTCCTGGAGCCGCTGCTCCTCGCCTGCCGGCAGCTCGCCGGCGTGGTAGGCCGCCAGCGTTTCCGGCTCCGGATGATTCATGGCGCGCCCTCCACGATGCCTGCGGTCGAGCTCTCGAAATACGGGCCCAGCTCCTCCCGCAGGCGCCGCCGGGCGTGGAACAGGTGCACCTTGACCGTCTCCGGCGACAGCCGCAGGACTACGGCGATCTCCTTGTACTTCATCTCGTGGTCCACCCGCAGGACGAGGCACTTGCGCATCTGCTCCGGCAACCGGTCGATGGCCTGTCGCAGCACGAGCGAGCGCTCGCGGCGGAGCAGCTCCTCGCCAGGGGCCGGGACGTCCGTTGCTGCCAGGGTTTCCATCGGTCCGCCGTCCTCCTGACCCCCTTCCAGTGGCACCTCCGGGGCGCCGCGTTTTTCGGCGACTCCTGACCGCAGCCGCTTGCGATAGGCGTTGGTGGCGATCGTGAAGAGCCAGGTCTCGAAGCTGGCGTCGCGGCGGAAGGCCCCGATGCCTTTATAGATCCCGAGGAAAGTCTCCTGGGTTAAGTCGAGACAGTCGGAGTGGGAGAAGCCCCGCCGGGAAAAGAAGTGATAGAGGCGGGGGGAGTAGAGGTCGAAGAGACGGCGGAAGGCCTCGTCGCGCGACGAGGCCGCCTGAAGCTGCTCGATGAGGCCCTGCATGGTCTCGCTGGGCTCCGCCATCACGATTGTCCCGAAGTTCTTCCAGGATATCGCAATGCGGGGCCGCCGCTACGGGGCGGCCCCTGCGGATGGAGCCTAGCAGAACATTCTGTTGCAAACCTTCCTGCACCCTTTTCGACAGCGTTTGAAAGGATTGGGTGCAGGCGGGTCCGGAATGGGGTCGCACACGTCACTGATACACACATCCTTACACAGGTCGAACTGATCCGGATTCGCGCAATTGTCGGGAGCCAGGGGTGCAAGGGCCGGCTCCTGCACGGAGGGATCGGTGACCTGAGCCTGTGCGGGTGATTTGACCGGGCCCGGCTCTTGGGCCGCCAGGGGAGCTACCGCCACACAGACCGCCAGGGCCAACATCCAAGGGATGATTCGACGGCTCATATCTGATTTCTCCTTTCTCGGGAAGTGTCGTCAGGATGTATTCCCGCCGACTGGGGAGCGTAGATCCCGATTCGCCGCAATGGTTTAAGTTTGAAGAGAAGAAGGCCTGCGAGAGTGAGTTGGCGGCTTCGGCTACACTCCCGCAATGGCTATCAGCATCTTCGATCTCTTCACCATCGGCATCGGCCCTTCGAGCTCCCACACCGTGGGCCCCATGCGGGCGGCCCGCCGCTTTGCCGAGAGCCTGGAGAGCGAGGGCGTCCTCGACCGGACGGCCCGGGTGCGGGCGGAGCTCTACGGCTCGCTCGCCCTCACCGGCCGCGGCCACGGCACCGACCGCGCCGTGCTCATGGGGCTCGAAGGGGCGACGCCGGAGGAGATCGATCCCGACAGCGTGGGTCCGAGGGTGGCGGCCATCCGCGGTCGCCAGCGCATCGGCCTGCTGGGCCGCCACGAAGTACCCTTCCAGGAGGGGGATGACCTGATCTTCAACCGCCGGGATCTCCTCCCCGTCCATTCCAACGGCATGCGCTTCACCGCCTTTGGCGCCGCCGGCGAGGTCCTGGACGAGCGGATCTACTACTCGGTAGGCGGCGGCTTCGTGGTGAATGAAGGGGCGACGGGCGAGGATCACCTGGTGGCGGACCACACGCCGCAGCCCTACCCTTTCCTGAGCGGCGACGAGCTGCTGCGGATCAGTGAGGAGAGCGGCCTCGCCATCTGGCAGTTGATGCTGGAGAACGAGAAGGTCTGGCGCTCCGAGGAAGAGATCCGTGCCGGCCTGCTGCGCATCTGGGCCGCCATGCAAAGCTGCGTCGAGCGCGGCTACCGGCAGACCGGTGTGCTCCCTGGCGGCCTGAAGGTGCCGCGGCGAGCCCCCGCCCTCTACCAGGAGCTGATGTCCAAGCCGGGGGACGCGCTCATGGATCCGTTGACCGTGCTCGATTGGGTGAACCTCTTCGCCCTCGCGGTCAACGAGGAGAACGCGGCCGGCGGCCGGGTGGTCACGGCGCCCACCAACGGCGCGGCGGGAATCGTGCCCGCGGTGCTCCATTACTTCCGGCGGTTCACCGGCCGCGCCACCGAAGAGGGGGTCCTCCATTTTCTGCTCACCGCCGGGGCCATCGGCATCCTCTATAAGGAGAACGCCTCGATCTCGGGCGCCGAGGTGGGCTGCCAGGGCGAGGTGGGTGTCGCCTGCTCGATGGCGGCTGCCGGGCTGACGGCCGCTCTCGGGGGGACCAGCGCCCAGGTGGAAAACGCCGCCGAGATCGGCATGGAGCACAACCTCGGTCTGACCTGCGACCCGGTGGGGGGGCTGGTGCAGATCCCCTGCATCGAGCGCAACGCCATGGGCTCGGTCAAGGCGATCAACGCCTCCCGCATCGCCCTGCGCGGCGACGGCTCGCACAAGGTCTCCCTCGACCGGGTCATCAAGACCATGCGCGAAACCGGCGCCGATATGAAGACCAAGTACAAGGAGACCTCCCGCGGCGGTCTCGCCATCAACGTCATCGAATGTTAGGCTGAGGCAAAGGCCGGCTCTGTTCCCTCTTAATCTTGTCGACGCGTCTTCAGGAGATTTACATGCTCGCCAGTGACCAGCTCATTCAGGCGTTCAATCAGCAGATCGGCAACGAGATGGGCGCCTCGATGCAATACATCGCCATCGCCAGCTACTTCGATTCCGAGACCCTGCCGCAGCTCGCGAAATTCTTCTACCGCCAGTCGGAAGAGGAGCGCACCCACGCCATGCGCTTCGTCAAGTTCATCAACGACGTGGGCGGCAAAGTGCGCATTCCGGACCTGCCGGCTCCAATCAGCGACTTCGCCTCGGCCGAGGAAGCGGTGGGGAAGGCTCTCTCCTGGGAGGAGGAGGTCACCCACCAGATCTATGACCTGGTGGAGATCGCCAGGACGGACCGGAACTACGTGGGCATCCGCTTCCTCGACTGGTTCGTGGAGGAGCAGCTCGAAGAGGTGACGAGCATGAACGATCTGCTGTCGGTGATCCGTCGCGCCGGCCAGGACCGCCTGCTGTTCGTCGAGGAGTATCTGGTGCGGCAGGGCGGCGCGGGACTGGAGAGTCCCGCGGCACCGTCGGAAGGAGCCTGACTCCATATCCCGGTGCCGGCCCGGTGCCGGTAGCGGTCCCCCGCCGGTTCAGGGTGTCCCTTGCTTTCGACTTTCGGTAGACTCATCGCAAAGAGCGGATGTTTCGGCTCTGCCTACGAAAAGGAGGAAGTACGATGATCAGCCCCCAAACACTCCGCCGGTGTCTCCTCGCCGCCCTTCTGCTGGCCGCCATGGCGTTCAGCCTGACCACTGCCGCGCCGGTCACCAGCGCGTCTCCCTCCGGCAACTGTACCTTCTACAACAATGCCAGCCATTCCACGGTCGTCGGGCAGTTCGGCAAGGACTGCTGCAACAACCCGGTGGCCTGGGGCACCACGTCGTCGTTCTACACCTGCGGCGGCTGCTTCATCTGCTTTCCGCCGCCCCCCCGGTAGGTGGTGGCCCGAGCCCGGACCCAACGCAGATCGAGTGTCCGGGCTCGCCATCCGCTCCCCCCTGCAACCACCCCGGCCTTCGGCCCGTACTAGGGAAAGTTTCTTCAGGAAGGAGCCTCCCCATGCCGAAAGCGCTCTCCGTGTCCAGGCGAATCAACCTCGCCCTCCTCCTCGCCGCCGTTGCCGGTTTTCCCCTGCTTGCGCAGGCGCCTCCTCCGATGGGGCCGGTCGCAGCAGCCACCACGCCGCCGCACCCGTGCAAGGTCCCGGGTGTTGACGAGGAAGTCCGCTGTGCCACCTACGCCGTTTGGGAGAACCGTGAAGCGAAGAAAGGGAGGAAGATCGGCATCAATATCGTCATCCTCCCCGCCAAGGGACCGGAGAAGCTCCCCGATCCGGTCTTCCTCTTCGGCGGCGGTCCCGGACAGGGGATTGCGGGGGAGGCGCCCGGTCTTTCACAGCTCCCCGAGCGAAAGCGCGACGTGGTGCTCATCGATCAACGCGGCACGGGCCGTTCCAACACCCTGGATTGTGAGTTCTGGGGCCATCCCCTGGACCTCCGCAAGGCTGCGGGCGACGTCTTTCCCGTCGACGCCGTGCGCGCCTGCAAGGCGCGGCTGGAGAAAGTGGCCGACCTGCGCTACTACACCACGCCGCTCGGCATGGACGACGTCGACGAGATCCGCGCCTGGCTCGGATACGGCAAGATCAATCTGAGCGGCGGCTCCTACGGCACCCGGGCGGCCGAGGTCTACCTCCAGCGCCACCCGGAGTCGGTGCGCACGGTGACCTTGATCGCCGTGGCGCCCCTCGATGAGTACCTGCCTCTCCATCACGCCTATGCCGGGCAGCGCGCCCTGGATCTGCTCCTCGCCGAGTGCGCCGCCGACACCGCCTGCCACACGGCCTTTCCCAATGTCAAGGAGGAGATCAAGAAGGTGATGGAGCGGGTGGACCAGGGGGTGACCGTGGCGGTGACCAACCCGGTAACCAAGGAGAAGCAGGAGGTGCGGCCCACTCATGGCCTGGTGGCCGAGGGCATTCGCTTCCTGATGTATGGCCAGGGAGGCGGTGCGCTGCCCCTCCAGATTCATCAGGCGTTCGAGGGCAACCTCACGCCGCTGATCCAGATGTCGATCGAGCGCCGGCTGGGCATCGACGAGGCTCTGGCCATGGGCATGCTGTTCTCGGTGACCTGCGCCGAGGATTTGCCGTTCATCGACGACGCCACCGCAGCGCAGGCGACGAAGGGCACGATCCTCGGCGACTACCGCATCCGTCAGCAGAAGGAGGTCTGCAAGGTCTGGCCGCGCGGCGAGATCCCCGCCAATCTGCACACCCCGGTCCACTCCGACGTCCCGGTGCTGCTCATCGCCGGCGAGCGCGACCCGGTGACGCCTCCCGAGTTCGCCGAGAGGGCGGCGAAATATCTTTCCAACAGCCTGCTGGTGGTCGTCCCCCACGGCACCCATGGTGGCGCGGGGGACTGCACGAACCAGATGATCAGCAAATTCCTCGACACGGCGTCAGTCAAGGGGATCGACACCTCCTGTCTCCAGAAGCTGCCGCAGACGAGGTTCGTGACGAGCGGGTAGAGGGCGCACCGGCCCCCCACCCAAGACCCTCATCACCCCGGCCCTCTTCTCCCGCCCCCTCCCAACCCCCCACACCGGGAGAAGAGGGGGACAAGCAAGTAGACGGCTCGCATTGCTTTCCCCCTCTCCCGGCGTGGGGGGTTGGGAGGGGGCGGGAGAGGGGGTCAGGGGGTGAGGGTCCGCCCCGGAAGGGGCGCGTTTCTTTACTCTTCCCGCTCCATCACCCGCGCCCGCAGGATTCTCCCGGCCCTTTCCAGAGCGAGGGGGCCGGCGGCCTCCAGTAGCGTCGCCAGCGCCAGCGGGCTGCGAGTCAGCCTCTCCAGGGTGTTGACGCCCGAGGCCCAGTCCTCGTCGAAGAGGTCGAGCCAGCCGATCGCCTCTCCCTGGCGCAGGAGGGGAAAGCCGCCGGTCTCTCGCTCGCGGCCCAGCTCGAAGAACGGATCCCGGCCGACGAAGGGACGGACCGCCGCGGCCAGCAACGCCGTCGCGTGATCGCGGAACAGACCGGACGGCGCGTCGCCCCAGTCCGGCCGCTCGCCCAGCCGCCAGAGCCCAAACGCTTCACGGCCGTCGGCCAGCGGGAAGGCCTGGACCTCCCAGGGACCGGCGACATCCGCTTCGGCGGCGCAGGGCGGCTCGTCCTCCTGTTCGAAGCGGCTCAGGAACTCTGCGGCGAAGGCGTTGTGGGACGAGGGGGAGCTGGGATCTTCCGAATCACGCATGGGGGGCCCTCCATTCTTTAGATACCGGCCCTGCCGGCCGGGGGCTCAACGAGAAAACTTACGCCTTCATTACGCTTTGTATCCTAACAGAGGGACGCCCGAAGTCAAGCGGTTTTTTCGTCTGATCGGAGAAACGGGGAAGATGGCTCTACAGTACGGCTTCGGCGATTTCCAGGGCGTTCAGGGCGCTGCCGCGGGTGAGGTTGTCCATCACCGCCCAGAGCCAGAAGGCGCCGGTGTCGTCCTTGCGCAGGCTGCCGAAGATCACCTTGTCGCTGGCTGCCGCGTCCACCGGGCCGAGGAGGCGGGGTTTGACGGCAGCCTCCAGGACGGGGTTCTCGCCCAGGGCCTTGCGAAACGCCGCCAGGGTGGGGTTCGACGGGCAGCGCACCAGGACGCTGGCGGCGATGGAGTGGAAAACTGCCCCCTGGAGGATTTGCAGGGTCACCGGCGGCGGTCCGGCGAGGATCGTGGAGAGCTGGTCGCTCACCGTCTCGACGCCGGTGGCCAGGGTCGCCGGCAGCACGTTGAAGGCGAGCTGGGTGCCGAAGACCGGGGTGGTGGCTCGCGTCGTCATCGCCACGATCTGCCGGCTGTTCTCGAACAGCTCTTCGAGGCCCGGCTGGCCTTTCATGGAGGCCGGCTGAATGACGGTGGCCACTGCTTCGGTGGGCGAAAAATCGCGCAGCGGGTGGAGCAGGTGCGCCAGCAGCACGACCGCGGGATGGGGAGAAACGAGGGCTCGGCGGCCCTGGACCGCTGCGTCGTTGATGCCCGCGACCACCGGCCAACCGTCCTCCAGCG
>Ga0134121_10004103_pt1 | contig 11965 bp, 14 predicted proteins | sample KB301_FD_96463 | JGI IMG/M metagenome (GOLD analysis project Ga0134121, IMG submission 96463) | Terrestrial soil microbial communities without Nitrogen fertilizer from Kellogg Biological Station, Michigan, USA - KB3-0-1 | ecosystem: Environmental > Terrestrial > Soil > Unclassified ...
TCAAATCCTCCTCGATGGTCCGCCTCAGTAGCTTGAGCTGATCGGGCCGAAGATTCGCCAGCTCATTCTTTGAGTAAAGGTAGATGAGGTAGATCACATCCTCAGTCGAATCCCAGTAGTAGATGACTCGGAGTCCACCGCGTTTTCCTCTGCCGCGAAGAGCCCAACGAAGCTTGCGAAGACCACCACTGCCCGGGATCAGGGCTCCTTGCTCAGGCCGCAGGGTAAGAGCCGACTGCAGGGACCGGTAGTCGTCATCGTGAAGGTGCTCAAAGAGTTGGCCAGAAAACACGGAGGTCTCCACGAACCACACGGCCTGACTATACGCCATTGACGGAGAGACTGCAAGTCCCCCCTCGGCCCGTCGGCCCGGCCTGTTCTGGCCAATCATAGGCAGGGGATCGCAGGCAGACAGGCAGGTGCTTGGCACTTCGGCGTCCCCCTCCATATCCGAGACGCCCCGCGCGCCGCCGCCGAAGCCGAGGAGTGGACACTTCACACGTTGGACGCCCACATCAGGAGGCGTCTGCGAGCCATTAAGTTGAAGCACTGGAGGAAGCGGCGGACCATCGCCCGGCGCCTCATCCGATTGGGGATCAAGGCCTATACCGCATACAACCTGGTCTATCGCCAGGGGAAGTCGTGGTGGGCGCTTTCGAAGTCCCTCCCCGTGAACAAGGCCTTGTCGAATGCCTGGTTTCGCGAGCGTGCCTTGTTTTCGCTCAATGAATACTGGCAGGAGCTTCGAGCCCAATCCGTCATTGGCCCGGTTCAGTTACCGCTGGACCTGGGATAGCTGCGGGTGGAAACACCGTCACCGAATTACAGGAGCGGTCCTGAACGTCGGTGTTCCCGAAGAGCCGGATGTGTGCCCACAAGTCCCGGTTCTGTGAGAGCCGGGGGAGAGCAAGCTCCCCTGGCTACTCGACCGGTGGAGCGCCAGGGATTCTGTTTGAGGCCCCCCTCCGGCCTACGACTTCGGTAGGCTGGTGGCTTCGACAACCGAGAAAGGAGGCCTCGATGAGATTCTACACCCAACAGCATGCTCACTACTGCGGAATTGACCTCCACGCCCGCTCCATGTATGTCTGCATCCTTGACAAAAAAGGCAGCACCCTCGTCCACAAGAAGCTCGCCTGCGACCGCGACCAGCTCCTCAAGACCCTCAAGCCCTACCGCAGGGACCTGGTCATCGCCGTCGAGTGTGTCTTCTGCTGGTACTGGGTCGCTGACGTTTGCGCCGAGCAGGGGATCGAGCTCGTCCTCGGACACGCCCTGGACATGAAGGCCATCCATGGCGGCAAGTCCAAGAACGACCGCATCGACTCCTTCAAGATCGCCTCCCTGCTGCGCGGCGGCAATCTCCCTTACGCCTACGTCTATCCTCGCCAGATGCGGGCCACACGCGACCTCATGCGCCGGCGCACCTTCTTCGTCAGAAAGCGCGCTGAGCTCCTCGCTCACATCCAGAACACCAACACTCAGTACAACCTCCCGGACTTCGAGGAGAGGGTCGACAAGACCAAGGACCGCGGCGCCGTCATCGAGCACTTCGACGACCCCATCGTCCAGATGTCGGTGGCGGCCGATGTCGCTCTTTTGGAGTCCTACGACGAGGTCATCCGCGAGCTCGAGCTTTACCTGCTTCACGAGGTTCGTAGCGACCACAGCCACGACTACTCGTTGCTGCGCTCCATCCCTGGAATCGGAGAGATCCTGGCTCTGACTCTGCTCTACGAAATCGATGACCTGAGCCGGTTTGACCGAGTCCAGGGCTTCTGTCCTACGCCCGCCTGGTCCGCGGCCGGCATGAGTCGGCCGGCAAGATCACCAAGTCCGCTGGCGCCAAGATCGGCAACGTGCATCTGAAGTGGGCGTTCTCCGAAGCCGCAAGCCTGTTCTTGCGCTGGAGTGCTCCGGGCCGCAAGTACTTCGCGCGGCTTGAAAAGAAGCACGGCAAAAGCAAGGCGTTGAGTGTTCTGGCGGCTCGTCTTGGCCGGGCCGTCTACCACATGCTGCTGCGCAAAAGACCTTTCGATGTGCAGCGCTTTTTGACGGTGTAAGGAGGAGAGAGGGTGAGCCCGCCGCCTAACTGGAGCCGCCAAGGCGAAGCCGCGAAGGATCTCTTGCTTCGGCATGCCCGTGCGCCACAGAGCGCCTCGGAGGTCCATGGCCAACAGAGCCAGGTAGCCCATCCAGGGATTGGACACCCTCTCTCGCTCCGCTTTGCCCGACGGCGCTGCGACCGATCGATGAGATCGAACCGGGAGCTTCCCCCGCCCAAGAAGGCCTATGGAGCCTGCCGGAGCTATGGAAAAGCCCCTCCGGGCCTTTCCCACAGCTCCTTGGACGGACGCCCTGCGGGCGCCGCCCACAGGCCCCACAGGCCCGGCGACGAGCGACGGCAAACAAGGATCGCTCGACTCGATCAGACGGAACGCTTGCGGCGTCGGAACGACATCAGGATCACGAGGTAACGAAGTTGACTGCTCTGCCCCTCCCCCGAGCCCGTCGCACAACTGGACGCAGCCCAAGTGACTGCGAGCCCCTCCTTTGAATGGGCCGGTATGAGGGCACAGAAATGTTTCTAGGACGCGGGTCTCCGGATCCGCACCGCTACCAAGGTAGCGGCTGAGCCCCAATAGGTGTTTGGTGCAGACAGTCCCTGCACCGTTTGGAAACCAAGCAGAGGGGTTCATCTTCGCTCAGCTCGAGATCCTTCGCTCAGGAGGCATTCCCCCGCCCCCTTTGCGGATCGTCTGCGACTTGACAAGCGGGGGCCTCATAAGGGTTAGGCGACCGGTCCAAACCTGAGGCACTACTCTTCTCCGTGCTTGGCGAGCTCTGCCAATACCTCCTCAGCGCGCTCATAACCAGCTTCGGCTGCCGCCTTAAAGAAAGTCATCGCCCGCGAGGCATCTCTGGGAGCACCATCGCCATTGTAGTAGCGAACGCCAAGATCGAACTGTGCCTTTCTGTCTCCTTGCGCTGCCGCCTTGAGAAGCCACCGCAAGGATTCATCTGAGTTCTTCGGTACCACGATTCCAGCGTGATAGAAGTTGCCGATCGTCCGCTGCGAATCTCTTTGGCCTTGCTCCGCCGCCTTGAGATACCACTGAAAGGCCTCCGCTGCGTCCTCGGTAACTCCAAGTCCGCCGTGGTAACAATGGGCCAAGCAGAACTGTGCTTCGCAGTTTCCCTGACTCGCGGCCTTCCGGAACCACTTTACAGCCTCGGCGTAGTTCTGCGGTACCTCCTGGCCCGAGAAAAACCTGCAGCCGATAGCCAGCTGAGTTGCAGGATCCCCGCCGCCGTCGTTGATAAGTAAAACACGTTCGCTCGAATCATTGGGCCGCGTGGCCAAGTAGCGTTCAAGCGTGGCAAGGGTGCCTCGTCCAGTGGTGTCGCCCACCTCAGGCCTGTGGGACGATAACTCGTGGCGGCGGAATAGCCTAGTCCAGAAGCTCATGCGCAACCTCGATCCTGCCTTTGTCGTCCGGAGCGGGACTTCGGAGGCTCCGGCGGTCGCCTAACGTGGTGGCCCTAAGCGGCGACGTCAGGCGTCCGCTTGAGGGCCTGGGTTGGCCGCCACTTCCACTCCTTCTGGGTGGTCGACTCTTGCAGCCCTGTTGTCGGTTGGTTGTGCTTGGTGAAATCGCTCGACCACTGGACCACCGACAAAGAACATCATCAGTGCTGAGGCCAGCAGGGCAACGGCTAAACCATATACGTTGGGCCATGCCACCCAGAGAACCAGAAATACAACTGCTGCGCCGCTCTCGTATAAGCTGAGGCTGCGATTTTTTCCAATAACGCCTCTCATCTTGTATTCCCAGGCTCTAAAGAGAACGTAAGAAACGAACATGGCTCCTGCGGTCCATCGCACCTCCGGCTCAATCCCTTTGTCGTCAAGATGAACCGTGTCGTACGCCACAAAGAGGCTCAGAACGATAAACAGGTCTAACGCAAAGATGATAGGGGGATATTTGTCCGTCTCCAGTGCTACCTGTTGGGTGAAATAAAAGTCGATAAGGAAGTGGACAATCAACAGAAACGACAACGCCAATTTCGTCCCTTGGAGGAAGTTCATCTGCGCTGGCGCTCTTAGGAACTGAAGGGTTTCAGGTAACAGGCTGTAGAAGAAGGTGCCGAGCACCGCTGGATAGAGCAGGCCGAACATCAAAGCACTGGGCCAGTTCTTACCTCCGCTCAACCCAACTTCCTTGTCAGCTTTCATCATCCTTTCCTCAGTGACGGCCAACCGCCTATCTGACCGTCGTGGTATTGGGCTTATGCGACATTCTTGTCCCTACCTCCCTCTTGACTTCGTCGGCTATCGCACCCAAGCCCTGGTCCGGTCCGGCTGCTTGGCCGTCGAGGTCCTGTCGTGTAAGCGTCTCGGGGGCTGAGCCGGCTTCCCTCGATGTCTTTTCCTGTCAGCCGGTTGCTTGACTCTAGCCGAATTGCGAAGGTACGTCAACAACATTGACTGGAGCGTATAAGCACCATTTTCGCCAGCGTGCTTGGGGACAAGCCGCCGGCCCGGCACTTGTCGGTAAGGGCCGGCCACGTAATAACCTGGGCACCGCTTCCCACCGGCCCAACGGGCAGGGAGATCGGAGCCCAGGGCTTCGGCCACAGGCCGACGCCCTGGGTCACAGGAGGCCGATCTACCCCGCGTCCTGAAGGGCCGCGAGAGGTTTGTTCGAGACGGTTCCGCTCCTGATAAAGGCTCCCGCGGCCCTTCAGGCCGCATGATCGTGGCGGCCGTTGGGTCCCAGGGAATCGGCCTGCGGCCTCATCAGCATCATTTCAAGCTGCGATAGAAAGAGGATCCTGGCTGATTTATTTCATAGCAGGCCCCTAAGTACCTTGGGCGATCACGCCGACCGGTCTCACCAGGGAGTTACCTGCGGTCCCGCGGAAGCCGGCGACGCCACGGCTACCGTCCCAGGCCACTCCCTTGCGACCCCAACCGCCTTCGCATAGAGTCCCACATCATGCCTGCGAGAGACGGTCTGGAGCTGGTCCGCGCGCTGTTGGGCAGGGCATTGGTCGCACTGCCTCTGTCTCCCCGCAAGATCGAGGACGCGCTGCAGATTGGCCATGGGACGTTGCCGCGGCTTCTCGACGGCCGCATGGACCTGAAGCTGCGCCACCTGCTGCCGCTCTGCGCGGTCCTCAAGATCCACCCTGCCGACCTCCTTCAGCGGGGGCTCCCCGACTGGGAGGCGACCCGCCGCATCGACGACTGGCTGCCTCCCGATCACCGCGAAGCGGCCCGGGCCACCGCTCTCTCGGACGAGCTCCTGGAAGCGATCCGTACCGTGGTTCGCGAGGAAATCTCCCGCGCGGGCCTGACACCCGGCGCGGAACAGAAAAAGACAACACGTAAGGGCTGACGCCTCGCGATAGCGGTTGCACGCTCGGGATAGCCGTTAAAAACCCCGGATAACGGCTAACTCCCTGCGAATAGTCCTTAAAAGTCGGGTGGTGTCCTGAAAAATCCGGCACAGTCCTTAAAAGTCGGGCGTAGTCCGGAAAAGTCGGGCGTAGTCCGGAAAAGTCGGGCGTAGTCCTTAAAAATCGGCCGCGGTCCGGAAATGTCGCGGCCAACCGCCGAGCCGGGTCGCCAAGGCTTGGAGGGCAGGCGTTGTGCCTGCCCCCTCCCGTTCAGACTCTCAGAGCTGCCACCAGTCGTTGCGGCTTCCCGAGCCGCTGGTGGACACCGTGTAGGCGAGGATTACTGGGGCGCTTGGGTCTCCGGCAAGCCGCAGCAGTTTGGCTCGATGCAACTCGTCCAGACGCCGGCGGCTGCTTCACGGAGAGCGTCGGGCTCGAGGCGGACGATCGTCTCGCGGCTCAATTGCAGCTTCTTTTCGCGCTTTTTCATACATGCCTCCTTAGGCGGTGCCGGCGTCCAGAATAGTGTCGCCGCAACATGGCTGGATGCAGCTCGTCTGGGGACCGACGCCCTGGGCCTTGGCCAAGTCTCCGGCGTCGAGCTGGCGGACGGTCTCCCGATGCAGGTGGAGCTTTTTGTCGCGCTTCTTCATAGATATCCTCCTAGAAGGAAGGTGCCGTAACGGCGGGCGGAGGAGATACTTCGGGCTCGCGCAGCGATTCGAGGAAGACGCGGTCCCATCCGGGATCGACGGGAGAGATGGCGGCGAGCAGGCCGAGACCGGTACCGGCCGATCCTTCGAGAAACCCGGGATCGTCGCGCCAGTCGAGCTCCTCGTTGGGACCGGACGACCAGGAGCGGAAGCCGCCGAAGCCCAGGCCGGGGGTGCGGAAGCGCAGGATCCACTCGTACCAGGAGCGCGCCGCCGCGGCGAGCCGCTCGTCGCCGGTGCTGCAATACATCCGGTGGAAGATGTGGGCGACCCCGGCTGCACCATGGCAGAGCCCGGCATCCTGGACGCGGGCTGCCGATTCCGGCCGGCCGGCCGCGGCGACAGCCACCTCCAGAGCGATGCGCTCCCAGGCGGGCTCGCCGGCCCCCCGGCCTGCCACCAGGAGGGCGGCGGCCATGCCGGGATCGCCGTAGCACCAGGCGAGTCGGCTGCCTCGGGACTCGATGCCCGGGACATAGAAATGAGGAAAGGCACAGCCCTGGTCCGCGGGCAGCCGGCGCGCCAGGAGCCAGGACATGGCGCGCTCGAGGAGCGGCCGCGCGGCGGCGACCCCGGCCCGGCTCGCCGCTCCGAGCACCGCGACGACGCCGGCCATTCCATGGGAGGCGCCGAGGTTGTAGAGGCCCTCCGGGCTCTCAAGCCGCTGGTGCTCCGGCAGGCTTTCGGGAGGATTGAACCAGGCGGCGCCCTCGGGCTCGTCGAGCGCGCGATCGGCGAGGCGGGCGACGATCCGCTCCAGACAGGCGGCCGCGGTCGGGCGCGGCAGCCCTTCGAGAGCGTAGATCCCGAGCCCGACGAGACCGTTGATCAGGTCGTACTCCCGCGGCCAGTCGGGGTGTACGAAGGCGGAGAGGAGGGCTTCGTCGACCTCCCGGTTCTCCTCCGGGTCCCCCTCGAAGAGAAGGCCGCGGAGGTGATCGCCCGCCCAGGCGATGCCCGGGAAGCCGGAGTAGAGGCTCTCGGTCATGGGCGAGGCCGCGACCGCTTCACCCGCCCGGTCCAGGAGCTCGAGCGCGAGGTCGGCCCAGCGCTCCTCGTTGGTGTGCAGGGCGAGATAACCGTAGAAGAGCGCCTGTCCCGCAGCGCCGGAGGCGAGACCGGCGTTCCAGGTCTCCGCATAGGAGCCTGTCACGCGCGGGGGGACCCAGCGGGGGCGCGAAGGGATGTCCTCGGCGATCGCGAGGACCGCTTCGAGAGCGCGGTCCGCCAGGTTGCCGTCGAGCAGGGGGCGCCAGGGCTGGGTCGGTGTGCTCATCAGACGTGGACTTCAACTCACCTCGCCGCCGCACGTCAAGTGCGGAGCAGCCATCTGGCCCGCGAGCCGAACGATTCGGCTCGGGAGCTGAGCGACCCAGCCCGTCGGCACTCAGCCGGCTCGCGTGCCATTGGGCACTGGGTTTTCCGGAACCGCCAGCGCTGGCTTAACCCCGTCAGCATACCCGAGGTCGAAGAGCATTCCCTCGGAGACCTCCCCCATCATCTTCCTGGGTGCCAGGTTGACCACGAAGAGAGCCTGCTTCCCTTCCACTTCCTTGGGATCGGACCGCTCCTGCTTCATGCCCGCCAGGATCGTCCGCTTGAAGTCGCCGAAGTCTACGATGAGCTTGACCAGCTTGTCCGACCGTGGCACCTCCAGGACGCTCTGGATCGTGCCGACGCGGATGTCGATCTGGTTGAGCACGTCGATGGTGACGGTGGGTTTGACGGGTGTGGGCATGAGAATGCTCCAGCTAGGGTTTCCTTGCCATCAGGCAGCGGGCCATCGCCGCATACTCAGCATTGTCCCGGATCGCATCGTTCAGGATGGCGAGCGCCTCCCGGCCCTCTGGCTCATCGGGCAGCAGGCGTACCACGTTCTTGAGGCCGAGAGGGTTGCCCCAGTCATACGCCAGCCAGTAGTAGCCCGGGCGGCCGAGTGGGTCGCGCGGGTGTTGGCGATAGCCTGCCTTGGGACGGAAATGCTCGACGTCCCCATAGCTGATGTGGGTGATCTTGGCCTCGCAGAAGCAGCACTTGCCGTGCTGAGCAGCGATCAGCGCCTCCTTGACCGAGCTGTGGCCGTAGATGTCGGAGCGGAAGGAGAGCTTCGAAGCTCCACGGTCATGGTCAGCCGGGGCCCTCTCGTAGGCTTCCTGGTTGCGGCCGGTCTCTTCACGGCCGCGAGTCAGGAGGATCTCGGGCGCTGCTGCGGGCTTGTGGATGGAGATCATGCGGTCAGCGGCGTGCGAGCTTGGCGGCGGCCCGTTGGATGATCTCCATGGCCTTGAGATCCTCCGGTCTCTCCCCCGCGGGCAGCTCGGCTATCTGGGCCTCGAGCCGGTCAAGGGCAGCGCGATCCTGCGCATCGAGAGATCTCTTGTCGAGAAGCGCGTTGCGCCGGGCGATCAGCTCGTCGTATTGGGGCGGCCGTGCGGTCTTCAGCCCGAAGAGGTCGCTGGTCAGCACCTGATCGACCCGCCAGCCGCGCACGGTCTCGACGTCGTTGTCGATGACCACGTGGTCGCCTTCGCGCCGCAGCACGACGATGTTCTCGTTCTCCGAGGCCTGCACCACCAGCGGACTGTGCGCGGTGACCACGAACTGCGTCGCAGGGAACCGCTCGGTCAGATGCAATCGCAGCTCGCGCTGCCACTTGGGATGGAGATGGAGGTCCACCTCGTCGACCAGGACAACGGCGGGCTCCGCGAGAGGGTTCGGGCTCTCGGGATGGAGCGCGAAGAGCCGGCTCGCCAGATCGACCGTCCAGGCGATCATCGTGCGATAGCCGAGGCTGAGGTCGGAGATCGAGACCCAGCCATAGGAAGTTTTCACCTCGATTGCAGGCTTGAGGCGGCCGATAATGGCCTCGAGTTGGCTCCCGATTGCATCTCCTGTGGGCCCCCTGAGGGCGCTTATGGCGATCCCGGTTTTTGCCGCGGCGATCACAGGCCAGGAATCTCCGATCCGGATGTCACTTGCATCCGGTAGGAGGTCGATCAGAACCTTCTTGACGCGCTCCAGGCGGTGCACTGCCGCCTCGAAATCGGCACGTAGAACGGCGTAATCCTCGGCGAGCAGCCACTCCTCTACGTCGACTAGGCTCGCGTCGTCCAGGAACAGGCTCGCGGAAGGATCACCCTTAACGCGGTTCGATGCCGAAGAGCCCATCCGGCGGGCAGCGCCATAGCCGTAGCACTGCAGCCCCACGTCATGGCTCGCCGCGAGCTCTCCATAACTCGTGGTGGGGTTTGTTGGGACAGTGATTTCCTGGACCTTGAGAGGCTGTTTGATCGGGCCCAGAGCGGCATGGCCCCGAATCGGGGTTTCCCCAGGTTGACTGGGATCACGAGAGATCCGCCACCCGTTGCCGTTGGTCGGCAACTGGACGACCGGCCCCTGCTCCAGGCCCACCCGAAACAAATGGCGTCGAGGTTCAAGAGCCACCAAGCACTGCAAAAGGGTCGTCTTGCCTACGCCGTTGTCGCCCAGGATCACCGTCCATGGAGCGGGCCGGCCTTGATCATCCGAGAGCTGGAGCGTCTGCTCCTCTGGCCCGAAGCAGCGGACGTTGCGGACCGACAGATCGAGAAGGTAGGCCGGCGGCGAGGTGCGAGATTGCATACAGCCCGAGTATACCCTCCTGGAGGAAACCACCGAACGTCATTCCTTGTAAGCATCACCTCGGGGACGGACGCGGAGGACGAGAACTGTCTGGTCGTCTTGATAGGAGAAGAGGATGCGCCAGTCTCCGACCCGCAGCCGATAGACCTCATCCTCTCCTTGGAGGCGGCGGACATCGCCCCGGTTTTCTTCGCAAAGCGCCCTGATGGCAGTCAAAATTCTCTGCCGGGTTGTGGCATCCAGGCGCGCGGTCTCTTTGAGTGCCCGCTTGGTCCACTCTGCCCGCTGGCTCACTTGGACCCGAGGAGGAGGCGCTCGACCTCCTCATGGGAGACAACCTCCCCTTGAGTTTGGTCGGCACGACCCTCTCGGATGGCGGCCAGATCCTCCTCGGTCGTCGGCTCATCGTCGATGGGAGCCCCGTCAAGAAGCACGCGCAGGGGATCTTGACTCCGGAATCTGAGATATTCGAGGAAACGCCTGGCCGCTACCAAATCGTCGTCCGGGAGCTCATCGACCAGGGAATGGAGAACCTGTCTCTCTTCCATGCCTCCATTCTACACGGAAGAAGCCCGCGCCGCCGGCGGCTGGCCGACGGCGCGGGGAGGTGCGTTCAAGGATCGAGGCGGAGGCGGAAGTTCGCCCAGTTGCCCCAGACGGGCGCCCAGTTGCAGTTCAGCGGCGGAACATCGCCCAGGAGAGGATCGCCCGGGCCGGGATCGAGACGCCATTGTTGAGCATGCCCTGCAGGGCAGGGTTGGCCTGGATCGCCACGCGAAATCCCAGGGCGGCGCCTGGCCGGGGCGCCGGAGTGACGCGCGGCTATGCCGGCCGGCCGGACCTGACGGCCGACCACTTCCGCCCCGATCCGTTCGGCGGCAAGTTCGTGCTGGCAGGCCATCCGGCGATCCGCGACGCAGCCGTGGCAGCGCGCAGGAACTGTGGCGAGGTCCGCCTGATCACCTATGCCGTGCCCCGGGATCCGGTGACCGTGGAGGAGCTGCGCGCCTGGCTGCAGGAGCGGCTGCCCGAGCCGATGATCCCCGCCGGCTGGGTCCTCCTCGACGCGTTGCCGCTCACGCCCAACGGCAAGGTCGATCTGGCCGCCCTGCCCGAGCCGGACACGGCCCGGCCATCTGGCGAGCACCTGCCGCCGCGCGATGACGTGGAGCGGAACCTCGCCGCGATCTGGGAGGAGCTGTTGGACGTCCGGCCGGCGGGCGTCCAGGACGACTTCTTCGCCCTGGGCGCGGCCTGGAACGGTCACCGCCTACGCCGAGGTGGCGCGCCATCTGAGGGATGCCGAGCCGGATCGCCCGGTCTGGGCTCTCCCGCTCTCCCCCGGCAGGGTGGAGCGGAGCGGCTGGCGGAGGAGCTCACCATCACCGCTTCCCGCCGGACCTGAAGACGACGCCGATCGTGGGCGCCCAGTCGATCGAGTTCGACGTCGCGCTCAGCGCGTTCGACACCACTCCCAACCGGTTCCCCAGCCTGATCATGAGGCGTGGGCTCGGAGACCAGTGCAACTCGGTGGCGAGGGTGGCCTCGTCACCTTCGAACACGACATAGCCCAAATAGACGCTCACCTGGGGCGACAGGCGCTTGAGATACTCGATCGCGTACTCGTGGAAGTCGACCGCGCTGGCGGAGGAGGTGTCATACTCGATGCCGAGGCGAACGGTCATCGTGCCCCAGCGGAAGCCTCGGACTACACCCACGCCACCGTTGATCACCCAGTCGGCGGTGCCGATCAACAGCTTTTCCTTGTCGTGAGGGAAGACGAGCTCCGCGTAGCTGAACAGCTCGGGCCTCCTGCCGCGCTCCGGCAGCCATCGCCAGTCCAGCCGCGACCGCACCTGGCCGAGCCCGGATTCGGTGAGCTCGTTCGGCATGCTCGAGGGATCGTCGGCAGCCTTCCGCAGGGAAGCGTCAATGCCGTTTGCTTCTAGCTCCACGGCAAATCGGTCGCTCAGACCGTAGGCCGCAAAGACGAGCCCCCTCGTCGCCTCATACCGGCCCTTGAATGAGCCGATGGGTGTCCCGAAGCCGAGCTCGTCCGGGTCGTACTCGAAGCCCTTGTTCTCCACGTACTCGCCGGCAAGCTCCACCAACCACTCTCCCTCGCGCACATAGGTGCCGAACCGCGAGGTTGGAAGACCCGCACCGCGGTCTCTCAGATGAGCCGGAAGGCTCTCGTTGGCCACCGGGCCTTCAGCCCAGACAAGTGA
>Ga0134121_10004104_pt1 | contig 11962 bp, 3 predicted proteins | sample KB301_FD_96463 | JGI IMG/M metagenome (GOLD analysis project Ga0134121, IMG submission 96463) | Terrestrial soil microbial communities without Nitrogen fertilizer from Kellogg Biological Station, Michigan, USA - KB3-0-1 | ecosystem: Environmental > Terrestrial > Soil > Unclassified ...
CAAGAAGGAACTATACGGCGAGTATCTGCTGAACGCGCAGGGAGAAGACGTTGTCGCCGGCATTCGCACGCCGAACCCGATCAATCAACTGAATAAAGAGCTGCCCGAAGTTTACGATCAGTTTGCGTCAATCACTACTCTGCTCGAGAAGCATTACGGCGACATGCAGGACTGCGAGTTTACGATCGAGCGCGGCAAGCTCTATATGCTGCAAACGCGCACCGGCAAACGCAGCGGCGCCGCTGCGGTGCGCATCGCAGTCGAGATGGTTTACGAAAAGCTGATCGACAAAGCGACGGCCGTCAAACGTGTTTCACCTGAACAACTCGATCAACTGCTGCACCCGACCGTCGATCCGAAGACGAATGCGACAGTGCTCGCCACCGGTCTGCCGGCGAGTCCGGGCGCGGCGCAGGGCCAGGTTGTTTTCAGTCCTGATGAAGCAGAAGAATTGGCGCGCGAAGGTGCGCAAGTCGTGCTTGTGCGACAGGAGACGAGTCCCGACGACTTTCACGGCATGGTTGCCGCGCAGGCGATCGTCACTGCGCGCGGTGGCATGACGAGTCACGCGGCGGTTGTCGCGCGCGGCATGGGCAAGACGTGCGTCAGCGGCGCGCAGGCGTTGAATATCGATTACAGCCAGCAGCAGTTCACTGTCGACGGCACGGTTGTTCCGAAAGGCGAATGGATCACGGTTGATGGCTCAACCGGACGCGTGTTTCTCGGCAAAGTGCCGACGATTCAACCACAGCTCGGCACCGATTTTTACAAGCTCATGACGTGGGCCGATCACTTTCGTCGCCTGCGCGTGCGAGCCAATGCTGACACGCCGCTCGATGCAAAGACGGCGCGTGGTTTTGGGGCGGAAGGAATCGGACTCTGTCGTACGGAGCACATGTTCTTCGGCGATCAGCGTCTCGCCGCGATGCGCGAGATGATTCTCGCGGAAGGTGTCGGCGCGCGCGAGAAGGCACTCGAGAAGTTGTTGCCGCTTCAGCGTGGCGATTTCATCGGCATCTTTCGCGAGATGGCCGGACTTCCGGTCACGATTCGTCTTCTCGATCCGCCGCTGCACGAGTTTCTGCCGAATGCCGAAGAGCTTCTGACCGAGCTCGCCGAGCTGAAGATGAAACTGAAAGAGGCAGGCTCGCTGACCGACATGGACCACGTGCTCGACGATATTGATAACAAGCGCGCGTTGCTGCGCCAGGTGAATCGTATTCGTGAGGCGAATCCGATGCTCGGCTTCCGTGGCTGTCGTCTCGGCCTGATGTTTCCGGAAGTGACGCGGATGCAGTGTCGCGCGATCTTCGAGGCGGCGTGCCAGGTGCAGGGCGAGCGCAAGAAGGTTGAGCTCGAGATCATGGTGCCGCTCGTGTCGCTGAGTGAAGAGCTGCATCAACAGTCGGAGTTGATTCACGAAGTTGCGCGACAGGTGATGGGCGAGCACGGCATGACGATCGAATACATGGTCGGAACGATGATCGAATTGCCACGCGCGGCTTTGATGGCCGATCGCATCGCGCAGCACGCGCAGTTCTTCTCGTTCGGTACAAACGATCTTACGCAAACTACTTTTGGGTTGAGTCGCGACGACTCGAGCCGTTTTCTGCCGAACTACATCGACCGGAAGATCGTGAAAGACGATCCATTCCAGGTGCTCGATCGTGACGGCGTGGGCCAACTCGTCCGCATCGGCGCTGAGCGCGGGCGCAGCGTAAAACCAAATCTCAAAGTGGGAATCTGCGGCGAGCACGGCGGCGATCCGCAGTCGATCGAGTTCTGTAATGAGATTGGTCTCGATTATGTGAGCTGTTCGCCATTTCGCGTTCCGGTCGCGCGCCTGGCCGCAGCGCAGGCTAGTTTGAATGCCACGGATCACCTGACAGTGGAGGACTGAGTAACTTAACTTATTGAGGGGAAGCGCAAAGAAGCCAAAATTCTATAGACTATTAAAAAAGCTAAAAAGACGTGGACATGTGGACATGATTACAGGATTTACAGGATGAGAAAAGATTATCCTGTAAATCCTGTAAATCTTGAAATCCTGTCTAACTACGGTGCCGAAGCGAACGCGACGTCAGTGATCAGGATGCCGCCCTGAAGTCGCTCATTAAACGTAAATTGCACCGAGCGCACGGCATTCAGGTTTACGCCGCTGAAAGCACTCAACGGCACCCGCACCGTGTTCAAGACAACTTTCGGCACGGCTAAAACCTCACCCGGCGGGAAGTACAGCGCGCCCGAAACATCACTCACGCGCACTGACGCAGAATGATTGGCAGCGTCAGTCAACACCACGCGAAAGTCCGACGCTAGACCTGCAAGATTACGCGCGTCAGCGAAGTTCACGCTGACGCGAAACTGCACTGCCTGGAACCCGGAGACGTTACCCAACGCGACCGGGATGTTGTTTCGGTAGTTGCCGGTCAAATCGTTCCAACCAGTTCTCAGTTGACTCAACCCTCGCAACGGTGAGCGAGCGCTCGGAGTCGTGTGCGGTTGTTGCGCATTATTCGCCTCAGCGATACAACGCTGCGGTTGCGGCGCGGGACCACCACACAAGTCGTACGGCGAAAGAGCAGTTTGTATCGCCGCACCACCGAGATTGTTCGTGGTCAGACTGGTATCGTCCAGCAGCCGGTTCACGTCGAGGCGACGATTGGCCGGGGCGTGATACGACACAAACAAATTACTTGTCTGAGCCGAAGGCGGCGGCGGCGCATCGCCAGTCAGCAACGGCAGGAACTGAGTCTCACCACCGACGTAAGCGCGGAAGAACGCGCTCATGTAAGCGAGACCAACGCCGCGTTGCTGCGCTTCCGTTAATCTCTGATTGCCCTTGCTGGAGCCGCACTGCGAATCGGAATTGCCGCCGTGAACAAACGTTTTCCAATCATCTATCGCCCCGGGAAACGGACTCGAGTCAGGCGACCAAATCGTATTGAAGAAATTGTGATTGGCGCCCATCACGAGCTCGTAGTGCTTCGGAGAATTATCGCCGGGCACGTTGTAACGAGCGTCATCGTAATAATGCACGCCCTGGAGATCAACAACGTCGCCGTCGCAATAAGGCAGTATCACGTTGAGCGCGGCATTGTTGACGGTGGGGCGGGTGAAATCGACCGGCGCGAGGGGAAACACCGCCTTGATGCCGTACGGCGCACCCAGGTCGTTGTTCAAAATGTAATGACGCACCACACCTTCACCACCGCGCGAGTGGCCCATCGTGCCGACGCGAGTCAAATCGAATTTGCCGACGAACTTGGTTCCAAACGGCGCGCCGCCAGTCGTGTTGAAGCCCTTCAGAATGTCGAGATGTTTTTGCAGCAGCTCCGCACGCGCGAGTGCGCCGAGATCAAACACGGCGTTGTCGACGGCGTTGACACCGTTCGCGCTGACTGAAACCACCACATAGCCGTTGCTCGCCAAAACTTCTGCAACGTAGTCGTAGCCCTGGAAACTCGGTATCGGCGCGCTTCCGTTGTCGGTACACGGCCACTGGAGTAGTTGCGTGTTGCCTTTGAAACAGGTGGCGTGACGGCCGTGTAATAAGAGGATCACCGGATATGGACCACCGGGCAGGTTGGTCGGATAGTGAATGGAAGCGCGCAGCTCGACTGGTCCGGGGAAATCTGACGGTTGAAATGCGGTGTCGCCGAAGTTGTACTCTTCGCGTGTGACCGGAAGCGAACCGGGCGTGCCGGGATCGGGAACTTGCGCGAACGCGGCGCCCGCAAAAACGAGGATGAGCGCTATTGAAGCGAAGATGTAGGATTTGCTTTTCATTGATTTCCTCCTTTACCCGTCAAGTGAAGACGCTGAGAAATTTTCACTCGTCCTTCTTTATCTTCGCCGTAAGAAATTGAGACCACGCCGCCTTCACTTATCAACGAGCTGTCGAAAGTGATGGCCGTGATCTGCGAGAGGGTTTCGTTCTCGATGCCGGTGCCTACGATCTGATCGTCGATCCAGATCACGGCGGGCATAGCACGAACCGGAAATGGACCACCTTGCACCGTCACTCGCCACGCTTTGTTGACGGCGACTTGTTGGCCACGCACTTCCACGTTCAACTGGCGCGGCAGTGTGACTTCTTCAACTCGATAGCCAGTCAGCTTGAGCTCAGTAGTGGGTCGAGCAGACTTCGCTTCGCTGACAAGCTTGCCGGGCGCGGATAGCAGTTCTCGCACAGGTAACTCCTTGTTTCGTTGTGCAAAAGCACCAGGCCCACTTACAAACAAGAGGGGTAGGACCAAGAGCGTCAAAAGACTTCGTGTCATTGCAGGATCTCCTTTAGATAAAAATAGACAGACAGTCCGAACTTGGGCTGGGCTTTCTTTTGGGAGGTCTACTTGTCGGGTTGAACGGGCGATACGTTAATGCGATTCGCGGTGGGTGTCAAATTCAACAGGCGGTATCAGCGCACAGAACCGAGCGCGGTAGCGCCGGGTCAACTTCTGTCATAACGACTCTTGCATGAAGTTGACCCGGCGCTACCGCGCTCGGTTCTGTGCGCCTTTGTGTGAAGAATCTATTGCGCAGTGTACTTGCAAACGAAGATGACGTCCTGAATCGCGTTTGGATCCACGTGAGCACCGGCGTTGAGCCACGCGTTGAGAGTGAAATTGCCCGGCGCGTTGCTCAGGCTATTCTTCGTCCCGCGCACCATTCCATTCCAATTGCTCAAGGGCAACGTTTCACCACCCGGTCCAGGTGCGGTGGCGCCGGGGGCCAGCGCGATCTTCATCGTGGTCGCGTCGTGACCAGAGTCAGGTTTCACTTTCACAAACACATCAATGTTCTTGATCGAGATGTCCTTCCCCTGGAACAGGAACGGGAATCGCTCCTTCGTTAAGCCTGCCGTCAGACTCTGAACCACACCTTCCGGCGCATTCAGGAACCGCGACCACTCCGTCGGAAACTCATGCCGCAAGCTGAACATCTGCATCAAACCACGCGCGCCTTCAAAGCGAATGAAGTCGTTGAGCGCGGCCTGCAGCTCCTGATCAGCCTGTGACTTGAGCTGCGCGCTACCGTCACGCGATGTGTAGCGCACGTGCAGCACCACATCGGAGATAGTGTTGTAGTCGAATGACTTGAAACTCTGCGGCATCTCGATATGCCACGTGCTGATCGCGCCCTGTCCTTCGAACGGCAGGTAGCGCTCGTCACGCAGGTTCGTTTCAAACATGCCGCTGTCATTCTGTGCGCCGCTCGTCACGATCGACTGCGTCGATCCCACATTGTCCACGAACCGCGGATCGTCATTCTGGCGACCGTACTTGCCACCAAATAGCGCGTCGCTGTGACGAATACTGCTGCTCTGCAACGTGAGCGTGCAGTTGACGCCACTGTATGGACCAGCCACGCACGGCATCGTGATACCCACTGACTTGATCCTCCGCATGTAATGACCGTTGTAATCCATATCAAACAACGCCTCAGGCAGCGTCACGAAACACTCGCCCGTCTGCTTCAACTTCACCAGGCTGACCGGATCGATCGAGAGCAGCGACACGTGTTTGACGATTTCAAACTCGCGCTTGTTTTGATCGAGATAAGCGATTTCCATGCGCTTGAGATCGTAGGAGAGTCGCTCGCCGGCGAGCAGGCCCTTCTTCAAGCTGTCCCAGTAACCAAACTGAATAAAGCTTATCTCTCTCAAGCCGAGCTCGTGTCGATACGCACTCTCCGCACGTTTCGCAACGTCATAAGCGAGCTGGTAACTCTGGAAATAAATTCCCGAGATCTGCCCGACCATCCAGTCGTAGAGCTCACGATTGGTAAACTTGCTGCGCATGAACTCGTCGGCTTCGGCGTTGTTCTGGACTTGCAGATCGTGATTGCTCAATTCTTTCTCGGCAATCGCGATGCGAATATCAGCGGCTGCGATCTGTCTGTCGATCTGCTCGAGCTCCTTATTAGCCAGGCGCTCCTGGAGTTTCCAGTCGTCGAAGCGACGCTGGTGCCCACCCATCGTGCCGGCCATCGAGGCGCTCGTATTCAATATCGAAGCGAGTTTACCGATGGAATTGCTAAACTGCGTCGCCGATTCTGACCAGCCATTGCCACCGATTGTGGGACCTGCCGAGAAAGGCAATGAGATATGGAAATCCGGAAGCAGACCGAGTGTACTGGCCAACACGAGATTTCCTACCTCATATCCCTGCAGAATCAAACCGGCTCCCGTCAGAGCCAGCTGCGTGCCCTCCCACGCATTCACGAAAGCGATGTCGCGATAGTAGTCGCGGCGCATCGTGGTCATTTCTTTACTGCGGTCCAACCCGGTACGCGACTCTCTGGCCTCATCAAGCTGTCTCTCTTTGACGGTCCTCACGGCGTTCAGCACCTTCGTCTCGTGCGTCGAACGCAACAGGGCCATCGCTTCCGCGTCACGCTTCTCGAGTGCGGAGAGTAACGCGCCACCCAACGACTTCACTTCACCACACAGCTCCGCCGCCTTTTGCATCATGATGTTGAAACGATAGTGTGGCAGCGAAACGTTGATATCGCTGAGCGCACTGGCAACATCAACTCCGACGCCCGCCGCTCTAACCAGCAAACCTGGATCGATCGGCGAATCGAATGTTGGCAGTGAACGAAGAATGCCTTCGATGTTCTGGCAGTGGCGAATCTTGAACAGCCTGTCAGCCACCGTGGTCCAGTAACCGAGCAGCTTTTCATTGCCGGGAATTCCGAAGAACGGCATCAACGGCATGCCGTTGGGATTGTTTTCATCTGCCGGCGGCACGACTGACGGCGACAGGAAACCCTCGATCTCAACCGACGCATTCGCCAGACCGTTAAGCGACTCCGCATCGTCGAGACTGCGGAACGTCTGCACCTTCGCTTTCGCGCGCGCCGGAATCTGTTCCGGGCGCCGGCCCAGAATCTGCGCGGCGAGAATGTAGAGCTGGGTCGCTTCGTTGATTGATTCAATGGTGTCGCGACGGAACAACTGATCGCCCCACGCAATGAGGTTGTCGATGTAGCGCATCACAACCGCTTTCATGTAGGTCACTAAACGCAGTCGCGCGATCACGTGTGGCCTGAACGGATTGGCTTCCCACTCGCGAATCTGCTGGTTCAAAGTGTCTGTATTCTCAAACAACTCTTCGAGAGTTTGCGTTCCGGCCATTGCCTGTTCGTAGAACGGCTTGACGCGCCAGAAACGTTCCGCGCCCGGGCTGGCTGGTTGATCTGGTGAGTCGGTCGCGGTCGGATCGAAGATGTAGTGAAACCACTTCTGCGCCTCTTCGAAGCGTTGGTTCTTGCTCAACTGCGTCGCGATCATGAACGGCGTGTGGAAGAACAGCTCCCAGTTGTAGAGCGAGTAAGCGCCGCCATACGTGAAGTCGACGTCCTCGAGCGGTATTGCATCGGTATCCACTTGGTCTTCATCAGGTGAATACTCGTCAAATGCGATCGGCGAATCGGGCACGCGTTGATTGTCGAGAGTTAACAGTCCACTGACGCCGCCATGATTGAGCGATCTTACGAAGCTGCTAACGAGCGGATGATAGAACGTGCTGAACCGGATTTTTCCGTCGTCCTCCTCAGTCATCAAAAACCCGCGCACATCGTCCTGGAAGAACGCCGGGTACTCGAGCGTCTTCACCTTGTAGCTCTGGTGCAGCGGCAGCAGGCGGAACGGCCAGGGAGTCGCCTTCAGTACACGGCTGTCTAACAGACCATCGTTATTCGGATTCTGATACTCGACCATCATCATGTTCTCGAAGACCGTTCCGATGATAGGCTCGATCTGCGAGTCGGCATTGGAACTGATCAGCGCATTAACACTCTGCTGGCCGTCATCAAAGTAGAACGTCACGATCGCCTGCGATGGATCTACAGTCTTGGCTGTGATGGTGGTGACCTTCGGCGGAATCGTCACGAGATTGAAATTGCACATCGCTTCGCTGACGATTGTGCAAACCTGATGATCAGCTATCTCGATTTGGTTTGGTGGATCACCGACTAAGTTCGGAACGGGCGCCAGCGTGGTTTCCACTCCGACGGTTTCTACCCCAACCAGCGCTTTTGCCGAGTCGCCATTCCGGCCCACCAGGTTGGGCGAGTGGAAGCCATCGTCGATAAAGCATTCCTGCCGCTGTCCGATGTTCCTGATGCTGTCCGGCCGGTAATCGGCGGACGCGAGCCAGTACTTGAACGTCGCAGTCGTGCTCGTGTTCTTGATATCGACCGTGCCGTCGTTGTTCAGTTTGATCGTTTCGACCTTATTGCCGTCGGAATCCTTCTTCCAGATCTCCACTCTGGTCACGTCAGACGGCGTAAACGCGTTGCCATTCACTTTCGCGTTCAGAGTCTTCGACTTTCCAGGGCCTAATGAGAACAGGGCCGTTTCCTTAACAGACTTCTGATCGACAGTGATTGTCTTGAGCAGTTCGATTGGACCATAGCAATCGATGAACAACTGCTCGTCAGTGGTGGTCGGCGTGGTCTGAACAGTCTCGATACGAGTCTTGAACGAGAATTGCTTGAACTGCGCGTCAGTCAGATCCGTTTGCGGATGCGTTAAGTCGCTGCGGAACGGGTTCGCCAGCTTCTTTGGTGACCACTGGCCGCTCTTGTATTCCGACCACGCGATCTGCACTTCGAGCACTTTCTCGCCGGCTTCGATCGGCGTGCCGTCGGCCGGCATCGTGAGCGGCTGCTCTTTTTGCTTGACCCTAAAGATGGGCCAGAAGACATACAGTCGCCGGTTCCAGACCACGGGAATAACGTGATCGCCCTGGATGTCAGCGTCGACTTTTGTCCACGGCGTCCAATTGGCTGAGTCGATCTGCTGCCGGTAGTAATGGACGTGCGGCGCCGAGAAAGTGCGCCCGATGACGTGCAGCATATCGACCGCGATCTTGTTCTCGTTCTAAGAGATCTCCTGCTGGCGATACATGCCGACGACTTCCAACCGCGCTACGTCGTGAAGTTTCTCGAGGTAATGCACGAACGCAGTTTCGGCTGTGTCCAACGTCACTTCACTTTGCAGCAACTCGTTTTCGAGGTCTTTGAAGAACACTGATTTATCTTCGCGCAGCTCGGGCTCGATCCAGTTTTCCGGATACAGAAGGATCTTGCGATTGGCTTCCCAGATGCGGTACTGCTTGCGCCACTGCGTCCACTCACGCGATTCTTTCGGCGTCAGCGCCACCTCGCCTTCGAGATTCATGAGCGAGCGTTGAATGAAGAGCTGCACTGACCCGATCGCCTGTTTGATTCTCGTCGTCATCATGCACGGGCTCATTTCAACGTCGACGAGCAGCTTTTCATACAACTCATCCGCGTTTTTCACATTGCTTCTGAGCACTAAATATGAGACCAGGCCGGCGCGCTGTTTTTCACGCAGCGGATCGTTGAGCGACTTGGCCTTTTCCAACCACTGGCCGTCATCGAGACGGGCTCTCACGAGCGCTTTGACGTCTGCCGCGCATTTCTGTTCGTCAAGCGGGGTCATTGCCGGCTTGGTCCACGAGATACACTGGTCGGCCGATGCGCCGAGCTGGTCCAACATTACGAAGGCAGCGTGGAGGCGGCGCAGCGCTTTCTCATCTTTGTAGTCGCCGACCTGGAAAGTGAAGCCGGTGTTGAGCGCCGTCAGGTTTTCCAACTTCCACGACAGACCCTGGCTGATCTTGCCAAGCAACGCAGCGATCGTAGTGGTCGCGTTTCGAGCTGACGTGAAGACGTCAGTTAGCACGTTTTCTGCGAGCGGTAAAGCCGCGCTCAACTGGAACAGATCGGCGATGCGCGTCCAGTCCGGATAAAGCGGCGGCGGCGCCGGAGTAGGCACGTTGCTATTGAATGGAAGCTTGTTCAAGTCGAGCCAGCCATTGCTCGGACCAAAGTCAAACAACCACTGGAGCTGCTCGGGTGTGAGACGGAAATCGTGATTCAACCCCGCGATCTTGTATAGCCGAACGAACATGTTGAACTGGTTCGGAAACGCACTCCTCGTCACCTCAACGTCCGGATCACTGTCCGCGAGCCCGGTAAACACGTCGATCGCTTTCTTCGTGGGATCCGTCGTCGAGCTGACCCAATTCGTCAGCAAATCGCGGGCTGAGCTTGCAGGAAGATTCAGGTATTCGCCCACGCGTTGAATGACGATCGCGATCTTTCGGTTTGCTACATCAACCGGATCATCCGTCGGGGTGACGTCCGCCGTTACTTTTTGCAGTTCGTCGCGAATCGGACCGAGCACAGCCGCAATCGCGGCATCACTGATCGCAACCGGAGAATTCACCGCGAAATCGTGACGCAGCAGATAATTGAGATCCTCGACGCTAAAACCTGCGGCAATGATTCTTTCGCTCTCGCGCACAAACTTGATCGTGTCTGCAGTCGTCGCAAACGGAGTCTTGCTGATCAACTTGAGCGCGGCGAGATACGTGCGAACGGAGTAATTGAGCGCTCTCGCAAACGTCGCGTGACGATAGAGTTTGGAGAGGTTGTCGAGCGATAGAAGATCGTCGCTGACGACATTGGCATCAGCGAGCATCAGGCTCAGTTCGTCGATGCTGATTTGCAGCGCGGCGGCGATGCGCGGCTTGTTTTCAGAAAGCTTGCCCGTGAGTGTTGACGGATCTTCGGCCAACGACTGGCCCACCGCAGTTCGATTGTTAAAGAGCATTGCGTAGAGCGACGGCACCGACGGCTCACCCTCGATAAAGTGATCGAGATAGCGTCCGGCATCCATCGTGCCCCAGAAACTGAGCAGGCTCACGACGGGCAAACTGAACTGCGCGCTCAAACGCTGAATGTGCGACACCTGGACCAGGAAGTCCGCCGTGATATCAAGGTTCGCGCCGGTCTTCGGCTGGAGCGCGATAATCGCTTTATCGAGGTCGCGCATCGTCCATCCAAGCTTGCGCGCGAGACGCACGAAGCGATGAATCTTCTTCCACGCCTCGATGAGCGCCGCCTTCTTATCGGAGACCGTGCTGTCAGTCACCTGAATTTCCAGACTGCTTAGATTGCACGTCGCCGGATTGTCGAGATCAGTTGAAACGATGCCAAACTTACGGAGCGTGCCGGCAGCCGGATTTATGAAATAAGAACCCAGCAACTCCAACATCTCGCGGTAAGCGAGACCGGATTGCTGCAGGAAGATCGAGACGCGCTGGAGCACAAAATCCCAATCGCCTTCTCGATCGGGGGCCGTGCCGTCAGTCGGGTCCTTCACCTTGTTTCCAGTCGGCGCGAGTCCCCAGAAATCCCACGGACCTTTGGGAGCAACTGGACCACCCGTGGTGGCGCCAGTGATGATGTCGGCTTCTTCTTTCGCCAGGCCGTCGTATTCGTTGGCGATACTGTTGTCAGTCAAAGCCGCATCGGGCGTGCCGCGGAAGAATGTCTCCATTACTTCCGTGCGCTTCACGCCGAAGTGTCCGAGATAGCCGCGAATCTCTTCGATCGGAAGAACGAGGGGCAGGTCCCATGAATACACGGCTGCCCGCAGGTCATCGTACGCCGCGTTGTTGACGTGTTCGGGATTGGCGCGCAGCTCGTCGGTGGTCCAACTCGTTTGCGGCCATGCTTTAACTTCAAAACCTCTTCCGGTTCCGAGATACTTCAGCGTGAATGACCAACCGGTATCGAGAATTAGCCACGACTGCCCGGCATCTTTACGGACCGAAGCTTTGTCAGTCAGCGAATATCCGTTGGTGCCAAAAGTGGCCGGGAAACTTGCCGGCATCTTCTCCTGATTGAGATCAGCGATGATGCTGGTCGCGTTCGCGTCGCCGATAGTGAACTCTCGCGCAGCGACGGTCGCTTCCATGATCTCCCTCGTCAGATCGACGTAAGGCAGTTGCGTGGTCGTGTTCTCGCAGGTTAGCTCGATGTGTTCGAGGTCCGGCCGGCGCTTGAACAAGACTTCCAAAGGCGTGAGACCCTGCTTCGTTGGCCCATCACCGAGGAATTTCAGAATGTCGACGAAGTA
>Ga0134121_10004106_pt1 | contig 11959 bp, 7 predicted proteins | sample KB301_FD_96463 | JGI IMG/M metagenome (GOLD analysis project Ga0134121, IMG submission 96463) | Terrestrial soil microbial communities without Nitrogen fertilizer from Kellogg Biological Station, Michigan, USA - KB3-0-1 | ecosystem: Environmental > Terrestrial > Soil > Unclassified ...
ACAGACAATATCCTACTTTCATCCACCATCGGAAGAAATAAAAACCTCGTACCGGGAGAAGTGATCTCAGCCATCATCAACGGAACCGAGGAGGTGCTCTCGGGGTTAAGGGAGCATGGCATCGGAATTCATTCCACCGGCGGAGAAACTGCTGACGTCGGCGACCTGGTGCGCACCATCATCGTAGACTCTACAGTTGTATGCAGGATGAAGCGAAGCGATGTAATTGATAATGCAAGCATCGCTGCAGGTGACGTGATCGTTGGTTTTGCAAGTGACGGCCAGACGACTTATGAAAAGGAATATAATTGCGGGATGGGAAGCAACGGGCTTACATCAGCAAGGCATGATGTGTTTCATAAAAGTGTAGGGGAGAAATACCCGGAAACCTATGATCAATTGATCAAACAGGAATTCGTTTATGCGGGCAGTAAAAAACTCACTGACAAAATAAGTTTTGGAGGGAGAGAGATGGAAGCCGGGAAAATTGTTTTGTCCCCGACCAGGACTTATGCGCCCGTCATGAAAAAAATATTTGAACGTTTCCGTTCATCGGTTCACGGCATTATCCATTGCAGCGGGGGCGGGCAGACGAAGGTGCTTCATTTTGTGGATACATTGCACGTGATCAAAGACAATCTCTTTCCTGTTCCTGAACTTTTTAAAATGATACAGACAGAAAGCGGCACTTCCTGGGAAGAAATGTACAAAGTCTTTAACATGGGGCATCGCATGGAAATTTATTGCGATGAAAAAACTGCCTCTTCTTTAATTGAAATCGCGGCAACCTTCAACCTTGCTGGCAAAATTGTAGGAAGGGTGGAAGCAAGCGAAGAGAAAAGGCTCACAATAAAATCCGAAGCCGGGACGTTCAGTTATTGAACACATCTTTCCATTCCTATTATTTTTCCTTTCTTGCAATTTCTTATGCCGCTCACAAAAAAAACACTGCGACTCTTTGCTCTTTCTACACTTAGTGGAGTCCTGCTTTGGCTGTCGTGGCCCGAACGCGGTTTTACTCCGCTTATATTTATTGCATTCGTTCCGTTATTGCTCGTCAACCATCATTTTAATCCTGCCGGGATCCGGAGGGGAAAGTGGAAAGTGTTCGGACATTTTTACTGGACAATGCTGGTATGGAACGTCCTTACTACCTGGTGGATCTACAACAGCACCGATGTAGGCAGCTTTGTTGCGATGGGACTCAACAGTCTTTTCATGGCTGTTGTGTGGCTGCTTTTTCATGTCGCCAAGAAAAGGTCGGGAATGGTGATCGGTTACTTTTCATTGTTCTGCTACCTCATTGGTTTTGAATACCTCCACCTTACCTGGGAAATTTCATGGCCATGGCTTACACTTGGAAATGTTTTCGCAACACATCCTGAATACGTTCAATGGTATGAGTTTACAGGCGTGCTGGGCGGAACAGTTTGGGTGATCGCAGCCAACCTTTTCTTTTTTGTGCTTGCAAAAAATATTTTCAGCAGGGATCTGCTCAGCCAGTTGAGGAGGATCAATTCAATGGTTGCATTGGTTGCATTCGCCATCCTTCTTTCCGCCCCGCTCATTTTTTCGCAGTGGCTTTACCACAGGCATGAGGATAAAGGCATTCCTGTGCAGGTTGTCGCCGTTCAGCCGAACATTGATCCCTACAACATGAAATTCAACGGGACCGGAGATGAGCAACTGGCAAAAATGCTGCAGCTCGCCTCTACAATGGTTGACAGCACCACGCAATTCGTTTTGTTTCCTGAAACTGCTTTGCCGGACGGAATTTGGGAGGAGAACTTAAATCATCACAAACAGGTAAAAACAATTGAAAAATTTATCCAGGCATTTCCGAATGTGACGGTACTCATCGGTGCGTCCACTGCAAAGGAATACGACAGTGCGTCAGCGAGAACTGAAACGGCGAGAAAATTCAACGACAGTGAAAATTATTATGATGAATTCAATGCTGCCCTGATGATAGATTCGTCAAATCACATCCAGGTCTATCACAAGAGCCGGCTCGTGCCCGGTGTGGAGAAGATGCCTTATCCGAAAGTGTTTGGTTTCCTCGAATCACTGGCGCTGAACCTCGGCGGGACTTCAGGAAGCCTGGGAACACAAAATGACCGCACCAATTTTATGGGGCCCGGTAATACGAAGATTGCACCCGCCATCTGTTATGAAAGTATTTACGGAGATTTCATGAGCGGTTATATGCGGAATGGGGCAGAGATGATTTTTATCATCACGAATGACGGTTGGTGGGGAAACACGCCCGGCTACAGGCAACACATGAACTATGCGCGGCTTCGCGCCATTGAATTCCGGAAGGACATTGCACGCTCTGCCAATACGGGGATCTCATGTTTCATCAACCAGCGGGGGGATATCCTGCAGCAGACCAAATGGTGGGAGGAAGATGTGATCAGGCAAACGATTTATAAGAACAGCACCAGGACGTTTTATGCAAAGCATGGGGATTATATCGGCGTGATAGCTTCTGTATTTGCTGTGCTGTTAGTCCTCCTCAATATTTTCAGGAAATTTTTTCGCAAGTAGAATTCCCGATTCATCTTATCTTCGCCCAAACAAGTTAGCATAACATGAAGTACGATGTTGCAGTGATCGGTTCCGGTCCGGGAGGATATGTAGCTGCCATCCGCTGCGCCCAGCTCGGAATGAAGGTGGCTATTATAGAAAAGTACGGTGTGCTTGGCGGTACGTGCACCAATGTGGGTTGTATCCCGTCCAAGGCGCTGCTGGATTCCTCTGAGCATTTTCACAACGCATTGCACACATTTAAAAAGCATGGCATTGACCTGGCTGATCTCAAAGTGAACCTGCCGCAAATGATTTCCCGGAAGAATGAAGTGGTTAAGCAGAACACCGATGGATTAAAATTTCTCATGAAGAAGAACAAGATTGATGTGCTTACCGGTGAGGCAAGCTTTGCCGATGCCAATAAGATCAGGATCAGGAAACCTGGTCCGGCCGCAGACGGAGGTGATAAGGATGTTGAGGAAATCGAATCTGCAAAAACAATTATTGCAACCGGCTCAAAACCTGCTTTGCTCCCGGGCATTGCCATCGATAAGAAAAAGGTGATCACTTCAACAGAAGCCCTCAACCTCGAGGAAATTCCAAAGCACCTCATCATCATCGGAGGGGGCGTGATCGGACTTGAGTTGGGTTCTGTGTTTGCGCGACTGGGCTCAAAGATAACAGTGGTAGAATTCCTTGACTCCATTATAGCGAATATGGACCGGTCGCTGGGCAGGGAACTTCAAAAATCTTTGACAAAACTTGGCTTCACATTTTATCTTCAGCATAAGGTAAATGCCGTTTCTGTAAATGCGAATCAGGTGAAAGTTGCGGCCAGCGATGCATCAGGAAAAAATATCGAACTTGAAGGCGATTATTGTCTGGTGAGCGTCGGAAGAAAACCCTACACGGAAAACCTCGGACTTGAAAATGCCGGCGTGAAAACGGACGAACGCGGCCGGATCGAAGTGAATGAAAATCTCGAGACCTCTGCTAAAAATATTTTCGCGATCGGAGATGTCATCAAAGGCGCCATGCTTGCGCATAAGGCGGAGGAAGAAGGTGTATTTGTTGCGGAGTTCATGGCCGGGCAAAAGCCGCATATTAATTACATCCTCATTCCGGGCGTTGTTTATACCTGGCCTGAAGTTGCGGCGGCAGGTTATACGGAAGAGGAATTGAAAACCCAAAAGCGCGAGTATAAAACCGGGTCCTTTCCTTATAAAGCGAGCGGGCGCGCAAGGGCCAGCATGGATACAGACGGTTTTGTAAAAGTTCTGGCGGATAAAAAAACGGATGAAATTCTTGGCGTGCACATCATCGGGCCGCGTGCTGCTGACGTCATTGGAGAAGCCGTTGTGGCCATGGAATTCCGCGCATCTGCCGAAGATGTTGGGCGCATTAGCCATGCGCATCCCACTTATTCAGAAGCCTTCATGGAAGCAGCACTTGCAGCCTCTGAAAACAGACCCATTCACCTTTAGATTTTTCTGTCTTTATTTCCTGCGCTTCAAATCTCGAGTCCAATATCTCATATCTCATATCTCAATACTCTCTTCTCCTTCATTGAAAACCGGAATACTTCTTGTCAACCTCGGCACTCCCGATTCTCCGTCAGTAAAAGATGTACGCAAGTACCTGCGCGAATTCCTGAGCGACCCGCGGGTGATCGACACAAGTCCGCTGGCTCGCTGGTTGCTCGTGAATTTTATTATTGCCCCGGTCCGCGCCCCGCGGTCGGCAAAGCTTTATGAAAAAATATGGACGGAGTTTGGTTCTCCATTGCTTCTCTACAGCACGCGGCAGGAATACCGCCTGGCTGAAAAACTTGGAAACGATTACCAGGTGGAACTGGGCATGCGGTACCAGAATCCTTCTATTGAATCGGCGTTGGAAAAATTCAGGAGCCCTGCTTTTCGAAAAATAAAAATAGTTCCGCTGTTCCCGCAGTATGCTTCTGCATCCACCGGGTCAGTGCATGAGAAAGTGATGGACATTGTATCGAAATGGCCTGTCGTGCCTGAGCTTGAATTTATCAACAGCTACTGCAACGATTCAAATTACATCCATGCTTTTTCAGAGATCGGGAAAAAGTACAAGCCCGAAGATTATGACCATGTTCTTTTCAGCTTTCATGGCTTGCCTGAACGGCAAATCAAAAAAGCTGATGCAGGAGATCACTGCCTGAAAGAAAATTGCTGCGCTTCTCTGGGCGACAGCAATGCATTCTGCTACCGGGCGCAGTGTTATGAAACGGCGCGGCACATTGCCCGCAATCTCAATATAAGTTTTGAAGACTATACGGTTTGTTTCCAAAGCCGCCTGGGCAAAACTCCCTGGATAAAACCCTACAGCGATGTTGTCATTGAAGAGCTGGCGAAGAAAGGAAAGAAAAAGCTGCTTGTATTTTCACCTGCTTTTACGAGCGACTGCCTTGAGACACTTTATGAAATCGCTGTTGAATACGATGCCCTTTTTAAAAAATACGGCGGAGAAAAAGTTCAACTGGTTGAAAGCCTGAATGACCATCCTTTGTGGATTGAAGCGCTTGCATCCATCTGCAAAAATTAATTTTCCAAAGAGGACCTCAACGTCTTACGGTTTTCCAGGCGCCACGATTTTATTTTTCACCCATAAGGTGCGGAATTGACGTAACCTCATTTCTCATTTGTAACAATTCCTTTCGAATTTGTTCACAATCCTGTTATGTTACGGTAGCTTAAATCTAACTTAAGCATAACACCGTTTTTATCCTCCGGGCATTTTCAATTTAGACTTTTGAGGCCTTAAGAAACCGTCAAACCAGCATCAAATTATTTGAAAAAATTGTCATGAAAAAATTTACTTCCGGCTTATTCCTTTTCCTCCTGAGTTCTGTGGGCAATGCCCAGAACGGTTTGGAAAATATTATCGTAGAAAAATATTATATCTCTGATGCGAACGATTCTATCGAGTCAGATGGCATTTCAGTGAATCCGGGAACACTGCCCGTGGGTTCAACTACCTACAGGATCTTTGTTGACATGCTTCCGGGGTATAAGTTCCAGGCTGTATACGGCGTTCCTGATCATGAGTGGAGGTTTGAAACCTCAACGCTTTTTTACAATAACGAAGACCGTGGCGCTACCACTCCGGCTTATTCAAAAACCCAGGCGAAAAACAATACGGTCATGCTTGACTCATGGCTTACTGTCGGTGCCGCATGCCAGAATAATTTTGGGGTGCTTAAAACTGCTGACGATGGCGTCGCTACAGTCGTGAATGCAAGTGGTGTGCTCCAGAACAATGATCCTGATGCAGGCATTCCGCTTACCCAGGAAGACGGCATGATTGCCGGATCACCTGAGCCTGTAACACTTGTAGGCATTACCAATGAAGTGGCCATGTTCGATGCGCAGAATGACGGAACCAACGGCCCTGTTTTTTCTACCTGGAACGGTTCATTGGCATGCCTGAATGGAGCATTGGGTCCGGATTCATCCACGAACCAGGTATTGGTTACGCAGATCACGACCAACGGAGTTTTCTGCTTCGAATTGAATATTCAGATCGGTACGCCAACGGGAGGCGTGGAGAATTATGTGGCGAGAAACCCGGTTGGAAATGAAATCGTACTCCCTGCGCTTACTTACTGCAGCGCCGTCGGAGTTAAAGGCCCTGTCGCATCTGCCTTCCATGCCTTTGAAGTTTTTCCAAACCCGGCGTCTGATTTTGTAACTCTTAAACTGGATCCTGTAAACGGCAACTCAACAACTTCATATAAAATTTATGACGTGACCGGACGTGTCATCGCCCGCAAAGACCTTGGTAAAATTCAGGGCGCGCACAATGAGCGCATTGATATTTCCATGCTGGACCGCGGTATTTATTTTGCCGATGTGACCTCTGACGGAATTACTTCCACCGAAAAGTTCAGCAAAAACTAACTGCGCTTTATTTCGAAAAGCATCTCCGGAAGCGTCAGTAATTCTTCAGGAGATGACAGTGATTTCACTTACCGGGATTTTAACATGAAAAAGTATCTCCTCATAACTGTACTGTTTTTGTTTGGCTATGCCGTTTCATTTGCCCAGGGTACAGTGCGCGGGAAGATCACTGATGAGAACGGGGAAACAGTAATCGGAGCAACAGTGGTTCAGAAGACGAACCATTCTGTGTGGAGCGTAACCGACCTGGATGGAAATTATTCGATCAAAATTCCTGATTCACTGCCGCAGACCATTGTCATTTCAATTATCAGTTATAAGAGCATTGAGGAAAATGTGCAACTGAAAAACGGCCAGGTGCTGGTGAAAAATTTTGTAATGAAGTCTGCCGCGCATGAAACAAAAGAAGTTGTGGTGACGGCAAAAGCGGTGAGGGCGAAGGAATACTATACGGAGATGATCAAGAAGAATTCCGCTACGACGCTTGACTATATTTCGTCCGAGACGATGAAGAAAACCGGAGATGCGAATGTAACAGCAGCAGTAGCGCGCGTAACAGGCGTTTCCACGAACGGAAACTTTATCACCGTGAGGGGGATCGGTGACAGGTATGTAAAAACTGCGGTCAACGGTTCGCGGATTCCTACGCTGGATCCTTTTACCAACAACATCAAACTGGATTTATTTCCTGCCAGTCTCGTGGACAATGTCCTGATCACGAAAACTGCCAGTCCTGATTTACCGGGCGATTGGGCCGGCGCTTATCTTTCCGTGGAAACAAAGGATTATCCCGACGAGCTCACAGTGAACCTGGAAGTATCTGCCGGGTACAACAACCAAAGCACATTCAAAGATATCTTGTCTTCACAACGCAGTTCCACAGATTGGCTGGGATACGATAGCAATTTCCGTGACCATGACCATGATCATTTTGTAGCCAGCGTTGAAACTCCAGATGATTACCAGCAGTTTGTTGCTTTGGGCCTTGGACCTTATTTCAATTCATTGGGAGTGAATGAAAATAACTGGAGTGCAGGCAGTGAAACTTATTACCGCCTGGCATTGGTGGAGCTTGGTCTATTATCGCCTGCATTGGTAAACGATGATGTTGCATTTGAAAGTGCAAGATCAGCATACATCAACGGCCCTTATGCCTCTGATGCATTTAAGATTATCAATGCTGCGGTTCCGGCATCGGGAAAATCATTTCCGAATAACTGGAACACCACAACAAGAAATGCTCCACTTGATTTCAGCCAGGGGCTGAGCATCGGCAACCAGGTAAAATTGTTTGGCAAGCCGTTGGGATTTCTTTTCGGCTATCGCTATGGAAGTTCGGTGAAATATGATCCTGCCTCCACTGCAGCCAGGGTAAGGTCCGACAGCTCTTTTGAATCGTCTTCGACAGCCCAAAGCTCCATAGAATCAAACGGCTGGAGCGCTTTAATGAACCTTGCCTGTAAGTTCACTCCCAACCACAGTGTTTCCGTTTTATTCATGCCCAACTTTACAGGTGTCAACAAAGTGCAGGATGAGCTGGATAGCAATGATTCTTCAAGGTTCGTGTTGACCAAGCGACAGTTTTATGAACAACGGAGGCAACTCGTTTACCAGTTTAAGTCGGAACATTATTTCCCCGGGAAAAAAATAAAAGCTGAACTGAATGCCAGTTATACAAATGGAAAGAGCAGTGTTCCCGATTTTAAAAACCTGCAGTACTGGAAGGACGAAACGCTCGGCGCATACCAGATAGGAGGATCTATCGGGAATGGTATTCACAGGTATTACAGGTATCTCTCCGACAATCTTTTTGATTCGCATTTATCGGTTGAAATTCCGCTCGGAGAAAATCCGGGGTTGGTGCGAAAAATAAAAGCTGGTGGTGCTTACCAAAGAAATGATAAAAAGAACGATCAATACGGGTATGCTTTAAACCTCAGCAAGAAAACTCCGCTTACGATGCAGGACAATAACCTGGAGGCATTTTTTGATCTTTCTAATTTTGATATCAGCAGCGGAACTGACAATGGCATTCCCTTCAGTACGATCAATGAATTTTATGTGGACGAAGGTTCTGAAGCCAATCACACCTTCGGCAGGAGTGATATAAGTGCGGGATTTATGATGGTGGATTATTCCATTACACAGCGCATACGTTTTTCAGGTGGCATCAGGGTAGAGACAGCAAATATTTTTACTGATGTAAATAAATTCGATTCTCTCGGCTATAAGGCAAACGATCCCCGGAGAGAGTATTCAACGGAATATCCCATTGTAAATCCCGGTAAGCTCAACACCATCGATTACCTTCCGAGCGCGAACATTATTTTCAAACTGAAGAGCGATGAGCTCGCACCGGTTAATCTCAGGCTTAACTACAGCCGCACAGTTGCGCGTCCGAGCATGCGGGAACTTTCAGATGTAGCCTTGCTTGATTATGAGTACAGGGAATTTGTTTTTGGAAATTCAGAGTTGAAACCTGTTCACATCAGCAACTATGACTTGAGGTTCGAATCCTACTTCAGATCAGGAGATAATATCTCTGTCAGCTTGTTTTATAAAAACTTCAAGGACCATATTGAACTGGTAAAATACTCCGGGCTTACCTGGCAGAATGTAGACAAGTCGCAGGTTGCAGGTATTGAAGTGGAGGGGAAGAAGCGATTGCTTCGTCACTTCGAATTGGGCGCTAACGTCTCGCTGATCTGGTCGCAGACAAACCTGGTCCGCGGCACGATGGAATTTCCCGGCGGCATCAGGGAATATACGCCCATCGATACCATCAAGCGCACGATGTACGGGCAAGCGCCTTATGTTATAAATGGATTGCTCACCTATCGCGCAGACAGCATCGGGCTTGCAATAACGGTTAGTTACAATGTACAGGGTGCGAGGCTGGTGATTACTTCCGCCAACCCGTTTATTCCGGATATATATGAGATGCCCAGGAATCTGCTTGACGCCAAGATCAACAAAGCTCTCGGAAAGCATTTCAACGTCACAGTTACAGTGCGCGATATTTTAAATTCACCGGTGACGCGGTCATATAAAGATTGGGATGTCATCTATGACCAATACCACTACGGAACGAGTTATGTTCTGGGCATTTCTTATAAATTGTAATGAGAAAACCTATGAAGAAAATATCTGGATTATTATTTCTTGGTCTCCTTCTCTGCTGCTCAAGGTTAAGCGCACAGGTTGAAAATGTTATTGTCGAGACTTATTACATCTCTGATGCCAATGATGCAACCGATACGTCCGGCGGCAACCTCGCGGACCGTTCAACGACCTATCGCATATATATAGATCTTATTGCAGGTTCGAAGCTTAAGAAGATATACGGCGATGCCAACCATGCATTGAAAATAGCAAGCACGGAAATATTTTTTAACAATATTGACCGCGGACAAAGTTTTGGAAAAGATTTCAGCAAAAGCAACTATGGAGATAATACCGTTGCACTTGATTCCTGGCTCACGATAGGGCAGGCCACAAAAACGGGAGCAAAGACTTATTTCGGAGTACTGAAATCAATGGATGATGACGGTTCATTTGTCGGCGGAACAAACAACGACGGGGGAAGTGAAGAAATTCCCGGCGGCCTGCTGATCAATAATGATCCTGCAGCGGGTATTCCGTTGACCACATCGGATGGAATGGATACCATGTCATCGCCTCCCGACAATTGGTATAACTATGGAATTATTGACTCCATCTCATTTGTGGATTCAACTATATTCGGTTCAGTAAAAGCGTGTACACAATTTATCAGTAACAACGCAGGCCTTATGAATTCGGGCGTTGCCGGTGTCAACCCCGACAGCAACCTGGTATTGGTTGCACAACTGACAACGCGCGGAGAACTTTCATTTGAGTTGAACCTTGAGGTGATCGATACCTCAGGGCAAACGGTTAAGTACGTTGCCAACGACAGTGTCCTTGTCAACGGCGAAGTGTTATGCCGCAATCTTAAATTTCCCTTTGCCATGGTTTGCGGTTGTCCCGACCCGAATTACCTTGAGTATGTTGCCGACAGGGATTGCGATGCACAGGATTCCTGCAGGACTCTGATCGTTTTCGGATGTATGGATACGATGGCATGTAATTACAACCCGGACGCGAATTTTCACATACAGTCTTTGTGCTGTTACCCTGGTTATTGCCAGGACCGTGACATCAGCGTCATTTGCCCTTCGCTGAATTATGAAAAACGCGGAACTCTGAATTTTAACCTGGCCCCGGATCCCGTGCATGATGTGCTCACATTCCAGGCTCCTGCCAGTATTGAATCGGAATCTATATGTACTATATATAACTGTTTGGGAGAAATGGTTTTTCAAAAAAATATTGCCATGTCTTCTGTTCCCGTCAATGTGGATTTCGATATCGCATCTATCAGGGCAGGAACGTATGTTTTTATGTTGCAGCGCGGCGCTTCTGCGGAGCGGGCCATGTTTATTAAATACTGATGACGCAAATGATCAGGAATATAGCCGGATGTTGTTTTCTTCTATTATTTTTTATCTTCCAGGGCTGCAAGCCTGATGAAGAGACTGCGCCTGCCCTTGAGACCGGAACAGTTGCTGACATCGATGGCAACGTTTACCAGACTGTAAAAATCGGAAATCAATGGTGGATGGCTGAGAACCTTAAGACCTCAAGGTACAGGAATGGCGTCTACATCCCAAGCATTGACGATTCCGCCGGTTGGGTGAGCAGCTCTGCAGGCGCTTGCTGCACTTACGAAAACGGAACCAGCCAGTCGCCGACGCCAGGACTACTATATAATTGGTACGCTGTTCATGACACCGGTAACATTGCACCTGCCGGATGGCATGTACCGACGGACGCAGAATGGAAAACATTGGAACAACAGCTGGGAATGAGTCAGTCTGAATCGGATCAATCAGGTTGGCGTGGAACGCATGAAGCGGATAAATTAAGAGTCGAATCACCTAAAGGATGGACTGAATATGATGATGTATGGTCCACGAATGAAAGCGGTTTTACTGCACTGGCCGGAAGCTGCCGTCTCCCCAATGCCGTGTATGGTCAGCCAGGATTATTTTCAACCGCATTCTGGTGGTCGTTGAGCGAAAAAAATGGCGCCGATGCATGGTACCGTTATATTGATTACAAAAGCAGTGAAGTGTTCAGGTCACATGAATCCAAATCTTATGGATTCAGCGTGCGCTGCATAAAGGATTAGTCATCCGCATTTCTTATTCCGGAGAGAACCGTCATCCATTTTTCTGAAAGTACCCTGGAATCCAAGTCTTCTCTTTTCCATTTCATGTGAGAGTCATTGGCCTTTCTTAATGAGGCCTTAATAATATCTATAGTGTTATTGATCTCTGATATATAGCAGCAGTTATATATATTATATATAAGAGAGAAATTGTTCACACTGTGTTGACTGTGTTGTACTGTTTTGTTTACAGTGTGGATAAATAGAAATAATGTTTTGGTAAGTTTATGTTACCACCATCCCCTCTGAA